>ERZ1645185.7-NODE-7-length-105485-cov-7.146628_pt1 | contig 105485 bp, 103 predicted proteins | sample MGYA00575351_ERZ1645185 | MGnify/ENA primary metagenome ERZ1645185 (study PRJEB40838, sample SAMN11284767) | freshwater sediment metagenome | isolation source: river sediment | host: Sediment | place: India: Jana village, Kanpur | collected 2015-12-17 ... | reverse complement strand
GCCGGGTGTGCAATTTCGATCAGCAGAAGTGTGCAATTTCAATCGGCATTGACACACAGCTACCTGCGGTCGATGAAGTGTTGGTCGGCTGCCCTCCATTTACCGAGCCAAAGGCTCGATGCACGCACTCCTATGGGACAGCGGCAGAACGACTTTGCATATCGGTAATCCGCGGACCTGACGTATCGCCGCAAGCGCTGATAAGCGCCGCGATGAGAGCAATGATGATCGCTGCGAGCAGCCGCGGTGTCGAGGGAGTCAAGGGTACGAAGTGCAATAGCATCTCCGAAACAGGACAAGAAGAGCAAACCGAACGAATACTGCAGCCTGATTCTTATTCATGTACCGGAAACCGGCAAGACGGAGTGTCGGCTAGACTCCAGTTAATTCATGCAGCCGAGCTGGACCGTTTAATATCGTCGAGCAATACTAGTCGCGCTCGTCAGTTAAACGGCCCGCCTCCATTGCTGGCTTTGCAACTACTTCTTCAGATACTTGGCGGGAATGGGGTTGTCGGACCGTTCCGCATCCCAGTACACTGAGACGACCCACCACCGCGTGCCGTCGTTGAGCAGTTGAATGCTGTTGATGCCTCGCTGAAACGGGTTGTCGTCGCTCGGGAGTCGCTTGGAATCGTAGGCGCTGAACACCTGAGTGATGCGCCCGAAGCTGTCCACGGAGCGCCCGATTTCGCGTTCGAAGAAGCCGTCGCGCTCGAGCATGGCGCCGACGCGCTGGATGTATTCGTCGGGCGTGAGCACCATCGCGCGCGGCGTCTGACCGGCGGGGCCACCGGTGGGGATAAGGCGTGCCCCGGGCACGAAAAGCGACCGGAAGCGATCCCAATCGCGCTTCTGTCCGGCGGGGCCGGAGATCACGTCATAGAGCGCGGCGAGAATGGCATCCATCGACGCCACGTCGCTCGCGCGAGCTGCCACGGCGGGGGAGGCCGGAACGGTCTGCGGCGTACCCTGCGCGGCTCCGCGGGCAGGTATGGTGGCCACCGTGACGGCCGCGGCCAGCGCGAGCAGAGCGGGGAGTTGCTTGGCGGATTGCATCATGGCGTTCGGTCGGTTCAACCAGTTCAGTCGGCGAGGGCAGCGTGCGCCGCGGCAAGTCGGGCCACCGGCACGCGGAACGGTGAACACGATACGTAGTCGAGCCCCACCGTGTGACAGAATGCGACGCTCCGCGGCTCACCACCATGCTCTCCGCAGATGCCTACCTTGAGATTCGGCTTCACGTCACGCCCGTCGCGCACGGCCCACTTCACCAGCTTCCCCACGCCCTTCGGATCGAGTACCTGGAAGGGATCGTCGGGGTATAGTCCACGTTCCACGTACTGCGGCAGGAACCGGCCCGCATCGTCGCGGCTCAAACCGAACGTGGTTTGCGTGAGGTCGTTGGTGCCGAACGAGAAGAAGTCGGCCTCGACCGCAATTTCGTCCGCAGTGAGCGCCGCTCGCGGCAACTCGATCATGGTGCCGATGAGATACGGTACGCGTTCGCCCATGACGCCCATGACGCCCATGACCTGCTCGGCGGCGCGTTCGATGATCGCGCGCTGATGCCGGAACTCGGTGACGTCACTGACCAGCGGCACCATGATCTCGGGGTGTACCTCGATACCGCGCCGAGCCGCGCGCACTGCGGCCTCGAAGATGGCACGAGCCTGCATCTCGGTGATCTCCGGATACACGATCCCCAATCGACAGCCACGATGCCCGAGCATGGGATTCGTCTCACGCAGTGAGCTGACGATTCTGGTGAGCTCTTGGCGGGACAAATTCAGCGACGCCGCCAACAGGGACGACTCCTCACCGCCGTGCGGCAGGAACTCATGCAGCGGCGGATCGAGCAAGCGGATGGTCACCGGGTAGGCGTCCATCGCCTCGAAGATGCCCTCGAAGTCCGCGCGCTGCATGGGCAGCAACTTGTCGAGGGCGCGACGACGACCGCTTTCGTCGCGGGCCACGATCATTTCCCGCATGGCGGTGATGCGATCACCTTCGAAGAACATGTGCTCAGTGCGGCAGAGGCCGATGCCCTCCGCACCGAAATTGCGCGCCACTCGGGCATCGCGAGGCGTATCGGCGTTCGCTCGTACTTTGAGCCGACGGTGTGTATCCGCCCACCCCATGAGTTTCGCAAACCCGGTGTACGTCGGCGCCTCAGCTGCGGGCTGCTGCCCGTTGATGACGCGCATGACCTCACTCGGTTGGGTCGGGAGGTCGCCCGCGAAGACACGGCCTGTACCGCCGTCGAGCGTGAGCCAATCACCTTCGGCGATCACGTGAGTGCCGACGCGCATACTGCGCTGATCGGGGAGAATTTCCACGGCGGCGCAGCCGACAATGGCGCACTTGCCCATGCCGCGCGCAACCACGGCCGCATGACTCGTCATTCCGCCGCGCGCGGTGAGAACGGCGCGCGCCGCGACGATCCCGTGGAAGTCTTCCGGCGTCGTCTCTTCTCGGATGAGAATGACCTGTTCGCCCGCCTGATGGCGACGCTCCGCGACATCGGGGTCGAACACGGCGACCCCGCTCGCTGCACCGGGGCTGGCCGGCAAACCCATGGCAATCGGCGTGGCCTGTGACGAAGTCGCGATGACGCGATGCAGCAACTGATCGAGTTGATTTGGCTGCAGGCGCAGCACCGCCTCCCGTTGGGAGATGAGCTCCTCGTCCACCATGTCGAGCGCAATTCGCAGTGCCGCCGCCGTGGTGCGCTTGCCGGTGCGCGTCTGGAGCAGGTACAGCGTGCCACGCTCCACCGTGAACTCGATATCCTGCATGTCCCGGAAGTGCCGTTCCAGTCGTGCCTGTGTGTCGAGCAACTGCTCATACGCACCCGGAAGTCGCACTGCCATTTCATCGATGTGCAGCGGCGTGCGAATGCCCGCTACCACGTCTTCGCCCTGTGCATTGACGAGAAACTCGCCGTAGAAGCGCCGTTCGCCCGTGCTCGGATCACGCGTGAACGCCACGCCCGTCCCTGAGTCGTCACCCATGTTACCGAACACCATGGAGACGATGTTCACACCGGTGCCGAGGGTATGCGAAATGCCATTCACCTTCCGATAGTCGATGGCCTTTTTCAGCGTCCACGACTTCCACACCGCCTCGATAGCTCCCCACAGTTGCACCTGTGAGTCCATCGGAAAATCTGCTCCAGTAACAGCGCGCACCAACTGCTGATACTCCTTCACCAGCGAGCGCAGCGCATCCGCCGTCAATTCTGCATCGCTATTCGCACCCGTCGTGAGGCGTTTGGTGGCGAGCAGTTGTTCGAACCGATGGATGCTCACGCCCAGCACAACGTCTGCATACATCTGCAAGAATCGGCGATACGAGTCAAACGCGAAGCGGGCGTTTCCGCTCGCGACCGCCAACCCTTCGACCGTGTCGTCGTTGAGGCTGAGATTGAGGATGGTCTCCATCATGCCGGGCATGCTCACAGCGGCACCAGACCGTACGGACACCAGCAGTGGATTGGCGGCGTCACCAAATCTCTTGCCACTCACGACTTCGAGTTTGGCGAGTGCCGACTCCACTTCGGCACGCAGCGCGTCGCTGATACCGCCATGCTCGAGATACGCGACGCATTCCGACGCAGCAATCGTGAAACCGGGTGGCACGGGCACCCCGAGATTGGTCATCTCGGCAAGATTGGCGCCCTTGCCACCCAGTGTCGACTTCATCTCCCTCGTTCCGTCAGCCTTGCCGTTCCCGAAGAAATAGACTGACTGCGTCACGAGGTGTCTCCGTTTCAGAAAATGTGTTGAATCAGGTGATGCCTGCGGGTATGCCGGCACTGCTTCCTGCGCGCAACAACTCCGGATCGGCCGGTGTCGCCGTCGGATAACGACCGGAGAAGCAGGCGTGGCAGTAGCCCTGTGGTCCGGTCGGCATGGCCGAAAGCATGCCGTCGATGGAAAGGTATCCCAGCGAGTCAACGCCCAGATGCCGGACGAGTTCCTCATGGCTCATCTGCGCGGCGATGAGCTCTTCACGGCGCGGCGTGTCGATGCCGTAGTAGCAGGGACTGATGATGGGGGCACTCGACACCCGCATGTGCACTTCGCGCGCACCAGCCGCACGCACCAACGAGACAAGACCGCGCGTGGTTGTGCCGCGAACGATAGAGTCGTCGACCATCACGACACTCTTGCCATCGATGATCTCGCGCACCGGGTTGTACTTCACCTTCACCTTGGCATCGCGCCCCGACTGCGTGGGCTGGATGAACGTGCGTCCAACATAGTGATTCCGGATGAGTGCCAGTTCGTACGGCACACCAGACTCCTCGGCGAAGCCGAGTGCGGCAGAGTTGGACGAGTCGGGTACGGCGAATACCACTTCCGCCCCGGGCGCCGGGCACTCACGGGCCAGTTGGCGACCCAGCGCACGGCGCGAACGATCGACGGACCCGCCGAACACTTTGCTGTCGGGACGAGCGAAGTAGACGTGCTCGAAGACACAGCGGTTGACCGGCGCCGCGGGAAGTGGCGCCAAGGAGCGCACCCCATGCCGGTCGACCGCGAGAATTTCTCCGGGCTGGATTTCCCGCTCGACGACTGCGCCCACGATGTCCAACGCACAGGTCTCGGAGGCGAACACCAAACTGTCCGCGAGGCGTCCCATGACGAGCGGGCGCCAACCGTGCGGGTCGCGCGCCACTATCACCGTCTCGTCGAGAACGACGAGCAGGCAATACGCGCCCTCCACGCCTTGCAGCGCTTCGGCCACGCGCGCCTCGGGAGTATCGCCGGTGGCCCGAGCGATACGGTGTACGATGACCTCCGAGTCCATCGTGCTGGAGAAGATCGCACCCTGGTCTTCGAGTGTGCGACGCAATTCCACCGCGTTGGTCAGATTGCCGTTATGCGCCAGCGCAATGTGGCTCCGTCGCACCCGCGCCAGGACCGGCTGTGCATTTTCGATGGCGGACGAACCGGCCGTGCTGTAGCGCGTATGGCCGATGGCCACCGGTCCTTCGAGTGTGAGCATCTCCTCGTCGCCGAAGCCTTCGGACACGAGCCCCATGGCGCGACTCACCCGGGCGTGACCGTTCTCATCGACGGCAACAATGCCCGCCGACTCCTGTCCACGGTGTTGCAGGGAATACAACCCCAACTGCGTCAACGCGGCCGCATCCTTGTGGCCGTAGACGCCGAAAATACCGCACATGGGTGAACTCCCGGTCAGTCGTTGATAGGAGCGTGCGACGCCGACACCACATGCTCGGCCGGCGTATCGCCGTCCATTGCTTGCGGAATGGCCTCGTGAAACGCTTTGGCGAGCCACGTCACGGGTGCCGTGAACGTGTCATCGGAAATGGTGAAGCTGGCCCCGGCGTCAGCCTCGGTCACGCGACCGATCACTCGCGCCGGTACGCCGTGTCGCTGCGCGATGGTCAACACGGCGGCGCTATCGGCGCTCGATACCACCACCCGGCCGTGCGCTTCACCGAACAGCAGTGCGCGATGTGGCAGCGTGGCCCACGGCGAAAGATCCACGGTGAACCCGAACGTGTTCGTGCGTTCCATCATGGCGCACTCGGCAAGCGTCACGGCCAGCCCGCCGTCGCTGCAATCATGCGCCGATCGCACCACACCCGCCGCGATGGCTTCGAGCAGTGCATCGATGAGCGCCCGCTCCTTCGACAGATCACACACGGGCGGCTCACCAATCGTCAACCCGTGCACCGCGAGGAGATATTCGCTGGCGCCGAGTTCATCGGTGCAGTCACCGAGCAGCACGATGTCATCGCCGACCGTTTGGAATGCCGATGGCGTGATGTGGGCCATGGACTCCACGAGTCCCACCATACCGATGGTCGGAGTCGGATGAATCGCGCCCTGCGGGTTTTCGTTGTACAGCGAGACGTTCCCGCCAGTGACCGGCGCTTCCAGCACCGTGCAGGCTTCGCCCATACCGGCGATCGCCTCGCTCAACTGGAAGTACACCTCGGGCTTTTTGGGATTCCCGAAGTTGAGGTTGTTCGTGATGGCCTTGGGACGCGCGCCGCTGCACGCCACATTGCGCGCGGCCTCGCACACCGCCGCCCGGCCCCCGTTACGGGGCGAGAGAGCCACGTGTCGACCATTGCCGTCGATGCACAAGGCGATGGCCTTGTCGGTGCCGCGCAAGCGCACCACGGCCGCGTCACTGCCCGGACCGCGCACCGTGCTGGTGCGCACGGTTGAATCATACTGCTGCCAAACCCAGCGCTTGCTGGCGATGGTCGGCGAGCTCAGCAACCGTTCGAGCGTCCACGAGTGATCGCGCTCTTCGTCGAGTGGCTTGACTGCATGCGGATCTTTGCCGCGCGCCGCCTTCAGTGCCTCACTCTCGCGCGGTTCGAGTACGTACTGCGGGCACTCGGTCACCAACCGCGATCCCGGGAACTCCGCAACAATGGTGTCGCCTTCGGTAACCCGATACACCGGCTCCGCGATGACTTCGCCAATTACCGCCGCTTCGAGGTCCCACTTGGCCAGAATCTTCCGCACTTCGTCTTCGTGACCTTGCTTGGCCACGACGAGCATGCGCTCCTGCGATTCGGAGAGCAGGATCTCATACGGCGTCATTCCCGTCTCGCGCACCGGCACCTTGGTCACGTCGATGGTGACCCCGACATCACCGCGTTCGGCCATCTCGGCTGACGACGACGTGAGACCGGCGGCGCCCATGTCCTGAATGGCCACGATGTGGCCGCTGCGAATGAGTTCGAGCGACGCCTCGAGCAGGAGCTTCTCGGTGAACGGGTCACCGACTTGCACCATGGGGCGCTTGGCTTCGCTGGACTCCGACAGATCTTCGGAGGCAAACGACGCGCCGTGAATGCCATCGCGTCCGGTGCGGGCACCAACCGCCATGATGGGGTTGCCGACGCCACTCGCGACGGCGCGCATGAGTTCGTCCTCGCGCATGAGCCCCACGCACATGGCGTTCACGAGCGGGTTGCCCTCGTACGACGGATCGAACACGACTTCACCACCAACGGTGGGAACGCCCACGCAGTTGCCGTAATCGCCGATACCCTTGACCACGCCGGCAAACAGCCATCGCACGCGCGGCGACGTCAGCGGACCGAAGCGGAGGGAGTTGAGCAACGCGATCGGACGCGCGCCCATGGTGAAAACGTCGCGCAGAATGCCGCCGACGCCCGTGGCAGCGCCCTGATAGGGTTCAACCGCCGACGGATGGTTGTGTGACTCGATCTTGAAGGCTACCGCCCACCCATCACCCACCGAGATGACGCCGGCGTTCTCGCCGGGACCCTGCAGTACCCAAGGGGCCTTCGTGGGCAGCGTCTTGAGCATCGGGCGCGAGTGCTTGTACGAACAGTGTTCACTCCACAGGGCACTGACGACGCCGATTTCAGTGAACGTGGGCGTACGGCCCAACATGTTCACCAGCCGCTCGTATTCGAATTCAGTGATGCCGTGTTCCGCCACCAGCGCCGGCGTGATGGCCGGATCACCGGGGCGCGATTGAACCCGCGAGGGAGTCGCCGAAGTGGGCGCGTTCATGCGGGGACGCCTCCGAGCATGGTATCGAGAATGGACTTGAAGAGCGGCAGACCGTCGGTGGAACCGAGGGCGGACTCCATCGCCCGCTCGGGATGCGGCATCATGCCCAGCACGTTGCCCGCGTCGTTCACGATACCGGCGATGTTGCGCAGCGAACCGTTGGGGTTGGCCGCATTGGTAGGCTCACCAGCGGCATCAACGTACCGGAACACCACGTGCCCCTCGCCCTCGAGGCGGGCGAGCGTATCACCGTCGGCCGTGTAGCGTCCGTCGCCATGCGCTACCGGAATGCTGATGATCTGCCCGACGTGATACTGTGAGCTGAAGCGCGTTGCGATGCTGTCGACACGAAGCGAGACCGGCGCGCTCACGAAGCGCAGCGTATCGTTGCGCAACAGCGCACCGGGGAGGAGTCCGGCCTCGCAGGCGATCTGAAAGCCGTTGCAGATACCCAAAACCAGCCCGCCGCGTTTGGCATGCTGCACGACTTCCTGCATGATCGGGCTGAAGCGCGCGATGGCACCGGCGCGAAGGTAGTCGCCGTAACTGAACCCGCCGGGCAGGATGACGAGGTCAACTCCCTGCAGGTCGTGGTCCTTGTGCCAGAGATACACGGCCTCCTGTCCGAGAATGTCCGCGACGGCGTGATACGCATCCTCGTCGCAATTCGACCCGGGAAAGCGAACAATACCGGCTTTCACGCGCGCTCCACGCTGGCGATCTCGTAGTCTTCGGTCACCGGGTTGGCGAGCAACTTCTCGCACATGGCCTTCACGGCCTCACGGGCGGCCTCCGCCGATTCGGCGTCAGTATCGACCACCACGTGGCGTCCGACACGCACGTCACCCACCGCCGCAAATCCGAGAGAGTGCAGGGCATCGGACACCGCCTTGCCTTGCGGGTCGAGAATGCCACGCCGCGGAACGATGTGGATGGCGCAACGGAAACGGGTCATGCGGGTGACTCCTCGCGACCGGTCGCGGGACCGGATGGGGTACGATTGGGACGACGACGCCGACGCCGGCGACGGGGAAGATCGTCATCCTCGTCATCTTCTCCATCGTCGTCCTGGTCGCGGCCAGGGAGACGGTCGAGAAGACCGAGAAAGACGGTGCGACCGATGCCGTACAGGACGTACGCCATACCGGCCGGGAAGAAGAACTGCTTGGGCAGGAAGATCACGCCGATGAGCGTGCCGATGACCAGCAGGTAACCGAGAAATCCCTGCAGCGTGCGGAAATTGACGACCGGGAACTTGGCATACTGCACGTTGCTGATCATGAGCATGCCGAGGCCGAGGATCAGGAAGCGGAGCAACTGATGCCACGGGAGGTCGGCGACGATCGTTTCGGTATACAGCGGTGTCTGGCTGAACCAGTAGTAGGTGGCCAGAATGCCGCCGGCCGCTGGACTGGGGAGCCCTTGGAAATGCGTGGTCTTTCGACCCGCCTGCATCACGTTGAAACGCGCCAGCCGCATCACCGCACAGGCGGTGAAGAAGAAGCAGAAAATCCACTCCCACCGTGTACTCTGGAACACGGCGAAGTACATGATCAACGCCGGCGCCGTGCCGAACGAGATCGCGTCGACGAGTGAGTCGAGTTCTTCGCCGAAGCGTGACCCGGACTTCGTGGCGCGCGCAATGCGGCCGTCAAGCGCGTCGGCGATGCCGCCAAACACGATGAAGCGCGCCGCAGCATCGAAATCGCCGCGTGAGGCCGCGACGATGCCGAAAATGCCGAAAAAAAGATTGGCGAGCGTGAACCCGTTGGGCAGTGCGATGACCGCCGCTTCGCGCGGACGCATGCGCCGTCGTTCGCTCCGTTCAGTGCCGTCGGTACCGCTCATCGACTCCTCCACGCGAGTACCAGCGTGACAATGGTCATGGCGTACCCGACCAGCCACAATGTCCAGGAGCGACCGCGAAGCGCGAGACCGAACAGCACAAGCACGGCGACACTGGTCGCCACCGTAATGCCGCGAATCTCGACGATGTCCATGGTCACCGCGGAGTAGGGAGTCCAAGACGTACGAAATCGAGCGACTGGCCCGTGATGCGCTGGTACGCATCGCGATAGCGCAGGCTGGTCGCGTCGATGACCTCAGGCGGCAGCGTCGGCGGTGGCGCTTCTCCGTTCCAGCGACCGGCCCGGCGTTCGGCGTCGAGCCAATCGCGCAGCGGCTGTTTGTCAAAGCTCGGCTGACCGTGACCGGGCTCGTACCGATCGGCCGGCCAGAAACGCGAACTGTCGGGCGTGAGTACTTCGTCGATGAGCAGCAAGCGACCATCGCGCCAGCCGAACTCGAATTTGGTATCAGCCACGATGATGCCCCGTGGCTCGGCGGTTGCCCGGCCAAACTCATAAATGGTGCGTGCCATCCGCTCAAGAGCAGCGGCCGTCTCGGGGCCCAACTGCTGGATCACCGATCCGATCGTGATGTTCTCATCGTGGCCGGTCTCCGCCTTGGTCGCGGGGCTGAAGATCGGCGGATCGAGACGATCACTTTCGCGTAGGCCAACCGACAGTGCTTCACCAGCCAGCGTCCCGGTGGCCTGATACTCTTTCCAGGCCGACCCGGTGATGTAGCCGCGGATCACGCATTCAATGGGCACCACCTCCGCCTTGACGGTCAGCATCGAACGTCCGGCCAGCGCCGCCTTGTATGGCGCCAGCGCCGGAACGGCGGCAATGATTTCGTCGGTGTCGGCAGAAATGAGATGGTGCTCGATTGCCGACGGCAGCTGCGCAAGCCACCACGCCGTGAGCTGCGTGAGTACCGTCCCCTTGAAGGGAATGGCCTCGTGCATGACGACATCGAAGGCACTGATGCGATCGGTGGTCACCAACAGCAGGCGGTCGGCATCGACTTCATATACATCCCGGACTTTGCCGCGCCGTACGAGTGGCAACGGCAGATCGGTCTGCACCAGAGCCACGTGCGTCATACGCGCACCTCTTCGACTTCGACTGCGGCACGCTCGCGTGCAAGCCACGGTGTCACGTGTTCGGCGAGGAACTCCACGACCTGTTCGGGAGCACGCCCAACGAACCGCGTCGGTTCTGCCACGGCCTGCAAATCTTCGAGCGGCACGCCGAACGCAGGATCAGCCGCCAGACGCTCCAGCATATCGTTCTTGGGCGCACCATCCTTCACGGCGCGCGCTGCGGCAATGCTGTGCCCGCGAATGATCTCGTGGGCCTCCTGACGATCACCACCGGCTCGCACGAACCGCACGATGAGCTCTTCGGTTGCCATGAAGGGCAACTCGTCTTCGACACGACGGCGAATGCGCGCCGGATGCACCTCCAATCCACGAACGACATTCTGCATCAGTACGAGAATGGCGTCGGTGGCCAGGAAAGATTCGGGAATCGCCAGGCGCCGATTGGCTGAGTCGTCGAGCGTGCGCTCGAAGTACTGCACGGCGTGGGTCTGGTTCGCGTTCGGCTCGAGGGAGAGGACAAAACGAGCGAGCGCCGCGATTCGCTCCGAGCGCATCGGATTGCGCTTGTAGGCCATCGCTGACGACCCGATCTGGTTCTTTTCGAACGGCTCCTCGATTTCACCGAACGCTTGCAACATGCGAATGTCGCCGCTGAACTTCGAGGCGGTCGCGGCGATACCGGCGACGACACCGAGCACCTGCGCATCGATCTTGCGCGAGTACGTCTGGCCACTTACCGGGATACTGGCGTTGAATCCCATCTTCTCGCACACGAGGCGATCGAGTTCGCGAACCTTCGCGTGGTCGCCCTCAAAGAGCGTGAGGAAACTCGCCTGCGTCCCGGTGGTCCCCTTCACCCCGCGGAACGGCAGTGTGCGCATGCGGAAGTCGAGATCCTCGAGATCGAGGAGTATGTCCTGCATCCACAGGGTCGCTCGTTTACCCACCGTGGTGAGCTGTGCCGGCTGCAGGTGGGTATACCCGAGCGCCGGAACGTCCTTCCACTCGCGCGCGAAGAGGCCGAGCGCCTCGAGCGTATCGAGCAGCTTGTCGCGCAACAGGCCGAGCCCGCGACGCATGAGCAGCAGCTCGGCGTTGTCGGTGACGTAGCAGCTCGTGGCGCCAAGGTGAATGAACTTCCGTGCCTCCGGGGCGACGTCGCCGAACGCATGAACGTGCGCCATGACGTCGTGGCGGAACTTCTTCTCGTAGTCCGCGACCACTGCGAAATCGATGTCGTCGAGATGTGCCCGCATGCCGGCGATCGCCGCATCGGGGATGTCGATGCCGAGCGATTGCTGGGCTTCCGCCAGCGCCAGCCAGAGGCGACGCCAGAGGCCGTATCGCTCCTGCGGCCCCCACAAGGTGAGCATGGCGCGCGACGCGTAGCGGTCAGCGAGCGGGGACTGGTACGACGATCTATCGGGAGCAGTCACGGATCTGGAATGAAGAAGCGACAGTTCAGCGTAGGTAGAACGATGTCTGGTAGTACTGGCGATTGCGCTCAAAGACGAGGAACACCGGACCGCGCGCGCCATACCGGTCGATTGCCGACGATGCGGCCTCGGCCGAATTCACGCGTGACTGCCCGACTTGCGCGATCACGTCGCCCTCCTGCAGACCGATTTCGTCGCGAATGCGATCGGAGATGCGGTACACGAGAGCGCCGGCGCTGGAGGCGATACCACGCTCCTGGCGGATGGCGTCGGTGAGAGTGATGAGCTGCAATTCACGCAGCACCGTAATTTTCTGGGCCGAAACCTCCGGCGCGTCGGCCACCTGCAACGTGAGTCTCAGGTCCCGACCACCGCGGCGTACGGTAATGGGTAGCGACTCGCCAACCCGAAGATCGAGCAACCGCGCCTCCCAGTCGAACGGATTCCGGACTGGTCGCGTTCCGGCACCAACCACCTGGTCCCCAGTACGGACTCCCGCCTTCTCCGCCGGAGAGCCGGGCACCACACGTGCAACGATCGCCCCGGCCTTGGCCACGTCTCGCGCACTCGCCGCCTGTGGCGTCTGCAGTCGAATGCCAACCCACGGTTGACGAACCGTTCCATGCTCGAGGAGGTCTTCGACAATGCGCTTGGTGCGATCGATCGGAATGGCGAAACCCAGGCCCACCGACCCACCGCTGGGCGAGTAGATGGAACTGTTCACACCGATCACTTCACCCGAGGCGTTCACCAACGGACCACCCGAATTGCCGGGATTGATCGCCGCGTCCGTTTGAATCATGTCGATGTAGGCGCCGCCTGCCTCACTACGCCCGGCCAGGTTGCGTCCCACGGCGCTGACCACGCCCACGGACACACTCGGTTCGTTGTTCCCCAGCACGAAGCCGAAGGGGTTGCCGATGGCGATCGTCCATTCGCCGACGATGAGATCGGCGGAGCGCCCCAACGGGGCGACTGGCAGATCCTTGGCCTTGATGCGCACCACTGCCAGATCATTCGCTTCGTCGGCGCCAACGACCGTGGCGTCGTAGGTCGTACCGTCGCGCATGGCCACGGATACGCGGGAGGCACCGGCAATCACATGTGCGTTTGTGACGATCACGCCGTCACCGCGCACAACAAATCCCGAGCCGATGCCAGCGTTTCGGCGTTCACCGGAGCGCCCGCCCATGAAGTACTCCATGAAGTCCACCGGCACCCGCTCGACCGTCTCCGTTTGCACGGTCACCACGGCCGGTGCCACACGTTCGACGGCCGTCGTGATGGCGGTTCGACGTGACGCTGATACGGATTGGGCGGGGACTGGGCCCGCTGGCAAAGGCGCCGCCGGCGGCAGCGTACGCGATTGGGCCTCGGACAATGAGGGATTGGCTCCCTCACAACCGACGAGTGCGAAGGCCAATAGGCAGATGAGCGACGTGCGCGGTGGCATCAGCGGAGCAGGGGGCGAACCGACCGGAAGACACGCTCACGCATCGGCCGCATAGCAAGAGGCAGGATAGATGACTTGGCGGAGCGACAACCCGTGCGCGGGGGCCGGAGACGAAGTCTCCGTGTTGACGGGTGCGACGAGTAACCGCGCGATGGTACCACGCGGGCGGCGACCCTGCGCCACATCAATCATCGTTCCGACCAGAAAACGCACCATGTGATGGAGAAACCGGTTGGCCGCTACCTCGAAGACCCAGCCGCCGTCGCGGGGCACCCACGCCGCATGCTGAATGGTGCAGCGGTGGTGATCGTCGATCGGCGCCGTGTGTGCTACCGCAAAGGCGCGAAACGTGTGTTCTCCCAACAGGCTCCCGGCTTCCTCGTGCAGCGCGTCCGGGTCGAGCGGCTTGCTGACAGCCCACTCGTACCGGCGGCGAAACGGGGACCGAGCACCGTCATCCGTCCCTACAAGGTAACCATATCGGCGCTCGATTGCGCTCCGCCGAGGGTGAAAATCGGCGGTCATGCGATGGGCCGACGCCACCCAGATGTCGTTCGGGAGCAGCGCATTCATGGCCCGCTGGAGCTTTTCCGGGTTCCAGCGGGCCGGAACCCGCACCCCGACCCCCTGGCCGTGGGCGTGAACCCCGGCGTCGGTGCGGCCGGCGCCGACGGCCGGAACGTGGGTGGCGCAAAGGCGGGCCAGCACGGCCTCCATGTCGCCTTGCACGGTGCGGATGTCGGGCTGGCGCTGCCAGCCGGCGAAGCGCCCCCCATCGTACTGAGTTACCAGGAGGATCGGTCGCGGGTCCATGTGGCGGAGAAGCTAGGCGAGCAGCCGGTCCGCTTCAACCATTGCGCGGCCGCGTCGATTGACGTTTTCTCCACGTCTTCCTCCTTCAACATGCCTCCACGCACTCTCGCCTCGCTGGCGCACGCCCTGTCGACGGCCCCGGACCTCGACCAAGCGCTCATTGCGCTGGGCGAGACGTTGGCCGAACTCGACCGCGGTGCATCGCTGGCGCTGATTCAATACGACGCTCGGCGCGACATGCTCCGCGATCGGCTTACGCCGGTTGGGGCGCAGGTCGTGCGCAGCAGCATGGAGACCACGTTCGACCACCTCCCCGAGCCTGTCCGCCAGCGGATCCTCGCCGGGGGGCCGTTCATCGATGTCACCGACCGGTCGGCCGATTACGCGCGCCTGTGCGGCTTCTCGACCATGCTCGATGGCGGTGTCCTCGCCGTACGCGGCATGAAGATGGACGGGATGCTGGGGGCCGTCCTGGCGCTGTACGAGCCCCGCAAGATTTTCGGCACCCGCACAACGGAGCGGCTGGCCCCGTCTATCGCGTTGTTCGACCTCGCCTACGTACGACTGGCCGAACGCGAGGCGCGTGAGGAGGCGGTCCGTACGCTTGAAGATGTGACCCAGCGCGTGCACGGGGAGTACGTCCGCAAGCTTGGCGCGCTCGAGGCCGAGTTGCGCGAGGTGCGCAACACCCCGCGCGAGTTGCCGGCCATCAATCCGGCGGAAATGATCGCGGTGCAGGCGGAAGCAGCGCGCGCGGTCGAGGAGGCCCGTCGTGCGGCGCGGAAGGCGGAATTGGCCGATCAGCAACTCACCACGGCGGTTTCCCAGCTGGAGCAGGCGCACATCGAATTGCATCGTCGCAGCGAGGCGCTGCGGCAACGTACCCGCACGTTGTACCTGGTAGATCGGGCGTTGACGCTGGACGCCGAAACGTCCGATGCCAGGACGCTCGTGGATGCCCTGCTCGCACTGGTCGGTGACGATATGCAGGCGCAGCGATGCTCGCTGATGCTGCGTTCGCCCGAGCCCGACTATCTGTATCTCGCCGCCGCCCGTGGCATTGCGCCCAACGTGGTGGAAGGGATGCGCATCCGCATTGGTGAAGGGGTGGCCGGTCGGGTTGCCGCTGCGCGGGAGCCGCTATTGGTGCAAGACGTCCGTGAAGCCGCGCAACATCCGCTGCTGCGCGATCAGTACTTCACCACTGGCAGCTTCATCAGCTTCCCGCTGCTCTATCACGACGAACTGGTTGGTGTCCTTAATCTGACCAACAGGGCGCAACGTGGCATTTACACCGACGAAGACGTGGAGCGCGTGCGTTTGTTGGGACTGGTCATTTCCCTGATTGCCTCGCGCAACGGGCTCGCTGAGAAGCTACTGGAGACGTTGGATGTCCGCTGAGCTGCTGTTGTCGGCAATCAAGCGACTCGCGCACCACGCACCGCTCGATGCGGAGTCGTTGCGTCAGGCATTCGGTGTCATCATGCGCGGCGAAGGCACCCCGGCTCAGGTCGCTGCGCTGCTGATGGCGCTACGCGTCAAAGGTGAGACGGCCGACGAAGTGGCGGGGGTGGTGCAAGCACTGCGTGACGCCATGGTGGTATTGCCGGCCACGGAGCCTGAGACGCTCGTGGACACGTGTGGCACCGGAGGCGGGGCGCTCACCACCTTCAACATCTCCACGGCTGCTGCACTGCTCGCGGCGGGCATGGGTGTGCGAGTGGCGAAACATGGGAACCGCTCCTTCACTTCCCGTAGCGGGTCGGCTGATGTGCTGGAGGCGCTCGGAGTGGTGGTTGACACCACCCCCGAAGCTATGGCTGATACGCTCAAGAAGGCGGGCATCGTGTTCATGTTCGCGCCACTGATGCACCCGGCGCTGCGGCATGTCGGACCGGTGCGTCGCGAATTGGCGGTGCCCACTGTCATGAACATCGTCGGCCCGTTGGCCAATCCAGCCCGGGCTGGCCGACAGGTCGTGGGCGTAGCGGAGCAGGGGCGACTCTCGCTGTTGTCAGACGCACTCGGCGCACTGGGCAGTGTGCGCGCGATGGTTGTGCACGGTGAACCCGGCCTCGACGAAATCTCGCCGCTGGGCACCACTCGGGTGCGTGAAGTGCGCGAGGGCAGCGTTCACGACTGGCAGATCGACCCGCGCGAATTCGGATTCGATTCGGTGGCCGAGAGCGATCTCGGTGGCGGCGATCCGCGCGACAACGCCCAACTCATCGAGACGGTGCTGCAAGGTGGCGGACCGCGAGGCGCACGTGCGGCAGTTCTCCTGAATGCCGCTGCCGCCTTCTACGTCAGTCGAGACGACATTTCGTATGAAGCGGCAGTGGCCGAAACGGCGACCGCGCTCGAGAGCGGAGTTGGCCACGCAGCGCTCGCGAAGTTGCGCGTGACCTCGCAAGAAGCCGCACGACGCTGGCCCAAGCGAGGCTAAGCAGCACGCTCCCCCGGCGATCTCGGATGGGGGAGTGTGCCGCCGCTTGGTAGCCGCTCAGTACCGGCGCAGGACGCCGACGACGATGCCTTGGATGCGGACGTCGTCTTCGTGCACGAACATCGGCTGCATGGTTTCGTTGGCCGGTTGCAGTCGGATTCTTCCGTCGCGCTCACGGTAGTAGCGCTTTACCGTGGCCCCCGAGCCATCGAGCAGCGCGATGACCATTTCCCCGTTGTCGGCCGCCTGCTTGTCGTTGATGACGACATAATCGCCGTCGCGGATTTGCTCCTCGATCATCGAGTCGCCCTTTACCCGCAGCACGTAGTGCGACCCGCTCTTTCGCAGGAACCCATCGGGAACTGAAAGGGTTTCGCCCGTGTGCATGGATTCGAGCGGCGCACCAGCGGCCACCGACCCGAGCAGCGGCAGTTCAACCGATCGCTGGAAGATCTCTGACGGCAGGATTTCGATGGCGCGACTCTCGTTGTACGAGCGCTTGATGTATCCCTTGCGCTCGAGGTTGGTGAGATGCTCGTGCACCGTCGCCAGCGAGTTATAGTTGAAGCGCGACGCGATTTCCTCGAAGCTCGGCGCGTAGCCGTTGGCTTCGTTGTAATCCGACAGAAACGACAGAATTTCCCGCTGTCGCTTGGTGAGCGGCATGGTAGCTCCACGGATGAGGGGAGTGGTCGCGCCCCGAAAACAGGCCGAATCCAACCACCCGCCACGCTAACCGAATACGACCCGAAGTGCAAGCATTTTTTTCGTCGACCCCCTGGACCTTTCCGATCGGTACGCTCGGGACGCTCACCACTGAAGCCCATGCCCGAGCCGCGGCGGTAGCCGGCACCCTGCCCGAGTGGCGTGCCCGCGCTGCCGACGCTCCGCCGGCCGTGCCCTTTGCGACAGCGCTACGGGGCGACCATGTCCGCGTCATCGCCGAGGTAAAACGTGCGTCCCCCTCGAAAGGGGACATTGCGCGGGATCTCGATGCCGTTCAGCAGGCGTCGGCGTATCAGGTGGGCGGCGCTGCGGCCATCTCGGTGCTCACCGAGCCCACGCGCTTCGGGGGCTCGCTCGACGACCTCGCGGCTGTCAGCCGCGCGGTGCAGATCCCGGTCATCCGAAAGGACTTCCTGGTCCATCCCGTGCAGCTGTGGGAGGCGCGTGCAGCGGGCGCCTCAGCGGCGCTGCTCATCGTGCGGTCGCTGGCCCCTGACGAGTTGCTCCGGCTCATGGATGTGGCGGGCGAGGCCGGTTTGGCCACGCTGGTCGAGATTCGTGACCTCGGGGAACTCGATCGTGCGTTGGAGGCTCAGGCCACGGTGATTGGGGTGAATAACCGCAATCTTGAAACGCTGGTCATCGACCCCGCCACCGCCCCGGGGCTCATCCCCTGCATCCCGGACGCGTGCGTGGCTGTGGCTGAAAGCGGCATGCGTACCGTGGCCGATGTTGGGCCCGCCGCCGCTGCCGGGGCCGACGCCATTCTTGTGGGAAGCGCCATCTCGGCTGCTTCCGACCCCGCCGCCGACGTGCGCCTCTTGGGCAGCGTGGCTCGCCGGGCCGCGCGCCGCGATGCGCAGACCGCCCGCACCGAAGTCTCGGCCCGACACGCGTGATCACCCCACACATCAAGATCTGCGGGCTCACGCGTGAAGAAGACGCGGCGCTCGCGGAAGCCGCCGGCGCCGCATACCTCGGCGTTATCCTCGCGGGTGGCCCGCGGCTGCTGACGCCCGACCGTGCCCGTCTCGTGCTTGGATCACCGCGTCACACTGTGCGTCGCGTGGCCGTTTTCGGCGATTCGTCAACCCGCGAGGTGGTCGCCCTTGCCGAACAGCTTGAGCTCGACGTGGTGCAGCTGCACGGCACCCGCTCCGCAGCAGCAGTAACGCAGATCGCCCGGGAAAGCGGACGCCAGGTGTGGCCGGTGTTGCGGATCGCGGGGACGACGTTGCCGCCGGATGCCGCCGAGTTGGCGGCGATTTGCGGGTTCATCGTACTCGATGCCCACGTAGTCGGCCAACTCGGTGGCACGGGCGTGGCGCTCGATTGGTCTGGACTCGCCGATTCGGTATCGGCATTGCGGGAGTCCGTTCCTGGACTCCATCTCGTGCTAGCCGGTGGACTGCGCGCGGAAAATGTTCGTGAGGCGATACGGTTGCTTTCGCCACAGGTGGTGGACGTATCTTCCGGGGTGGAAAGCGCGCCCGGTGTGAAGGATCCGGTGCGCGTGCAACAGTTTGTGCAGGCGGCGCTGGACGCTGCGGAGACGTCGCGATGACAGTGGTAGGTGAAACGGGAGCGGCTACGACGGATCGGTTTGGGCCTTTCGGCGGCCGTTATGTGCCGGAGACGCTCATCCCGGCGCTCGATGCGCTCGAAGCGGCATTTGAAGCCGTTGGTCGGGATGCCGCCTTCCAGGCGGAACTCGATGGACTGCTGCGCGAATATGTGGGGCGCCCGACCGCGTTGACCTACGCCCCGCGCTTGAGTGCGCGCATTGGTGCGCCGGTGTGGATGAAGCGGGAAGACCTCAACCACACGGGCGCGCACAAGATCAACAACACGGTGGGGCAGGCGCTGCTTGCTCGCCGCATGGGGAAGACGCGGATCATCGCCGAAACGGGCGCTGGCCAGCATGGTGTTGCCACGGCCACCATATGCGCGCGATTCGGTCTCGAGTGCATCGTGTACATGGGCGAGGAAGACATGCGGCGCCAGTCGCTCAATGTGTTCCGTATGCGACTCATGGGCGCGACCGTGGTGCCGGTTACCTCAGGCACCCGCACCCTCAAGGATGCGACCACCGAAGCCATCCGCGATTGGGTCACGAACGTCAACGACAGCCATTACATCATCGGCTCCGTGGTGGGGCCGGCGCCCTATCCGCGCATGGTGCGTGACTTCCAATCAGTCATCGGCAACGAAGCGCGCGCACAGATGTTGGAGAAGACGGGGCGCCTGCCGCGCACCGTGGTGGCGTGTGTCGGCGGCGGCTCCAACGCCATGGGCATCTTCGCGGGCTTCGTGAAGGACAGCGCCGTGGAGTTGGTCGGCGTGGAAGCCGCTGGTGACGGGCTCGACACCGATCGGCACAGCGCGTCGATTACCAAGGGCACTCCGGGCGTTTTGCACGGATCCCTGTCCTATTTGCTGCAGGATGCGGCGGGGCAGGTGCACCCGGCGCATTCGATCTCGGCAGGCCTGGACTATCCCGGGGTGGGGCCGGAGCATGCCTGGTTGCATGACTCGGGTCGTGCCGAGTACGTGGCCGTGACCGACACGGAAGCGTTGCGCGGAGTGGCGCTGCTGAGTCGTCTCGAAGGGATCATCCCGGCCCTCGAAACGGCCCATGCCGTGGCGTGGATCGAACGTGAAGCAGGCCGGTGGACCGAAAACGATCCGGTTTTGCTCTGCGTCAGCGGCCGGGGCGACAAGGACGTTGGCACCATCAGTCAGTACACCCTGCCAGAGGTATGACGACCACGGCACACGAAGCGGACATATCGCCACAAGCGATATCCGCCGTCGAGGACGCGCTCCGCGCGTTCGCGAAGGCGCTTCGTGCCGTGCAGTTGTATCTGCCGAACAACCCCACCCGTGCGCAGAGTATCGAGCAGGCACGGCAAGCGTTCGGCCGCGTGTGGGCGTTTCTTTCGCCACTTGACATTCAAGTGCGGGAGGCGTCGTTCACGCTTGACGATCGCGTGGTGTATCAGGACGTGGAGCGCGGCGCGGAATCGCTCCCGTGGCTGCTGTATCGCGACGGCCTGCGCACGCTCAGTTTCCTGCCGGGCTTCGAAGCCGAGGACGTGGAGACGGTACTGCTGCTGCTGCACAAGGCACGCACGGCATCCACCGACGATGACGATCTCGTCACGCTGCTCTGGGTGGCTGATCTGGCCCATGTCACCTACCGCTATGTCGAGAGCAACGGGGCGGACTTCGTCATGGCGTCGGGCGATCGTCCCGGAGTTGCGACGCAACTGCCTGGAGAGTTGCCACTCGCCGTGCCTCCCGCGGAGACCCAAGCACCCGGAGACGGACCGCCGGGGCTCGTCCGCACCGAAGACTTCGAATCAACGCTCTACTTTCTGGAGCCTCGTGAGGCGGCGTATCTCCAGGACGAGCTCAAGCGCGAGTACACGGAAGACCAGCGTCGGCTCGTACTCGCCAGCCTGTTCGACATTGTGGAGCTGCAGTCGGATGCGACGGCGCAGCGCGAAGCGTTGGGCATCCTCGACCAGTTGGTTCTCGAGTTCCTGACGCTCGGTGAGTATGAACTCGTCGCGTACACGTTGCGTGAAGCCGCGGCCGCATCGAAGCACGAGGGGGTCGATGCGCAGGTACAGGCGGGGCTGCGCGAATTGCCGGCGCGACTCAGCGAACCGAATGTCGTGGCGCAGCTGCTGCATGCCCTCGACGAAAGCGCGCGCACGCCCGTGGCTTCCTTGCTCGAGGGGCTATTCGCCGAGTTGCGTCCATCGGCCCTCGAACCGTTGGTGGGTTGGCTTGGCGCCGCCGCGGCATCGCCGGCGCGAGCGGCCATTGAGCGGGCGTCGCTCCGTCTCGCGGGCGCGAACACCGGCGAACTGGCCAAGCTGCTCGAACACCCCCAGGACTTCGTCGTGCGTGGTGCTCTGCGCCTGGTTGGGCAGTTGGCAACACCGGCCGCCGTTCCCGGCCTTGCCCGAATCCTTCGTGGCCCCGATGTGAAGCTGCGCGCCGAAGCCGTGACGGCGCTGGCTGAAATCGCCTCGCCGTCGGCCTTGCAGGCACTCGAACGCGCGATTGAAGATGCAGATCGCGAAGTGCGCGTAGCCGCCTACCGGGCGATCGGTGCCCGCAAACATACGGCGGCCGTGCCGCGACTCATCGACGTCATTCGCCGCAAGGAAATCCGCTCGGCGGATCTTGGCGAGAAGATGGCGCTCTTCGAGGCCTTTGGTGGCATGTGCGGCGATGCCGGCGTCGGCGATCTCGACGGCATCCTGAACGCGCGGGGATTGCTCGGAGCCAAGGAGACCCCTGAGATGCGCGCGTGTGCGGCCAGAGCGCTCGGTTTGGTGGGGACGCGAAGCGCCGTCACCGCGTTGCAGAAGGCGGCGGATACGAAAGATGTCGTGGTGCGCAGTGCTGTTGCTCGCGCCATGCGGGGGGGCACGTGACCATCCCGGGTAACGCTGGGGCGAATCGCCCGGACGGCAACCTGGTTGACGCGGGTAGCCAGAAGACGGCGCGTGCCTTCGTTGTGGCGATGAACAGCGCCATTCGCGCCGTTCGACTGTATCCCGTAGAAAACGCGGCTGTACAGAAAGCGATCGCCGAACTCGGGGCCAGTGCCGAACGTGTGCGGGAGGTCGAAGGCCACTGTGCCCTTCGTCGTGTGGGCGATTACCTGTTTGTGAACGACACGCGACTTCGGCTCACGTTCGACAACTACGCGGCTGTCGCCTCTCTCCTCGGCATGTTCCGCGAAGCCGGCATCGGTGGTGTGGGGCTTTTCGAGAAGCCACTCCCGCGCGCGTGGGTGGTGTTGCTGTCGTTTCTGCAGTCGCCGCCACTCGAGTACCCCGAAGAGGAGCGGCTGGCGCAACTCGTGGCGCGTCTTGAGACCGCACAAGTACTCGACTTCGAGCTGTTTCCGGCCGCTGATGACCCCGAAGAGATCGATCACGATCTCGACGCCAAGGAGCGGGCTCGCCAAACCTATGTACGGTCGCTCGATGTGACACGTGAGGTCATCACATCGGCGCGACTGGGGCGGAGCCCGGGGCTGAAGCGGGTCAAGCGGGCCGTGCAGGGTATTGTCGACGCGATTCTCACCGATTCTGCCTCGATGATCGGCCTGACGACGCTGCGCGACTTCGACGAATACACCTTCGTCCACAGCGTCAACGTCTGCATTCTCGCGGTGGCGCTGGGTCGACGCTTGGGCCTCAGCAAGATCCAGTTGCTTGATCTTGGGCTGGCGGCACTGCTTCACGACATCGGCAAATCGCGCGTCCCGCTGGAGTTGCTCAACAAGCGCGGACAGTTGGACTCCGATGAACGTCTCGTGCTGCAGCGCCACACCTGGCAGGGAGTGTTGGCGCTCTTTGCGTTGCCGAGTGGCGGTGTGCGTCCGTGGCGCTCGATGACGGCGGCGTACGAACACCACATGCGTACTGACCTTTCGGGTTATCCGAAGGTTGCGCGGGCGCGCAAGCTGTCCCTGTTCAGCAAGATCATTTCAGTGGCCGATGGTTTCGATGCGGCCACCACCACGCGTGTGTATCAGGACTCGCCGTGGACGCCGGCCGATGTGCTGCGCGGCATGCGTGACAATCCACGACTGGGCCTCGACCCGGTGGTGGTCAAGGCGTTCATCAATCTCACCGGCATCTATCCGGTGGGCACCGTTGTGGTGCTCGATACATTCGAATTGGCCATCGTGCTGGCATCGAACCCCGACGCCACGGCGCTTTCGCGCCCGTTGATTCGCATACTCATGGACGATCGCGGCAACCTGCTCGGCGATCCAACTCCAGTGGACCTTACCACGCGCACGGCAAGCGGTCAGTTTGCACGAACAATCATCCGTACCGAAGACCCGCAACGCTATGGCATCAACATCGGTGACTACTTTGTCTGACCTGTCAGCACCTGCCGTGTCCCGCCTGTCGGCGCGCTTCGCGGCATTGAAGGCCGAAGGGCGCAAAGCGCTCGTGTGCTATGTCACCGCGGGCCACCCCGATCCCTCGCAGAGTGTGGCGCTGCTGCGCGGGTTGGCGCGCGCAGGTGCCGACGTCATTGAGGTCGGAGTACCGTTCTCCGATCCCATGGCCGATGGGCCGGTCATCCAGCAGAGTTCGCAAGTGGCACTCGATCATGGCATCACGCTGGCGCGCACGCTCGACATCGTGCAGGAAGCCGCCGTCGAAGTGCCCATCGTGCTCTTCAGCTATCTCAATCCGATCATCGCCGGCGGCAGCGATGCGCTGGTCCGTGCACGAGCTGCTGGTGTCGACGGTGTGCTGATCACCGACCTCCCCGTTGGTGCCGATCCAGTGCGTGAAGCGTGGTTCGGTGCAAGTGGTCTCGATTTCGTGCGCTTGGTGGCCCCCACCACCCCGTTAGCGCGCATGGAGGAGATCGGTCGTCACGGCGGCGGGTTCGTGTACCTCATCAGCCGACTTGGGGTAACCGGCGAGCGCGCGGCATTGCCGGACGATCTGCCCGAGACGGTGGCGCGCCTCCGCGCTGCGACCGACTTGCCGCTGTGTATCGGCTTCGGCATTTCCACGCCCGAGCAGGCGCGCACTGCTGCGGCGCTGGGCGACGGGGTGGTGGTGGGCAGCGCCATCGTGCGCGCCGCCGGGCAGAGTGTGGATGACGCCGTTGCTCTCGTTGCCGCCATGCGCGCGGCCATCGACGCGCACTGAGCCTGGTACTCGGCGTGGGCGGACTCCCTCCTTGGGCGATCGTCTCCGACAAGCGCCGTGCGCATGTCGAGCGAGTCGTGGCGCTGCTCGATCAGTGGGCCACGCGCATGGAACTCGATAGCGATGCGCGCCGAGCATGGGCGGATGCGGGATGGTGGCACGATGCCTTGCGTGATGCCGACGAGCCGTCGTTGCGCGCGCTCACCGGTGATCTGGTTCGCCCGCTCGGAATGCTGCACGGCCCGGCGGCCGCGCTGCGCCTCGAAGCGCACGGGGAAACCCGGGGCGATGTCATCGAAGCCATTCGGTGGCACACAGTCGGGTCCATGAACTGGACGCGAACGGGACGTGCGTTGTACATGGCCGATTTTCTCGAACCGGGACGCCAGTTCATGCAGGCGGACCGCGCCTTCCTTGCCGATCGTGTACCAGAGGCGTTCGACGCGGTGTTTCGGCAGGTCGTTCGACTACGAATCGAGTGGACGATCCGCGAAGGGAAGAGTCTCGCGCCGGAGACCGTTGCGCTCTGGAACGACGTTCGGTGATGCCGGAGCGCGCACGATGACCATCGGTATGCCCACGCTGCCCGAACCCGTTTCTCCACCGCCTCGCTCCCGCTCAGGCGTGCTCGCAGTAGCGATCTTGCTCATGGTGATTGGCGGCGCTGGCGCCGCTTGGTGGCAGACGCAAGACAAGGCGCCGGTGGAACCAGACGATGGCACCACGAAACCGGCAGCGCTCTCGGACTCTTCGGCGCGGGCACCGCTTGGCGATCGCGTTCGCGTGCGCGTGCTGAATACCTCGGGTATATCGGGCTTGGCGCGACGAGCGACCATTCACCTTCGCACCTACGGCTTCGACGTCGTGGATTTCGGGTCGGGGCGCACCGATACAACCGCGCTCACCCGAATCACCGTGCATACCGGTCACGACGACTGGGCCGAGCGGGCGAAGCGGGCGTTGGGGGCCGGCGTGATTGCCGCCGACCCCGACACCTCACGCTATGTGGATCTCACGGTCTTCGTCGGGCGCGATTGGCGACCGTCGACCGAGACGCTCCGTCCGTAGCTGACCGCAGGCGGCCGCGATATCGAGGCCGCGGCTCCGACGGACCGCCGTCTCCACACCGCGAGCGCGCAACGCCTTCGCGAAAGCGGTAATGACCGGTGTCGACGTCGGTGTGAATCCCATGCTCCCACCGGGATGCAGTGGGATGAGATTCACGAAAGCGCGGCAATCGCGCGCAAGCTGCGCGAGTTGCGCCGCGTGTTCGGGTTGATCGTTCACGCCGCCCAGCATTACGTACTCGAAGGTCACCCGCCGATCGAATTGTCGCGCCGCCTCAATCACCTCGGCCAGCGGATACTTCGTGTTCACCGGCATGAGCGTCTTGCGAAGGGCATCGCTTGGCGCATGAATCGAAATCGCCAGACGGAACTGCTCCGGACGCTCGCCAAGCGCGATGATGCCGGGCAGGATGCCGACGGTCGAGATGGTGATGTGGCGCGCACCGATACCGAGCGCACGGGGATCGTTGAGGAGCGTGAGGGAAGGGCTCACCGCTTTCCAGTTCATCAACGGTTCGCCCATGCCCATGAAAACGATATTGGTGGGAATGATTGGCGGTTCGAGCATGCGCAAGGCACGCACCTGACCCGCAATCTCCGAGGGCTGCAGATTGCGCTGGAACCCCATGACACCTGTCGCACAGAACGCGCATTTGAGAGCGCACCCTGCCTGAGACGAGATGCAGAAGGTCATGCGATCACCATCGGGGATGGCGACGGTCTCGATGAACTGGCCATCGTGCAATCGGAACAGAAACTTCTCCGTTCCGTCGTTCGAGCGTTGACGCGTCGCCAGCTCGAGCGTCGACAGACGGAACGACTGGGCGAGCGCTTCGCGCAGCGCCTTCGGCAATTCCGTCATCGCGTCGAACGACGCGACGGGCCGCTGCCAGAGACGACCAAAAACCTGCGTCGCGCGGTAGGCGGGTTCACCGCGTTCGGCCATCCACTCCTGCAAGAGTCCGATCGCGACATCGGGCGCAAAGTCGAGCAGATCCGGCAACGGTGCAGACTCGGAAACGGCGGTCACTTGATAAGCGAGCTGAGCGTGAATTGATACACCGGACCCAGACCGGCAATACCCTCCTCGCGCGCGACCCCAACAACGTAGCGCGCGTGAAAAAGGGCGAGGCCGGTACGCAATCGACTTTCGGCGGCGTTGCCGAGGGTGCTGCGGATGATCGCCGCACGCGCCTCGACCCGATCGAAGCGCGCTGAGGTGAAGGGACCGCGCTCACGCGCGCCCCGGTTGACGGCGCTCTCGGTGTAGCCGAGACGGACTTCCCGCATTGCTGTAGCGCCAAGCAAACGCAGGTCGGCAGCAGCATTGATGGCCGGTCGGTCTTCGATCTCTCGACCGGGCCGCCAGAGGAAGCTCGAAACGGCGAAGCGCGCGTTGCGCCATGGCAAATCATGCAACACGGCGCCGACATCGGCGGCAATGGCATGCCGCGAAAGTGCATCGGCACGTCCGTGTCGCCAACGTACGGCTGCCCCAGCCGTGAGGTGCGGGAGCAGTTCGCGCGCAATCGTCGCGTTTACGAGCGTTGAGTTGTACTGGAGATTGCCGATGGACTGCGGGTCGGAATCGGTTCGCACCAGGCCCCCAACCGCTGCTCGGCCCATAGAAAAGCCAACCGTCGTGCCGCTGGCACGCCGCCACGCCGCAGACACGAGCTGACCATCGACGCCCTGCGCGCTCCCCGTCGTCAGGGAGGCCACCCCGAAACGGAACCGCTCGCCTGAAGGCACCGCCACCGTGGCGGGATTCCAAAGACCGGCACCCGGTTCGACCGCCAAAGCGGGCGGTTCGAACATGGCCCCGAGGGGGAACTCCCAGAGATCGCGTGCGGGAACCGGCTGCGCACGGAGCCCCTGGGCCCAGAAAAACGCGGCGAGTCCGCAAAAGAGCATGCGGCGCATATGGGAGACTAAACGGCGCCGAGAGGCAAGGTCAAGCGAAACCGGCGGGGAAAAATCCTACCCCGAATGGCGTAACGCATTTAGATTTCAACGTTTGCGTCGTCTCTACGACCGTCGCCTGCGGTGGCGGGGTCTACCCGGCGCCGCCACCGCTCCCGTCTTCGGAGTCTTTCCCCTGATGTCGTCCTCGCCTTCGCCGTCCGTGCTGTCCACGTCCATGCGCTCCGATCCCTGCGGCCTGCTTCGCCGCGAGGATGTGGGGCGCACCGTTCGCCTCGGCGGGTGGGTGCACCGGAGCCGCGACCTTGGCGGGCTCGTTTTCATCGATCTGCGCGATCGTACCGGGCTTGTACAGCTGGCCTTCGGGCCGGCCTGGAGTCCGGCCGAAGTGCAGACGCTGGCTGCTGCCGTCGGCGTCGAGTCCGTCGTGCTGTGCGAGGGAGAAGTGGTGGCGCGTGAGGCCGACCGCACCAATGGCGAAATGGGAACCGGCGAAATCGAAGTGCGGGTGCACTCCCTCAAGATCGTCGGCCCTGCGGTAACACCGGCGCTGCCCGTGGCACGCGGGCGCGGCGACAAAATGCCCGCCGAAGAGTTACGCCTGCGCCACCGGTATCTCGACCTGCGGCGCCCGGAGCTTCAGGAAAATCTGGTGTTGCGCCACCGGCTGTTGCAGGTGTCGCGTCGGTACCTTGCCGACAACGGCTACCTCGAACTTGAGACGCCAATTCTCACCAAGCCCACTCCGGAGGGCGCGCGCGATTATCTGGTGCCGAGTCGCGTGCATCCGGGTGAGTTCTACGCGCTTCCGCAGTCACCGCAGATCTACAAGCAGCTGTTCATGTGCTGCGGATTCGATCGGTACTTCCAGATCGCGCGTTGCTTCCGCGACGAGGATCTTCGCGCCGACCGGCAGCCGGAATTCACGCAGATCGATATCGAAGCGTCGTTCATCGAGCGCCAGGATATCATGACACTCGCCGAGGGTTTGATCGGCACGATGTGGCGCGAAGCGGGGCACACCGACGTGCCGGCGCAGTTCGAGCGCATGACGTACGCCGATGCCATGGAGTACTACGGCTGCGATCGTCCCGACCTGCGTTACGATCTGCGGTTACGTGACTGCAGCGCGATTTTTGCGACGCTCGACTTCGCGGTGACCACGGCTGCCCTTGCCGCCGGTGGACGCGTTCGTGGCTTGGTCGTTCCCGGTGGCGCGGTGTGGAGCCGCAAGCAGGTCGATGAACTCGAGGCGCTGGCCAAGGGGGCCGGTGCCGGCGGCTTGCTCCGCCTGCGTCGGGCCGAAGGTGCGTACGACGGCCCGCTCGCCAAGTTCCTCACCGACGAAGCCAAGACCGCCTTGGCGCTGCAGGACGGCGATTTGGCCTTGTTTGTGGCCGCACCCGATCACATCAGTAATCCTGCGCTCGACCGAGTACGTCAGGAGTGCGCACGTCGCCTCGAACTCATCGACGACAAGGCGCAGCGGTTCTTGTGGGTATTGGATTTCCCGATGTTCGAGCAGGACCCGGCCACAGGCGCCTTGGCCGCCGTGCACCATCCGTTCACGGCCCCAAACCCCGACGACATGCAGGCGTTCCCCTTGGAGCCCGCCAAGTGGCGTGCGCTTGCGTACGACGTTGTGCTGAACGGCACCGAGCTTGGTGGCGGCAGCATTCGCACCAGTGACCCTGCCACCCAGTCCCGCATGTTCTCTTTGCTTGGTATTGGCGACGTCGAAGAGCAGGAGCGCCGGTTCGGCTTCCTCCTCGAAGGGTTGCGGGCTGGAGCACCACCGCACGGCGGCATTGCCTTCGGCTTCGACCGCATTGCCATGTTGCTGTCGGGTGCGCCGTCGTTGCGCGATGTCATCGCCTTCCCGAAGACCACGGCCGCCCGTTCGCTGTACGAAGGGGCACCAGTGGCGGTGCCGGCCGCGGACTTGCGCGAACTGCACATCGCCGTGAACGAGGTGGGGCGAGGGGGCGCAGCGTGAACGACGGGCGCGTCGAGGTCGTGAGTGCGCGGGTATCGGTCGAAGGGGCCGACCTGCAGATGCTCGCGGGCGTAAACGACAGCAACCTCAAGGAGCTCGAGCGAGCCACAGGCGCGCGCGTCGCACTCCGTGGCGATCATCTCTCCATGACCGGGGACGGCGACGCCGTGGCCCGTGCGGAGGGTGTCGCGTCCGCATTGGTGACCATTGTGCGCGAAGGCAAGTCGGTCACGGCCGACGATGTCCTGCGACTGTCGTTGACCGAACGGCCGGCCGAAGCACCCGGGGCAACCAGTGGTGGGCTCGTCACGCCTGGGGCTCGCCGCGGCGTGCAGGCCAAGACACCGGGGCAGGCGGAATACCTGCGCAAGATCGCCGAGCACGACATCGTGGTTGGCATTGGGCCCGCTGGCACCGGTAAGACGTATCTCGCTGTAGCCGCTGCTGTTGACGCCCTCATGCGCAAGCGCGTTCGCCGCATCGTACTCGCGCGCCCCGCCGTGGAAGCCGGCGAAAGTCTCGGCTTTCTTCCGGGTGACATGCAGGCGAAGGTCGATCCGTACCTGCGCCCCTTGTATGATTCGCTCGACGATCTCATTCCGTTCGAGCGAATTCAGAAGCTCATTGAAACACGTACCATCGAAGTGGCACCGTTGGCCTTCATGCGCGGCCGTACACTCGGCGATGCGTTCGTGATTCTCGACGAAGCGCAGAACGCCACCGGCGCGCAGATGAAGATGTTCCTCACGCGTCTCGGGGTGAACTCCAAGATCGTGATCACGGGTGACAAGACCCAGGTTGATCTGCCGCGCCGCGAGGAGTCGGGTCTCATGCAGATCGAGCGCATCCTGCACGGAATTGACGGCATCGCGTTTCACTATTTCAGCGAGGCCGATGTCGTGCGACATCGTCTGGTTCGCGATATCATCCGCGCGTACAACGAAGATGCGGCGGGTGGCGGATGACCACAGGTCGATTGCCTCGACCGGAACCGCGTGCCGTTGCGGTGGAATGTGACGGCGTGCGGATTCCGGTGGCCACCGAAAGACTAGCGGACCTGTCTCGTCAGGTGCTACGTGCACTCAGAGTGTCACGTGCCATGTTGTCGATCACATTCGTGCCGGCTCGTTCCAGCGCGCAACTCAACCGTCGGCATCTCGGACACAGCGGGCCCACGGACGTCATCACGTTCGCGCTCGGAGCCGCACCAGACGGTACCGTCATCGGTGACATCTACATCTGTGCCGACGTCGCGCGAAAGCAGGCCAAGGCACACGGGGTCGGAATTCGGGAGGAACTCGCCCGGCTGGTGGTGCATGGCACGCTGCATGCTTGCGGTTGGGAACATCCTGAGGACGAGTCACGCATGAAGTCGCCAATGTGGCGGCGCCAGGAACAGCTTCTACGCCGTTTCTGGATTTCTCCGTCCGTTCGGACATGAGTGTAGTGGCGTGGGGACTGGCGGCAGCGGGTGCCGCCGTCGCTGCTCTTTCCGCGGTAGCGGACGGGGCAATCCTGTCGGAAAGCGCGCTACCGACGTCCAATGAGCGTGGCGGGTTCAACGCGCCGTCGGCCGTCTCGGCCCGCGCCGTTCCGGCCCGTGAGAGCACGCATCGGGCGCTAGCGTTCGCCCGGGTCGTTGGACACCTCGCCGCTGGCGGCGGATTGGCGGTCGCTCTCGATCTCTCCGGGCGCGCCACATTACCGTTGGTGGCTACTCTGGCGCTAATCGGCCTCGCCACGGTACTGCTCGCGGAAAGCGCGGCGCGTGTATTGGGCGACACCCTCGGGGAACATGCGACCGAACGACTCGCGCCATTCACGCGCGCGGTGGAACGTTTGTTGTGGCCGGTTGTCGCGCTCGGGCAGTGGGTGGATGGCCTCTTCGCCGAGGTGGTGTCAGAAGCCGATGCGACGCAGGATCGACGGGAGGAAGCCGCGCAGCAGTTTCGCGATGTGGTCACGAGCGAATCCGACGTGACTGGTGACGAGCGCGAGTTGCTGTTGGGCGTCTTCGAGTTCGGTGAGACCACGGCGGAGGAAGTGATGGTGCCGCGCGTGGATATGCTCGGCATCGAGCGCGATACGCCATGGTCCGAAATGATCGATCGCGTGCGAAGCGTTCAGCATTCGCGTATTCCCGTGTTCGACGGCACCATCGATGAGATTGTCGGCATCCTGTATGTGAAGGATCTGCTGCCGGCCGTGCTGGCCGACGACGAGCCGGCTGACGGTTGGCCGTCGCTCATGCGGCCGCCGGTTTTCATTCCGGCGTCGAAGCGCATCGCCGATCTGCTCAAGGAGTTTCGGCAGGCGCGACGTCACATCGCCATTGTTGCCGACGAGTACGGCGGCACCGCAGGCCTCGTCACAATCGAAGACATCCTCGAGGAGCTCGTGGGTGAGATTCGTGACGAGTACGACGATGAAGAGCGGCTGGTAGAAACCGAAGAAGGCGTGCGCTTCTGGGTCTCGGGGCGGCTCACGCTGGACGACCTCTCCGATGCGCTTGGCTACGCCTTCTCGCGTGATGATGTCTCCACGGTGGGTGGGCTGATCATGGAGTTGCTCGGCAGGGTGCCACGCGCTGGTGAATCGCTCGTCATTGGTCCGTACAAGGTCATCGTGGAGCGGGTGATTCGCCGCAAGATCGAACGGGTCTACCTCGAACGGGTGGCCACAATCGACGAGACGACGGACGATGACGACGGGGCGCATTCATGACCGGCGTCGTGATCTTTTTCGCGGTCGTGGCGCTCGCCGTACTCACGCTGTCGGCAACGGCGGTTCGCGCCGTGAGTCGTCTGTGGTTGCGACATTGGATCGAGCATCGCGCGGGTGGGGTTGGCGCCATGGCCCGTTACCTCGAACGTCCGACGCGACTCGTTCACGCCGCTGGGACGGCCAGCATGCTCATCGTATTCGCCACTGGTTCGGTGATCGCGATGAATGACGGCCTCCAGGCATGGGCGTTTCTACGTGATGTCGTGCTGTTCTTGGTGCTGCTACTCGTGTTCGGCCAGTTGCTCCCACGGGCGATCGGTCGACGCTGGGCGCCGACGCTGGTGCCGCTTCTGGTACCGCTCCTGCGCACGACCGATCTCGTCCTGACGCCGTTCTACGTACTGGCCAACGGGATGCGCCGAATTGTGTCGCGTCCCCAGGGAGAGGACGAGGACGAGGCGCGTGACGGGCTCGAGGAGTTGTTGCGCGACGGAACATTCAGCGGGATGGGGGCCACCGAAGAGATGGCCATCATCTCCGGTGTGGTGCAGTTCGGCGACAAGATGGTGCGTGATGTCATGACACCACGTCACGAGATGTTCACGCTGCAGGACGGGCTGGAAGCGGGTGAACTCGCGCGCCAAGTGGCCACGGCTGGCTATAGCCGCGTCCCCGTGTACCGCGACTCAGCCGAGCAAATCGTGGGTATGGTGCATGTGTTCGACGTGTTCCGCCGCCGTGGCGAGACAGCGCCGGCCATGCGCCCCGTTGCGGTCACGAAGGCCGATAAGCCCGCCAAGGAACTGCTCTTCGAGCTGCTGCGGGCGCGGCGGCAGATGGCGATCGTTCAGCACGAGGGAAGCGTGGTCGGTCTGGTCACGCTGGAGGATCTTCTCGAGGAGTTGGTTGGTGATATCCGGGACGAGCATGACGACAGTAGCGAGTGAAGCACGAGCGGGTGACGCGAGCAGAGCCAGCGGCGCGATGGCACGCTTGCTTGAGCAGTTCCGCGCGGGCAAGCCTGCCGCGCTGGCACGCGCTGTCAGCGTCGTCGAGAATCATCGGCCTGGGTTCGAGCAGCTGCTCGCTGCCCAGCACGCACTGGTTGGCCGCGCGCGGCGCATCGGGATCACCGGTCCGCCGGGAGCCGGCAAGAGCACGCTTACCACGCGTCTGACTCGCTTCTACCGTGACGCCGGGCGCACAGTGGGCATTGTCGCCGTCGATCCCACGTCGCCGTTTACCGGCGGCGCACTGCTCGGCGATCGTATCCGGATGGAAGAGGTGGCGCTCGATCCCGGCGTCTTCATTCGGTCCATGGCCACGCGCGGGTCGCTCGGCGGATTGGCGACCGCCACGCGTGAGGTGTGTGACGTTCTCGACGGATTCGGCCTTGATGTAATCATCATCGAAACCGTTGGCGTTGGACAAAGTGAACTCGACGTAGCCCGTGCCGCCGACTCTACGTTGGTGGTGCTGGTGCCCGAGTCGGGTGATTCCATCCAGACGCTGAAGGCCGGCGTCATGGAGATTGCTGACGTATACACGGTGAACAAGGCCGATCGCCCGGGGGCAGATCGGCTTCGCAACGATATCGAGCTCATGCTGGGGCTGCGTGCCGGCCACGCCATGCAGAATATGCCGGCGCACCACGGCGTTGATTTGCATCACATGCCCGATCGTGACGCCATGCGCGACGCCATGAATCCAGCGCGCGCGGCGCGTGCGGCGGCCAGGGCGGAACATCCAGAGCAGTGGACCCCACCGGTGCTGCGGTCGATCGCCGCGCAGAACGACGGGATCGCCGAGATCGCCGACGCGCTCGATCGGCATTTCCGCTATCTTGAATCCAGTGGTGAGTTGCGCATCCGACGTCGTGCCCGCTTGCGGGAGCGGGTCATGGAAGTCGTCGAGCAGCAGCTACGTCAGCGACTCTGGCAGGATGCCGACACGCTGGCTTGGCTCGACACGCAACTCGACGGTCTCGAAAGTGGCTCGCTGGTGCCTTTCGCGGTTGCGGACACCCTGCGAGCCCGTAGCATTGCCCTCCTCACCGGCGCGGCCTACGCGCCTCTGCCCACCTCCCAGGCGATCAGCGCATGACGACCATTCGCGAGCTCGAAGACGTAGTCCGCCAGCAACAGGAAGAGTTGGACGCGTTGCGCCAGGAAGTGAGCCAGTGGCGTGGGCAGTACGACGGTGGGCGCAAGCGTGACATTGCGTTCACCAATTCGGCGCAGGAAGTGCCGCCGCTCTACACGGCGCTCGATCTCGCCGATTCGGCCGGTACGGCGTTCGAGACACCGGGCGCGTGGCCATTTACGCGCGGCATTCACCCCACGGGCTACCGTGGCAAGCTGTGGACCATGCGCCAGTTTGCCGGATTCGGCACAGCGCGGGAAACCAATCAGCGCTACAAGTTCCTGCTCTCGCAGGGGCAGACCGGCTTGTCGGTAGCGTTCGATTTCCCGACGCTCATGGGCTACGACAGCGATCATGCCCGCTCGGAAGGCGAGGTAGGGAAGTGCGGTGTGGCCATCTCGTCTTTGGCCGACATGGAAGAACTGTTCGAGGGGATTCCGCTCGACAAGGTCTCCACGAGCATGACGATCAACGGGCCCGCCATCATCCTGCTCTGTTTCTACATCGCAGCGGCGGAGAAGCAGGGCGTCGAGGCGTCGAAGCTGCAGGGCACGGTGCAGAACGACATCCTCAAGGAGTACATGGCGCAGCACGCCTGGTGCTTCCCCATCGAGCCGGCGTTGCGTCTCATCGTTGATGGCTTCGATTGGTGTGCCAAGCACGCGCCGAACTGGAATACCATTTCCATTTCGGGCTACCACATTCGCGAGGCCGGCGCCACGGCCGCGCAGGAACTTGCGTTCACGCTGGCCGATGGATTCACGTATGTCGAGCGCGGCATCGCGCGAGGGCTCGACGTCGACGAGTTCGCACCGCGCCTGTCGTTCTTCTGGGACATCCACAACGACTTCTTCGAGGAAATCGCCAAGTTGCGCGCGGCCCGGCGTATCTGGGCGAGGCACATGAAGGAGCGTTTCGGCGCGAAGAATCCGCGTTCCTGGATGATGCGCTTCCACTCGCAGACGGCCGGTGTCACGCTTACGGCGCAGCAACCCATGAACAACACGGTGCGCGTGGCTTATCAGGCACTGGCTGCTGTGCTTGGTGGAACGCAGTCGCTGCACACCAATTCCATGGACGAGACGCTGTCGCTGCCCACCGAAGGGGCCGTGCAGGTCGCACTTCGTACGCAGCAGATCCTCGCCTTCGAAACGGGCGTGCCCAACGTGATGGACCCGCTCGGCGGTTCGTATTATGTGGAGGCACTCACCGACCAACTCGAGCGCGAGGCGGAAGAGTTGTTCGCGCAGATTGGCGAGATCGGTGGCGTGGTGAAGGGGCTCGAGGAGGGATGGTTCCAGAAGCGCATTGCGGAGAGTGCGGCGCGTCAGCAGTGGGAGATTGAACAGCGCCGCAAGCTCGTCGTGGGCGTGAACGAGTTCGTCACCGAAGAGCCCGAGTTGAGCATTCCCATTCTCCGCATCGGCCAGGAAGCCGAGCTCGAGCAACGCGCCAAAATGGCCGCCATGCGGGCTGGTCGCGACAACGACCGCTGCGTGCGAAACCTCGACGCGTTGCGCACGGCGGCGCGTGGCACAGACAATGTGGTGCCGCACATTCTCGAGTGTGCCCGCTCGTACTGCACCTTGTACGAAATTCGCGCCGCGCTCGAAGATGTCTTCGGCGCCTATCGCGAGCCGGTGTTCTTCTAACGCCGAGAGCGTCGAGGAGGGGAAGGCACGGAGCAGGCTGTCTGGCGGCCGGTTCCGTGCCTTCTTTGCTCAGTCGCCGGCGAGTTCCCGCTCGAGTTCCGCGAGATGGAGGAGAAACGCCGTCGACTGCGCCGCCGTCATGGCGTGCGGCGCGAACACGTCGGAACCGGTGTCGGCCTGCAGTACGGCTCGACGCCTCGCGGTGTCCCCGTCTTCCCAGTTGACCACCTTCATGGTCCACTCCGGGAAGGCACGGGCCTCGATCTCCTCGACGCTGATGAGCTGGCACGCGAGATGGCGTGGATCGCGGACGATGGCGTGATACAACGTGTTTACGGCCCGCCGATCCCCCTCGAGCGCCTGCAGAAACTCGCCCGAACCGTAGCAGAGAATGCCGGTAATGTCGCGCTCGACGTTACGCGTCTGCGCATGATCCATGATCTCGACGAGCGTGCCGTAGGTCATGCCGCCGGCGGCGGTGCTTGAATAGATGAGGCGGATGTTTGGCACAGGTTCCGATGCAGCGATAAGGGTCGGGCCCGGGGTGCACGCGGCTGAAAAACGGCGGCGCGCCGGGGGCATGCGGCTTGTGCGACTTCGTCCCAGTATCTAGCGTCTCCGGATGAAGACCAACAGCCCCTGGTGGGCCACCCAGTTCGATCAGCAGTATCTCCACGAGTACGAGCCCCTTTTCGACCTCGTGCAGGACCGCAAGGAGGTGGCACGCCTCCTCGATGTGCTGGCGCTGCCGTCGGGCGCCCGCGTACTCGACTGCCCCTGCGGTCAGGGGCGACATGCCCATCTGCTGGCGGAGGCCGGCTTCGACGTCGACGGCCTCGACTACTCCGACGACCTGCTCGCCGTGGCACGGAAGCGCGGGACCGGCAAGACCCTGCGATATACGCAGGGCGACATGCGAAAACTGCCGGCCCGCTGGACGGGGCGGTTCGACGCCGTGGTCAATCTGTTCACTTCGTTCGGTTTCTTCGACGATCCGAACGACGACTTGCGCGTTCTGTCCCAATTCGCCCGCGTCCTGAAACCAGGCGGCGTATTGGTGTGGCATGGCGGCGCCCGCGATGGGGTCATGGCCAAGTTCCTCACGCGCGATTGGTGGAGTTCAGCCGATGGCACGATGTTCGGCCAGGAGCGGTCATTCGACCCCCTGTCGGGCTTCCTCGAAATCACGTCCACGTGGCGTGGTCCGAAGGGGCACGGCGAGCGTTCGCATCGCATCCGCCTGTACACCGCATCTGAGCTGGCCGCGCGCATGCGGGACGTGGGGCTTGTGGTGGAGGAGGCGTACGACTCGTGGAGCCATCGCCCGTTACACCGGAAGTCCAGCGAAATGATGCTGGTGGCTCGTAAGGACAGGTGAGTATCTTGATTGGCTGCCGAGGTTCGGACCGTCGTTCCTCGGTGCCTTCAGTTGGTCCCTCCGAATTCTGAACCGATGACCCGACCCATTCGCGTGCTGGTGGCCAAGCCCGGTCTAGACGGACACGATCGCGGCGCCAAGGTAGTGGCGGCAGCTCTTCGTGACGCGGGCATGGAAGTGATCTACACCGGCCTCCATCAGACGCCCGAGATGATCGCCACCGCCGCCGTGCAGGAAGACGTCGATGTGGTAGGCCTCTCGATTCTCTCCGGGGCGCACATGACATTGTTCCCGCGTGTGCGTGACCTGCTGCTCGACGCCGGGCGTGACGACATCCTGCTTACGGGAGGCGGCATTATCCCCAAGGAGGATATGGAGACGCTGCAGGCCAATGGCGTGGCGCGTCTCTTTGGGCCCGGCACCACGACGCAGGAACTCGTCGACTACATCCGCGAGTGGTTCGCCGCGCGCGAACAGCAGGACGCATAAGCGCGTGAGTTCCCGACTGCGCCAGCTCGCCGACGATATCCGCGCGCTGGAAGCCCGCCTGCGTTTGGGTGGTGGCCCGGACAAGATCGAAAAGCAGCACAAGCAGGGCAAACTGTCGGCGCGTGAACGCGTCGAGCGACTCGCCGATCCCAACACGCCGTTTCTCGAGATCGGCCTGTTGGTGGCCCACGACCGGTACGACGGCCAGGCGCCAGGCGCCGGCGTGATCACCGGCATCGCCATGGTCGAGGGACGTGAGGTGGTCGTAGTCGCCAACGATGCCACCGTCAAAGCGGGCTCGTGGTGGCCCGAGACCATCACCAAGATTCTGCGCGCGCAGGAAGTGGCGATGCGTTGCCGCATCCCCATCATCTACCTCGTCGATTCGGCTGGGGTGAACCTGCCGTATCAGGGTGGCGTATTTCCTGGGCAGTACGGGGCGGCGCGCATTTTCTACTACAACTCCATCATGCGTCGCTATCTGCGCATTCCGCAGTTCGCCGCTGTGATGGGTCAGTGTGTGGCAGGTGGTGCGTACTTGCCGGCCCTGAGCGATGTCATCCTCATGGTCAAGGGCACCTCGTTCATGGGCCTTGGCGGCCCGAATCTCGTAAAGGGGGCCACCGGACAATCGGTCGACGGTGAAACGCTTGGCGGAGCCACCACGCACACCGAGATCTCGGGTGTGGCGCACTACGCCTTGGACGACGATCCGAGTTGTCTCGACAAGCTGCGCGAGTTGGTCGCGCGCTTGCCGCGGCCGCAACAAACGGCCGCGGCCACGTGGCGCCCACCTGCAGAGCCCCCTTCATCACTGTACGACCTGCTGCCGGCCGATCATCGCATGCAGTACGACATGCACGCGCTGCTACGTACCGTGCTCGACGACGGCGCGCTCGATGAGTTCCAGCCAAACCTCGCCAAGGAAATGATCTGCGGTGATGCCAAAATCGAAGGCATCCAGGTCGGCGTCATCGCCAACCAGCGCGGGCTCATCAAGGGTCGCGCCGGTGAGCGTCCGCGGTTCGGTGGCATCATTTACGCGGAAAGCGCAGAAAAGGTGGCGTACTTCATCGAACGCTGCGACAAGCAGGGCATTCCGCTGCTGTTCGTACAAGACGTATCGGGCTTCATGGTGGGTCCCGACGCCGAACACGACGGCATCATTCGCGCCGGCGCCCATTTCGTGGAAGCCATGGCATGCGCGCGTGTGCCCAAGATCGTGCTCACCGTGAACCATGCCAGCGGCGCCGGCTACTATGCCATGGCGGGGCAGGGATTCGACCCCGATTTCATCTTCTCGTGGCCAACAGGACGCATGGCCGTGATGGAAGGGGAAGCTGCTGTGCAGGCGGTGCACGGCCCGGCGCTCGACGCCGCGAAGAAGGCCGGTGTTCCGCCATCGCCCGAAGTGGCGGAAGCAGTTGAGGCCATGCGCGCCGACTATGAACACCAACTCGACGCGCGCTATGCGGCCGCGCGCGGGTTCGTCGATACCATCGTGTACCCGGAAGACACCCGTGATCTGCTCGCGATGGCCCTGCGGGCAGCCAACCAGAATCGCGGACCGCATCTCGGCGCCTTTGTGCTGCCGCCGATGCCGCCCGTTGGAGGCGAGTGATGGCGGAAGGATCGCAAGACAAGGTGGTGCGTGTAGCCAGCGGCCAGGGTTTCTGGGGTGATTGGCTCGAAGCACCGCGGCGGCAGGTCGAGGGCGGGCAAGTGGACTACCTCATGCTCGATTACCTCGCCGAAGTCACGATGAGCATCGTGCAGAAGCAGAAGGAGCGCGATCCGCGCATGGGCTACGCGAGAGACTTCATAGGGGCCATGGAAAGCGTGTTTCCGGCCGTTGCCGAGCGCGGGGTGAAGGTCATCGCCAATGCCGGTGGTGTGAATCCCATGGCCTGCGCCGACGCGGTGTTGGCCGCCGCAGGCAAGGCTGGAGTGCGTGGCAAGATCCGCATCGGCGTCGTGACGGGCGACGACATTCTCGATCGGCTCGACACGCTGCTGGCCGAGGGCCACGAGCTCAAGAACATGGATACCGGCGAGCCGCTGGCTAACATCCGTGATCGCGTTCTTTCGGCCAACGCGTACATCGGCTCCACGCCTATCGTGGAAGCGCTGCAGCGCGGTGCAAACGTGGTCATTACCGGCCGCAGCACCGACACCGCGCTCACGATGGCGCCGCTGCGTCACGAGTTCGGCTGGGCGGCTGACGATTGGAACAAGCTCGCTGCGGGTATCGTGGCCGGTCACATTCTCGAGTGCGGCGCTCAGTGCAGCGGTGGCAACTGCCTGCACGATTGGCGCAACATTCCCGACCTCGCCAACGTGGGATATCCCATCGCCGAGGCGCGGGCCGATGGCACCTTTGCCATCACCAAGCACCCCGGAACCGGCGGGCGCGTGAGTGTGCCCAGCGTGACCGAGCAGCTCGTGTACGAAATGGGGGACCCGCACGCGTACATCACGCCCGACGTGGTCGCCGACTTCACCAGTATTCGGCTCGCCGCCGATGGTGAGAATCGGGTGAAGGTGCACGGCATTACGGGCGGACCGCCAACGCCGTTCCTCAAGGTCTCCATCGCCTATCGCGCTGGCTACAAGGCCGTGGGTTCACTGGTGTATTCGTGGCCCGACGCCATGGAGAAGGCGGAACTCGCCAACCGCGTGTTGCGCGAGCGGCTCGACCGACTTGGACTCAAGTTCGATCAGGTGCTCAGCGAGTTCGTGGGCGCCACGTCCACGCACGGGCCGCTTGCTGGCGATGGCCGCGAGGCACCCGAAGTGCAGTACCGAATTGGCGTGCGAGGCGGGGATCGTGCGGCGGTGGAGCGTTTCACGCGCGAGATCGCGCCGCTGGTACTCAACGGGCCGCCGAGTGTCACCGGCTTCGCAGGCGGCCGCCCCAAGGTCGAAGAAATCGTGGCCTACTGGCCCGCGCTGCTCGACAAGCGCGCCGTATCCACCGCTGTCAGCATCGTGGAGTGAGCACCATGAACGTTCGTCTGCTCGATATCGCGCACGCCCGCAGCGGCGACAAGGGAGACACCGCCAACGTGGGACTCATCGCGCTCAAGCCCGAGTGGTATCCGGTGCTGTCGCAGTACGTCACGCGCGATGCCGTCGCGGCGCATTTCCAAGGCCAGATAACCGGCACCGTGGTGCGCTTCGAACTCCCCAATCTCGGGGCGCTCAATTTTCTGCTGCACGGCGCGCTCGATGGCGGCGGTACGCTGTCGCTCAAAACCGACGCCCAGGGCAAGGTGTACTCCACCGCGCTCCTCCGCATGGTCATCTCCGTACCAGACGCCGAGGCCCAGGCCCTCGGGCTGCCGGCGGCCGTGTGATGCAGCGGGTGCGCGTAGCCCTGATCTGCTTCGGCGTGATCGCGTTCACCATCGCCCAGCAGACCGGGCGTGAATGGCTGCGCTGGGTGGGCATTGTGCTGGTAGGGTCGGCGCTGCTGCTGCGTTTCGTGAAGTAGGCTCCCAGTCGCGTTGCCGCCGTCCGAGCTTCCGCCGTCCGAGCTTCCACCGTCCGAGCTTCCGCCGCCCGTGCTTCCGTAGTTCCCGCCCCCGTTATCATTCAGGGATGTCCCGTATCCACGTCCCTGAACTGCTCGCCCCTGCCGGCACCCTCGACGCCGTTCGCGCTGCTGTCGCGAACGGCGCCAATGCCGTGTACCTCGGGGCGTCCATGTACAACGCCCGCGACGAGGGCGCCCAGCTCTCGCTGGAAGAGCTCGGTCAGGCCTGCGCCATTGCGCACGCCCGCGGGGTGCGCGTGTACCTCACGTTCAACGTGCTCATCAAGCCGCACGAACTGCCCGAGGCGTTGCAGTATCTCGGCGAGTGCATCGACCGCGGTATCGACGCGGCCATCGTGCAGGATCTGGGCGTGGTGCGCCTCATCCAGCAGGTGTATCCGCAGCTGGAAGTACACGGCTCGACGCAGATGACCGTGCACGACGTGTCTGGCGCTCGCGTGATGCAGCAGTTGGGGGTGGAGCGCGTCGTACTGGCGCGCGAGAACACGCTCGAGGATATCCGGGCCATTCGTGAGCAGGTGCCCGACTTGAGTCTGGAGACGTTCGTGCACGGCGCGCTGTGCATTTCGTACTCCGGGCAGTGCTTCATGTCGGGCATGATCAGCGAACGCTCCGCCAATCGCGGGTCGTGCGCGCAGTCGTGCCGCAAGGACTACACCCTCACCGACGAAGCCACGGGAGCCACGCTCGACAGCGGGTATCTCATCTCCACCAAAGACCTTGCTGCCCACGATCACCTCGAAGCGATCGCGCAGCTCGGCGTGGGGTGTCTCAAGGTCGAGGGGCGCAAGAAGAAGCCCGAGTACGTGGCTACGGTCACCAAGGCCTATCGCGGCTGGCTCGATGGCATCGCTCGGGGCGAAACTGGCCGCGCACCTACGCCGGAAGAGGTCGAGCCGTTGGTGCAGATTTTCAGTCGCGGCAACACCGGGGGCATGTACGGCGGGCGCGCCGGTCGTGAATACATCACGCGTACGCAGCCGGACAATCGCGGCTTGCCCATCGGCAGGGTCGTCGGTGTCGAAGGCCAAAGTCTGGTGCTCGAACTCACGCATGCGGTCGCCGTAGGCGACGGATTGGGCTTCGAAGCGCCAGCGGCCGACAAGGGCGCCGCCGTGGGTGGCACGGTGAGCGAGGTGCGCACGGTGTCGTCCCGCCCCGGCGCCCATCGTCAGGTCGTCACGGTGAAGAGCGGGCCGCGCGTGGTGACGGCAGCCGAGGGCTCGCACGTGGTGCGTACCAGTGATGCCACCCTGTTGGGGAGCGCGCGCGAGTCGTTCGCTGCGGTACCCATCCCGGAGCGCGTGGGTGTCCGACGCCTTGATGTCCGCTGCTTTGGCCACGCGGGCGGCCCGCTCAAGACCGTTTGGCAGTGCGGCGACATCGAAGTCACCGTACGTGGAGAGGTACCATTGGCGCCAGCCAGCAAGCGGTCGCTCGACATGACGCAATTGCGCGAACAGTTCGGGCGGCTCGGCGGCACGGTGTTCAAGTTGGGTTCAGTTGAGATCAGCGGACTCGCGTCCGGCCTGTTCATTCCCGTGAGCGAGCTGAATCGACTGCGTCAGGATGCCACCGAGCAGATCGAGGAACAGCTCGGGTGGGGGCGCATGAGTGATGCGGCAGTGCGCGACGCGCGCATCGCGGAATGTGTGACGCACATTTCTGAGGCCGCGTTGGCGTCTTCAGCGGTAGCGAGCCCCACAACCGACCACGCGCCCTTCGCTCTGCGCGTGGTGGTGTGTGATGTCGACGCCGCGCGCGAAGCCGCTGCCGGCGGCGCCACGGAAATCGTACTCGACCCGTTTGTTCGTCATCCGGCGCCGCCGCTCGCTCGCGTGACCGCGCTTCATGACGAACTGGCGGCGCAGGGTATTAGCCTGCGCCTGCGCACGCCCACCATCGTGCGTCCGGAAGAGCGCGCGCGCCTGGCCAAGTGGTTCGGGTTGGGGTTGCCGCTGCTCACGGGTCACCTCGGACTCGCCGCTGAATTTGGTGGGGCGGGGCACGACGTGATTGCCGACTACGCCACGAACGTGTTCAACCAGCATACGGCTGCGCTGCTCTTCGAACTTGGCATCGCGCGTCAGGTGGCCAGCATCGAACTCACGGCCGATGAGTTGGGGCAACTTGTGGCGCCGTGGGCAGGGCGCGGGTTCGACGTATTGGTGTACGGACGCACGGAAGGCATGACCATCGAGCACTGCGTGCTGAGCGCGGCCTTCGATCGTGAGCCCACCACGTGCCGCGATCTGTGCGTGCAGAAACACACCAACGTGTCGCTCACCGATCCGGCGGGATACACCTTTGCCGTGGCCACTGACAGTAACTGCCGCAACCGGTTGCTGCATTCACGACCGATCGCGGCGACCGAGTTCTTCCCCGTGTTGTGGGAGCAGGGAATTCGCGGGTATCACATGGTGTTCAACGTACCCGGCGATCCAGTGCAGGAACTCGTGCGTTCGTATCGTACCGCACTCGACGCGGTGGCAGCGGGCGAAGCACCCGACGTGGCCGCGCCCAAGCGGCTACTCAGCGGCGCGTATACGCGTGGACACTTTGCGAGGGCGGTGTAGGTGAACGGTTTCATGCGAAAGTTGGCCCCGGTGCTGCCACTGTTGCTCACGGTGTGGTGCGCCTACGACGCGGTCATGGCGCTGCAGCAGGGGCGTACCGGCAAGGCGGTGTGGGAAGGCGTGAAGGCGCTGCTTTTCATCGGGGTGGCGTATCTCATGAACGATACCGGGAAGCGCTTCTCCGACAGTTGAGATTGCGCTCCCGCGTGAAAACGATGGGGCGCGCGTCGGCGTGATGCGACATGCGGCGCGGCACATGCCTACCGTGTGTCATGACTGCCAACACCGCTTTTTCCCCCATTCGACCAGCGCGGGCCTTCGGCACGCTGGCCGACGCGCGCACGGTACTTCTCGAACGCTTCGGCTATCCGGACTTCCGGCCGCCGCAACTGCGCGCGGTTGAAGCCGTTCTCTCAGGGCGCGATGCGCTCATCGTGCTGCCTACCGGCGGCGGCAAGTCACTGTGCTATCAGGTGCCCGCGCTTGTGCGTGGCGGCCTCACGGTGGTGGTGAGCCCGCTGATCTCCCTCATGAAAGATCAGGTGGAGGCCTTGGAGCGGCGAGGCATTGCCGCTGCCTACATCAACAGCACCTTGTCGGCCGCCGCCACCGCCGACCGCATGGCACGCGCCCGCTGCGGCGATCTTGCCATGTTGTACTTGTCTCCCGAGCGCCTCGAATCGGGGCGAATGCCCGAACAGCTGCACACGATTGGTCTGGCGTTGCTTGCGGTCGACGAAGCGCACTGTATCAGCGAGTGGGGGCACGATTTCCGCCCGAGCTATCGCCGCATCGGTGCGCTACGCACCAAGCTGGGCGCGCCGCAAACTGTGGCACTCACGGCCACGGCCACGCCCGATGTGCGCCGCGACATCGAACGCCAACTCGTACTCCGCGAGGCCGAAGTCGTTGTAGGCGGTTTCGATCGCACGAACCTCACGTATCACGTGCGCGTGCATGCGAATGAATACGCCAAGGATCACGCGGCGGTAGCACTACTGCGTGCTGAACGTGCACCGTCCATCGTATACACGCCCACGCGCAAGGCGGTGGAGCGCGTAACGGGTTTACTCGTGCGCGCCGGTATCAAGGCCACCGCGTACCACGCCGGCCTTGCTCACACGTTGCGGCAGCGCGCACAGGATGCGTTCATGGAAGAGCGCACGCGGGTTATCGTGGCTACCAGCGCCTTCGGCATGGGCATCGACAAACCCGATGTCCGGTTGGTCGTGCACCACGCCATGCCAGGCTCACTCGAAGCGTACTATCAGGAGGCAGGGCGCGCGGGACGCGATGGCAAGGCCAGTACCTGTATCCTGCTCTACGACACGGCCGACCGCGCCACGCACGAGTATTTCATTGCCGGTACGCACCCCGAACGTCACGCCATCGAACGCACGTGGACTGCGCTCAAGGCGGCAGCTGACGGCGATGGCCTCGTCCCCGCGAGCGCCGAGCAGGTGGCCCGCACGGTGCCACGGGTCAGCGAGCGGGTGGCTGCCGCCGCGCTGCGCGTGCTGTGCACGCATCACGCCTGCGTGGTGGAGCCACCGTCACTCGGCCGAATCTGGCTGCGCGTGCTGGCCGCGCCCGCGCGCATCGCGGCGGAACTGGTTGGCGAGCGCGATTTCGAGCGGGAGGCTTTGCGGGCCATCTGGCGCGCAACGCGCGGACGTGTGGCCGACGGTGCCGTCGTGGATCTTGACGGTCTCCCGCCTGGCTTCGGCGGCAGTATGGGGCTTGTCCCTGTCCTGGAGCGTCTTGCAGCGCACCAGTTCGTCATGTGGACGCGACGTGGCGGCGGCGTGCGATTGTCGCCCGCGGCACGCACGGCCGCCAATCCGCCAATCGATTGGCAGCAACTCGCGCGACGCCGAGAAACAGATGTAACACGACTCGACGCCATGGATGAATACGCGCGTACGCACCATTGCCGAAGAGCGTACGTCCTGCGCTATTTCGGTGATCCCGATGCACGCCCCCACTGTGGTGCGTGTGATCGATGCCTCGAAGCCACGGGGCCGTTGCCGCATTTGCGACCGTCAGTGCGTAAACGAACGTGGTCCCGCCTCAGGTCCTGATCCAAACTCCCTCCCGACCGTACCCGATGGACGACAGTCTGTATTTCAACGAGCAGCACCTGGCCGTGCGCGACATGGTGAGCGCCTTTGCCCGTGATGAAGTGGCGCCGGTGGCTTCTCAACACGACGAGGCCTCGACGTTCCCTTGGGAGAACGTGAAGAAGATGGGCGAGCTCGGACTGCTCGGCATTCCGTGGCCGGAGGAGATTGGCGGCGCGGGGTTCGACACCATCAGCTTCATGATCGCCATCGAGGAATTGGCGAAGGTGTGCGCGTCGCACTCCATCACCATTTCGGCGCACACCACGCTTGGCACGTCACCCATCGTGAACTTCGGCACCAAAGCGCAGATCGAGCGCTACGTGCCACTGCTCGCCAGCGGGAAAGTGCTTGGTGGGTTCGGCCTCACCGAAGAAGCAGCAGGCAGCGATGCCGGGGGCACGCGAACCACGGCTGAAAAGAATAACGGGTATTACCTGCTCAACGGCAGCAAGCGTTTCATCACCCACGCCGGCGTGGGCGAAGTGTTCGTCGTGACGGCGGTGACCGACCCATCGCAGGGTACGAAAGGCATCTCGAGCTTCGTACTCACCAAGGACAGCGTGGACATCGACCAGTGCCGCGTACTAGGCGTCGGGCACGACGATTCGTTGACCGCCATGCCCGGCTTCAAGTCGGGCAAGAAAGAAGACAAGCTCGGTTGGCGCGCCTCGGATACCCGTGAACTGCTGTTCGACAACGTGGAAGTGCCGGCGGAGAACCTGCTCGGTACCGAAGGCCTCGGCTTCATCAACTTCATGAAGACCCTCGATGCCGGGCGTATCGGTATTGCCGCGCTGTCCATCGGCATTGCCCAGGGGGCACTGCAGGAGTCGCTCAAGTACGCCAGCGTGCGTAAGCAGTTCGGCGCGGCCATCGCCAGCTTCCAGGGTATCCAGTTCCAGCTGAGCGACATGGCCACGGAAATCGAGGCCGGTCGTCATCTGGTGTACCACGCCGCGTGGCTGGCCCAAAACGGCAAGCCGTTCGGAAAGGAAGCAGCTATGGCTAAGCTGTTCTGTTCGGAACTGGCCATGCGCGCCACCATCAAGGCCATTCAGGTGCACGGCGGATACGGGTACACCAAGGACTACCCGGTCGAGCGCTACATGCGTGACGCCAAGATCTGCGAAATCGGCGAGGGAACGAGCGAGATCCAGCGTCTGGTCATCGCCCGTCACCTGCTGAAGGGGATGATGGCGTAAGTACCGGCCTGGTTTGCATCGGGTTGTGAGTCTTTCGCCCCCGGGCTAACTTCCACCCGTACTAACCAGCCGTCGCTGTAGGCGCCGGCGGCCCGTGCGACTCACGGGCCGTTTGCGTTCGTGGACCGGGCCGGCCGAGGCCAGCGTGCCGCCGACCGACCCGTCCGCGCGTCCCACCGCCTGACACGCCATGCGCGTCGATCGCGGCTACCCACGATTACCCCGAGGCCTGCGCCTCCCGCCGCAGCGACATAAGTCGCCAGCGCGGGACGGTCCGCGACCAGGGGCGTGCGGGAGCCGGCCGATCTCGTCAGCCGATCCGGGGGGTGCCGTGTGACATTCGATCGTGCGCTGCCGTTGCCCTCCACACCCGGAGGGTGGCACCGGGCGCGCGCGGTTTTCATGCAGGTCCACCGTTATGTGCTGTCGCTTCAGGTCGGCCGGAGTCGCCACTGGCCCGGAGCAGACAGCGGGTTTCCAATGAAGCGAGAACTCCTGGTGAACGCGACGCCGCGCGAAACGCGCGTCGCCATCATCGAGGACGGCCAGTTGGTGGAGTTGCTCATCGATCGCCCCGATGCACGTCGTATGGTTGGTGACGTGTATCTCGGCAAAGTCGAGGCGGTGCTCCCCGGCATTCAAGCCGCGTTCGTCAACATCGGTACAGAAAAGTCGGCGTTTTTGCACGCCGCCGATGTGGTCGTGGAGGACGCGCAGGTCTCCGACGACGATGATGATGACGACGACAGCGCCGAAGAGCAGGGCGGAGGCGGGGCTGGCGGCGGCCGCCGCGGGCGCAAGGAAGTGCGCCCCATTCAGGATCTGCTCAAGCGTGGACAGGACATCCTGGTGCAAATCACCAAGGAGCCCATTTCCACCAAAGGGCCGCGCGTAACCGCGCAGGTGTCGCTCGCCGGTCGGTTCCTGGTGTACATGCCGTTCGCGTCCAAGGTTGGCGTGAGCCGCAAGATCGACGAGCGCTCGGAACGGCAGCGATTGCGCAGTATGGTGGGCGAGATGCTGCCGGACGACTCGGGCGGCGTCATCGTGCGCACCGTTTCCGAGGATGCCACCAAGGAAACATTCGAGCGTGAATTGAACACGCTCATGAACAACTGGAAGCGCATCAAGCGGAAGACGCAGTTTCTGCGCGCACCAGCTCTCGTGCACCGCGAGACCAACGTCACCCGCGGGCTCGTGCGCGATCTGTTCAGCGCCAAGGTCGAGCGCGTTTCCGTCGACTCGAAGCAGGTCTTCAACGAGATCACCGAGTATTTGCAGGGCATCGCGCCCGATCTGGTTGAGCGCGTGAAGCTGTACGAAGACATTGTGCCGCTGTTCGACAAGGAAGGGATCGAAACGGAGATCCGCGACCTCTTCAAGCGTCGATGTGACCTGCCGAGCGGGGGCTACATCATCATCGAGCAGACCGAAGCGCTCGTCTCGATCGACGTGAACTCCGGCCGCTACACGGGTAAGCGCGACCCCGAAAAGACGATCTTCAAGACCAACACCGAAGCCGCCCGCGAAATCGCGCGTCAGCTTCGCTTGCGTGACGTGGGCGGCATTATCGTCTGCGACTTCATCGACATGGAGACGCAGGGGAATCGGGACAAGGTCGTGCATGAGCTGCGCACGCACCTCGGCCGCGATCGTGCCCGCACCAAGGCCTTCGCCGTGTCAGATCTGGGGCTGGTGGAAATGACCCGCCAGCGCGTGCGGCAAAGCCACTACCAGAGCATGACCGAAGCGTGTCCCACCTGTAGCGGCACCGGACGCATCTTCACCCCGGAGACCATCGTGCGGCGTACCGAACGGGCCGTGCGCCGGATGTCGGCCGAGGGGCGGAAGGAACCGGTGGTGCTGCGGTTGCACCCGGAGGTGGCACTCCATGTTCTGGAACAGGAGCACGATTTCGTGAAGCGGCTGGAGAAGCTGGCCGGCTTTCCGCTTGAGCTACGCGATGATCCGCTGCTCAAGCCCGACGAGATCAAGCTGGTCGTGCGCGGCGCCCAGCGTGATATCACCCAGCAGTACGCGCTTACCTGATCTGTTCGGGGGTGGCCGCGGCATCCGTCGCGGCCCCCGTTGACACCTAAAGCCAGTCCGGATAAGCTTCTAGGCTACGTCTGGAACGCACATAACTGGAAACAACCATGAGCTACGCGATCATCCGCACCGGCGGCAAGCAGTTCCGCGCCGAGCCGGGCAAGACCCTTCGGATCCCTTCGTTGCTGGGTGAAGCCGGCACGGCCGTCGAATTCAACGACGTCCTCCTTGGCTCCGACGGCAAGCAGGTCCAGGTGGGTGTGCCCACGCTTTCCGGCGCCAAGGTCACGGCGGAGATCGTGAAGCACGGACTCGACGACAAGATCATTGTCTTCAAGTTCAAGCGCCGTAAGAATTACGCCCGCAAGCAGGGCCATCGGCAGAAGTTCACGGAAGTTCGTATCAAGGACATCACCCTCGGCTGAGCGCCGGCGGCGCGCTGACACCAGCGCGCTTCCTCACTGGAGTATTCGTCATGGCACATAAGAAGGGCGTCGGCTCCTCACGCAACGGCCGCGATTCCAATCCGAAGTACCGTGGAATCAAGAAGTACGGCGGCGAGTTCGTGACGGCCGGCAACATCATCCTCCGTCAGTGCGGCACCAAGTGGCACCCGGGCGCCAACGTGGGCATGGGTACCGACTACACGATCTATTCGCTCGTAGACGGCGTCGTGGAGTTCGCGCACAAGAGCAAGAAGGCCTACAAGGTCAACGTCGTCCCCGTCGAGTACGTGGAAGTGGCGATGGAAGAGCTGGTCGAGGCGTAAGTCGCTTCGGTAGCGATGAGGGGCAGGGCACCTTTGGGTGGCCTGCCCCTTTTTCGTGCCCGTGCACGTCGGCGCCAATGATCAACGACGCGACGTAACTTGCAGTCCCGATATCCCGTAGTGGTGCACAGGGCCACTCTCACCGAGGACATCATGGCAATCTGGGACAAGGTCAAGCAGGGTATCGACAAGGCCGGCAAGGCGGCGCAGGACGTCTTCGACGAAGGCAAACTGCGTCTTGAGTCGTATCGGGCGCGCGAACAGGCAGACAAGGCGGCCGAAGCGCTCGGGTACGCCATCTTCCGAGCTAGCGAAGCCGGGGGCGAGCTGGAGCCTGACGCGCGGCAGCGTCTGCTCGAGGCCGTCCGAACGCGGGACGCCGAGGCGCGCAAACTTGAGTTGGAGTTGGCCAACGAGCGTGCGAAGGCCGGAGCGCAGCCCGCTCCGGACGCTTCCGCTGCCACCGCTCCGGCAGAGCCGTCCGCGCCAGGCGGAATGACTGGCTCCGCAGACGCGTCGACTACGCCCCCCGGATGGACGCCCCCGGGGGCACCGTAAGCGCCGACCGGATAATGTCCGGCACATCGGTGCAAATGCCGTCTACGCCCCACGCTGCGAGCTGTCGCGCGTGGGGCGCGCTGTTTACCGTCCAGGCGATCAGACGTACCCCCGCGTCGTGCAAGGCCACGACCAATGGCTCATCGATGAGTTCGGCGTGCTGCCACCACGCCGAGGCGTCCGACCATGACAGCACCCCACGTACATCGAGCGGGTACGAGGCGCTCAGGAGGCCGATCGGGGTGCCTGGGCGAACGGCACGGACACCTACAGGAATGCGATGATCAAAGGCATGCACTTCGGTTCGCACGCCCGGATGACGATCGAGAAACGCCGCCACCAAGGCTTCTACGTGCGGGGCCTTGACCTCGACGTACAGCACGGCGCGCTCCCCTACCAGTTCGCACACCGCATCCAGCGTGGGGACACGGTCCCCCGTCAGTAATCGATGGGCGGCCACCTCGCCCGCCGTAAGCGACGCAATAGGGACGTCTTCGACGGCCTCGCCGTGCCGCATGGCCAACGTGGCATCGTGGTGCACCACCAGCACCCCGTCGCGCGTTCCGTGCACATCGAGCTCGATACCGTCCGCACCGAGTTCCAATGCCCGGCGGAAGGCTGGCAGGGTGTTTTCACGGAAATCGCGGGAAGCACCGCGGTGCGCGATGATCGCGGGTAACGCTCCGGCGTGGCCGTGTCGGATGGATGACATGAGACCGAAACTCGCCCTCGGCGGGGGTCTGGTCAATCAAGTCCATTCCCGATATTGGGCGCCGCATTAACACCTTGCCTCGCAGGTCGTCCAATATTCCGAACGTATGATCGACGCCACCCAGCAGGAGGACGCCCAGACCGACGGGCTCCTCATCGACCAGTGGAAGGCAGGCGACCAGCGGGCCGCGACGGCAATCGTCGAGCGGCACGCCGAGGCGCTGGCGCGTTTCGCTGGGCGGCTGGGGGTAACAGATGATGTGGATGAGTTGGTGCAAGACACCTTCATCCGCGCCTTTTCTGCGATCGAGTCGTTCCGAGCCGACAGCTCCTTGCGAACGTGGCTTTTCACGATCGAGCGCCGGCTTGTGATCGACCGCCGTCGGGCACAAGCCCGTCGCGGCCACGACATCGAACTCGACGACATGCACGCAGCAAGTGGTTTCGACGCGCTGGATACCATGGTGGCCGATGAGGCCGGACAACGTGTGGCAGCCGCAATGGCGCGGCTGACGCGTATGCAACGCGACGTGTTCACGCTGCGCGTGCAGGAAGGACGCAGCTACAAAGAAATCGCCGAAATCCTCGGATCCACCGAAGGAGCGGCGCGAGTGCATTATCACAACGCCATGCGCGCGGTGAAGGAGTTTCTCCATGACTGAGTGCCGCAGCCCCGAGTTCCAGGATCTGCTGCCGGATTACGCCGCGCAGGCTCTCGATGAGGTCACCATGACGCGCATCGCGGCGCATCTCACCGACTGCGTGGAGTGTGCCGATGATCTCGCGGTGTTGCACCTCGTGCGGCAGACGCGCCCGCGGGTGGTCGTCCCCGACATCGCGCGAATCGTGGCCGCGTTGCCGCCGTCACCGGCCGTGCAACGCACCAACGCAAACGTGACCGTCGGCCATTTGCGCCTCGTTCGCGATAGCGAGGAGAGCGCCGAGCCAAACACCGCCAAGCTTGCGGCGTCAGCACGCGCCACGCCGCCGCCGTCCATGCGGAGCCCGTCCAAGAAGGGCGCCGTGTTCGGCTTGTCCATCTGGCGTGTCGCGGCCACGCTTGGCGTGATCATTGCCGGCGGGGCGTCGGTATTGGTAGCGCGGAACGGACTCACCGACGCGGTCGACCCGGCCGCGGTTGTCGCAGTGCAGGGAGGAGACGGCGTTGCAAGCACACCCGCCATCGTCATGCCGGAGCGCGCGGAAACGGTGGCCGTAGCCACCCCGAATCGCGCGGAACCCGTGTCCGTCTCCTACGGCGATCTGGGCGACTACAGCGAAGACGAACTGCAGAACATGCTCGATCGACTCGAGCGGTGGGACGGCGCCACGAGCACTGAACCGCTGCCTGGTGTTCCGATCCTGTTGGCATCCGGAGGAGGTACCCCGTGACCAGGCATCAGAAGTCCACTGCGATAGCCCGATGGGCGGCGGCTTGCCATGCGCTGGCTCTGGTGCTGGTGGCGGTCATCGCCGTCGCCGCGCCTCGCATTGCGCACGCTCAGGTCACGCCTCCCGCTGCGGCGGACGGACGTGGTATGCGTCCCGACGACCCGCGACGCGCCGAACTGGAGAAACTCTTTCAGAAGCGCGTGGAAGCGATGGTTCGCCAGCGCTTGCAGCTCACTGACGATCAGGCCACCAAACTGCGAGAAGTAGCAAGCCGAGCCGAAGGCGAACGCCGGGCGCTCCGCCGCGACGAGATGGTGGCGCGCAAGGCCATGCGCGAGGAGCTGCTCGCCGGCGACAACGCCAACGAGGCACGCGTGCTCGAGTTGCTCGATCAGATGCCGAAACTCGAGCGCCGCCGCCTCGAATTGCTGGAGCAGGAACAGCGGGAGCTGGCGCGCTTTCTGACGCCGTTGCAGCGGGCTCGGTACTTCGCGTTGCAGGATGAACTGCGCCGTGGGATGCAGGAACTGCAACGCCGTCGAATGGGCGTCACCGATTCGGCGGCGGGGGCGAAGATGGGGGCGCCCGATCGGAACATGCGCCGCCGCCCACCTGGTGACACCCGGTAGCGAGTCGCGGCCTTCTGGTGTACACTTGTGAGTTGCTTGCGGGCGTCCTATGTGACGCCCGTTTGCTCGCCCAGATGGCGGAATCGGCAGACGCAACGGACTCAAAATCCGTCGACCGCAAGGTCATGTGGGTTCGACCCCCACTCTGGGCATGCCACCACTTCCGAATTGACGTCGTTTAGGCTACCATTCGGAGCCGGTGTCAACGTTTTGTGGTCGGGCCGCGTTGGCCCGGTGCGAGACGTACTCGGCGGAAACGCCGGTGCGGAAAACCGATGGGGTGTAGCTCAATGGCAGAGCATCCGACTGTTAATCGGACGGTTGGTGGTTCGAGTCCACCCGCCCCAGTTCACCGAAGCCCGGTCCCCTGCGGATCGGGCTTCGTCGTTTCGGGTACATTGCCCGCAGTCCTGATCTGAACAGCTTCTCGCCTCTGCTCCCGCCCCTCATGCCGCTGACCTTCTCGCTCGCCTCCACGGCCCCCGCCGCCACCGATACGCCACTGCTGGCCGTGATTCTCCCGGCCGACCCCGTGCTCAACGAGGCGCTCGCGGGCATCGACCAGCAGCTGGGCGGCGCGATCGCACGGACGCTGTCGCGGCGCGATTTCCGTGGTGGGCGTGATGAAACGCTGCTGCTGGTGGGTGGTGAGACCGGTGCCCAGCGCGTGCTGCTGGTGGGGCGGGGCGCTGTGCCCCTCTCGCGCACGGTTGCACGTCGCGCGGCTGCGATTGCCGCGCGACAGGCCGGCAAGCTCGGCGTGTCGTCCATGCACCTGCTGCTCGGCGACGCGACGCCGGAGCACATCGAAGGGTTGGTGATTGGGGCGGCCGCTGGTGCGTGGTCGTATCCCGACCTGCAAACGCAGCCCCCTGAAAAGGACAGGCGTGCGCGCCTCGAGCAGGTTGCGGTGTTCGCGGCGGAAGGCAGCGATATTCGCGGCGCGTTCAACGCCGGCGTGGCAATTGCCGAAGGGCAGGCATTGGCGAAGCGGCTCGGACAGATGCCTGGCAATTACTGCACGCCGGAAACGTTCGTCGAAGTCGGAAACGACATCGCCGCACGGCACGGCATGCAGATCACGGTGCTGGGGCGAGACGACATGGCGAAGCTCGACATGGGCAGCTTCCTCTGTGTGGCACAGGGCACCAGCCAGGAACCGCGCCTGGTCGCGCTTGAACATCGTGGCGGTCCGGCCGACCAGCAGCCCATCGTGCTGATCGGCAAGGGACTTTGCTTTGACACCGGCGGCATTTCCATCAAGCCGGCGCCAGAAATGGAGTGGATGAAGTTCGACATGTCTGGCGCCGGTGGCGTGATGGGGGCGATGGAGGCAATTGGCCGCCTCAAGCTGCCAGTGAACGTGGTCGGCATCATCGGCTCAACGACGAACATGCCGTCGGGTGAGGCCGTGAAGCCCGGCGATGTGGTGCGTGCGTCGAACGGCAAGACCATCGAAATCATCAACACCGACGCGGAAGGGCGGCTCGTTCTTGCCGATCTGCTCGTGTTTGCCAAGCGCTACAACCCGGCCATTGCCATCGATGCAGCCACACTCACCGGTGCCATCGTGATTGGCCTCGGCGGTCATGCCGTGGGTGTGTTCAGCACAGATCAGACGGCCGCTCACGAAGTGCTTGCCGCCGGTGCGGTGGCTGGTGAGCCCGGCTGGTCGATGCCCATGTGGGACGAGTACAAGGAGCAGATCAAGAGTGATGTGGCCGACGTGAAGAACACGGGCGGCCGTGCCGCTGGCTCCATCACCGCGGCGCTGTTTCTCCAGGAGTTTGTCGACGGTTTCCCGTTCGTGCACCTCGATGTGGCGGGCACCGCGTATTCGCAGGCGGATCTTGGCTGGATCCCGAAGGGGCCGACCGGTACACCCGTTGGCACCTTCGTGGAATTCGTTCGCGCCCGCGCTCGGGCGTGATCCGGTTGCGCGCATTCCGTGGCCTGGTGGCGCTCCTCGTGAGTGTCACCGTGGTCTCTGGCGAGGTGCGCGGACAAGACCGTCCCGCCGCCACACCGCCGTCGGACTCCGGCCGCGCGGCGGGTGATTCACTCGCGCGCGTCCGTGCGCGGCAGGTAGCCGACAGTATCGCCCGCGTGAAGGCGGGCGATACGATCAAGTCGCCCATGGCGCGGTATGAGATGCCACGTGAGCTGGAGATTACCAGCCGGCTGGTGTTCCGTCGCGATTCCATTCTGGCAACCGGTGCGACGAACCTCGCCGATCTGCTCGATCGGGTACCTGGTGTTACCACGTATCGCAGTGGGTGGCTCGCCGGAATCCACGCGGCCTCGTACAACGGAGACGGTTCTCGCGTGCGTGTGTTCCTCGACGGCGTTGAACTCGATGCCATCGAACCGCGCAACGGCGGCATGCTCGACCTCACCGATGTGCAGCTTTGGAATCTCGATGAACTCATGATCGAGCGCGCACCGGGCGAAGTGCGGGTCTGGTTGCGCTCCATGAGTGTCACGAGCACCACGCCTGCCACGCGAGTGGACATTTTCACGGGCGATCTCAACACCAATGCGTTTCGCGCCTTCCTGTCACGACGTTGGCAGAATGGAGCGGCGCTGCAGTTCGGCGGCCAACAAATTGCCACACAGTCTGGTCGTGTGAATGCCTTTACCGGCACCGAAGGCACGCAGCGCCTGCGCAGCGATGGTGAGTCGCAAACGTTCTACGCGCGCGTGGGATGGGCCCGCGGCAAGTTGAGCGTCGATGGGTTTGCCACGTCGATCGGCCGCGAGCGCGACGCGCATACACCCCGTACCGGCTTCGACTCGCTCCCCGCCTTCAAAGGGCTACGTCGCGAGGGCTACCTGCGGGTTGGGTACGGCGACACCGCCAGCGGGCTCTGGTCGCAGGCGCTCGTCAGTGCGGTGCGCACGCGTCTGGAGCGCGGTGACTCGACGGTAATCACCGGTGCTGACACGATTGTCATCGAGGGCGATACCATCCGCGGGCAGACGCAACACGTACTGGCCGTAGGGTATCGGGCATCGTGGTGGTCGGCGTCTCTCACCAACCGCATCCGGCCGCGTGCCGGACAGCTGCAGCAGGCGCCCGTGGCCCGTGGTCAGCTGTCGTGGCGTATGTTCGATGCCGGGGCGTGGATAGAACGGAACGGCCGTGATTCAACGCACCGAACAGATCTCTTCGCACGAGTGCGGCCGCGGCCATGGCTGACAGTGTTGGCCGGCCGAAGCTCACGTTCGCCCGGCGACAGCACCAATCGCCCCGCGGGCAGTACGTTGCGTGCCGAGGCGGCGGTTCGGCTGAAGGGGCTCTGGATGGGCGGCGGTATTCTTCGCGACGACGCCAGCGTGTACGGAACCATGCCTCTGCTCGCGGTCCCGCAGGGCGTCGTGGCAGCCAATGCCGCAACCGGCATCACCGCCAACGTGCACGGCCGCCTGTACAAGGACCTGCACCTCGATGTGATGGCGATCAATTGGGATGCCGCCCAGTACAATCGCCCCAAGACGCAGATTCGCACAGAGCTGGCCGTGATCTCGCAATGGCGCCGCAAGTTCCCCAAGGGGCAATTTGGCTTCAATGCGCGCCTCATTTTCGACAGCCGTGGGGGCGTGCCGTTCTACTATGGCCCCGAAGAGGATCCCGTGAAGTGGACCACCGAGTCGGCCATGGTGATGACAGGACTGCTCGAAATCCGCATCCAGCGCGGTACGCTGTTTTATCAGTACCGCAACCTCACGGGTGGACAATACGAACAGATTCGAGGCATCACGATGCCGCCGGCGGTGCAGATGTACGGGGTGCGCTGGGAGTTTTCCAACTGAGGCGCCGATGCCCCGAAGCGGTTGGGTAGTGTATCATTCACCATGATTCGCTCCATGACGGGGTACGGCCAGGCAGAAGGCACGGTGGGGGCACTACGCGTGCTCGTCGACGTGCGCACGGTGAACCACCGCTTTTTCTCGCCCAGTATCAAACTGCCTTCGGCCTTCGCACGGTGGGAAACAGAGGTGCGCGAGGCGATGCGGCTCAAGGTGTCGCGCGGCCACGTGACCCTCGCGGCACGCAGTGAGCGGCTGACTGAGTCAGGGGTGGCCATCGACGAGGCGCGCTTCGCTGCCGTAGCGTCCCAGCTGCAGACGCTCGTCATGGAGCACGGCTTGGCTGGCGGGGTCGATCTGGCCAGTGTCCTGCGCATGCCCGATGTGCTGTCGTCGCCTCGCGAAGACGATGCCACCGGCACCGTGGCGGAGTTGGTGGGCATCGTTGATGTCGCCCTCGACGCGCTGCAGAGGTCGCGCGCGGAAGAGGGCGAACGACTGGCCATGGTACTGCGCCAACGGCTTGAGGTCATTGAGGGGGCACTCGCGCGCATTCAGGCCCGCGCCCCCGAGCGCATTGTGGCCTACCGCGATCGGCTGCGGGAATCGGTACGAGAACTGGCTGCTGGCGTGGCGGTCGACGACGCACGTCTGGCGCAGGAAATCGCCATTCTCGCCGACCGTATGGACGTGGCAGAGGAGCTTGATCGGTTCCGGTCGCACATCGTGGCATTCCGTGCCACCCTCGATGACGCCACTGGGGAACCGGTAGGGAAGCGGCTGGGGTTTCTCCTCCAGGAGATGCTCCGGGAAGCCAATACCACCGGGAGCAAGGCAGCCGACGCGGCCATTCTGCACGAGGTGGTCGCCGTCAAAGAAGAGCTGGAACGAATCCGAGAGCAGGTCGAGAACCTCGAGTGAGCGCATTTCCGGTCATCCTGTCCGCTCCTTCCGGGGGTGGAAAGACCACGATTGCGCGCCGCCTGCTGGAGCGGCGCCAGGATCTTGGTTATTCTGTGAGTTGCACGACACGCGTCCCCCGCGAAGGGGAGGTGGATGGTCGTGACTACCGGTTCCTTACCCGGGAGGCATTCGAGTCCGCGGTAGCCCGTGGGGAGTTTGCCGAGTGGGCTGAGGTGCACGGCAATTTCTATGGTACGTTGCGTTCCGAAGTCGAGCGTGTGCTCGAAACGGGTCAGCACGTGCTCATGGATATCGACGTGCAGGGGGCGAGGCAGTTTCACACGGCCTTCCCGCAAACGGTGTTGATCTTCGTGTTGCCGCCATCCGGCGAGGTGCTCAAGGCACGTCTTACGGGGCGGAAGAGCGAGGATCAGGCGAAGTTGCTGGTGCGCCTGCGCAATGCACGGGCCGAACTGGGAGAAGTCGGGCGGTATCACTACGTGGTGGTGAACGACAATCTTGAGCGGGCCGTGGACCAGGTCAGCGCCATCATCGATGCCGAGGGGCTCCGGCACGACCGGGTGCACGAAGTCGAAGCACAAGTCGAGGGGCTCATCGCGCAACTCGAGCAGGAAATTCACGTTTTCAGCAAGGGCGACTGATGCAGGTTTTCACTCCGTCGGATGTGGCCAAGCACGCGGCCAACAAGTACCTGAGCGTGCTCATCGCGGCCAAGTTCGCGCGTGTGCTGAACGAATTCCCGCGCGATCGTTCGCTGCACGAGAAGAAGCTCACCACGCGTGCGCTCGAAGAGCTCACGCACGGCGAAATCGATTACAAGGTGGTACCGCGCCGTCGTCCGGCCTGAGGTCCATCAGGACAGCAGGACCGCGCGCCGCGCCGTGACTCCGGTCTCGGCGCGGCGCGTTTTCTCCCCTGTATCGTACGGCGCAGCCCTTCGGTAGCGCCGCCTCATTTCTCCCCACCGGCTCGACACCATCGTGGACGCCAGGGATCGGCTGCGCCGCTACCTCGAACAGCGACGCGAACTCGGCGAATCTGAGTTCGTGCTCGATGGAATGCCCGTCGAGGACGCACTGCGCATGCTCGGTGCCCGTGGGAAGACGGTGTCGCGGGCCAAGGGCGAGTCGCCCGCGTCTACGCGCATCGACGGCGAAGTTGACGTGATCGAGCGGCCAGTGGCACCCGACTACTCGTACGACGCACCGCCGCCCGAGCGGGCGCCGTCGGTCCAGGCGCCACCCGAACCGGCCCCACGGTTCGCCGCCGGAACGAGCACCGATTGGCGGGAAGCGTTGCGCAACGCGGGCGCGGCCAAGCCCGGCGAAAGAACGGCGCTGCCGGCGAGTTCGCCGACTTCTCCCTCGGCGCCTGTGCCGGCGGCTCGAGAGTCAGGCTCGCCGATGTCTGCCGGGGTCACACCTGCCAGTCCCCCGACCTCCGGTAACGGCTCTGCTGCATCCCTGCCGCCTTGGTTGGCGGAGCTCGGCATTCCACCCGGTTTGGTGGCCGCCGCACTCCGCACCAGCGACCTTGCCCCCGAGGTTGCCGCGCTTCCCACGCTTGACGACGTTGCCGCGCATGTGGCCGCGTGTACATCGTGTGCGCTGCACAAAAGTTCGAAGCATTCCGTGCCGGGTGAGGGGCATCCCCGCGCCGAGGTGCTGTGCGTTGGTGAAGCGCCAGGCGCGCACGAGGACGAGCAGGGACGGCCGTTCGTCGGCGAGGCCGGACAGTTGCTGACCAAGATCCTCGGGGCCATTCAACTCGGTCGCGACGATGTGTACATCTGCAACGTGCTCAAGCACCGTCCGCCCGGAAACCGCGATCCGCTACCCGACGAGGTGATCGCGTGTCAGCCGTACTTGCTGCGCCAGATCGAACTGGTGCAACCGAAAGTCATCCTGGCGCTCGGGCGCTTTGCGGCGCAAACGCTGCTGCAGACAACGGCCGGTATCGGGGCGTTGCGCGGAAAGGTGCACGAATACCATGGCGTTCCGCTCATCGTGACCTATCATCCGGCTGCCCTGCTGCGCAACGAGAAGTGGAAGCGTCCCACCTGGGAAGATGTGAAACTGGCGCGTCGAATTCTCGACGCGTCGCGCGCCGCAAACCGCGGCACGGAGTGACGTAAGATGACGAGTTTTGCCGTGACGACCGGTGCCTCCGGCGGTAATGCCGTGCAGACCACGGCGAACGCCCGCGATCCGTACAAGGAACGCCGGCCGCCTTGGTCGGAAGAGGCCGAACAGGCCGTGCTCGGCGCCATGCTGCTCGATGCCGATGCCATCCTGCGGGCGGGTGAACATGTCGACGATACGATGTTCTACCGAGAAGGGCATCGTCGGCTTTTTCGCGCCATGTTGGCCATTACCGAGCGGGGCAGCGTAGTCGATCCTCTCACACTGGCCGATGAACTCGAGCGCCGCGGCGAGCTCGAACACGCTGGTGGCCGCGAGTACCTCTCGTTCCTGCTGGATGCCGTGCCCACGGTTGCCAACGTGGAGTACCACGCCAAGATCGTGAAGGAAAAGGCATTGTTGCGTCGGCTCATCGAAGTGAGCACGGAAATCGTGCAGGAGGCCTTCGAGGGGCGCATCACTGCGGGCGACCTGCTCGACAACGCGGAATCGCGCATCTTTTCGCTTGGGCAGAGCAAGGAGAAGGGCGGCTTTTCGCGCATCAAGGAGCTGCTCTGGCCCGCCATGGAGAAGCTCGAACTGCTCGCGCAGCGCGATCAGGCGGTAACGGGCGTGCCCACAGGGTTCATCGAACTCGACAACATGACGTCGGGGCTGCAACCGGCCGACTTGGTCATCGTGGCCGCGCGTCCTTCCATGGGCAAGACGGCCTTCACGCTCAACATCGCGCAGCACGCCGCCATTACCGCCAAGGTACCGGTGGCATTCTTCTCGCTCGAAATGAGCAAGGAGTCGCTGGTGCAGCGTATGCTGGCAGCGGAAGCGCTCATCGACGCGCAGGCATTGCGTAAAGGTGGTAGGGCGCTCGACGAATCGATGCCACGTTTGGCGCAAGCCGCTGGTATTCTGAGCCATGCGCCCATCTTCATCGACGACACCCCAGGCATCACGCTGCTCGACATGCGCGCCAAGGCGCGCCGCCTCAAGGCCGAACACGACCTCGGCCTCATCATCGTCGACTATCTGCAGCTCATGACGGGGCCCGCCGGCGTGGAAAACCGTCAGCAGGAAGTCTCGCAGATTTCGCGTGGCCTCAAGGCACTCGCGAAGGAACTCAGCGTGCCGGTGGTGGCGCTGTCGCAGCTTTCGCGTGCGCCAGAACAGCGAACGGGAGACGACAAGGGCCGCCCGCAGCTGTCGGACCTTCGCGAATCCGGCGCCATCGAGCAGGACGCCGACGTAATCATGTTCATCTTCCGTCAGGAAGTGTACGCTGAGCGCGATGAGAATGGGCGCCTGAAAGATCCCACGGTGGAGGGTCGCGCCGAAATCATCATCGGCAAGCAGCGTAACGGGCCCATCGGCAGCGCGCGGTTGTTCTACCACAAGCAGTACACGCGCTTCGACAACTTCTCGGCGCGTGAGGCGCCGCCGGAATACGGCGGTGGTGGTGGCGGATACGGCGGTGGGGGCTTCGGTGGTCCGAAGCTCGTGAAGGGCAGCGACGACGATTTTGGCGGCACCCCCTTCTGATGGCGAAGGCCAAGACGGTCTACGCCTGCACGGAGTGCGGGGCGCAGTCGCCGAAGTGGGCAGGGCGCTGTGACAGTTGCGGGGCGTGGAACACCCTGGCCGAAGAAGTTGTGGCCGCAGTGCCCACCAGCAAACGCACGCAGGCGCGTCAGGCAGCGGGCATTGCAGGTGCGACTGTGGCGTTGGGACGCGTAACGGCAACCGATACACCGCGCTATCGCACCGGGCTCGACGAATTCGACTTCGTGTTGGGTGGCGGCATCGTACCTGGCAGCATGGTGCTGGTTGGCGGTGAGCCCGGCATCGGCAAGAGTACGCTGCTCTTGCAGGTGGCCGCGCGCTTGCAGGCTGCCGGGCAGTCCACGCTGTATGTGTCGGGCGAAGAGAGTGCGTTGCAGGTACGTCTGCGTGCCGATCGCCTCGCGGAAGATGCCAGCGATGTCGCGTTGTTCACCGAGACATCGCTCGAAACCATTCTCGCCACCGCCGCGCAGCCGGCAGCGGACGGTCGACCGGTACGCTGCGTCATCGTCGACTCCATCCAGACGGTGCACACGGAACTACTTGAAGGTGCGCCCGGCAATGTGGGACAGGTGCGCGAGTGCGCCGCGCGCCTCATGCGCTTTGCGAAGGACACCAACACGACGGTGTTTGTGATCGGTCATGTCACCAAGGGTGGCGGCATCGCCGGTCCCAAGACGCTGGAGCACATCGTGGATACTGTGCTCTACTTCGAAGGTGACGGTACCCTCGATCATCGGGTGCTACGGGCTACCAAGAATCGATTTGGCAGCGTCGATGAAATCGGGGTCTTCCGCATGGTGGGCACTGGCTTGGTGCCCGTGGAGAATCCGTCGGCGCTGTTCCTGGGTGACCGTCGCGAGGTGGCAAGCGGCAGCGCCGTGTGTGCGCTCATGGAAGGCACGCGCCCCGTGCTCGTGGAGGTGCAGGCGCTCGCGGCACGCGCCGGCTTTGGTACGCCGCAGCGTGTGGCCAACGGCATCGATTCGCGCCGGCTCGCGCTGCTGCTCGCGGTGCTCGACAAACGCGGGGGATTCTCCTGTGCGCAACTCGACGTGTTCTGCAACATCGTCGGTGGCATGCGCGTGCAGGAGCCGAGTGTGGACCTGGCCATCGTGGCGGCCCTCGCCTCAAGCGTGGTGGACAAGCCGCTGCCGGCGCAGGCGATATTCCTCGGCGAACTCGGGCTCGGCGGCGAGGTGCGTCCCGTGTCACAGGTCGAGCGACGCTTGGCGGAGGCGGCCAAGCTCGGCATGACCACGGCTTTCCTGTCCGACCGGGCCATTCCGCGAAAAATCCCTGGCGATATGAAGCTCATCGGTGTGCGCACCTTGGCCGACGTGTTGCAGCGTACCGTGGGCAGGGACGCCGCGTGACACCATACACCGGATACGTTGCTGAACATGACTGAGAACGAACTTCCGCCGCCCAAACGAGTGATTCCCCCGCCCGTGATCGCCTCGCGAGGCGAGGTCACGACCCGCGACTCCGGCGTGGCACGAGACGTGGGCGTGGTGATTGTCGCCGGTGGTTCAGGGTCGCGAACGGGCAGTACAGAGCTGAAGCAGTTTCGTTGGGTATCGGGAAAGCCGGCGCTGCTGCACAGCGTGCAGGCATTCATGGCGCGCCCGGATGTTGGGGTGGTCGTGGTCGTACTGCCAAAGGCGTACGCAGCCGATCCGCCACCCTGGTTGTTTCAATGCGACGTCGACCGCCTGCTCGTGTCAGTCGGTGGGCGTGAACGTCACGAGAGCGTGGTGAATGGACTCGAGGATTTGCCCGAGGAAATTGCCATTGCCGTCGTCCACGATGCTGCGCGTCCGCTTGTCACCGACGACACCATCGATCGCGTGATTGCGGAGGCCCGTCAGGGGCACGGCGCGGTGGCGGCGCTGCCAGTGGTTGATACGCTCAAGGAAGTCGACGAGCACGGGCGCATCGTGCGCACGGTTGACCGCGCTCAGTTGTGGCGGGCGCAAACACCACAGGCCTTCCCGCGCGAGATGCTTGAGCAGGCGCATGTGGCAGCACGCCGTGATCATGTCGGTGCCACCGACGATGCGGCCCTCTGCGAGCGCCTTGGCTTCGAGGTGGTCGTGGTGCGCGGTAGTGAACGTGGCATGAAGATCACCGAAGAGGCAGACTTTGCCCGCGCCGATGCCCTCAGCATGCTCACGGAGTAGCACGCGTGCCTGGCACCGAGCTCGCTGGCGCCACGATACCGTTCTGGTCTCCCGCTGAGATCGAGGGGGCACTGCGCGCAACGATCATGCACCTCGCGGAGCGTCGAGTACTCGCGTATCCAACAGAAACTGTATACGGGTTCGGCACCGCCGTTGATCACGAGTCGGTTGAAGCCTTGGTGCGCATGAAAGGGCGGCCGCCCGGCAAGCCCTTTCTGTTGCTCATCGGCAATCCACAACAGGTGGCACGACTCGATTTGCACCTGCCGTCGTACGCTTCTCATCTCGCCGCGCGTTTCTGGCCCGGGCCACTGACCCTGGTCTTGCCTGGTGGTGATGGTCGCGTACCAACACGATTGCGGGGGCCGGAAGGTGGCGTTGCCGTGCGATTCACCCCGCATGCCGGACTACAACGGTTGCTACAGGCGTATGGTGAGCCGATTACCAGCACCAGTGCCAACCGGCCAGGTGTACCGCCGGCCATGTCCGTGTCGGAAATCGTTCAGCAGTGGCCCGATGAAATTCGGCGCGGCCTGTTGCACGTTCTCGATGGTGGCCGTCTTACACCTTCGCAGCCATCCACCGTGGTGGACTGTACGGGGCGGCGCGCCCGCGTCATTCGCCCCGGTGTGTTGTCGGCGCAGCAATTGCGCGAAGTCGTACCCGATCTGGTGGGAGACACCTGATGCATCTGCTTTTCGTCTGCACCGGCAACACCTGCCGCAGTCCCATGGCGGAAGCCATCGCGCGCCGTTTGCTGGCCGAGGGAGGGCTGGAGGACGTTACGGTCAGCAGTGCCGGAACCAGCGCGTGGCCCGATGCACCGGCATCAGACGGCGCATTACTGGTGGCGATGGAACATGGCAGCGACATCAGCGAACATCGCGCGCGCACTCTTTCTCCCGAGTTAGTCGCGGCCGCCGATCTCATTCTGACCATGGGGCCGCATCACCTCGAGCGTGCCGAGGCACTCGGTGGTGTAGGCCGCGCGCATTTGCTCACGGCCTACGCGTCCGGAGCGCCGCGAGCGGTGAGTGATCCTTTTGGTGGCGATCTCGATGTGTATCGCGCCACCTATGACGAATTGGAGCGGGAGATCAGGGCGGTTCTGGAGCGGGTGTCCGACCAGCGGTCTCGATGACTCCCTCGTTGCCACGCGCGTGAATGGCATGACCGGCGAATTAGGCGTCCGCGCGGCGGAAGCACCGCGTGCCCTGTGCATTCTGGGGCACCCGGTGGCGCATTCGCTGTCGCCCGTCTTTCAGAGGGCGGCCTTGCAACAGGCGGGCCTCGACGTGATGTACGAACGCCGCGATGTCGTCCCCGAAGCGCTGCGAGCGGAGTTGGCTGCATTGTGCGCCAGTCGAACGGGCGGCAACGTGACCATCCCCCACAAGGAACAGATGTTTGCGCTGTGCACCCACCTCACGGCAGCGGCGCAGCGCACACACGCGGTAAACACCTTCTGGTGGCACGGACACGACCTCTGCGGGCACAATACCGATGTCGACGGCGTGACGGCCACCCTCATCGCGCTGTATCCACCAGATTTCCCCAGCGATATCGTGGTGCTCGGCGCCGGCGGCGCAGCGGCCGCTGTGCTGGTAGCCATCGAGCAGCAATTGCATTGGCAGACGTCGCCCGTGCGTATCGTTTCGCGAAACCCCGCTCGGGCTGCGGCACTCGTAGCAAGACTCAGGAGTCGTGCCACCGTCGTCGCCTCCACGTCCGAGATCGCGTGGTCGCAGATAGGGCTCGTGATAAATGCGACGCCACTCGGCCTGCATGCCAGCGACGACATGCCGGTGGCGCCTTCGGTCCTGTCGCCCGAGACGAGGGTGTTCGATCTCGTGTATCGGCGTGAGGGCACCGCATGGGTTCACGCGGCTCGATCGCGCGGTTTGGTGGCCGAAGATGGCCTCCGCATGTTGGTGGAGCAGGGGGCTGCCGCCTTCGCCTGCTGGTTCGGTGTGCAACCGTCGCGCGACGTCATGTGGGCATCCCTGGGCGTCGGCCGCCCCGACGATCATGCTCCGCGCCGCTGATCCGCAACCGGTAAGCCCTGCTGACGACGGCGCGTGGTGGCGCTCGCTCGCTCGCGGCGCCTTGGACTTGCTGCTACCGGGGGCCTGTGCCCTGTGTCGGCGCGCACACAACCCGGACGCGAGCAACGGCATCGTGTGTGGCATGTGTATCGCCAAACTGGTGCCCCTGACTCTTCCGATCTGTGAACGGTGCGGACATCCACGGCTCTCGCTCGCCATGCCACTGGCCCCGCTGCCGATTGACCCCGCGACGCGAGTGAGAGCGCCCGAGCCGGCCCTACCGCCGTGCCGGTGGTGCCCCCGACTCGATCCGGCGCTGCGGGCGGTGCGTTCGGTGGCGCGCATGGACAGCGGCACCGGTGCGGAGTTCGTGCACGCCCTGAAATATCAGGGATGGGAACGGGTGGCGGCGCCCATGGGAGAGCGCATGGCACGCCTTTCGTTTCCGGACGACGTGGTGCGAGAACGGGTGGCCCTCATTCCACTGCCACTCGGCGCCGGCCGGCTTCGCGAGCGGGGATACAACCAGGCGGAGTTGTTGGCGCGAGCCGCCGCCCCCGCGTGGAAGTTGCCAGTGTGGACCGAAACGCTTGTGCGCGTTCGGGACACGCAAAGTCAAGTCCGGTTGACACCTTCCGAGCGAGCAAGCAACGTTTCACAGGCGTTTGTCGTGCCAAAACATCGGCAGTCGGCGCTTCGCGGCCAGCACGTGGTGCTGGTGGACGATGTCATTACGACCGCCGCGACGGTCAACGCTGCTGTTCAGGCCCTGCTTGCAGGCGGCGCGCGCATCGTCAGTTGTGTGACCTTCGGACGGGCGCCCGATCCCGGCGACCGCGCCGCACCCGACTCAGACTCTACCAGGAACTGACACGAATGGCTATTCGCGTTGGCATCAACGGCTTCGGCCGCATCGGCCGCCAGGTGCTGCGTGCCGCCAAGCAGCAGGGCGTCGCGGACATCGATTTTGTGGCTATCAACGACCTCACGGACACGGCCACGCTCGCGCATCTGTTCAAGTACGACTCGGTGCACGGGAAATACGACGGGCAGGTTGGCCACGAGGCCGACGCGATCACCATCGATGGCGATCGCATCCGCATCCTCGCTGAACGCGAGCCGGCGAAGCTTCCCTGGAAGGAGCTGGGTGTCGACATCGTGCTCGAGTGCACTGGCCGCTTCACCAACGCCGCCGATGCGCGCAAGCACGTCGAAGGTGGGGCCAGGAAGGTCATCATTTCGGCGCCCGCCACGAATGAAGACATCACCATCGTGATGGGTGTCAACAGCGACAAGTACGACCCGGCCAATCACCACATCATCTCCAACGCGTCGTGCACCACGAACTGCCTGGCGCCCATGGTGAAGGTGGTGCGTGAGGCGTTCGGTTTCGTGCACGGGTCCATGGTCACCATTCACAGCTACACCAACGACCAGAGCATCCTCGATCTGCCGCATAAGGATCTGCGTCGTGCGCGTGCGGCGGCGGTGAGCATGATTCCCACCACCACTGGTGCCGCCAAGGCCACGTCGCTGGTGATTCCGGAAGTGAAGGGCAAGATCGACGGCGTGGCCGTGCGCGTACCCACCCCCGACGTGTCGCTCACCGACCTCACGTGCATCGTGGAGCGGGCCGTCACCAAGGACGAAGTGAACGCCGCGTTCAAGGCCGCTTCGGAAAACGGTGCGCTCGAAGGCATTCTCGGCTACAGCACCGAGCCGCTCGTGTCGGTGGACTACATCGGCAATCCCAATTCGTGCACGCTCGATGCTGGCAGCACCATCGTCATCAACGGCACCATGGTGAAGATCAGCGGCTGGTACGACAACGAGTGGGGTTACTCGTCGCGCTGCGTCGATCTGCTGCGTTACGTCGGATCGCGACTCTGAGCCTAGCGACACACGCTCTTCGGAACTGACCACGCAGGGGCCGCGGAGTGACAGAGGCCGCAGAGTGTACCCGACGGGGACTCTGCGGCCTCTGACCCGTAACGGTGCGCGCGCCGACGAATTGCGTGCCTTTCGATACATCTGACTTCCGATGAACACCAAAACCATTCGCGATCTCACTGCGGCCGAGTTGAAGGGCCAACGGGCACTCGTTCGCGTCGACTTCAACGTGCCACTCGACGACGCGGGCAAGGTGGCCGACGATACGCGCATCACGGCCGCGCTCCCGACCATCACCACACTGCTCGACGGCGGTGCCAGCGTGGTGCTGCTCGCGCACTTCGGTCGTCCAAAGGGCGCGCCGGAGGCGAAGTATTCGCTGGCTCCCGTGGCCGCACGCCTGAAGGAGTTGTTACCGCGCCCGGTGCACTTTCTCGATGTCACCGTGGGCGCTCGAGCGGTGGAAGCCACGCAGAACCTCGAGCCCGGCGAAGTACTGCTGCTGGAGAACACGCGGTTTCTTCCGGGCGAAGAGAAGAACGATGAGTCGCTGTCGTACGAGATGGCGCAGTTGGGCGACTTCTACGTGAACGACGCGTTCGGTGCAGCGCACCGAGCGCACGCGAGCACGGCCGGGGTCACCAAATTCTGTCGCCCAGCGGTTGCCGGCCTGCTCATGGAGAAGGAACTGGCCTACCTCGGCGGAGCGCTCGCTGCCCCGCAGCGCCCGTTTGTGGCCATCCTCGGCGGCTCCAAGATTTCGGGCAAGATCGACGTGGTGGAAGCGTTGCTTCCCAAGGTGGACAAGCTGCTCATCGGTGGGGCCATGGCGTGCACGTTCTTCAAGGCCATGGGTTTTGAAACGGGCAACTCGCTGGTGGAGCCCGACCGTCTCGACATGGCCAAGGATTTGCTCGCCCGCGCCGGCAACAAGCTGGTGCTGCCCATCGACGCGACCATTGCCCCGGCCATGGATGCTGGCGCGCAGGCCAGCGCCGTCGCGCGTGACGCGATTCCCGCCGGGCTGGCGATGTTCGACATCGGTCCGGCCAGCGCTGCAGAGTACGCGGCCATTGTGGAGGGCGCGAAGACGGTGTTGTGGAACGGCCCCATGGGAGTGTTCGAGAAACCCCCGTTCGATGCCGGCACGTTTGCCGTAGCGAACGCCATGGCCAAGGCCACGGCGTTGGGCGCGACCACTATTATCGGTGGAGGCGATAGCGCGGCCGCCGTGGCTGAGGCTGGCCTCGAAAGTCAGATGAGCCATGTGTCCACCGGCGGTGGCGCGTCGCTCGAATTTCTCGAAGGTAAAGATCTCCCCGGCGTGAGCGCGCTCGACGCGCGCTGAGCCGGTTCATTCATCGGGACCCAACATGCATCTCAAGCCGGTCATCGCCGCCAACTGGAAGCTCAATCACACGCCGAGCGACGCGCGCGCCTTTCTGCAGCGTTTTCTGGCGCAGGTGCCCAAGCTCAATGAGCGGACACTCGTGTTTTTCCCGTCGGCGCTCACGCTCTCGACCGTGATCGACGGGCTCAAGGAGCGCCCCGAGGTGTGGGTGGGTGTGCAGAACGTGCACTCGGAGGCGCAGGGCGCCTTCACCGGGGAGAACTCGGTACTTATGGCGCGGGATATGGGTGCGCGCGTCATTTTGGTAGGCCACTCGGAGCGTCGCCATGTCTTCGGAGAAACCGACGCGCAGACGACCAAGAAGATGGCGCTCATCGTGCAGGCCCGCCTGACCCCCATGCTCTGTGTGGGAGAGACGCTGGCCGAACGTGAGGCGGGCCGGACCGCCGAAGTGGTCGAGCGGCAACTATCCGCGGGATTGGCCGAGCTCGACGACAATCAGGTGGGGGGCATCATGCTGGCCTACGAACCGGTTTGGGCCATTGGGACGGGCCGCACGGCAACCCCCGAAGACGCCAGCGAGATTCACGCCGTGCTGCGGCGGGCGCTTGTTTCCCGCGTGGGGGAGCGCGCCGCGACGGGCATTCCCATTCTGTACGGCGGTTCGGTGAACCGGGGGAACGCCTCGCAGCTGCTGGCGGCGCCCGATGTGGACGGGCTGCTTGTAGGGGGGGCGTCGCTCGATGCCGACAGCTGGGCGAGCATCGTGCGCGCCTGAGTCCCTCTGGTTTGTCGGCTGCGGGCAAGCGCTGGCCTCACAAGCACTTGCCCTAGCAGCCCCGTTTGGCGACTTTACTAGGCTGTAGCGGACTCCCCGCTGCCACGCTTATCGGTCTCCGAACCGGCACTTCGTCTCCGCGACATGTACACGTTCCTGCTGACTCTGCTCATCATCGACGCGATCGTTCTCGCGGCGGCCGTCCTTCTCCAGTCGGGTAAGGGCGGCGGGCTTGCCGCCAGCTTCGGCGGTGCCAGTTCATCGTCCGATTCTCTGATCGGCACGCGCCAGGCAGGAAACCTGCTGACGAAGGCCTCGTGGTGGTGCGGCGGAATCTTCCTCGGTCTCGCTTTCATTCTGCAGATCATGTCGAGCCGCTCGGCGGCGCCCAAGTCGGTGCTCGATAAGCTCGCGGCCCCGGCGTCGGCGCCTTCGGCTCCAAGCACGGGCAGTGGCACGGCAGCGCCGGCCGCTCCGCTCACGCAGCAGGCGGCTCCGGCGACGCCGGCAGCCCCCACCAAGCAGTAACGGCGCGGTGATGATCGAGTCGCAGAAGGGGTTCCTCCTCCTCGAGGACGGAACCCTTTTTCATGGCCTGCTGGTCGGGCAGGTTGGGCCTACCGTTGCCGAAGTCGTGTTCACCACGAACATGACCGGCTATCAGGAAACCTTCTCCGATCCATCGTTCCGCGGTCAGATCGTCGTCATGACGGCCCCGCAGATCGGCAACTACGGCGTCAACACAGAAGACCCGGAATCAGCCCGTCCGCAGGTCGCCGGAGTGGTGTGCCGAGAGCTCTCGCCGACGTTTTCGAATTGGCGCGCGACGGGCAGTCTTCCTGAGTGGCTCGCCGCTGCCAGCGTGCCGGTTCTTACGGAAGTCGATACCCGGCGTCTCACCAAGCACTTGCGCAGCGTGGGTGTCATGCGCGGCGTCATCGGCGCTGGCGAAGCCCCCGGCAAAGACGCGTTGGCCGTGCTCGACGCCTGCCCCAGCATGGCAGGGCTCGACCTGGCGTCTGTTGTGTCCACGCGTGAGCCCTATACGTGGGGCAAGGCCGAGGCGCCGTTCCATGTTGTCGCGTATGATTTCGGCATCAAGCGCAACATTCTGCGACTTCTCGACGCTCAAGGCATTCGCGTCACTGTGGTGCCGTCCGACATGCCAGCCAACGAAGTGCTGGCCATGAATCCGGATGGGGTGTTCCTGTCCAACGGCCCCGGTGACCCGGAGGCCGTGACGTACGCGCCGGCAACCATCCGCGCCATCGCCGAACAGCGGGTCCCCATGTTCGGGATCTGCCTCGGTCACCAGCTCCTCGGCATCACCTTTGGCGGACATACGGCCAAGATGCCTTTCGGGCACCGGGGCGGAAATCAGCCCGTCAAGGACCTGGAAACCGGGCAGGTGTATATCACGTCGCAGAATCACGGGTTTGCCGTGGTCGGATCGCCGGATGGGGTTGAAGGCGCGCCGGATCTGGCCGTGACGCACATCAACCTCAACGACGGAACCGTCGAAGGGCTGAAGCACCGCACGCTGCCGATCTTTGCGGTGCAGTACCACCCCGAGGCCGCCCCGGGGCCTCACGATGCGGTCCCGTTGTTCGATCAGTTTCTTACGGCCTTGAGAAATCGTCGTGGGTGAGATGGCCCAAACGCTTGACTGATAAGCACTAAGGCCATACGTTCGCTGTCGCAATGCTTCGCGGGCACCGGGCCGTGGCTTGGTGCTCGTGGCGTTTCTGCTCCGAATCTCTCTGCCCGCAACATGACGAAAGCCGATCTGGTCGAGAACGTCACGGCGCGTATCGCCCGAACTGCCGGTCCGACCATCTCCAAGAAGGACTGCGCGCGCGTCGTCGATGCGTTCCTCGATGCCATAAAGGATGCGCTGCAGGAGCAGAAGAACATCGAGGTCCGCGGTTTCGGCACCTTCAAAATCCGTCAGCGCAAGACGCGCATGGCGCGCAATCCACGCACGGGCTCGCCTGTCGAGGTGTCGGCGCGTCCCGTGCCGGTGTTCAAGCCGAGCAAGGAGTTGCGGGCCATGGTGGCCGGCATCGAGGCCCATTTGCTCGATGACGACGACGACCACGACATGAACGACGCCTAGTCGTAAGCACCGTTTGCCTCCCGTCAGCAATTCAAGTCAGCCCCCGGCCGTTCGGTCGGGGGGTTGTTGTAGGCAGGAGGCCAGGGCGGGGGAACCAATCGCGCGGCGTCGCGCTATCTTCCCCCTGTGACGACCGTATCCGTGCTTCTCTTCGCCTCGTACGCCGACGCCTTTGGCACCCGTCGACTGCCCGTCGCGCTCTCGGCACCCTGCGCCGTCGCCGACGTCGTCTCGGCCCTCCGGAGCCTACCAGGCGGTGATCGCCTCCCCGCGAAGCCGCTGGTGGCGGTCAATCATGCCTTCGCCAGCTACGACTTGATCGTGCAGCCGACCGACGAGGTGGCGCTCATCCCACCGGTTGCGGGTGGTTGATTCCATGGCATCGCCAGCAACGAGCTCCGCAGGACTGCTGCATTCGGCCATCGTTGCCGCCCCCATCGACGTCGCGCGCCTCATCAGTCTTGCGCAGGCCGATGGTGTTGGTGCGCTGTCCGTGTTTCTGGGCACAGTTCGGGACCTCAACGACGGGCGCCCTGTCACGGGGATGGATTACGAAGCCTACGAGGCCATGGCGGCCTCCGAGTTGGCCGCGGTGGCCCGCGAGGTGTGCGCGGCAACACCCGGGCTGCGCGTGACCATCGAACACCGGATAGGCACCCTGGCGATTGGTGAGGTCAGCGTGGCGATTGTCGCAGCGCACGCGCACCGGGGCCCAGCCATGGACGGCTCTCGCGCGATCATCGAATCGCTCAAACAGCGCGTCCCGATCTGGAAACGCGAGCATTACGTGGATGGGGACCGGGCCTGGGTCGATCCCACCAAGTCCGCGAGAACCCTCACCGAGGGTGCGCGCTGATGCTCGACCAATTCGGCCGCAGTATCGAGTATCTGCGCATCTCCGTCACCGACCGCTGCAACTTCCGGTGTCAGTACTGCATGCCCGTAGAGGGCTTGCCGTGGCTGCCGAAGCAGGAAATTCTGCGCTACGAGGAGATCACGGAAATCGTGCGCCAGCTGGCCCCGCTTGGGCTGCGACGGCTGCGCATTACCGGTGGGGAACCCACCATTCGTCCGGATCTCGTGACTCTTGTGCGCCAGCTCAAGGCCGTCGACGGGATCGAGGACATCGCGCTCTCCACCAATGGGGTCAAACTCCCCCAGATGGCGCGAGAGCTCGCGGAGGCGGGTCTTGATCGCGTGAACATCAGCGCCGACTCGCTGCGCCCCGAGCGCGTCAAGGCAATCGCCCGTCGCGATCTTGGCTTCGACTTGATCGCGGCCGCCAAGGCCGCTCAGGACGCGGGAATACGCCCGATCAAGATCAATGTTGTGGTCATGCGCGGCATCAACGACGACGAAGTCACCGATTTCGCGGCGCTCACGCGGGAGTTCCCGTGGCATGTGCGCTTCATCGAACTCATGCCCGTTGGCGAGCTGCGCGAACTCACGTGGGATCACGTGGTGCCCAGCGCCGAGATCCTGTCGCGCATCGCGACGCTGGGGGAGCTTCACGCCGATGCCGGGCCGCCGCGCGGCAACGGGCCAGCGGTTTACCATCGTTTTGCTGGAGCGCCTGGTAGCGTGGGGGTGATCACTCCCATGACGCATACCTATTGCTCGACTTGCAACCGGGTACGGCTCACCGCCGATGGGCGCTTACGCACCTGCCTCTTCGGTGACCACGAGGTCGTGTTGCGCGATGCCCTGCGCCGGGGCGAGCCGCTACGTCCCCTTTTTGAGAAGGCGCTGGCCGAAAAGCCCAAAGAGCACGAGTTGTTGCAGATGCGGGTTGGGGGGTTGCGGGCGCTGAGCGAAGTAGGCGGCTGAGCAACCAGCGGCGGATCGGACCGCTCCGTCGCATTGCTCGGGTGAGTGCACCGCTCTATGTTGCGAAAACGACACTCCCTGAGCGTGGCGCCGAAGATAACCGGCTATCGTGCCTTTCGCTGGAAGCGCCACGCTCCTCTACTCAAAACGCAGCAGCATTTCGCTTCGCAAGCCGTTCGGAGATCCGGCACAACATGGTCAACAAGATCACGGTCGTTGGCGCGGGTAACGTGGGCGCCACCACGGCGCAGCGCATCGCCGAGAAGTCGCTCGGTCGCACGGTGGTGATGGTCGACGTCGCCGAGGGCATTCCGCAGGGCAAGGGTCTCGACCAGTGGGAATCCGCGCCTGTTGAAGGGTTCGATACCCGGGTCATCGGCACCAACGGGTACGAGGAAACGGCTGGCTCCGACATTGTCGTCATCACGGCCGGTATTGCCCGCAAGCCGGGCATGACGCGCGACGATCTGCTCAACACCAATGCCGGCATCGTCAAGTCGGTCTCGGAGCAGATCAAAGCCACGTCGCCGAACGCCATTGTCATCGTCGTGTCCAATCCGCTCGACGTGATGTGCTACGTCGCGAAGCAGGTCACCGGCTTCCCGCGTGAGCGCGTGATTGGCATGGCCGGCGTGCTCGACACGGCGCGTTATCGTTCGTTCATCGCCGAAGCGCTTGATGTGTCGGTGCGTGACATCCAGGCCATGGTGCTTGGCGGCCACGGCGACACCATGGTACCGCTTGTGTCGTACACCACGATCAGCGGCATTCCCATTCGCCAGCTGATGGGTGAAGAGCAGCTCGCAGCGATCGTGCAGCGCGCTCGCGACGGCGGCGCCGAGATCGTGAAGTATCTTAAGACCGGCTCGGCCTATTACGCGCCGTCGTCGGGTGCTGTGGAAATGGTCGAGGCCATCGTGCTCGACCGCAAGCGCATCCTGCCGTGCGCGGCATGGCTGGAAGGCGAGTACGGCATGTCCGGGCTCTACCTCGGTGTACCGTGCAAGCTTGGCAAGAACGGTCTGGAACAGGTGCTCGAGATCGAGCTGACGGCCGACGAGCGCGCCGCGCTCGAGAAGTCGGCCCAGGCCGTGCGCGAACCCATGTCGGTGCTCTCCCTCTGATCCGGCGAAACCGGCGCACCCCAGCGGTGCGCCGTTTCTTCTTCCACCCCCGCATATGTACGCTCTCTCGCGATTTTGGCAGAGCACGATCGGCAAGAAGATCGTCATGGCGGTGACCGGGATCATCGGGATCCTGTTCGTCATCGGCCATATGTCCGGCAACTTCCTCATGTTCAAGGGGCAAGGGGCCATGCACGACTATGCGCTGCTGCTGCGCACCAGCATGCCGCTGCTGTGGGCCATTCGTCTTGGCCTGCTGGCGGCGGTGGTGCTGCACGCCGTGGCCGCCTACCAGCTCACCATGATGTCGAAGGCGGCGCGACCGCAGGACTACGCGGTGCGCAGCCCGCAGGTCACGACGCTAGCAGCGAAGACCATTCGCTGGGGCGGGGTGCTGCTGCTGGCGTTCATCGTCTTCCACATCCTGCACATGACTGTGGGCGCGGTGCACCCGCAGTTCACGCATCTCGATCCGTACAACAACGTGCGCATCGGACTCGCGAACCCGGCGGTGGCTGCCTTCTATGTACTCGCCATGGCGGCCCTCGGTCTGCACCTCTATCACGGTGGCTGGGCCGTGGTGCGCACGCTTGGCGTCGCGCGCCCTTCTGCTCAGCCCCTCAAGCGAACGCTCTCCCTGATCATCGCGATTGTAGTGGCGGGCGGCTTCATCGCCATTCCGGTGGCCACCATGGCCGGCCTCTTCCCCGAGGCCCCGGCGCTGCAGGAAAGCGCTGCGGAATCCACTACGGCCGCGGCGGAGACCCACTGATATGCTCGACCTGAATTCCAAGACGCCGAGTGGTCCCCTCGAGCAGAAGTGGGACAAGCACCGCTTCGAAATGAAGCTGGTGAATCCGGCGAACAAGCGAAAACACTCTGTCATCGTGGTCGGTGCCGGCCTGGCCGGTGCATCGGCAGCCGCCACCATGGCGGAACTCGGCTACAACGTGTCGTGCTTCGTGTTCCACGACTCACCGCGCCGTGCCCACTCCATTGCCGCACAGGGTGGCATCAACGCGGCCAAGAACTACCAGAACGACGGCGACTCCATCAAGCGCCTGTTCTACGACACCATCAAGGGCGGCGACTTCCGGGCGCGTGAGGCCAACGTGTATCGCCTTGCTCAGGTGTCGGTAAACATCATCGACCAGTGCGTGGCGCAGGGCGTGCCCTTCGCGCGCGACTACGGCGGGTTGTTGGCCAACCGGTCATTCGGTGGCGCGCAGGTTTCGCGCACGTTCTATGCGCGCGGGCAGACGGGGCAGCAGCTGCTGCTCGGTGCGTACTCGGCCCTCGAGCGCCAGATCGGTCTCAAGAAGGTGAACATGCACACCTTCGAAGAGATGCTGGAACTGGTGGTCATCAACGGTCAGGCGCGCGGCATCATCACGCGCAACCTGCTCACGGGCAAGATCACGTCGCACGCGGCCGACGCCGTGGTACTCGCCACGGGTGGGTACGGCAATGTGTTCTACCTCAGCACGAACGCGCTGTACTCCAACGTCACGGCCTCGTGGCGCGCGCACAAGAAGGGCGCGGCGTTTGCGAATCCGTGCTACACGCAGATTCACCCCACGTGCATTCCGGTGCACGGCGACAATCAGTCGAAGCTCACGCTCATGTCCGAGTCGTTGCGCAACGACGGGCGAATCTGGGTGCCGAAGCAGAAGGGAGACAAGCGTGCACCGGCCCAGATCCCGGAGTCGGAGCGCGACTACTATCTCGAGCGCAAGTACCCGAGCTTCGGCAACCTCGCGCCACGCGACATCGCGTCGCGTGCCGCCAAGGAAGCGTGCGACGATGGTCGCGGTGTGGGCCCGGGTGGCCTTGGAGTGTACCTCGACTTTGCCGACAGCATCAAGCGTCTCGGCAAGCAGACCATTTCCGAGCGCTACGGCAACCTGTTCGACATGTACCAGCGCATCACGGATGAAAATCCCTACGAGCAGCCCATGCGTATTTACCCCGCCGTGCACTACACCATGGGCGGGCTGTGGGTGGACTACAACCTCATGAGCACCATCCCGGGGTTGCACGTAGCCGGCGAAGCCAACTTCTCCGATCACGGCGCCAACCGCCTCGGTGCGTCGGCGCTCATGCAGGGACTGGCCGACGGCTACTTCGTACTGCCGTATACCATCGGCGACTATCTGGCGAGCAACAAGTTCGACAAGGTCGACACGTCGCACGCGGAATTCCGTGCTGCCGAAGAAGCCGTGAAGAACCGCCAGTCACAGTTCCTGGGCATGAAGGGCAAGCGCACGGTGGACTCGTTCCATCGTGAGCTCGGCAAGGTCATGTGGGAGTACTGCGGCATGGCGCGCGATCGCGCCGGCCTCACCAAGGCCATCGGGCTCATCCAGAATCTCAAGGAAGAGTACTGGCAGAACCTGAATGTGCCGGGCAGCGCCGAATCGCTCAATCAGTCGCTCGAGAAGGCTGGACGCGTGGCCGACTTCATCGAACTTGGTGAACTCATGTGTCGTGATGCGCTGCACCGCGAAGAGTCGTGCGGTGGCCATTTCCGCACCGAGTACCAGGAAGAAGGTGAAGCGAAGCGCAACGACGACGAATTCGCGTACGTCGCCGCGTGGGAGTATGCGGGTGAAGGCAAGGACCCGATTCTCAACAAGGAACCGCTGGAGTACGAGAACGTGAAGCTTTCCACGCGGAGCTACAAGTAATGAAGATCACGCTGAACGTGTGGCGCCAGCCGGCGTCACAGGCTCCCGGCAAGCTCGAGACGTATGTGCTCGACGGCGTGGGCCCGGACATGTCGTTCCTCGAAATGTTCGACATGCTCAACGAAAAGCTGACGCTCGAAGGCAAGGAGCCGGTGGCGTTTTCGCACGACTGTCGCGAGGGCATCTGCGGCTCGTGTGCCATGATGATCAACGGGCAAGCGCACGGACCGTGGAAGGGCGCGGCCACCTGTCAGCTGCACATGCGCGCCTTCAAGGACGGTGACATCATCACTGTTGAGCCGTGGCGCGCCTCGCCGTTCCCCATCGTGAAGGATCTGGTGGTGAATCGCGGCGCGTTTGACCGCATCATCGCGGCTGGCGGGTATATCTCGGCCAGCACCGGTGGCGCGCGCGATGCCAACGAGATTCTCATTGGCAAAGACGTGCTTGACGAGTCGATGGACGCGGCCGCGTGCATTGGCTGCGGTGCGTGCGTGGCCGCGTGCCCCAACGCCTCGGCGTCTTTGTTCACCGGAGCCAAGATCACGCACTTGGGGCTGTTGCCGCAGGGGCAGCCGGAGCGCGAGAAGCGCGCCCTGGCCATGGTCGAGCAGATGGACCTCGAGGGGTTCGGCCACTGCACCCTGGCCGGCGAGTGTCAGGAGGCGTGCCCCAAGGAGATCAGTATCGACGTGATCAAGCGCATGAACCGCGACTACCTGGTCGCCAGCGCCAAGCGTCAGGAACCGCGGGCTACGGCGGGTTCAGGCTGAGTTACTGCGTTCTCATTTGGGCCAAACGGGCCTCCCAATATACGGGAGGCCCGTCGTGCCTTCAGTACTAGTTTGCGGTAAAAGCTTCAGGACGCGCAATCCAAGCGAAGTGCGCCGCACCGTCGTGATCGCGCCACATAATGAACATTCGTTCGGCCGTCAACTGTAGCACACGGGTGAAGGCAGGGGAGCCTGTAAGCACCAACCGGATCCTCGCCCGGGGTGTACCGAGTGAGTCCAGAAGAGTCCAAACATCGCTCTCTTTACGGCCCGTCGATCGTTCACGCAACAGGATTTCCCCGGTGCTTGAGAGTACCGCGTCAGAAAAGGCCGGAGCCGTGTAGGGGCCGATCGGCCGCGATCGCGGAACGGCTGCACCGTCCCGCGAATCGAGCGAACTATTCTTTCGAACGTCTGCGTCACTAAGTGGAATCTGCCGATCCCGACTTGTTATCCGACGCAACATCGTGCCGCGTTCCGAGTACACCGAGATTTCGTTTGTTCGAGAATCGGAAACTACAATGCGTTTGCCGACGGCGGAGATCCCTACCGGAGCACGAATCGTTGCGAATATGTCCTCAGCCTCAAATAGCACCGGCAATCGAGCGACTGTTCCGTTTGGAAAGAGACGGAGCAGTTGCTCACGTGATCTTGTACCGGCATTGCCCGACACGGGAACATGAAGGATAATCGATCCGTCTCCCAAGCACCCCGACTCGAGCAGCTCGCCACCTGAGGGTGACTGAAGTGACCGGACAAGTTTTCCGCTAGGCGCGATCCATGTGAGCCTTGCAAGCGCATTATCCATCGCCACCAGGGTGTCGCCGGGGATTACGCAGCCCCTCCACAACCGACGGAACTCGCCGGGGCCCGCTCCCTGTCGGCCCGTCGCGCCGAGCGGACGACCATCTCCAGAAAATCGAATTACTCGAGTTGCTTCGAGAACGAACGTGAGCCCACTTGGAGCGCCCACCGCCGTTAGAAATCCGTTGCGATGATCGATTTCAAACTCAAGGCTGCCCGACCTCTCAACTCCACCAACGCGAGTCAAAAAGGCTTCCTGTCGAACGACTCGGACTGGCAGGTCCGCTCGCGCTGAAGTCATGATCTGCTGCGTGGCTCCGATGCTAGCAATGGAGACCAAAGCGCATGTACTTGCGATCGAAGCTCTTAATAGTTTGGATCTACCGAGCCTATTGCTCATAAGTTAGGGTCTCGGATCGAGCACCGTTAGAGCCGAGTCTAGGCCTCTCCGCGTCGGAATAGTTGGCATCTGCCAACCGTTGATCAAAATTGTTGGTGTGCCGATAAAGCGACGATTCCCGGCAATCGCAACTGAGGAGTCTATTCTTGTGAACGCCTTCGTCGTCCGCGCGCAATTCGAAATGAGCGTCGTGTCTGTGATGCCAGCTGCAGCGGCATACTCGCCCCAAGGCTTTAGGCCGAGAGAATCCTGTCGTGCATAGACGGCATCGATGAATTCCGAAGCGCGCCCGACCTTGGAGGCGCATTCGACAGCGCGAGCAGCCGGCATTGCAAATCGATGCGATGGTAGCGGGAAGGCTAAATACACCACCCGAACTCTACTACCATTATCGGCGATAAAGTCATTCATTACCTTGTGAAACTCCCGGCAAGCGGGACATTCCAGATCCGCAAACTCCAGCAGAGTCAACCTCGCGGTAGAATCTCCGTGGATGGTAATTCCTTGCTCAATCAGCGCTTCCCAATCGGCGTGTTTCGTGGCCGCTCTATCGACAAGATTGGTTCCAGGCCGATCAGGCTCTCTTACGGTTCGATAGACTAGTGTCGCTGCGAGTGTGACCGATGCAGCTGTGAGCGTGATGGACAGAAATCTGTCGAATAAAGCGGCCACTTTGTCACCTCCGAATAGGATTTGATTTCGATGCGCTAGTTTCGGTCTCGTACTGTCTGGTTACGTGGCACCAGAGGAGCAACCAAGCTCAACGTTGTACCAATTCTGCGTGTTGATTCCGTAGCATCCGGTCCACGTGCAATACGCTCCGCTGGACTGACAGCCCATACTCTGGCAGAAGCTTGACATGTTCAGACAGCGATCGTCACAGTACGTCGTCGTACATCCCAGCTATCGGGTCGCGGCCTGTGAATCGTTTGGTGAAATAGCGTTGGCGACTAGACCGAGCAGGCAAACGACCGCCGCTTTGATGGTATTAGTCGCCTTTCGGCGCTGGAAAGATTTGGAGCGGTCCATCGACACCTCCCGCCGTCGAGACGGCAAAATATGAATGCAGTTAACTCGCAATCGAACCGCGCGCTAACATTCATTTCGGTTTGTTCGTTGTCAAGTAGTTTTTCCAAACAGAGCACGTCAGCGTGTCAGGAGGCGTGCCCCAAGGAGATCAGTATCGACGTGATCAAGCGCATGAACCGCGACTACCTGGTCGCCAGCGCCAAGCGTCAGGCACCGCGGGCTACCGTCGGTTCCGGCTGAGAGCACAACGCATCACGGGAACGGCGCCGGCACGTCATGTGCTGGCGCCGTTCTTCGTTTTCCTGCAAAATTGTTCATGCCTTTTCGATTACTCTTGGCTTCGGGTGTGCTCGCGCTAGCCGCGTGCGCAGGCGATTCAGCCAGCGTGGACCACGCCGGTGCCTCGGCGACAGAATCCGAGGTTCGCGGCGACGCAGTCGTGGCGCCAGCGCCCACAGCGGGCCGCGCGGCACGAGGGCTCGCCTTGCTCACCGCCTTTCGGGATTCGCTGCCGGCGCACAGTGGCAATGCCCTGCGTTGCACGAGTTGCCACCTCGACAACGGCACGCGCGCACGCGCCATGTCGTGGATTGGCAGCACCTCGCGGTATCCGAAATTTCGCCGTCGACCCGGCTACGAAGAATCGCTTGCGCGCCGCGTCAACGAGTGCATTGCCCGCAGTCTCGCCGGCAAGATGCTGCCGGAAGATTCACCGGAGATGCGAGACATGTTGGCCTACATCGCCACACTCGACTCACCGGCCAAACCGGTGGCCGTGGACACCGTCAAGCTTCAGGGCAATGCGACGCGTGGTGCCGCTGACTATGGCACCTCGTGCGCCCGTTGCCACGGCGCAGCCGGGCAGGGTGTCAATTCGGTGGCGCCTGCGGTTGGTGGCCCGGAGAGCTACTCCATTGGCGCCGGCATGGCGCGGCAGAATACGCTTGCCACGTTTCTGCTGCACAACATGCCGTTCGATGGTACCGATACCCTCACGGCGCAACGCGCGGCCGATATCGCGGCGTACGTGCTGACCATGGCACGACAGGATCACCCCGGGAAGGAACGTGACTGGCCGCGGGGAGATCCACCGGCAGACGTGGCCTACGCCACGACGGCCGCCGAGCGCCTCGGAAAACCCGCACCTCCCGCTCGTGCGCTGCTCCCGCGGCGCGTGTCCCCCGACTCCCTGTTGCCATGACCAGCACTGCCCGACGCGTTTTCCTTGGCCGTCTCGCTGCCCTCGGCGCATCGATGGGCCTACTTCCTTCCAGTGCAGCGCAGGCCGGAACCCTGGTGGCGACGGCGCCTGCCGTCGAAGATCCATGGATGAAGCGCGTGGGCGGCGCTCACCGCGTGGTGTTTCATTCCCATCTGCCTACCGAAGGGCTCGCGCTGCGCTGGGCGCAAACATTTCTCGATACCCAGAAGACCGTCTACGGCATCCGCGAGGAAGCCTGTTCCGTGATGGTGGGGCTCAACGGACGGTCAGTCGGCTGGTTCTTCAACGACTCGATGTGGGCGAAGTACCCGAGCATCGGCGAAGTGATGGGCATGCCGGGTACGCGCAATCCCATGAGTGGCGCTGTAAGCACGCTTGTACGACGCAATGTGATCTTGTTGGCGTGCGGCAACTCGCTGCGGGCGTCGGGTGGGCGGTTTCTGCCCGCGGCGGAGCGCACCGATCGTGAGCGCACCGCCGCGTTCGCCGACGAAATCCGCGCGAATCTCCTGCCTGGCGTGGAGGTCGTCCCCGCCATGATTGTCACGCTGCAGCAGGCGCAGGAGCGAAACTACCGGTACGTGTACGCCGGCGGCTGACCGGTAGTGCCGCGCTCACTTTGTGCGTGAGATGATCACACTGATCTGCTGCGGAGCAAACCGCGTTATGAGTCGCGCGCGCAGACGGGTTTCATCGCTGGCGGCAAGCGGCTTGTCCACCACGAGGTGGACGACGAGCACCGACGTACCGGCGGAATCGGCGTTGCTCCGGCGCCGCCCAAGCGCCACGGTAACGTCTGTCGCCTCGGGGAACTCTGCGCGCAATTCCCGCAGCAGTTGATCTCGAGCCTGCGATGATTCGTGCAACTCAGCGTTTTCAAGCTGCAAGCGCTGAATCAACTGCTGCTGCGCCTGCACCTGTTCGGTCGTGCTGCGGAATAAGTCCTGTTGAAGCTGCCGCGTAATGGTCGCCATATCGACATCGGCCCCACCGGCATGGCGGATCGTTACGCGGGCCGGGCCCGCCGTGGGACTTCCGAGCTGTGCGGACAGGCGTTCGGCCAGATCAGCGGGAGGGACGGTGCCCGCCAGCGTCAAATTCACTGTCCGCTTGGCCGGATCGATCTCGCGGCCGATGACAATAAAGCGAGCATCTTCTGAGAGTTCGCGCACTACCCGCGCCGCCGCAGCCGAAAAGAACTCGCGTTGGACAAGACGCCAGGCGAGATAGGCACTCGGCACCAGCGTCAGGGTTATCGCTGCGCCGATGAAGAGCCTGGTACGCCGGCGTACTGCCGGATCGACATCGGCGCGTGGCGGTAGCCGAAGTACCTTCACGATGAGGAGCGTCGCGAAGGCAATGAAAACGGCATTGATGGAGAAGAGGTAGAACGCCCCCGCAAAGTACGACAGGTTGCCCGTGGCCAAGCCGTATCCGGCCGTACACAGCGGCGGCATGAGCGCGGTGGCAATGGCTACGCCGGGCACGATGTTCGAGAAGTCGCGACGCGTGAGCGCGACAATTCCAGCGGCGCCACCGAAGAACGCAATGGCCACGTCCCACAATGTTGGCGACGTGCGTGCCAACAACTCCGATTGCGCCTGGGAGAGTGGACTGATGGCAAAATAGAGCGTGGCCGTGGCGAGGCTGATACCGACAAACCAGATCAACGTCTGCAGCGCCCGCTTGATCAGGGCGAAGTCATTCACCCCGGCGCCATAGCCGATGGCCACGATCGGGCCCATCAGCGGCGAAATCAGCATGGCGCCGATGATCACCGCAGTGGAATTGACGTTCAGGCCAATGGACGCCACGAAGATCGCGAAAATGAGCACCCACAAGTTCGTGCCGGCGGCGCGGACGCCGCCGACGACGGCTTCGTGGATGGCGTCAGGCTCCCGCTGGTCGTGACGCAGGTCGAACGATCGAAGCAGTGCGAAAATCACCGAGCGATCAGATGCGGGGCAGGGTCACGCCATGCTGACCCTGATACTTGCCCTTCTTGTCGCCATAGCTCACGTCCGGATCTTCATCACCTGTGAAGAACACCACCTGCGCGATGCCTTCGTTCGAATAGATCTTGGCCGGCAGCGGGGTCGTATTGGAGATCTCGAGCGTCACGTACCCCTCCCACTCCGGCTCGAAGGGCGTGACGTTGGTGATAATGCCACAACGTGCATAGGTGCTCTTGCCCACCGTAAGCGTGAGCACGTTGCGCGGAATGCGGAAGTATTCCACGCTGCGGGCCAGCGCGAAGGAGTTGGGCGGCACGATGCACACGTCCCCTTCGAACTCCACAAAGCTCTTCGGGTCGAACTGCTTTGGATCGACGATCGAGCTGAGCACGTTGGTGAAGATCCGGTATTCGGATGCCACCCGCATGTCGTATCCGTATGAGCTCACGCCATACGAAATCACGCCTTGGCGAACCTGACGATCCTCGAACGGTTCGATCATGCCGTGTTCGCGCGCCATGCGCGTGATCCAGCGGTCAGAGCAGAGCCCCATGGAGAGGAAGAGCGGAAGGGTGGGAGGTGGCACTAGGACCGGTCGGTCCATTCGGATCGGTGATTGTGGCGCCGACACTAGGGAGAAGTCTAGTCCTACGCGTCAGCCGCGCCAAACCACGTTGGGCGGTTACTTCTGGCAAAAAGGATTACGCATGCTGTTGAGGGATTCTGGTCCCTTGGATAATCTTCTCAGGATAGTTTGTGAATTCTTTCACGAAGTCACTCCCCCTTCGTGATCTGCTGATCCCTGCTGCACCGCGATGCTACGTACCTATCTGCCGGTCCTGCTGCTCCTGGGCTTCGTGATTCTCAACGCGGTGCTGATTATCGGCCTCGCGCACCTCACGACCAAATCGCAGCCGACCGCGGTGAAATCGCAGCCGTACGAGTCCGGCATCAGCCCGCTGGGCGATGCCCGAGAGCGCTTCTCCGTGAAGTTCTATCTCGTGGCGATGCTGTTCATCGTGTTCGATATCGAAACGGTGTTCATGATCCCGTGGGGCGTGCACTACCGCCAGCTGTCTTGTCAGGTGCCGTTGGTGGCCAACGCCTGTCCGGTCGGGCAGCTCTCGTTCTTCGGCCTCGGAGAGATGCTCGTGTTCGCACTCATTCTCGTGGTCGGTTTCGTCTACGTCTGGAAGAAGGGAGCACTCACGTGGGATTGACCTCCGGCACTGATTCGCGCCTCGTGCAGGTCGACCACAGCGCACAGGATGGCTGGGTTACCACCCGCCTCGACTTCCTGGTGAACTGGGCGCGAGCCGGCTCGCTGTGGCCCATGCCGTTCGGCACGGCGTGCTGCGCCATCGAGTTCATGGCGACGGCGGCGAGCCGGTACGACCTCTCGCGCTTCGGTATGGAACGGCTCAGCTACTCGCCGCGACAGGCCGACGTGTTGCTCTGCGCCGGTCGGGTGCCGCTCAAGCTGGCACCGGTACTTCGTCGCATCTACCAGCAGATGCCGCAGCCCAAGTGGGTGATTTCCATGGGTGCCTGCGCCTCGACGGGCGGCATGTTCGACAACTACGCCGTGGTGCAGGGCATCGACACCATCATTCCGGTGGATGTATACGTGCCCGGGTGCCCTCCGCGCCCGGAGGCACTCATTCACGGCATCATGATGCTCCAGAAAAAGGTCATGCAGGAGCGGCTCAAGGACAGCACGCGTCACGTCGAGATCGACCCCGATCCCGCGAGCCAGCTGTACATCCCGCCGTCGCGCATCGACGAGTTGTCGGAACCGTTCGGTAACTCGGTACACCAGACGCGGTCGACTCCATGACCAGTCCCGCGCCTGTCCCGGCCAACGTGCCGGCTTCGCCGCTGCCCATGTCCGCGGTGGCTGCCGACGAGAACGGATCGCCCATCACCCCGGTGAACGTGCCGCGCACCGGAGCGCCCGCCAATCCCACGGCGGCGGTGCTGGCCTCGCGCTTTGGCGTAGCCGTTCTGCGCACTGAGGTCATCTGGGGAGAAACCACGGTGTTCGTGACGCGCGAGGCGCTGCACGACATCGTGCGCTTCCTGCACGATGAACCCTCCGAGCGCTACGACTATCTCGTCGATGTCACCGCGGTTGAATACCGTGATGGCGATCGGCCGCTCGAAGTGGTGTGGCATCTGCGAGCCCTCGGTCACCGGCGCTTTCTGCGACTCAAGGTCGAGCTGCCCAAGCGCGGAGCGCTCTGGGTGCCCAGCGTGATCGACATCTACAGCGGCGCCGACTGGCTCGAGCGCGAATGCTACGACATGTTCGGCATTCGCTTCGAGGGACACCCCGACTTGCGTCGTCTGCTCATGTGGGAGCAGTACAAGGAAGGTCATCCGCTGCGGAAGGACTTCCCGCTGCGTGGGCGTTTCTCGCGATCCGAACAGCTCAAGCAGGCGCTCGCGGCCGATCCGGAAGCGCGCTATTCCATGGAAGAGTTGAACATCGCGGAGGCATTCCATTCACTCCCCGCCGACATGAAGCAGCGCTTGGCAGAGCGCGCCGCGCATGGCGAATTGGAGGAAGGCGAATGAGCGCGCGTCGCACCATCGAGGTGGCCCTCGGCACCAGTGGACTCGATGCCCAAGGGCTGCCACTCCGCGCCCCGCTCGTGGCGCAGGGCGGCGCCGCCGTGGCTTTGGAGGCACTCCCGGTAACGGCCGAGCCGGAGCTCGAAGCCGATCACATGCTCATCAACATCGGTCCGCAGCATCCGGCCACGCATGGCGTCCTGCGGCTGGTGCTCGAACTCGACGGCGAAACCGTGGTGCGGTGCATCCCGCACATCGGGTATCTCCACTGTGGTTTCGAAAAGATCGGGGAATATCGGCAGTATAACCAGATCATTCCCTGGACCGACCGCGAGGACTACCTCAACTCGCCGGGCAACAATGTGGCGTTCGCCCTCGGGGCGGAGCGGCTGTTCGGCGTCGGCATGACCGAACGTACGAAGGTGCTGCGCGTCATCCTCATGGAGCTGTCGCGTATCATCTCGCACCTCGTGTGGCTCGGTACGACGTCCGTCGACATCGGCGCCTTTACGCCGTTCCTGTGGCTGTATCAGGAGCGCGAGAATGTATACAACCTGCTCGAGGGCTGGGTTGGCGCGCGCCTCACTACGACGGCCACCCGCGTGGGTGGCATGGCGGCCGATCTTCCTGACGGCTGGCTCGACGGATTGCGCGCGTTCCTCAAGGGTTTCCCGAAGACGCTCGAGGAATCGGTGCGTATGCTCGAGACCAACGCCATCTGGGCGGGGCGTACCGTGGGACTCGGCGCCATGAGCGCACAGGAAGCGGTGAACGCGGGATTGTCCGGTCCCATGCTGCGGGCCTCGGGCGTGGCGTACGATGTGCGCAAGGATTTCCCGTATCTCGACTACGAGACCTACGATTTTGACGTGCCGGTTGGCACTGCCGGCGACGTCTACGATCGCTTCCTCATTCGAGTGGAAGAGATGCGGCAGAGCGTGCGCATTCTCGAACAGGCGATCCGGCGACTGCCCGACGGTCCCATCAACATCGACGATCCCCGGCTCATTCTGCCGCCCAAGCACAAGGCGACGAGCGAGATGGAAAGCATGATCCATCATTTCAAGCTCGTGATGGAAGGTCCGCGCCCACCTGCGGGCGAGTGCTATGTAGCCGTCGAAAGCCCCAAGGGCGAGAAGGGCTATTACTTCGTAAGTGACGGCACCTCCAAGCCGGTGCGTTGGCGTATCCGGCCTCCGTCGTTTGTGAACCTCTCGGCGATTCCGAAGATGGTGGAGGGGCATTTGCTCTCCGACGTGATCGCCATCAACGCCAGCATCGACATCGTGATGGGAGAAATCGACCGGTGAGCCACGGCCCGTCCGCCAGCGGTGGCGCCCTTGTCGCTGCCCCCCCGCACGGCCATCACCAAGATGAGCCGCACGAACCCGTCTTCGTAGGTGAGACGCGTTCGAAACTCGACACGATTCTCTCGCGCTATCCGACCAAGCAGGCCGCATTGCTGCCGGCGCTGTGGATGTTGCAGGACGCCCGCGGTTGGGTGAGCGACAAGGGGGTCGAAGAGGTCGCGCAGCTACTTGACCTCACGCCCGCCTACATCAAGGGCGTGGTGAGCTTTTACACGATGTACCACCAGCATCCGGTCGGCCGGCATTTCATCCAGGTGTGCACGACGACGCCGTGCAACGTGTGCGGTGCCGAAGACGTGGTGAAGAGCTTTCTCGAGCACACCGGCTGCGGTGATCTCGGGCTCACGAGTGCCGACGGCAAGTTCACGGTCATCGAGGTGGAATGCCTCGGCGCCTGCGGGTTCGCCACACCGGTCATGATCAACAACGACTTCATCGAGTCCGTGACGCCCGAGTCGGTGCCGCGCATTCTGTCGGAGCTGAAGTAATGGGGTATCCGCATCCCTCGCATCCGCGCGAAGCGCCGGTACTGTCGAAGTTCTTCGGCGATGCCGAAGCACGAACGCTCGACGGGTGGCGCCAGCGTGGTGGCTACGAGGCCCTGCAAAAGGCCGTGGCGATGGATCCGCAGGAGATCCAGACCATCGTGAAGGACTCGGGGCTGCGCGGCCGCGGCGGTGCCGGCTTTCCGACCGGCATGAAGTGGTCGTTCATGAAGCCCGACGGCAAGACGCACTATCTCTGCTGCAACGCCGACGAGTCGGAGCCGGGGACGTTCAAAGACCGCGAGATCATGCGCTGGACGCCGCACGGTCTGGTCGAGGGCGTCGCGCTGGGTGCGCACGCCATCTACGCCGAAACGGCATACATTTACATCCGCGGCGAATTCACCGAACCGTTCGCCCGCGTATCGAAGGCGGTGGAAGAGGCATACGCGGCCGGCATTCTCGGTGCCAACGCCATGGGTTCCGGCAAGCGCATCGATGTGCACGTGCATCGCGGCGCGGGTGCGTACATCTGCGGCGAAGAAACCGCATTGATGAACTCCCTTGAGGGACGTCGCGGCAACCCTCGCATCAAGCCGCCGTTCCCCGCCGTTGCGGGGCTGTTCGGCAAGCCGACCACAATCAACAACGTGGAAACGCTCACCACCGTGCCGTACATCGTGAAGAACGGCGCCGAGTGGTACAAGCAGTTCGGTCGCCCCGACAACCCGAAGAGCATCGGCACCAAACTGTTCTCCGTCTGCGGCAACATCACCCGCCCGGGCAACTACGAAGTGCCGCTCGGTTTTCCGTTCAAGGAATTCTTGTACGACTTGTGCGGCGGCCCGTTGCCTGGCCGTGAGATCAAGGCGGTCATTCCTGGTGGTTCGTCGGTGCCCATTCTCACGCGTGAGGAAGCCGAAGGCGCCATCATGGACTACGAAGGCATGGTGGCGTCGGGCACAATGCTCGGCTCCGGTGGTGTCATCGTGTTCGACGACCGTCAGTGCATGGTGCGGCAGATTGCGCGGCTCACGCGCTTCTATGCGCACGAGAGTTGTGCGCAGTGCTCGCAGTGCCGCGAAGGTACGGCCTGGATTACGCGCATCATGGAGCGCATTCGCGACGGGCAGGGCACAAGCGAGGATCTCGACACGCTGCTCTCGATTGCCGACAACATGAGCGGCAAGACGATTTGCGTGCTCAGTGACTCATGCGCGACCCCGGTTGTGTCTGGTCTCAAGAAGTTCCGTCACGAGTTCGAAGCCAAGATTGCGGCGAACCCGTCGAAGGTCACCGTTCCCGGGGCGTTCCGCGCCTCGGCAGCGTGAGGAAGTAATGGCTGACGTGAAGATGGTGTCGCTGACGATCGAAGGGCGTCCGGTTACGGTGCCGGACGGCATGTCGATTCTGGAAGCGGCGAAGACGGCCGGTGTGCTCGTGCCGCACTACTGCTACCACCCGGGACTCCCGGTGGCCGGTGTATGCCGCATGTGTCTCGTCGAAGTCGAGAAGATGCCCAAGCTGGCGCCGGCGTGTGCGACGACGGTGATGGAAGGGCAGGTGGTGCACGTGCACTCTCCCAAGGCCCTCGAAGCGCGCAAGGGCGTACTCGAATTCCTGCTCATCAATCATCCGCTCGACTGTCCAATCTGCGATCAGGCGGGCGAGTGCGAACTGCAGGACTACACGTTCGCGGAAGGTCGTGCCGATTCGCGCTATCGCGAACCCAAGCGATTCAACCCCGTCGAGGACTTCGGCGGCGACGTTCTCTACGTGGCGAACCGGTGCATCCTGTGCACGCGCTGTGTGCGCTTCATGGGTGATGTGGTGCAGGAGCCGGTGCTCAACGTCTCGGAGCGCGGCGATCGGGCGTTCATTGGCAAAGCCGAAGGGCACGATCTCACCAACCCGTGGGCCGGCAACGTCGTCGATTTGTGCCCGGTGGGCGCGCTGCTCAGCAAGGATTTTCTGAACAAGGCCCGGGCGTGGGAACTCGATCGAGGCGCCACGATCTGCACGGGATGCAGTCAGGGGTGCAATGCGGTCGCCGAACTGCGCGACAACGTGCCGGTGCGATTGAAGCCGCGGCCCAACGAGGCTGTGAACCAGTACTACATGTGCGAAGTGGGGCGTCAAACGTACCGCGAGTTCGCACGTCGCGACCGTGCTGACCAGCCGCTCGTGCGCTTGGGGTCATCGCTGCAAGTCAGCGAGTGGGACCTGGCCATCAATGCGGCCGTGCAAGCCATGGCCGGTAAGCGTCTGGTGGTGCTGGCCTCGCCGAACCTCTCCAACGAAGCGCTGTTTCTGCTCGAGCGGCTCATCAGTCGGCAAAGCGGACACGGCGTCTTCCGCGTTGTGCGCGGCGAAACGGTGGCGCTCGCCGGCGCACCGGATCTGGCCCTTCGTGAGGAGCGTGCGGCGAATACGACCGGTGCCCGCCTCTTCGGTTTTGCCGAAACGAGTTCACTGGAAGCTGTAGTGGGCGCAGGCGACGCCCTGCTCGTGGTAGGTGATGCGCTTGACGGCGTGGCGGAATCCGCGCTGGCGAAGCTTGGCGCGCTCGTGTTCGTCGGTACCACCGTGCCTCTTGTGGTGTCGGCGTCGGCTTCGGTCGTCCTCCCGATCACCAATACCCTTGAAGAAGAGGGGACCTTTACCAATCTGCGTGGCCGCGTGCAGCGATATTTGCAGGCCCGTATGGCGCCGGGCGTGGCCCGTCCGTCGTGGTTCGTGCTGACGGATCTGCTGGCGGCTGCGGGTGGAGCAGCACCGTTCCAGCTTCCCGGTGACGTGTTCGCCGCTCTTGCGGCGGTGCACCCGTCGTTCGCTGGTCTTGATTACGAGGCGCTGGGCATGCGCGGCTTGCCGGTGATCACGGCAGACCACGCAGAGGCCACCGTATGAGCAGCGTCCCCGTGCTCGCGGCGCTCGATCTGGCCACTCTGTTTCCGCGCGCCAATCCCCAACTGGCGCCGGAATCCATCGGCACCTTTGTGGCCGCCAGTGTGGTCAAGATTCTCCTGTTCTTTGTGGTCTATCTGGTAACCGTGGCGCTGCTCACCTTGCTCGAGCGCAAGCTGGCGGCTTGGTTCCAGGATCGTCGCGGACCGAATCGCGCCGGCCCCGGCGGCATTCTTCAGCCCGTGGCTGACGGTATAAAGAACTTCATGAAGGAAGAAACCAACCCGATCTTCGCCGATCGGTGGCTCTTCATCATTGCGCCCGCGCTGGCGTTCATTCCGGCCATGCTCACGTGGGCGGTTCTCCCGTTCGCGGCCCCGCTGCCGACGCCCTGGGGTCTCATCGACATGGCTATCGCGCCGTTGCCGGTTGGCTTCCTGTTCACCCTCGCGATTTCCTCGCTCGGTGTGTACGGCATCGTGCTGGCCGGCTGGTCGTCGAACAACAAGTACGCGTTGCTGGGTGGTCTCCGCTCGAGTGCGCAGATGGTCTCGTACGAGATCGCCATGGGCATGTCCACCATTCCCGTCTTGCTGCTGGCCGGCAATGTCTCGCTCGGGGCGATCGTGCAGCAGCAATCGGCCATGGGATGGAACGTCATCTCCCTCACGATTGCCTGGTTCACGTTTCTCGTTGCCGCCTTTGCCGAGACCAACCGGTTGCCGTTCGACCTTCCGGAGGCGGAGTCGGAGTTGGTCGCAGGCTACCACACCGAGTACAGCGGCATGAAGTTCTCGATGTTCTTCATCGCCGAGTATGCAAACATGCTCACGGTGAGTGGTCTGACCGCCGTCCTCTTTTTCGGTGGTTGGGACATTCCCTTCACGCAGTGGGACAACACAGGGCCGTATTCAGTCCTCAAGACACTGGCCACTCTGTTGATGATGCTCAGCAAGGTTGGGTTCTTCGTATTCGTCTTCATGTGGATTCGCTGGACGCTGCCACGCTTCCGGTACGACCAACTGATGAGTCTCGGATGGAGTGTCATGTTGCCTGTGGCGCTCGGCTACATCGTCGTGATTGCCACGGCAACGCTCGGCTTGGATATGCTTGGCGTTTCGCGCGGTCCGCTCTTCTCGCTCGCGCTGCTGGCACTCAATGTGGTGCTCATCGCGATCCTGCTGGCGTGGCTTGATCGCGGCAAGCTCATCAGCCCGGCGAGCGCTCGAGTCGGACCCACGGATCTCGAGCGACTGCGTGCGCGCGGCCTCGATCTGTCGCGTCGACAGTTGGCCGCACAGCCTGCGCTGGCCGGCCAAGTTCCCCCCACTACTGTTCCGACGATGATCATCGAGGGAGACGTCTGATGGCCATCGGTGTGAAGGTCATGCAGCGTCCGCTCGAGCGCGTGAGTTACGTACGCGCCACCCTCAAGGGCATGGCGACGACGCTCAAGCATCTGGTCGATCCACACAAGGTCACGATGGAGTATCCCGAGACCAAGTGGGATCTGTCGCCCCGGTGGCGCGGCACGCACCGCATGCTTACCACGGAAGACGGCAAGGCCAAGTGCGTGGCGTGCGGCCTGTGCCCAACCGTGTGTCCCGCCAATTGCATCAAGCTGACGCCGGGTGAAGACGAACAGGGCAACCGGTATCCGCTCGTGTTCGAGATCGACGAATTCCGGTGCATCTTCTGTGGCTACTGTCAGGAGGTGTGTCCGGAGGAAGCCATACACGTTGGTCGGCACTACGAAAACGCCGAGTTCGATCGGGCAGCGTTCGTGTACGATCTTGAGCGGCTCATGGCGCAGACGCATCCGGTCAGCGAGTTGTGGGATCCTGCAGACCCGAAGGGCGAATGAACAGCTTCTTCGAGTTCCAGTTCTACCTCTTCGCGTTGCTGGCCATTGTGTCGGCGCTGCTGTTCGTGACGCGCAAGAATGCCGTGCCGGCGGCGCTGTGGCTGGTCAACGTCATGTTTGCGCTTGCCGGGCTGTATGTCATGCTCGACGCGCCGTTCGTTGGCGCCATTCAGGTGCTGGTGTACGCGGGCGCGATCATGGTGGTGTTCGTGTTCGTGGTCATGCTGCTCAATCTTGGTCGCAACGAGATCTCGGATCTTCGTTCCCTGGGCGCGCGGCTTGGCGCCGGGCTAATGGGCATCGCGCTGCTCGCCAACCTGCTCGTGGCCCAGCGGAACAAGCTGCCGCGGGTGGCATCGGCCCCCGCGTTGGACAACGTGGTCGAACCCGTAGCCGCCTCGCTTTTCACTGACTATCTCGTGGCCTTCGAGTTGACGAGCATCGTACTGCTGGTGGCCGTGGTCGGCGCCGTGCTCCTTGCCAAGAAGCGGGTGCAGCCATGATCGCCGAGGCGCTTGTTGTTTCCGCCATTCTTTTCGTGATCGGTGTGGTCGGCGTGTTGACGCGTCGAAACGCCATCATCCTGTTCATGTGCGCCGAGCTCATGCTCAACGCCGTGAACCTCAGCTTTGTGGCGTTCGCCAAGATGCACAACGTCACCGGCCACGTCTTCGTGATCATGGTCATGACCATCGCGGCAGCCGAAGCGGCAGTGGGGCTCGCCATCATCATTTCGATCTTCCGTCACTTCGGTACGGTGGACCTCTCGAAACTCCGGACTCTTCGCGGATGATCGCCGCTCTGTTGCCGCTCCTCATCCTGCTGCCGGTTCTGGGCTTTCTGGTGAATGGCGCTATTGCGCTCACCCGATCGTCATCGGTTGGTGACGCGGGCACCGGCACGGCGCGACATCCGCTCGTGACTGTCGTCGGACCTGGTGTCATCCTCGCGTCGTTCGCGCTCGCCGTGGCGTTGTTCATGCGTGTGCGTGTGGGACTTCCAGCGCCGGCGATCGTGTCGCTTGGCGAGTGGATGCCCGTTGGGAATCTCGTGGTCGACTGGACGCTGCAGCTCGACCAGTTGTCGATGCTCATGGTGCTCGTGATCACTGGCGTCGGCTCGCTCATCCACCTGTTCTCCATCGGCTACATGCGCGATGATGCGGGGTATGCGCGGTATTTCGCGTACCTCAACCTGTTCGTCGCCTTCATGCTGGTGTTGGTGTTGGGCGGCAGCTATCCCGTGATGTTCGTCGGGTGGGAAGGCGTGGGGCTCGCATCGTATCTGCTGATCGGCTTCTGGTTCAGCGACAAGGCCAACGCCGACGCTGGCAAGAAGGCCTTCGTGGTGAACCGCGTGGGTGACTTCGGATTCCTGGTGGCGATGTTCCTCATGTGGACGACCACCCAGAAGCTGGACTTCGTGGGCGCGCATACCGCGCTCGCGGGCCTGGCTGGGTCCGGCGTGGTGTTGGCGATTGCCCTGTTTCTGTTTGTGGGGTGTGCCGGCAAGAGCGCGCAGTTGCCGCTGTACATCTGGCTGCCCGACGCCATGGCCGGCCCGACGCCGGTATCGGCGCTCATCCACGCCGCCACGATGGTGACGGCTGGAGTGTACCTGGTGGCCCGTGCCGCGCCGATCTTTGCCGGTGCGCCCGAAGCGTCACTGGTAATCACGGCAATCGGTGCTTTGACGGCACTGTTTGCGGCCACCATTGCACTGCGACAGTGGGACATCAAGAAGGTCCTCGCGTACTCCACCGTATCGCAACTCGGGTACATGTTCGTGGGCGTCGGCGCGGGCGCGTATACGGCTGGCGTGTTCCATCTTGTCACCCACGCCTTCTTCAAGGCGCTGCTGTTCCTGGGGGCGGGGTCGGTCATTCACGCCATGCACCACGCGTATCACCAGGCGCATCGTCACGACGATCCGCAGGATTTGCGCAACATGGGTGGACTGGCGAAGTACATGCCGGCCACGGCAACGGCCATGACGCTGGCCACCCTCGCCATTGCCGGCGTACCGCCGCTGGCGGGCTTCTTTTCGAAGGACGAGATTCTGGCTTCGGTATTCAGCCGCGCGCAGGGGTCACCGCTGGCTTCGGCAAGTCTGCTCGGGGTTCCTGGCAGCGCCGTGCTCTACGTCGTTTATGGTCTCGGTGTAGTGACCGCCTTGCTGACGGCCATCTACATGACGCGCCTGCTGCTGCTTGCCTTCTATGGTGACAATCGCACCGGTGAGGGCGCGCGCGAAGCGCTGCGTGAGGCCCCAGCCATCATGACGGTGCCGGTACTGCTCCTCGGTGTGCTCACCGTAGCGGGCGGCTGGCTCAACCTGCCCGCACTCATTCCCATCGGTCCGGTCGGTTTGCTTGAGCATTGGCTCGAACCGGTGACCGGTGCCAGCGCGAAACTGCTCGCCGGGGCAGGGCACCTCGACCACACGACGGAGTTGATACTCGTGAGCGTGGCCACCGGTGTCGCACTGGTCGGCATGGCCATTGCCTTCGTGGCGTATCGCAAGCCGATCGCGGACAAGGCGAACTCCCCCGAGGATAGCGGCCTGCTCGCGCGCGCCTACGGCGTGGACGCGCTCGTTGATGCGGTGATCGTGCGCCCTGTGCAGGCGTTGGCCAGTGTGGTACTGGCGCGCGGCGTCGACCGTGGTGTAGACCGCGGCTTCAGTGCCGGCGGGTCGCTGCTGACACGAACCGCCGCCTTGATGGGCGCGCGCCTGCAGGATGGGGATATTGGGAAGTATGCGTGGATGCTCGCCGCCGGAGCGCTGGCACTCATTGCCGCCCTGACGCTGAGCTGAATTCATGCATTCCATTCTTCTTTCGATGGGCGCCGATCGCTGGGTGCTCCCGGCCATGTTGCTCTGGCCGGTCATCGCCGCCCTCCTCGTACGCCTCCTCGGTCGCGATCAGACGGCTGAGACAGACGGCGCGCGGTCGGCCTCCGGTCTCGACGCCCGAGTTCTCACGGTGGGTGCGATGGCGGTCGAAGCAATGCTGGCCGTCGTGCTGTGGGGGGTCTACGACCCCTCGCAACAGGGGTGGCAGGCACGCGTCGACATGCCGTGGCTTTCAGACCTCGGCGCCACGTTCAGCGTAGGCGTTGATGGCCTGTCGTTGCCGATGGTCGTACTCACCGCATTTGTTCTGCCGCTCGCGTTGCTGGGCTCGTGGAACAACGTGAGGGTACGCACGCCGGCCTTCGGGGCGCTGGCTCTGCTGCTCACCAGTGGCCTTGTTGGCGTGTTCGTTTCCCTCGACCTGCTGTTGTTCTATCTGGCGTGGGAGCTGATGCTCATTCCCACGTATCTGCTCGTGGGCGTCTGGGGAGCTGCGGGGACCTCTCGTGCGAGCCTCAGGTACGTGCTCTTCACCATCGTGGGCTCACTGCTCATGCTGGTGGCCATCATCGCTCTGTGGAACGCCGGCGGCGGAGCGTCGTTGCATCTCGACGCCCTGCGCGACGTGATGTTGTCGCCACGCGCCCAGCTGTTCATGTTCCTCGCGTTCTTCTCCGCCTTCGCGGTGAAGTCGGCGCTGGTACCGTTTCATACCTGGTTGCCCGACGCACAGGGCGCTGCTCCGACGTTCGCGGCGGTTACCCTTGGCCTCAAGGTTGGCGCGTATGGCATTCTGCGCTTTGCGATGCCGTTGTTCCCGGCAGCCGCCACGAACGACACCGTACGAACCACCATCCTCGTCCTCTCGGTGGTGGCCATCGTGTACGGGGCACTGCTCGCCATGGCCCAGCGCGATCTCAAGCGGCTGATCTCCTACAGCTCCATCAGCCATCTCGGTTTCATCATGCTCGGCACCTTTGCGCTCACGCAGCAGAGCGTGCAGGGCGCTGTGATGAGCATCGTGAACAGCGGCATTTCCACCAGCGCCCTGTTCCTGATGGCCGGGATGCTTGAAGACCGTACCGGGACCACCGATCTCGAGGCCTTTGGTGGTATCGCCCGCGTTGTACCGTGGTTTGCCGTCATGTTCACCGTGGTCATGCTTTCCACGGTGGCCTTGCCTGGCACCAATGGTTTCGTTGGCGAGTTCCTTGTGTTGCTTGGCACGTATGCCGAACTGCCGGCCATGGCCGTGATCGCAACAAGCGGCGTGATCTTCGCCGCCGCCTACGGCATGCGGGCACTACAGCTGGTGCTTTTCGGATCGTTCGACCGCGGAAAGCTCGGTACCCTCACCGATCTCACCATGCGTGAGAAGCTCGTGCTGTCCGTGTTCGCCGTAGCCATTGTGTATCTCGGATTCGTTCCGCAGCCGATGCTGCAGCGCTCCGAGCGTGCGTCACGTGACCTGATCGAGGCGGTGCGTTTCGGGCCCAATGCGCCCGTACCGACTCCCCCCGTATCGCTGAACCGATGAGCGAAATGATGTCCGGCGCTGCCGTGTTGCGCGCCCTCGCCCCCGAGTTGCTCCTCTGTGCCGGCGCCATGGCCATGCTGATCGGCGCCGTCTGGAAGCCGCAAAGCCAAGCGATCGATGCGGCCGAAGGCGCCGAGCGGACCTCCACCATGGCCCGTTTCGGTGTGGTGCTGTGCCTGCTCGTTGCGCTCGTGGTGGTCATCGCGTGGGGCGATGGCGCTGCGGGCACGTCCGATCTGCGAATTGCCGGCGACGGTTTCCGGTGGGGCATCGATCTCGTCGTCCTGCTGGGAACGGGCTTGGCGCTCATCCTCCTCGATGCGGAGCAACATCGCAACGCCGTGTTCAGCCCCGAGGTGCCGGCGCTCATGCTGTTCGCCGCCGTGGGCATGATGGTGCTCGCGGGTTCACGCGATCTCATGTTCGTCTTCCTCGGCATTGAACTGATGTCGCTGGCGTTTTATGTGCTCGCCGGCGTGAACCGACGCAGCGCGCGGGGCGCCGAGTCCGCGGTCAAGTATTTCCTGCTTGGTGCCGTGTCGGCCGGCTTCCTGCTGTATGGTATCGCGCTCATCTACGGTGCCACTGGCAGTACGCGCCTCGCCGACATTGCCGAGTGGGTGGTGGCTCACCAGCCGTTGACACCGCTGTTTGTGATGGGCGCCGCGCTATTGCTGGTTGGCTTGGCCTTCAAGGTGGCAGCGGCGCCGTTCCATCTGTGGACACCCGATGTGTACGATGGCGCGCCGCTGCCCATCACGGCGTTCATGTCGGCGACAGTGAAAACGGCGGCCTTCGCCGTGTTCGCCCGCATCATGGTGGAAGCGCTTGGGCCGGCCGCCGCCCAATGGCACACCGGGCTCTGGTGGCTGGCCGTCGTCACCATGGTGGTGGGCAACGTGTTCGCACTGTCGCAGCGCAATCTGGTGCGTATGTTGGCGTACTCGAGCATCGCTCATGCCGGCTATCTGCTCGTCGCCATCGTGGTTGGTGGCGCGGCGGCGACCACGGCCATCGTGTTCTACATGGTCTCGTACACGCTGGCCACCATGGGCGCGTTTGCCGTGCTCGGTATGGTGAACGGTGGGCGCGATGCTTCGCCCACGCTCGACGATCTGGCCGGATTGTGGTTGATCCGTCCGTGGCTGGCGTCGGCCATGGCTGTCTACCTGTTGGCTTTCATGGGTATGCCGCTCGTGGGAGGAATGGGCTTCTTTGCCAAGTGGTACATCCTGCAGGCCGCGCTCCAGGCTTCGGCGCCGCAAACCATCCTCGCTGTCATCCTGGTGGTCACCAGCGCCGTATCCGCCGGCTACTATCTGGTCGCGGTCTCGGCGATGTTCATGCGCCCCCGCTCGGAGGGTGCACCAACTCCTGCGGCAGTCCCCATGGCGCACTCGCTCGTGGCGGTCACGGCAGTAGCGATCCTCGCGCTTGGCGTGTATCCCACGCCCGTGGTCAAGATGGCGAGACGGGCGCTTACCAGCGCGGTTGCTGTCCCCACGCGCACGGCTCCCGCACCCGCTCCGGGTGCCCGGTTGCAGGCGGCATCGCTCGTCGCTCCGACGAGATAGCTTTCCCTTTCGACCTACTTCCGCTCCCTTCGTTCTCATCGGCATGAGCATCAGTCAGACGATTTTCCGGCAGTACGACGTTCGTGGCATTGTCGGCACCGACCTTACCGACGAAGTCGCGTACGGCATCGGCCGGGGATACGCCACCTTGCTGGCCGAGCGCGGGATCAGCGGTGCCGTAGCCGTGGGACGCGATAATCGCCCCAGTGGAACGGCGCTGCGCGACGCGCTGGTACGTGGTCTGACCGAATGCGGTGTGGACGTGGTTGATGTGGGCGTCGTGCCCACCCCGCTGCTCTACTGGGCGCTGCATCACGAGCATGTCGTGGGCGGCATCCAGATCACCGGTTCGCACAACCCGCCCGAGTACAACGGGTTCAAGATGTGTCTCGGCACCGCGTCACTGCACGGTGCCGACATCCAGACGTTGTACGGCTACATCGTGGCCGGTGCACATCCGCGAGGACAGGGCACGGTACGCCACGCCGAGGTCATCGATCGGTACGTGCACGACATCGCGACCCGTGTTGGCAAGATCGCGCGCCCCGACGGGACGCCGCTCAAGATCGTGTACGACTGCGGTAACGGAGCCGGCGCGCTGGTGGCCTCGCAGCTGTTCGCCGCGCTGGGCGTCAACGGCATCGGGCTCTTCACGGAAAGCGACGGCACGTTCCCCAATCATCACCCCGATCCCACCGTGCCCGAGAATCTTGCCGACTGCATTGCGGCGGTGAAGGCAAGCGGGGCCGAGATGGGCGTGGCCTTTGACGGCGACGCCGATCGCATTGGCGTGGTTGATGCCGCCGGTCGCATCATCTGGGGCGACCATCTGCTCATTCTGTACGCGCGTGATGTGCTCGCGCGCACCGGAACGGGGCAGCCGATCATTTTCGACGTGAAGTGTTCGCAGGCGCTCACCGACGAGATCGACCGCGCGGGCGGTGTGCCGGTCATGTGGAAGACCGGGCACTCCCTCATCAAAGACAAGATGAAGAGCATGCACGCTCCGATTGCCGGTGAAATGTCGGGGCACATGTTCTTCACCGAAGGGTTCTACGGGCACGACGATGCGCTGTACGCGGCCGCGCGGCTGCTGCGCATCGTGGCCGACAGCGGCAAGCGCATTGACGAACTGTTGGCCGATGTGCCGCCGTTCGTCTCCACACCGGAAATCCGGATCGATACCGACGACGCCACGAAATTCGCCATCATGTCGAAGGCCGTCCCGCACTTTTCGTCGCAGTACGATGTCATCGACGTGGATGGAGTTCGCGTGTTGTTCGGCGACGGCTGGGGGCTACTGCGGGCGTCGAACACGCAACCCGTGATTGTGGCCCGGTATGAGGCCCGCAGCGAGGAGCGGCTGGCCGAGATTCGCGCTGTCATGGAGTCGTGGGTGCGCGCGCAGGGCGTCGAGCTCTGACCGTCGTGCGAGGGCGCTGACCATGGGCGCGCGGGGCTGGCTGGTCGTCATCGCCGCCGTGACCGCCGTAGTGCTCCTCGTGGGGCGCACGGCGACGGCATTGTATGTGGACCACGCGTGGTTCGAAGCCCTTGGTGCCCCCACGCTGTTCTGGGAACAGCTCCTCGATGGCGCTCTGCTGCAGGGCGGGGCATGGGTGGTCGGTTCGCTCTTTGCGTTCGCCAATCTGCACGCCGTTCGCACAACGATTCTGGCGGTAGCCGTTCCGTCACGGGTGGCCAATCTCGAACTCACGGCCATGGTGCCAGGGCAACGATTGCTCTCTGCCACGGTGGTGCTGTCGCTCATCGTTGGCGGAGTGTTGGCGCTGCCCCTGACCAACTGGGAGACGCTCGCGCTCGTGCGGCATGGCGTGCCATTCGAGGAGATCGAGGGCATCTTCGGTCGGGACCTCGGGCACTACGTGTATTGGCTGCCGTTCGAAGAAACGATGTATCTGTGGTCGCTCGTGAGTGTCGTGGCGCTCACGGCGATGGTCCTCGTGCTGTATGCGCTCACGCGCTCGCTTCGTCTCGAGGGGCGTCGCCTCGCCGCCAGCACTCACGTGCGCCGACACCTGAGTGTGCTCGGCGCCCTCGTGCTGCTGCTGTTGGCCTGGAGCTACCGACTCGACGGTTTCGATTTGCTGCTCGCGGGAAGTGGCCCTGATGGCATGTTTCTGCGCGTCGATCATATCGTGACGCTGCGTATGGATTACGTCCTGTCGTACGGATCTGCCGTGGCCGCGCTGATCGTGCTGCGGACTGGGTGGACTGGCCAGTTGCGCGCTGCGTTCGTCACGCTCACGGCCGTGCTGGTGGCAGCCGTTCTGCTTCGTCACGGTGTGCCAACGGTGCTGGCCCGTGGCGACACGCTGGGCGATCCGCAACGTCGCGACATCGACTATGTGGCTGCGCGCGCCCTGTACAGTCGACGGGCATACGATGTCGACGCCATCCGCTCGGCAAACGGGGACAGCCTTGGCGCGTCCATGCTGCCTACGCGCACGGCAACACTCCCCGACCGTCTGAGCCTGTGGGACGATGCCACGCTGGCCGAGGGGCTCGGCCTGGAGCCCCCGCGTCCTGCACGTGCCTCGACCGACGATCGCACCAATGCGATAACCGGAAGTGAGACGCAGCGTGGCAGCGCGTTTGTCGAGGTGGCGTCTCCCGGGTGGCGAATCGCAAACGGAAGAGTTTCTGCGCTTCGCGTTGAACGACCGGTGGCCAGTGCCGGCGGTTGGCGCGTTTCGCTGGTCGACGCCACACGGCCGGCGGTTCGCGACAGTGTGCTCGATGTCGGTGAATCCTCCGGCGATTCGGATGGGGCGTGGCCCTTGGTTGCCCCGGGCATTGCCGGTGCGGAGGTGCTCGACATAGCGTCAGCCGCCGACGTCCCTGGCGCACGGCTCGATACGCCCCCGTCGCGCGTGGCGCATGCGTGGGCGTTGCGGGATCCCGGGCTGCTGCGGGTTGATTCTGCCTCCAACGCACTGCTCGTCACCCACCGCGATGTGCGCGCTCGTGTACGTCGGTTGGCGCCGGTATTCGAACAGGGCAGCACCGTTCATCCGGTGCTCGACGGGCAGACGCTGTATTGGGCCGTGCACCTCTACAGTGCCTCCGACCGCTACCCGATCAGCCAGCGGTGGCAGGTCGGGGACGGTGTGTACAGCTATTTCAAACTCGCGGCCACCGCGCTGGTCGACGCGAACACCGGGCGGGTGCGCCTCATTCCAGTACCCAAGCCGGATGCCATTGCCCGCACGTGGATGACCAGGCTGCCGCGCCTGTTCACGCCCGCCACATCGCTGTCCCCGTCGGTGGCGGCGCAGCTCCCGCCTGCCAACGATGCCGCCTTCGTGCAGCTGCGCACCTTTGCCCGCTACGGCTCGCGAGTTGAGGGATCGGTGCTTCGCCACCTGCCGGATAGCGCCTTGGTGTCTGGGCCGCCCGCTCCGTTCATGCTGGAGATGGGGGCGACGACGCTACCGGCATGGAGCGTGCCCTTGCTCGACGATCATGACGCGGTGGCCGGCGTGGCGACCGTAACCGGTGGGGTCACGCGCAATACTTTCTGGTCGAGTGCTTCAGCCGGGCGTCCGGAATGGTCGGCCATGCTTGGCCAGCTGCGGAGCGCCCTCGACCGATCGGTGCCAATGGGCGCCGCTGAGGGTGAGCGCGCGGTGTCCGCCGATACCAGCAGGCGTGCAGATGATCGCCAGATCAGTCGAGTGCGCCTCAGTCGACCGGAAATGCTGGTCACCAGTCGAGGGATGTTGCTCATGCAGGCAGCGCGGACCACGCGCGCCGATGGTCGCCTCGCTTTCGGTCAGGTCGCGGTCACCGATGGTCGCCAGGTTGGTGTCGGACCAACGGTGGCGGCCGCATTGACGTCTTTGGGTGAGACGCTGTTGCCAACCCCGGGTGGTCCAGCCACCGCAGCCATTCCGGATGGTGATATCGGAGGTGAAGGAGCAGGCCGATGGTATGACGCCATGCGACAGGCCATGAAGCAGGGCAACTGGAGTGCGTTCGGGGCGGCATTTGACAGTCTCGGACGCGCGTTGGGAAGACCGCCGCAGTGATTGTGGCCGGGACCTATGCCGCCGGTTCACGGTGTAGGTTCCGTCAGGACGAGCGTGGGATCGGCGATGCGCGTATTGCTGATACCAAGCACGACCACCTAGCATTGAACCGCTGACATTCCCCAGTCCTTGGAGAGCGCGTGAACCTGCACGAGTATCAGGCGAAAGAGCTGTTGCGGGCGGCCGGTGTGCCGATCCCGCCCGGCGATATCGCCACGACCCCGGAAGAAGCGGAGGCCATTGCCAAGCGCTATGGCACGGCCGTGATGGTAAAGGCCCAGGTACACGCCGGTGGCCGCGGCAAGGCCGGCGGTGTGAAGTTCTGCCCCACGCCGGAAGCCGCGAAGGAAAAGGCGACGGCCATCCTCGGCATGACCATCAAGGACCTGACCGTCGAGAAGGTCCTCGTTACCGTGGCGGCGGACATCGGTTCCGAAGCCTACGTTGGCATCATCGTCGACCGTGCCACCAAGAAGCCGGTGTTCATGGTGTCGGCGGCCGGTGGTATCGACATCGAAGAAGTGGCGGCCACGACGCCGGAGAAGATTCTCTATCACCCCGTGGACACGCGTTACGGCCTGCTGCCGTTCGAAGCCATGCGCATGGGCTTCTTCCTGTACAAGGATGTGAAGCTCGCGCGACAGGCCGCGAAGATCATGCAGCAGCTGTACACCGCGTTCATGAACGCCGGGTGCTCGCTGGCTGAAATCAACCCGCTGGTGATGACACCGCAGGGTGAGCTCATCGCGGTCGACGGCAAGATGGTCATCGACGACAACGAACTCGATCGTCGTCCTGCCATCGCGGCGCTGCGCGACGAAAGCAGCGAAGCGCCCAGCGAAGTGGACGCGCGCAACGCCAACCTCACGTTCATCAAGCTTGATGGCAACGTGGGCTGCGTGGTAAACGGCGCCGGTCTCGCCATGGCCACCATGGACCTCGTGAAGTACTACGGCGGCGACCCGGCCAACTTCCTCGACATCGGCGGTTCGTCGAACCCGGAGAAGGTCGTGAATGCGCTCCGCATCATCACGTCCGATCCGAACGTGAAGTGCATCCTGTTCAACATCTTCGGCGGCATTACGCGCACCGACGACGTGGCGAACGGCATCGTGACGGCAACCAAGCAGAACCCGCTGAAGGTGCCCATCGTCATTCGCCTCACCGGGACCAACGAGGAGCTCGCGTTGCAGATTCTGAAGGACAACGGCTTCTCGGCGTCGGCTGACATGGATTCGGCCGTGCAGCGCGCTGTCGAACTGGCCACGAAGGGAGGTGCCGCATGAGCATCTTCATCGACAAGAACACCAAGCTGGTCGTGCAGGGCATCACGGGTCGTGACGGCTCGTTCCATGCCAAGCAGATGATCGAGTACGGCACGCAGGTCGTGGCCGGTGTGACGCCGGGCAAGGGTGGCCAGACGTTCGAAGGCACCGCGCCCATCTTTGACACTGTGCACGATGCGGTGCAGGCCACCGGCGCCAACACGTCGGTGATCTACGTGCCGCCCATGTTCGCGGCCGATGCCATCATGGAAGCGGCGGCGGCGGGCGTGAAGTTCATCGTCTGCATCACCGAAGGTGTGCCGGTGCTCGACATGACGCGCGTGTATCCGTTCGTGAAGGAGCACGGTGCGCGTCTCCTCGGCCCCAACTGCCCGGGCCTCATCACGCCGGGCGAGAGCAAGGTCGGCATCATTCCGGGTCGCATCTGCGCGCCGGGTCCGGTGGGTGTCGTGAGCCGCTCGGGTACGCTCACCTACGAAGTCGTGAACGCACTCACCAAGGCCGGCATCGGTCAGAGCACGTGCGTCGGTATCGGTGGCGACCCCATCAACGGCACCAACTTCATCGATTGCCTCGCGGCATTCGAAGCCGATCCGAACACGAAGGCCGTGGCGATGATGGGCGAAATTGGTGGCACCGACGAACAGGAAGCCGCCGACTTCGTGAAGAACCACATGACCAAGCCGGTTGTGGGCTTCATCGCTGGTCAGACGGCTCCACCGGGTCGCCGCATGGGCCACGCGGGTGCCATCATCTCGGGCTCCGCTGGTACCGCGGCCGAGAAGATCGACTCGTTCAAGGCCGCGGGCATGGGTGTCGCCCAGCGTCCGGTGGACTTCGTGGAACTGATCAAGGCCCGCCTGGGCTGACCGTTGGTCCCCGGCCGCCGCTTTCATCGGCGCCCGGGTTGGTTATCTTGCGCGCGGCGGGGGCTTCGGCTCCCGCCGCGCCGTTTTTCTGGCGCCCGAGCCCACTATCAAACCAATACCGACCCATGGCTGGCCGTCGCACTCTTACCATCGTCAAGCCTGACGCCTTCGGCGCCGGCAATGCGGGCAACATCATCGCCCTTCTCGAAAAGCAGGGCTTCGCCGTGAAGGCCGCCCGCGTCATGCACCTCACCACCGCCCAGGCGGGGGCGTTTTACGAAGTGCACGCGGCCCGCCCGTTTTTCGGCGAACTGGTCGAATTCATGACCAGCGGCCCGTGCATGCCCATGATCCTCGAGAAGGATGATGCCGTGGCGGCGCTCCGCACCGCGATCGGCGCCACCGACCCGGCCGAAGCGGCTGAGGGGACGGTGCGCAAGCTGTACGCCGAGTCGAAGGGGAAGAACGCCATCCACGCCTCGGACTCGGATGAG
>ERZ1645185.6-NODE-6-length-108452-cov-7.594952_pt1 | contig 108452 bp, 98 predicted proteins | sample MGYA00575351_ERZ1645185 | MGnify/ENA primary metagenome ERZ1645185 (study PRJEB40838, sample SAMN11284767) | freshwater sediment metagenome | isolation source: river sediment | host: Sediment | place: India: Jana village, Kanpur | collected 2015-12-17 ... | reverse complement strand
GCCGGGTGTGCAATTTCGATCAGCAGAAGTGTGCAATTTCAATCGGCATTGACAGAGCACTTCTGAACAGTATTCCAAGTTGGAGTAATGCGTGCGTAACAAAGCCGATCAAACTGACGCCAGTTTAAAACTTGACAGTAAAAGCACCCCCAAAGGGCGGTCGACTCTCTGCCATTTCCGCCCCGGAATTGGCAGTAGGCGAGCCAATCGATGGCGGCAGCACCTTTGCGTCCACCTCGTTGCTTAGACCGCTGATGCTCAGTAGCGCAGTTCGTCATATGGCAGTAGCGTTGTCTCCTCATATTTTGGCTGAAAGTCCTTAAGGCAAGTCAACTGACTCACCGGTCTGAAGAACATTGACGCAGCATGGCGCCGAGCAACATTCCCCTCGGTCGCACGAGTTCTCGCCCTTTCATCTTGGTCTCATGCTCACGATTAAAGCCGGAATTGCAGCGATGTTCTTGGGCGATTTAATCAGCATTCACGGTGTAGCTAGCGGACGCCCGTCAGCGGAACAGCGTTCCCACTTCTCGCGAGAACCAGCTGCGGTGCAGCCCCCTGCTGTTTGGCGGCAGAGTCGTCAAGTACCCTGGCCAACTCCGGCACGAAAGCTAAAGTCGTTACAACTATCTGCAGATGCAGATCGGATTGTTGTTGCGGAGATTGTAGCGGAGCCGAGTGGTGAACGGAGTATTTTACTGCGTTTTATTACTGACCGAAACGTGACGCATTCTATTCCCTTGAAAGCAGTTGCGGCACGCTTCGCCAAGCCAATTGACGACGGATGTGGAAACACGATTGTGTTCTGGCAAAACGACACCAGCTCTGGACTCGACGAGGGCGGCATTTGGCACGCACGATTCGACGGCACGCGATGGTCTGTGCCCAAGATCCTCACTGTTCCACGGCAAGTCGCATGGATGCCTGACCACGGGCAGCCGATTCGACTCCCTGAATGCAAGGTTGGCCTTTCCGTCGCCGCCGCAAGCATGGATGGAACATTTGCCTACAGTCTCGTAGTGGTTGATCGCCAAAGCGTTGCCGTGAGTCCTATTGTAGAACGAGCTTTGCCGCTTGGAGATCTACTGAGTCGAAGCAATATGCTGTACTTCGCGTATCAGTCGACCGTTTTGGATGAACGCCAGAATGCATATCGTGCAATCGTGACGGTACTCCGATCACAAAATGGAGGGAGGTCTTGGCGCATGGTGCGCATTGATACTCTCCCCGGACTGGATGTAGCACTTACAGTCGATCTCGCCATCTCGAGAGAGTCAATCGTTATTGCAACTGTCTCTTGGCAAGGCTTCAGCGATAACGGAACGAGGTTGCTTACGGTGAGATCGTTGGACACTGGGACGGCACAGCATTATCGAACCGTCGCGAGCCAAATAGCCGATTTCCAGTTCATCGCATCTCCGTGTCACTCTCCAACCTTTGTGAATCCGACCTACAGTCCGCATTCAGGTCCCACGTTCAACTTTAGCATGTTAACTGGTAGCGACTGGAAAGTTGATTCGAACGGGCTTGCCGCAAGCACCTCCTTTGTAGTTAGCTCAAGAATCGCTACGGCTCCATTTGGTGTAGCGATTGTCTCGATAGCGAATGAAAACGAGAATGCGAGAGCACCGATGAGCGCGGCGGTGACACTCTCAAGGTGCAATAAGGCGCGCTGAACTCTGTTGTCACTAACCGTCAAGGAGAAACCAGTGAAAACCAAGCTACTGCTTGCTGCAATCGTTGCGTCAAGTGCTGGATGCGCGGACGATGTTTCCACATCACCGACTTCAGAAGCTGTTCTGGGTGATCGAGCCAGAGCTTCCCTCTTGGGATACACGACAGAGAACCTGCCAATCTATGATCCGAGTACGGATTTACGATGGGTTGAAGGGTAATCCCCCCGGAAAAGCACGGTCGCCAAAAGTGGAATGTTCTCGTACCCTAGTTCGAGGAGGTTCCCATGAAGAAATCGCGGTTCACCGATAGTCAAATCATCGCCGTCCTGAAGGAAGCGGAGTCCGGCACGCCCGTGCCGGAACTCTGTCGCACGCACGGCATCAGTAGCGCCACCTTCTATAAGTGGCGCTCCAAGTTCGGCGGCATGGATGTGTCGCTGATGTCGCGGATGAAGGAGCTCGAGGATGAAAACCGGCGTCTGAAGAAGCTCTACGTGGAGGCCCAGCTCAGCACCGACCTCTTACGCGAGGCCCTCACAAAAAAATGACGCGGCCAGCGCAGCGCCGCGCGCTGGCCCAGCACGCAGTACACATGGCGCGCACGACGATCCAGCATGCGTGTGCCACGTTCGCGATCAGCGAAACGTGCTACCGCTATCAGGGCAAGGCGACGCACGAGAACGCCGTGGTCGAGGACTGGCTACTGCGCCTGACCACGGCGCACCGGACGTGGGGCTTCGGACTGTGCTTCCTGTATCTGCGCAACGTGAAGCAGTTCCCGTGGAACCACAAACGGGTGTACCGGGTCTACCGCGAGCTGGAGCTCAATCTGCGCATCAAGCCGCGGAAACGGCTCGTGCGGGCCGTGCCGGAGCCGTTGGTGGTCCCGACGGTCGAGAACGACACGTGGTCGATGGATTTCATGCACGATCAATTGGCCGACGGGCGGAGCTTTCGGCTGCTGAACGTCATCGACGACTTCAATCGGGAAGGCCTGGCGATGGAGGTGGATCTGTCGTTGCCGGCCGAGCGCGTGGTCCGCGCCCTGGATCAGCTCATCGAATGGCGCGGCGCGCCGATGCGGATTCGCTGTGACAACGGGCCGGAGTACGCCGGACACACCCTGTACGCGTGGGCCAAACGGCGGGGCATTCAGATCGAGTTTATCCAACCGGGCAAGCCACAGCAGAACGCGTACATCGAACGCTACAACCGCACCGTGCGCTACGACTGGCTGTCGCAGTCGCTCTTTGATACTATTGCCGACGTGCAAGCCGCGGGCACCGCGTGGCTCTGGACGTACAACAACGAACGACCGAACATGGCACTGGGTGGCATCACACCCTCGATGAAGCTGGCTCTTGCTGCATAGTTCCACTGCTGGCGCCCCGTAATTTGGGGGGGATTACCGGGCCAGCCTTGCCACGTCCGGATGTATGTGATGTCCGTCGCCTAGGCCGCGTTGCGCTTCGTCGGCGAGAACTGACGCTTGAGCAGGTTCGGCGTCAGCACCGCCGGCTTGCCGACCTCCCAGCGGCGCGTGCGATAGCCGTGCAGCGCCCGCAGCCCGTTTTCTCGCATCAGGCGGGCCACACGATGCTTGCTACATGTCTCGCCCGCCTCCCGGAGATCGAGGAACACGCGCGGCGCCCCGTAGATGCCCTGGCTTGCCTTGAACGACGCGCGGATCAATCGGAGAAGCCGCGCGTCCTCCACCGCTCGCGCCGACTGCGGGCACTTCACCCACTGGTAGTACCCACTGGGCGCCACGCCCAGCTGGCGGCACATGACCTCGATGGGGAACTGCTTGCGATGCGTCTTGATGAACTCGTACGTCCGCCGAACGCGATCTGTTCTGGGCTTCGCTGGCAAGGGCGCTTCCTCTCGTTGAGGCGCTTGACTTTAGAACCCTCTTCGAAAGTCTCGTAACTCCAAGTTCAAAATCAAGATTATTGCACATCGGAAAGACTAGCCGCTACTGCAGCGCCAGCGGCTCCCCCGCCCGCCAGCCCTGCGCTTGCAGGCCACCAAGCAACGCGTCTACCGCCTCTTTCTGCGCATGCGTGGGCAGCACCAGCAAGTCACCCGGCTGCGCCCACGCCAGCGCCGCGCGCACCGCTTCCAGTTCACTCGGCCAGGCGCTAATCGTATCGGGCGGCGCGCCGGCCTCGAGCAAGGCCGCGCGCAAAACCTGCGTGACCTCGCCGGGCGCGCGGCCGCGCAGCATTTGTGGCATCTCCTTCAGAAACACGCGGTCGTAGCGCGCGCTCGCCCACGCGGCCTGCGCGAGCGCCACCAGCTGCGCGTTGTCGCGGTTGCCCGCCTGCCCCAACACCAGCAGCCTGCGCGCCGCAGGCACCGCCATGGCCGTAGCACCCAGCACACGCATACCGTCGGGGTTGTGCGCGTAGTCCACCAGCACCGTGACGTTTCCCAGCACGACACGATGCATTCGACCGGCATTGTCGTGCGTACTGCCACCAAAGTTCCGCAGCGCGGCATGCACCGCAGCAAATGGTACACCGGCTACGCTCGCGGTCAGCAATGCTGCCAACGCATTCTCCACGTTGTGCGGCGCCAGCCCACCGAGCGTAATGGGCATGTCGCGCACAGCACCCAGGTCGCCCCACACGCCCCGCTCGGCCAACAGCAGATGGCCGTCGCACACTACGGCACCGAAGCCATGTAGCTGCACACCGCGCTGCACCATCGGATGTTCAGCATCCTGACTGAACCACGCCACGGCATGGGGATGCTCGCGTTCGAGTGCGGCGCCGAGTGCCCGCAGATGTGCATCGTCGGCATTGAGCACCAGCAGCGCATCGGGCACCAGAACGCGCGCCACCGTGGCCTTCACGCGCGCCAGATCGCCCAATGACTCCACACCGTACTCGCCGAAATGGTCGGCGCTGATGTTGGTAATGACCGCCGCCTGTGCGCGACTGGTAGCAAGCCCTCGGCGCAGCATGCCGCCACGCGCCGTTTCCAACACTGCTGCCTGCACCGCACGATCGCGCAACACCAACCGTGCACCAGCGGGCCCGGTGTAGTCGCCGCTGGCGAGTTCGCGTGTGCCGCGGTCGTCGTGCACGTACACGCCGTCGCTACACGACAGCCCCGCGGTTTTGCCCGCCGCGCGCCACATGGCGGCGACCAGGCGCGTGGTGGTGGTTTTGCCGTTACTGCCCGTTACCAACACCACTGGCACGTCGGATACCGTGTACCACGGCAGCTGCTCAGCGGCAGGGACACTCGTGAGTGGCCAGCTCAGCCCGTGCACACCGCTGCCAATGCTTACAACGTCATCGTCGAGTTGCCAGGAGCAGCCACGCTGCGCAGCACTGGCCACCACCGCGCACGCCGCGCTCAATGGCGCTCGTTCGGTATCGTAGCGCGCGCGCAGTGCATCAATCACCGCCGGCAGCGACGTTGACAGCCACGCGGTTGCCTCGGTATCGCCATCCTGACTGCGCACCCACACCTCGGCGCGCACCCAGGCCTGTTCGGCCACCGTGGTGGCGGTCATGAGGCCATCGAGTGGTGCCGACAGAAAGCACACACTCAGGGCGCCATGCGGCTGGGCGTTGGGGGCGCCATGCGGCCACGCCAACGCATCGCACAGCACCCGCACCTCGCGCGGCCACCGCTCGAGCGCACGGCGGTCGTTGCCGTTCGCATGGCGCACCTCGAGTACCGCCCCCGGCTGGTCGCTCCACCAGTTGGCGCCCGTCAGCCGCCGGCTGTCGAGAATGGTAGGCGACGGGTACTCCTCATCGTTGGCCAGCACCGCCGAGAGCGGTGCCGGGAGCGCGGGGCGCTCAGTCATTCGACTCCGGTTTGAGGATCACGCCGCGACCGTCCTGCATCACGAGCACTTCTTCGCCGGCACTCCGCCACCGCGATGGCGGCACTGAGGGTGCGGCCAGCGGCGGCCGTTCATCGTCGGCCGGCGCGTCGTCGGTGACGGCCGCGCGCGGCACCGCGCGTGCCGCCCGCGGCGCGGCGTGCGCACCGGGGCCATCGGCGCGGAAGTTCACGATCTGCTTCCAGCCGCGAGCCAGCGCATCGGCGAAGATGAGCAACAAGTCTCCCGGCTGCGCCATGGCCAGCGCGGCCTGAATGGCCTCCTGCTCGCTGACGATGATGGTGATGGCGTCTGGTGCAATGCCGTGGGCAATGAGCCCGTCCCTGAGCATGCGCGGCACTTCGTCGTCGGCACGGCCACGAGCGCTATCGTCGCGGCGGCAGATGTAGTGATCGAAACGCGCGGCCGCTGCCACCTGGGCAATGGCCTGAATGTCTTCGTCGCGCCGATCACCGGGCGCCGACAACACGCACAGACGACGTCCGGCCGGACGCATGCGATTGACGAGTTCACACAGCGCACCCACCGCGTGCGCGTTGTGCCCGTAGTCGAACAGCACCTTGAACGGATGCTGGTCGTACACGTTCAGGCGGCCCGGCGCCTGGAAGAACGTGGTGTCGAAGGTGCGCAGCCCGTGCCGGATATCTTCGAGACGCACACCCATGGCGTAGGCCATGGCCGCCGCGAACATGCAGTTCTGCACGTTGAAGGTGGCGCGCCCTTCGAGTGTGGCCGGAATGAGATGCGTCCAGAGCAGCGGGATGTGCTTCTCGCCGTCGTAGATGGTGATCATCTGCCCGTTCACGCCGCCCTCGAGCGCCACCGCGCAGCCACCGGCGCGAATGTGTTCGCGCACCAGTTCATGCTGCGGGTCGAGCGTGACATAGCACACCCGCTTGGCCTGCGTGTAGGCACCCATGCGCAGCACGTGCGGGTCGTCGGCGTTGAGCACCGCAGTGTCGGTGGCGATTTCCACCACCGTGCGTTTGATCTCGGCCAACTGCTCGAGCGTATCGATGCCCTTCTGCCCCAAATGATCGGGCTGAATGTTGAGCACCGCGCCCACATCGACATGGCGCATGGCCATGCCGGCGCGCAGCAAGCCACCGCGCGCGGTTTCGAGAATGGCCACTTCCACCGCCGGGTCGCGCAGCACGATGCGCGCACTGGCGGGGCCCGTCATATCGCCTTCTACCGTGCGCTGGCCGTCGATGTACACGCCATCGGTGGTGGTGAGCCCCACACGCTTGCCGGCGAGCTTGTGAATGTGCGCCAGCAGTCGCGACGTGGTGGTCTTGCCGTTGGTACCGGTAATGGCGGCGATGGGAATGGTGGTGGCCACCCCCGGCGGGAACAGCATGTCGATGACGCGCCCCGCCACATCGCGCGGCCGCCCTTCGCTGGGCGCCATGTGCATGCGGAAGCCGGGCGCGGCGTTCACTTCGCAAATCGCGCCGCCGATGTCCTTGTACGATTGCGTGATGTCGGGGGTGAGAAAATCCACACCGCCTACATCGAGCCCGATGGCCTTGATGGCGCGTACCGCCATCTCGGCGTTGTCGGGGTGTACCACGTCGGTCATGTCGGCGGCGGTGCCACCGGTAGACAAATTGGCGGTGAGCCGCAGGTACACATCTTCACCGGCGGGCGGCACGGTGTGGGGCGTGTAGCCCAACTTCTCCAGTAGCCCAAGCGCCTGATCGTCGAGCGAGAGCATGGTGAGCACCTTTTCGTGCCCAATGCCGCGACGCGGGTCGCTGTTCACAATGTCCACGAGCTGCGCGATGGTGTGCACGCCATCGCCCACCACCTTGCCGGGCTCGCGCTTGCTCACGGCCACCAGTTCGCCGTCTACCACCACCATGCGGTGATCGTGGCCGGTGATGAAGCTCTCTACGATGACGCTGCGCGAATGTTCCTGCGCGCGCGCGAAACCGGCTCGTACATCGTCGGCCGTGGCCAACCCGATACTCACACCACGGCCATGGTTGCCGTTGTACGGCTTGGTCACCACGGGATAACCAATGCGTTCGGCGGCGGCCACCGCGCGCTCGGCCGACTGCACTAGTCGCTGTCGTGGCACCGGCAACCCCAGGTGCGACAGAATGCGATTGGTTTCTTCCTTGTCCGACGCGAGCTCCACCGCAATGTGCGACGTGCGCCCGGTGATGGTGGCCTGAATGCGCTGCTGGCGCACACCATAGCCCAGCTGGATGAGACTCTGCTCGTTGAGGCGCAGCCACGGGATGTCGCGATCTTCGGCGGCCTTCACGATGCTGGCAGTGCTCGGCCCGAGGGCGCGACGCTGCGCATAGCGAATGAAGCCGTCACGACGCTCCGCCATGTCAAACGCCGCATCGAACGACTCGCTGCGCAGCTCGGCGGGCAACAGCGACTGCAGCACGTCGACGGCAACTTCGGCCGCTTCCAGCCCAACGTCTTCCTGCTCGTACTCGAAGACCACGTCGTACACGCCGGCCTGTGTGGTTTCGCGCGTCTTGCCGAACGTCACATGCGCGCCGGCCACGTTCTGCAACTCGATCGCGACGTGTTCGAGCACATGCCCAAGCCAGGTGCCGTCGTCTTCGGTCATGCGGCGTACAAAACCGCCCGCCACGCCGTACGAACACCCGTGCTCACGCAAGCCAGGCAGTGCGTCGAGCAACGACGAAATGAACTCGTCACCGAGCCGAGCCGTGGGCCACGCTTCGAGCACGCCGAGGTCGAGTACCAAACGGATGACGGGGAAGTGCGCGTAGTGGCTGGGCCCCACGTACACGGAGCGATCGAGAATGCGCATGACCTGACGGTGCGAAGAGGGTTACACAGGGCACGCCGCGGCAGGTACCGCGACGAGCGTGTGCAGGTTGTACGTCGAGCCGGCGCCAAGCACCGTGATGCGCATGCCAACTACTTCAATGGGTTCACCAGGCACCGCGTGTGCCACCGAGCTGTACTCCACGTGCGTGGGGTCCACGATGGTCACGGCGCCGGTGCCCATGATATCCACCGTGTCGTCGGGGCCAATGAACGCGGCCGTGTCTTCGTCTACGCCGAGGCCCAGGCAGAACGGATTGTACGCCAGCGCCGTGAGCAGTCGACCGAGTCGATCGCGCTGACGGAAGTGCTGATCGACGATGATGCGGTTGCTCAGTCCGAGGCCGGCCGCCATGTGCACCATGCCCACGCGCGGCGTGCTGCCCTCGTCGCCCCAGGCAATCATGTGTTCGCTCATGTACGCGGCACCGGCGCTGGTGCCCGCGATGGGTACGCCGCTGGCGTTCAACTCGCGCAGCAAGCGCGCCACCGGCGTACCGCCCAGAATGCTGGACAGTTTGAGCTGGCTGCCGCCGGTGAGAAACACGCCGGTGGCTTCGCTCAACCACTCCAGCCAATCACGGTCATCGCAGTCCGAGCGGCGTTCGAAGTTGAACGCCTTGACGGTGTGCACACCGTGACGCCGGAAGATGCGCTCGTAATACGTCCCCATATCCGGTTCACTGGACGCCGTGGGGATGATCGCAATGCGAGCGTTGGCACCGCCCGACAGGGCGATGAACCGCTCGAGGATGGCCGGCGACATGAGCTTGCCGCCAATGGGGATGATCCAACCGCGCATGCGACGGGTCCGGTGAACGGGTCCGTGGAACAGGTCCGTGGAGAAGAGAACAGAGTCGTACCGGGGAAAGCTAACGGCGGCGGTGTCGTCCGGGTAACGTTCGGCATGCTCGTTCTCCTTACGAATTGCACGGTGTACGCCCCGCACCCCCTTGGCCTGCAACATCTGCTCGTCGCCGGCGAGCGCGTGGTGTGGATGGGCCCTGATCTGCTCGCACTCCCGCCGGCGCTCGGCGCCGAGGTGGTGGACCTCCAGGGGGCGGTGGTGGTACCGGGGCTCGTCGACGGCCACGCGCACTTGAGTGGCGGTGGCGGCGAGGCAGGGCCGCAGAGCAAGGTGCCGGCCCCGTTTCTGAGCCGATACACCCGGGCCGGGGTCACCACGGTGGTGGGAGTGCTGGGCACCGACGATTGCACGCGCACCACGGGGGAATTGGTCACCGCCGCCAACGGGCTGGTGGCCGAGGGTCTCTCGGCATGGTGCCACACCGGCGGTTATCACGTACCGCCGGTAACACTCACCGGCAGCGTGCGCGGTGACATCGCGTACGTCGATCGCATCATCGGCATAGGCGAAGTGGCCATTGCCGATCACCGCAGCAGTCAGCCCACGGTAGCCGAGTTGCTGCGTTTGGCCAGCGAAGCGCACGTGGGCGGCCTGATGAGCGGCAAGGCCGGCGTGCTGCATCTGCACGTGGGCGACGGGCTGCGCGGGTTGGCGCAGATTCGCGAGATGCTGGCCGAGAGCGAGTTGCCGCCGCGGGTGTTCAACCCCACGCATGTGAACCGTCGCAAGGCACTCTTCGACGAAGCCATGGCGTTGGCGCGCGCCGGGTGCGTGGTGGACATCACGGCCTTCGACGTAGGGCCCGACGAAGACGCGTGGAGCGCCTCCGATGCGTTGGAGCGCTACTGGGCCAACGGTGCCCCTCTGGCGAACGTGACCGTGAGCAGCGATGGCGGCGGGTGTCTACCCACCTTCGATGCCACCGGCCGCGTGGTGGCCATGGAGGTGGGTGATGCAGGCACCCTGTGGCGCACCGTGCAGACGCTGCGCGAACGCGGCCACGCGCTGGAGCAGGTGCTGCCGCCGTTCACCAGCAACGTGGCCGACTTGCTGCGCTTGCCGCGCAAGGGACGCCTGGCCGTGGGCCACGATGCCGACCTGCTGGTGCTCGACGCGCAGGGCGCCATTCGCGACGTGATGTGCCGCGGTGTGTGGCATCAGCGCGAAGGGCGCATCATCCGGCGGGGGATGTTCGAGGGCGCCTCGTAACATCCGCCACGCCGGATGGCGTCTCACCCGACGGGCTTAGTGCTTCATCCCCGTGTTGCACCCTTCTTCGAGCACTTCGAAGGCATCGTGCAGCCCCTTCATGGCCGCCTTGAGCGCCGCGTCGTCGGCCTTGGCGTCTACCAGCTTCTGCACCTTTTCCGTTTCGCCCACGAGGCCGGCCTGCGCCTTGGCGAGTTCCGGCTTTTGGCAGGCGGTGGGCGCCTTGGACGCCGCGACGGCCTTGGCCGACGTGACCATGTTGCCGATCATGCCGCGCGTTGGCGCCAGATCGTTCTTGTCCTTGGCCGGGTGCCACGTGGCCATCATGAGGCCGTGGTAGGCGTCGAGCTCCTGCCACGCATTGGCCTTGGCACCGCCCTGCATCTGCTTCATGTGCTCGGCCTGCATCTTGGCGTGGTCGGCCTGGCCGGACTCCGCCTTCTTGGCGGGCGGCTGGGTGGCCTGTGCTGCGGCGGGGAGGGCCAGCACAACGCTGAGCGCGGCGGCGGACAGGGAAAGACGAATCATCATGTTCAGGGAAGATCTGGGGTGAGTCGACTGGCAGGCCGGACGACGGGTGTCCGTCCGGCGCCGTGTGGGTGACGCGTACCTACATCTTACCCAACGCCGGCCGTGGCCGCATCGTAGTCCTTCTGGTACCCCCTCGCCCGAACCGGTTCCCGGTAGGGCTGGCAGCCGAGCTTGGCTGCCCTTCCGACCTCTCCACCAGCCCCCCGCATGCCTCCGATGCCCCCGTTGCATCACCTGCGCCGAGTGAGCCGCTGGTCCGCCGCCATGATTGTGGCTGCGGCCCTCCCGCTCACGGCCCACGCGCAGCAGCGCACCACGCCGGAGCAGTTCTTCGGTCACCGCATCGGTGCCGACTACGAGCTGCCGAACTACACCAAGCTGCACCAGTGGTTTGCCACCATCGCCAAGGAGAGCGATCGCGTGGCACTCGACACGATTGGCCTCACCGAAGAAGGCCGGCCGCAGATCATGGCCATCGTGACGAGCCCAGAAAACCACAAGAAGCTCGCCCGTTACAAGGAAATCGCCACCAAGCTCGCCAAGGCCGAAGGGGTCGACTCGGCCGCCGCGGCCGCGATGGCGAAGGAAGGCAAGGTGATCTTCTGGATCGACGGAGGCTTGCATGCCACCGAAGTGCTCGGCGCGCAGCAGCTCATGGAGACGATCTGGCAGCTCTCCAGCCGCACCGACGACGAAACCATGCGCATCCTGAACGACGTGGTCATTCTCATGACGCACGCCAATCCGGACGGTATGGAGCTCGTCACCAACTGGTACATGAAGGAGAGCGACAAGCTCAAGCGCACCACCGCTACCATTCCGCGCCTGTACGAGAAGTACGCCGGTCACGACAACAACCGCGACTCGTACATGAACGCGCTGGCCGAGACGCGCAACATGTCGCAGCAGCTGTTCATCGAGTGGCATCCGCAGATCATGTACAACCATCACCAGACCGGCCCCACGGGTACGGTGATGGCAGCGCCGCCGTATCGGGATCCGGCCAACTTCTGGTTCCACCCGGCCATGATCACGGGGCTCGACCTCGTGGGTGCGGCGCTCAACCACCGCTTCGTGCTCGAGCACAAGCCCGGCCTCACCTTCCGTGCTGGCTCCAACTACAGCACGTGGTGGAACGGCGGTCTGCGTACCACCGGCTACTATCACAACCAGATCGGCATCCTCACGGAGACCATCGGCAACCCGACGCCCATGCGCATTGCGCTGGTGCCGGAGCGTCAGGTGCGTTCGGCCGGACTGCCCGCGCCAATTGCTCCGCAGGCGTGGCACTTCCGTCAGTCCATCGACTACTCGGTGAGCGCCAACTACGCCTTCCTCGATCTGGCGTCGCGCTATCGCGAAACGTTCCTGTTCAACCGCTGGGTGATGGGTCAGGATCAGATCAAGGCGGGCAGCAAGGACAACTGGACCATCTCGCCCAAGCGTGTGGCCGCAATGGCGGAGCAGATCCAGAAAGATCGGAGCACAGCCAACACGGAGAATCGCGCCGGTGGCCCGCGTGGCGGTGGTGTCGCGCCGAACGTGATGAACATGGTCGCCAACGAGAAGTACATGGAGTTGTTGCGGAAGCCCGAGAACCGCGATCCGCGTGCCTACATTCTCAGCGCGGCGCAGAAGGACTTCCCCACGGCCACCAAGTTCATCCGCGCGCTGCAGTACTCGGGCATCGACGTGCACAAGGCCACGGGCGCGTTCAGCGCCAACGGCAAGCAGTTCCCGGCCGGTTCGTGGGTCATCAAGACCGACCAGGCGTTCCGCTCGCACGTGCTCGACATGTTCGAACCGCAGGATCACCCGAACGACTTCCGCTATCCGGGTGGCCCGCCGATTCCGCCGTACGACAACGCCGGCTGGACGCTGGCGTATCAGATGGGCATCGAGTTCGAACGTGTACTCGACGGTGGCTTGAGCGGGCCGTTCGAAAAGGTGAATGGCATCACGGCCATGCCGGTCGGTACCGTGGCCAAGGGCAAGGCGGGGTATTTCATCCACGCGTCGGTGAACGACGGCGCCACGGTGGCCAATCGTCTCGCCAAGGCCAAGGTGAAGGCGCAGCGCACGCCGGTGGAGTTCAAGGATGGTGACGTCACGTGGCCGGCGGGTTCGTGGTTCATCCCCGCGGGTGGCGCGGCCGATCGTGTGGTCGCTCAGGCGGCCAAGGATTTGGGTGTGCACTTCGCGGCGGCCAACTCCAAGCCGAGCGGTGCGCAGGCGGTGCAGCCGTTGCGCATTGCGCTCATCGATCGGTACGGTGGCAACATGCCAAGCGGCTGGACGCGTCTCATTCTCGAGAAGTTCGAGTTTGGCTACACCACGGTGTATCCGCAGGAAGTCGACGCGGGCAACCTCAAGGCCAAGTACGACGTGGTGGTGCTCACCGACGGCATGTTCAGCGAAGCCGGTGCGGGTCGCGGCTTCGGTGGCTCCCCCGACACGACGCTCATTCCGGCGGAGTATCGCAAGGAACTGGGGCGCATCTCCGACAAGTCGGTGGCGTCGCTCAAGGCGTTCGTTGAAGCCGGCGGCCGCGTGGTGGCGATTGGTTCGTCCATCGGCATCGGCAAGGCCATGGGCCTGCCCATCGAAAACCATCTCGCTGACGCCAACGGCCGTCAGTATCCGGGTGAGAAGTACTACATCCCCGGCTCAGTGCTGCAGGTGAAGCTCGACACGAGCGCCACCGTGGCGGCGGGCATGGCGCCGCGGCCGGCGGTGATGTTCGACAACAGCCCGGTGATGAAGTTCGGCGCGGATGCGGCGAGCAAGGGCGTGAAGGCGCTTGCGACGTTCGACAACACGACGCCGCTGCTCTCCGGCTGGGCGTGGGGTCAGGAGCTGCTCAAGGACGGTGTGGCGATGGCGGAAGCGAATATCGGCAAGGGCACGGTGTGGATGTTCGGCCCCGAGATTCTCTTCCGTTCGCAGGCACACGGCACGTACAAGCTGTTCCTCAACGCGCTCGACGGCGGCTTCAAGCGTCCGGCGAAGTCGATGCAGTAAGACAGGCGACTGCGTGAGCGGCGGGATGGGTTGAAGAGCTCACGCAGAGATCGCGGAGAAACGGAGGCCACGGAGAACAGCGATTCTCCGTGGCCTCGTTGCTTTTCAGTGGCTCGGCTTGGTACTTCAGCGGCGCCGATACACGATGCGTCCCCCCACCATGGTCAGCATCACCTTGGCCTGGTCGATCGAGTTGGCGGCGATTTTCGTGATGTCGCGATCAATGAGCACCAGATCGGCGTACTTGCCTTTGGCAATGGTGCCAAGTTGGCCTTCCACAAATCCGGCGCGTGCGGAACCCATGGTGTAGGCGCGCAAGGCGTCTTCCACCGTAATCTTTTCCTGCGGCTGCCAGCCGTTGGGGCGCTTGCCGTCGATGGTCTGCCGCGTCACGGCGGCCTTGATGCCTTCGAGCGGCGTGGGTGGAGCCACGAACCAGTCGCTGCCAAAGGCCAGGGTCGCTCCGGCATCGCGCAGCGACTTGAAGGCGTAGGTGCCCTTGCTGCGCTCGGCGCCAATCACCTGCTCCGCCCACCGGCCGTCATCGGCCTCGTGATATGGCTGCATGCTGGCAATGACGCCGAGCTGCGCAAACCGCGGCACATCGGCGGGGGCAATGTGCTGCGCATGTTCAATGCGGAAGCGCCGGTCGCGCGGACCGTTCTCCTGCGCCACGCGGGCGAAAATATCGAGCTGCGCGCGAATGGCGCGATCACCAATAGCATGCACCGCCACCTGCAACCCGGCGGCGTCGGCGCCCTTGGTCCACGCGTACAGACTCTCTGCCGGCGTCACGAAGAAGCCGCTGTCGGTGGGCGCATCGGTGAAGCCGCTCAGCATGGCTGCGGTGTGCGAGCCCAGCGAGCCATCAACGAAGCCCTTGAGCATCCCAATGCGCAGCATGTCGTCGCCGGTGCCGTGTGCCTTTACGGTGTCGCGCAACCGTTCCCATTCGGCGAGCGGCACGGCAACGCGAAAGCGTGTACGCAACTTGCCGTTGGCATGCGCACGCCGGAGCGCCGCGAGTTCATCCCACGCGCCACCGGCGCCAGCCGGCCCAACATGATGCACACTCGTCACCCCGTGCATGGCCACGTACGTCATGGCGGTGTCGAGCGCGCGCGCCCATTCGGCATCGGTGGGGAGCGTGATACCCTTTTCGATGAGCCCCGACGCGTTGTCCTTGAACACCCCCGTGGGACGCCCCTTGGCATCGCGCACGATGCTGCCGCCCGCCACATCGCGCACATCATCGCCAATGCCGGCTGCCTTCATGGCCGCACTGTTGGCCAGCACCATGTGCCCGTCGAGGCGGTTCACCATGACCGGATGATCTGGCGTGACGCTGTCAATCCATTCGCGTGTAGGCAGCGCGCCGCCCCACAGGGTATGATCCCAGTCACCACGCAAAATCCACGTGCCCGCGGGCTGCTTCCTGGCCTGCTCAGCAATGCGCGCAATGAACTTGGCGGGCGTATTCGCGTCGCGCAGTTGCACGGCGGCCAGGCCAAAGCCCCCGCCCAGGAAGTGCACGTGACTGTCGATGAACCCGGGGGTCACCATGCCGCCGGCGGCGTCGATGATTTCGGCCCGCCCGGCGATGGCGCGCAGACTGTCGCTGCGCCCAACGGCCACGATACGATCCTCGCTCACCGCCACCGCTTCGGCCCACGGCGCTACGGAGTCGCCGGTCCACACGCGCGCGTTCACGATGACCAGTGTGGGCGCACTGTTGGCGGAGTCGGCGGCGGCCGGTGCGCGTTTGCAGGCGGCCGCCAGCGCGATGCAGGAGAGAGAGACGAATGCGCGTGCGACGGTGGCGGGACGTGACCGCCGGAACGGTGTGCGGGACATGGGCAGGGGCAACGGGGGCGCGGCAGAGGTGACTTCCGATGCCGCTATATTGGGGCATGGCACTCACTCTACGCGAGGTCGGCTCACGGGCCACGAAGCTGGCCGGCATGATGATCCCCATTGGACTGGGGCTCGGCGCCAGCAAATTGGCGGCGCCCTACATGCCGGGGTTCACGGCGTGGGTGAACTCACTCGGTGCGTGGGCGCCAGCGGCCTACGTGGCGGGCTATGTACTGGCCACGGTGTGCATGATGCCGGCGTTTCTGCTCACCATCGCCGGCGGTGCGGTATTCGGGCTGGCGAAGGGCTCGGTGCTGGTGTTCATCGGCTCCACCATTGGTGCGGCCATTGCGTTCACCCTCGGCCGCACGGTGCTGCGCGGCTGGGTTTCGGCCCAAATCGCGAAGAACTCCACGTTGCAGATCGTCGATCGTGTAGTGGGCCAGCAGGGGCTCAAACTCATGTTTCTGCTGCGCCTCTCCGGCATCGCCCCGTTCGTGCTCACCAATTACGCCATGGGCGTCACGAGCGTAACACTGGGGCAGTTTCTGCTCGCGATGCTGGGCATGATTCCCACCATCGCCACCTACGCGGCCGTTGGTCAGGCGGGCGCGCAGACGCCGGGCGCAGCCACGATTCCCAGCTGGATGCTGTGGATGGGCGTGAGCGCGGCGGTGGTGCTGGCAGTGATGGTAACACGCATTGTGCAGAAGGCGCTGCGCGAGGCGCAGGTGCGTGAGAATATGCGCGCGATTGAGGTAGGGTGAGGCTTTGACTCATAACCCATGACTCATAACACATGACGCGGTTTGTCTGAACGCCCCGGCCGTCAGTCGCGCGAGCGGTGCTGCGGGTGGTTCGGACTACTGACGATCGCGGCGGCCAGTCGCGACGGCGTGGGTCGGGTATCGCGTGGCGACTGACGGTGACACCCGTTCAGGGTTGGGGGATCAGGGTTGTGCGTGGTGAGTGTTTGTGGGGGCATGCAGACACGCACCACCCTTCACCCTCGATTCCCGACGCTGAACGGCCGGGCGGTCAGTCGCACGCGAGACTTTCAAGGCCGGCGCGGGGGGCTGATGATCGCGGCGGCCAGTCGCGACGGCGTGGGTCGGGCATCGCGTGGCGACTGACGGTGACACCCGTTCAGGGTTGGGGGATCAGGGTCGTGCGTGGTGGGTGTCTGTGGGGCTCCCACGCACGTGAGCGCCAGAGCACCCACACACGGGTCGCTACCGATTCAAGGTGAATTGAAATGTCTGGTGCACCAACTGCGCGACGCGGCGTTGGCCAACTTCCGCAGGCAAGAAGCGCATGCGTTCGAGCGAACGACGTACGGCGGCAGTGAAAAGATCGTGGTCGCTCGAGAGCACACGAAACGTGTCCATGCGTGCCGTACCCGTTGAATCCACCACGAATTCGGCGAGTACCTGCCCCTCGACGCCCGCGGCGCGCAGCATTTCGGGGAACGCGGGACCTGCCGTACCTGGTAGCGTCATCACCGGCTTCTCCACCTGCGCGGAGAAGTACACATCGGCACCCGCCGCCGTTTGGCTGCCGCCGGGAATGCCGGTACCGAGTCCGCGACGCCCCGATGCAAAGTCGTCCAGATTGGTGACGCCGCGCGACAGATCGATTGGCGGGATGCCGGTAGGTACATCGATGGGCACATCGAGTGCGGGCGCACCCAACGCCGGCGCGACATCGCTGAACACGTCGGAGGCGGATGCAGACGTAGGCGGCGGCGTGGGCGGCGCGGGCTGCTCGGTGCGGAACGTGATGCTGGTTTCCTGCGGGTCGTCGGGCGTACGCACGGTGGCATTGGCCGTCGCGGCGACCATGGCGCCCACAATACTCACATGAACCGCGAGCGAGACAATACTGCCACCAGTACGCCGGGTGACACGGCCTTTCGATTCCAGAAGCGTGGAGAACATGACCTACCTCCGCATTGGGGTTGTGGCTACAGCATGCAGCGGGCGGGTTAGGGCGTCATGGACGATTGGTTACGGGATGATGTGCGCGACGATGAAGCGTCGATGACTTGTAGATGAACGTTGGATTACGCTCGACGCTATGGTCACTGTCCGACGTTGTCGGTCAGGCGTCGAAAAGTGTGCATGCGCATAGGAATGGTGTCATGCTCCGTAGCACGGTGTGATACGGTATGGTATGCAGGACTTCCGGAAACTTCTGGTTTGGCGATCTGCGCATGAACTGGCGGTGATGGCCATTCGCCACACCGCACGCCTACCTCGCGGCAACGCCGAGCTGATCTCGCAGCTTCGACGTTCCACCGCATCTATTGGTGCCAACATCGCCGAGGGTGCGCAGCGCAACACGCCCGCGCAGTTCGCGCAGTTTCTGGGAATTGCGCTCGCCTCGCTCGCTGAGTCGCATAATCATCTGCTGCTTCTGCGCGATGCACGCCTCATGTCGCCGGCGCAATCCGACGAAATGCTGGCGATCGTCGACCGCCTGCGACCAATGCTGTTGAACCTGCAACTTCGTGTTCGGGCCAGCGCCGCGAAGTCGCCTGGTCATCGAGCGGAGTACAAACACCCACCACGCACGACCCTGATCCCCGAACCCTGAACGGGAGTCACCGTCAGTCGACGCGTGATGCCCGAGGGTCGGGTACATGACCGGCTGCGATCGTCAGCGCCACGCGCCATCCCCAGCATCTCGCGCAAAAAAAGACCGCCCGGCCGTTCAGCGCCAAGCGTCGAGAGTAAAGCGTGGTGGGTGTAGGCGGCCCCCACAAACACCCTCCACGCCCAACCCTGATCCCCCAACCCTGAACGGGTGTCACCGTCAGTCGACAGGCGATACCCGAGCAGCGCCCCCGCCACTGGCCGCCCCGATCGTCAGCCTCCGCGCCGCCCTCAGCAACGCGCGCGCGACTGACAGGACCCCCCGTTCAGGGTCGGGCGTTGAGGGTTAGGGGTTGTGGGTGCTCGCGGCCCCAAAGCACACCCGCCGCCCCCCGCGTAGAATCATCATCATCCTCCCCACCGGATTCCGATGCGCTACGCCCTCGCTCTTTCTCTCGCGCTCATCGCCTGCCAGTCGCCAGCACCGGCGCCAGCACCGACGCCGACCCCCCGCCCGGCGACCTCGCCACGTGTCGGCCCGGAGACCGGCTCCGTACTCGTCGTGGGCGGCGGACAACAGGGCCCGGAAATCTTCGCCAAATTCATCGAACTTGCCGGCGGCCCCGATGCCCTCATCGTGGAAGTGCCCACCGCTGGCGGCGACTCCATCAACCTTCGCACGGTTGGGCGCGGGCTGAGGGCCGCCGGTGCGAAGAACGTGGTGGTGTACCACACCACCGATCGCGCGGTGGCCGACGCCGACAGCTTCGTGGCCAAAATCGCCAATGCGCGCGGCGTGTGGTTCGGTGGTGGCCGGCACTATCGGCTCGTGAACTCGTACATGAACACCAAGAGCCAACGCGCGTTCGAGGCAGTACTCGCACGTGGCGGCGTGGTGGGCGGGTCGTCGGCGGGCGCGAGCATCCTCGCCAGCTATCTCGTGCGCGGTGCCCCGTCGAACAACAATCGCATCATGAACCACCCGCGCTATCTCACGGGCTTCGGGTACCTGCGCAACACGGCCATCGACCAGCACGTGGTGGCCCGTGATCGGTTGCCCGACCTGCACGACTCGCTCACCATCCGCCGGCGTGACCTGCTCGCCATATCGGAAGATGAAGGCACGGCGTGGGTCGTGCGTGGCGACACCGCCGAAGTGATTGGGCGCGGCAAGGCGTTCGTGTACAACGCACGCGAGCTCACCGATCCCGGCCGCCCCTTCGTTACGCTCCTCCCCGGCGACAAGTTCGACCTCGGCGCTCGGCGCGTGCTGTCGCGCGTGGCATCAACGTCGCGCCTCGACGGCGCCTTTCTCGACGAGCTGTTCGGCAGCTACCGCAACGGCGTGCGCGGCGGCCTGGCCGTACTGGTGGCGCGCAACGGACACGTACTCCTCAACCGGGCGTACGGCATTCCCGCGCAGCCGCGCTTCACGCCGGAAACCGCCACACCGTGGTTTCAACTGGGGCGCATTGGCGAGGTACTGAGCGCGGCGTTCGTGCCCGACAGCTCAGGGCGACTTGGCGCGGCGTCCGTGCGGCGCGTGCTCGGCATTGGCGGCATGCAGCGCACACGCTACGACACCGTGGATGGCACCTGGTCGGCCAACGTAGACGACTTGTATCGCTTCGAACTGGGGCGGTTTCCGGTGCGCCCCGGGGCGCGTGACACCGCCACACCGCCGCCACCGTTCGCCGTGGACACCGTGGGCTCCCGCGTGCGCCACGCCGTGTACGGCACCGAAGACGGCACGCGTGGAGCGTGGGTGCGTTGGCCGCAGGAACGTCTGGTCATCATGGTGCTCACCAACGACAGTGCGGCCGATGCGCGCAGCATGGCTGCACGACTGAGCGAACGCCTGCTGCCGCCTGCGCCCTAGCCAATCGGGCAATGCCCACGGCATGCCTCGGCGCACCGCTGGCGAAATCGCACGCCGAGCGGATCTTTGTGCCATCATGTCCGCCCAATTCCGCCGATGCGCCGTGCGCACTACCGCCGTGTGTGCGCTGACCATGGTGGCCGCCGCAACGCGATCGCTGCCCGCCCAACCGTCCGCGCTGCCCACCACACCGGCGGCGAAGACGTTCTCGGCGCCTGCCTGGGCGTTCCCCACCGCGCCGCCCAGCACCGCGCCTGTGCCGGCGCCGGATAGCGTGACGCCGCACCGTGTGCCCAATTCCACGCGCAGCTACACGTGGGCCGATGTCGCCAACCGGTTCAACGCGCCCGACTGGTTCCCGGCGCAGCATCCGCCCATGCCGTCGCGCGTGCAGTATGGCATTCGCCCCGAAGGGCGCGCGTGCGGCTACTGCCACCTCCCCGATGGGCAGGGGCGGCCGGAGAACGCCGCGCTGGCCGGGCTGCCGGCTGATTACATCCTGCGTCAGGTGCGCGCGTTTCGCGATGGTACACGACTGTCGGCCAACCCGGTGTCGAGCACCAACAGCATGCACACGGCCGCGCGCGGTACGCCCAACGACAGCCTGCTCGTGGAGGCCGCACGCTATTTCTCGCGACTCACGCTGCGACGTCGCAACGTGGTGCGTGAAGTGCGCAACGTGCCCGCTACGCGTATCGCCGGATTGCTGTACGCGTACGACGGCACGGGCACCGAACCCATTGCCGGCCGACTCATCGAAGTGCCGGTGTCGATCGAGCGGCACGAACTGCACGATCCGTGGGTGCCGTATACCACGTACGTGCCGGTGGGCAGTCTTGCGCACGGACGGCGACTGGCCACGCAAGGCCCGGCTGGTGTTGCCACCGCCTGCGCAACCTGTCATGGCCCCGACCTGCTCGGTGTCGGTGAGATACCTGCCATTGCCGGGCGCGCGCCTACGTATGTACTGCGGCAACTGATCAACTTCCGCACCAGAGCGCGTCGCGACACCACCGCCGTGCCCATGTATGCCGTTGTCGATTCGCTTTCCATCGACGACATGGTTGCCCTTGCTGCCCACATCGGCAGCCTCCCGCCCACGCGCCCTGCGCGCCGCACCTCCCGGTAATCTCCACGTGACGACCCTGCCTCGTTCTCTCGTCATTCGCGCACTCTATTCGGCGGCGCTGTCTACTCCTGCGCTGTTGCTCGCCAGCGCCTCCGCGCAGGCGCAGCAACCGGCGTCGCGAACCGGCCCGCGTGCCGCTGCGCCGCTTAACGTGGTGGAGACCAGCATCACCGAGTTGCAGGCCGCGCTGGCCGCAAAGCGCGTGACCTCGCGTCAGCTCGTCGAGCAGTATCTCGTACGCATCGCCACCTACGATCAGAAGCTGCGCGCCACGATCACGGTGAACCCGCGTGCATTGGCCGAAGCCGACGCACTGGATAGAGAACGCGCACAGGGGAAAGTGCGCGGGCCGATGCACGGCATTCCCGTGGCGCTCAAGGACAACATTCACACGGCAGACATGCGCACCACCGGTGGTGCGCTCGCCTTCGTGGATCTCGTGCCGCCGTACGATGCCACGCTCACGAAGCACCTGCGTGACGCCGGCGCCATCATCATCGCCAAGGCGCAGCTTACCGAGCTTGCCAACTGGGTGGCCAGCGGCATGCCGGGCAACTACAACGCGGTGAACGGCCAGGGACTCAACCCGTGGGACCCGCGCACCGACCCGCGCCCCGGTCTCGACGATGGCCGCGCGGTGATGGGCACCGGCGGCTCGTCGAGCGGCATTGGCACCAACGTGAGCTTCTGGGCCGGCAACGTGGGCACGGAAACCTCCGGGTCCATTCTTTCACCCGCACACGCCAACGCACTCGTGGGTATCAAGCCCACGGTGGGGCGTATCAGCCGCTACGGCGTCATCCCCATTACGGCCGATCAGGATACACCAGGCCCCATGACGCGTACGGTGGCCGACGCTGCCATCATGTTGGGCGCCATGGAAGGCGCGGCGCCCGACCCCAACGATGCGGCCACCAAGGCGTGCACGCCGCCGGCCAATCGCGACTACACCCCGTTTCTCAAGGCCGACGCCCTCAAAGGCGCGCGCATCGGCATTCCTCGCGCGTTCTTCTACGACACGGTTACCTCGGGAGGCAGCACGCGCCCGCGCGGCGGACTCTCGCCGGCGCAACGCCACGTGATGGACGAAGTGATTGGTGTGCTGCGCGCGCAGGGGGCCACCATCGTCGACCCGGTGAATATTCCCAGCATCGTGGCGCGCAACGCCGACGACAACCTGCTCGACTGGAACCCGTGCAGTGGCCTCGACAACGCGCGCGGTCTCGATGGCAACTGCTCCATCGTGCTCAAGTACGGCATGAAGCGCGACTTCAACGCGTGGCTGGGCACACTCCGCGACAAGGCGCCGCTCGCGTCACTCACCGCGCTGCGTCAGTGGAACCTCGCACATCAACGCGCCGGTGCCATCAAGTACGGTCAGGCGCAGCTGGATATCTCCGACGAGATCGATGTGCGCCTCGACCGTGAGCGCTACGAGGCCGACCGGCGCAAGGATCTGCGCCTTACGGCGAGCCAGGGCATCGATGCGGTGATGAAGGCGAACACGCTCGATGCCCTGCTCTTTCCCGGCGTGAGCAGTGCGAACATTGCGGCGCGCCCCGGCTATCCGAGCATCACCGTGCCGTATGCATTGCTGCCGGTGACCGCCACCGGCGCACAGGCGTTTCCGGCGGGCTTCGACCCCAAGCCGGCGCCGTTCGGCATCACCTTCACGGCCGGCGCGTGCGCTGAGCCCAAGCTCGTCGCGCTCAGCTACGCCTTCGAGCAGGCCACCAGGAAGCGACAGGCGCCGGCGGGGTTCCCGTGATGCGGCGCGCCGTCGATGTCGCTGAAGCGGTTTACTTCTTCTCCATCGCGTCGCGCACGTCGAGCAGAATCTCGAAGTAGAGCTGTTCGCGGCGGTACGAGAAATCGAGGGCGGCCATCTGCGCCGGGTCGCCCGACTCCTTGGCGCGATCGAACGCTTCGCGGTACATCTCTTCGAGATTCGTCAGGATCCGTTCACGGCTACGCGACATACGCAGGGCCTCGAGGGCTTTGAAGGTCAGGCGGGGTACGACATCGTCCCGGGTCTCGACACTCTCTTCCGTATCGAAGAACTTGGTCAGGCGCTCGAGCACCAGGCGCCGGCCGCGATCGGGGAGGTTCACAGGGGACGGGGGAAGTCAGCACGGTGAAACGCTCGGAACTCTTTGCTCGTGACGGCGGCCGCTGTGTGTACTGCGGCCTGGAGTACGAGCCCGACGAACTGAGCGTGGACCATGTCCAGCCCCGGATGCGGGGCGGAGACGGGTCTCCGGGCAACCTAGTAACGGCCTGCAGGGGCTGCAACGCTCGCAAGGCCGGACGTTCGCTGGCGCAGTTCCTGGCGGCGGAACCGGAGGCCCGCCGGAACTTCTTCGCGCTGGCGTGGTACGTATGGCCACGGCATTTGAAGGCGGTGGCCGAGGAGCTCGCGCGCCGGGGTGTGCAGAACGCCCCAACGGAGCTCGTGGAGGGGATCCGGGGGCTGCGCAGCTCCGAGGCCATCGCTAAATTTCTTCAGATGCAGGAACGCAGCACCGACAATTCGGAGTCGGAAGGGGAGTAGCTACGCGGCGCCGCTTTTGGGCGGGTCGTGCGGTCGGATCGTCAAGACTGTCGCCATCTGCCATAGGTGCGCGGCACGGTCCGGTCGGGTGAACACACACCAGGCGAGACCTTCACACGCAACAGTTCGACCGCCTTCGGCGGCCGCGTCTGTTCGTGCGAAGGCTCGCCTTTGTCGTATCAGTCATCGAACACATCGTGCAGGAACCATCAACTGCTATGAACAACATCAAGGTTTTCGTTCTCATGGCCGGCCTCACCGGCCTCGTCATGGCTATCGGCCAGGTCCTGGGCGGCGGTACGGGGGCCATCATGGGGCTCGTCATGGCCGCCGGCATGAACCTGTTCATGTACTGGGGCTCGTCGAGCATGGTGCTGCGCTCGTACAACGCGCAGGTGGTGACCGCGCAGCAGGCCCCGGAGCTGTACGAAATGGTCGACCGGCTGCGACAGCGCGCCGGGCTGCCCATGCCTACGGTGGCCATCGCGCCGCACGATCAGCCCAACGCCTTCGCCACGGGGCGCAACCCCGAGAATTCGGTGGTGTGCGTTACCGAAGGGCTCATGCGCATGATGAACCGCGAGGAGCTCGAGGGCGTCATCGCGCACGAGCTGGCGCACATCAAGAACCGGGACATGCTGCTGCAGACGATCGCGGCCACCATGGCCGGTGCGATCGGCAACATCGCGCAGTTCGCGATGTTCTTCGGTGGCGGCCGTGACGATGACGAGGGCGCCAATCCGATCGTGGCCATTCTCATCATGATCATTGGCCCGATCATCGCGATGGTCATCCAGTTCGCGATCAGCCGTCAGCGCGAGTTCAAGGCCGATGCGGTGGGCGCGGAAATCAGCGGCAAGCCGTTGGCGCTGGCGAGCGCGCTGGGACGCCTGGAAATGGGGGCACGTCGCATCCCCATGCAGGTGAGCCCCAACGCGGCTCCGCTGGCCATCGTGAACCCGCTCGCGGCATTCAGCCTGCGTGGGGTAAGCAAGTGGTTCAGCACGCACCCGCCTACCGAAGAGCGTATTGCGGCGCTGCGGGAGCTGGCGCGCGCGTAACGGCAGCGCCGCTACGCAGTGCCAGCGGGCGGCGTGAGTCGGTGGAACACATGTTCCTCGACCACCTGCCCGCCCTTGAGATGCTCCACCACAATGCGCTCCAAGAGCTCGGGCGTGACACCATGGTACCACACGCCTTCGGGGTACACGGCCACGATGGTCCCGCCCGAGCACACGCCCAGGCACGGCGCTTCACTGCGCTTTACGCGCTTGGGGCCGAACAGCAGATCGTGTCGCTGCAGCAACGACGCCAGCCTCGAGTAAATCACGCGGCCAGCCCGGTTCTCACTGCAGAACCCCCCCGTGCATACAAGCACGTGGCGGGAGTAGGGCTCCATCTCCGGCGTACCAGCCAACCTGCAACTCCTTGGGGAACGGCGTGTAGGGCGGAATCAGTCGGCAGCGGGCGGCTTGCGCGGCCCGGCCGCACGGTCGTGCGCGTGGCGCGCGATTGCGGCGCGCTCCCGCACCAGCAGATACATGCCGCGCATGGCACAGATCGTTCCCATGAGCGAGATCGCCACGCCGCGGGCGCCCGTGTGCTGGAGCCACCGGGCGGCCGCCGCGCTCAAAAGGAACCCGCCGCCCGCGTACACCAGCCCCTTGAGCTGCACGCGATTGAAGCGTCCGGACCGGGAGTAATACAGGGCCGACCCGAGCAACCAAGCTCCCCCGGTACCCACCACGGCCGAAGCCAGCGTATCGCGGTCGAAGTCCATGGAATTGGTGCGGGAGGGAGGGCTGCGGACTCGCAATCTACACCTGGGTCCTCACGCAGGGGGCGAGGAGGAACCGTTACTGCGCGCCCCCGGTCTCTTTTTTCAGGCGGTCGGCCAGCCGCTGGCGAGCCCACGCGCCGTACGCACGGCAGCCAGCGGGGTCGCGCATGGCCGAGGCGTTTCCGGCTTCGCGCGTGACCAGCCGGTCGAACACCTGCGATTGCCCCGGGTGCGGGGTGAGCACCACGTCGCAGGGCATGCTTTCGAAGAGCCCGTGCGCCTTCGCGAAATCGGCGAGTACCGTTGGATACCGACTGTTGCGAGAGAACTGAAAGGTATCGTCGGCAATGGCCGACTGGCTGTCGACGTACACAATGTCCCAGCATGTGTCCGCCTCGCACGCACGCCAACTCCACGTGGTACCCCCGGGCGTATGTCCGCCGGTGAAGTGCGCCGTGAGGGCGAGGTCACCCACCCGCACCACCTCACCGTCACGCACTTCCCGGTCGGCGCGCACGCCGGGGAACGGCAGATACAGCCCGAACTGCGGGTCGTCCGGCAGCGACGTGCCCATACGCAGCACCTTCGCGCTCCACGGGTGCAGCACCACCTGCGCCCCCGATGCCTTCTGCAGTGCCGCCAGCCCGCCCGCATGGTCGTAGTGCGCGTGGGAGTTGAGTAGCACCTTCACATCTTCCAACCGAAACCCAAGCGCACGTATGCTCGCCGCAATGAGCGGCGCCGACTCGGGGAGCGCACCATCAATGAGCACGTGGCCGGCCGGCGACGTCACCAGAATGGCGCTCAATCCGCGGGTTCCTACGTAATAAGTGTTGCCGTGCACCTTGAACGGGCGTTGCGGCTCGTTCCACTCAGCACACCCGTCGCACTGCGTGACGGTGAGGTCAACGGGCGGCGCGACTTTGTGCTGCGCAAAGCTGCGACCGGCGGTCAGGGCCATGGTCACGCCGGCGGCGAGCAAGGCGTTCAGAATACGATTGGTCGGCAACATGCACAGAAGCAGGCGGGATGGTGTGCGACGAGGCGTCGAAAGTACTGCGCTCTTCTCAGAAAGGATACGAGCGTTCAGCCCAATTCGTGTCGCGGTACCACCCCTTCGCACGCATTGACGCGATGCTGTCTGCGCACCGCGCGCCAGTCGCTCAGTGTCGCGCCAGTCCCATGATCACTTCCACCACGATGAGCAGCACGATGGCGATCTCGAGCGTTTCGCTGCGCGCGGCCTGCGCCTCGCCGTTCAGCATGGCGTAGGTGTCACGGAGGATGGCCAGCTTGCGATCGATCCCCGCGCGCCAGGTGGGCCCGCGAAACAGCGCCAGCGCCGCCGAGTAGACGCGTGCGAGATACACATCGTCGGTAACCTTGAGGGCGTTCTCCACGCGCTCTACCAACTCCGTGCTGTCGGCTACCTGCGCCTGCAGTCGCTGCAGCAGGGCGGCAAACCGTCGCCCCGGAAACACCGCGTGACGTGCGCGCGCCGCCTCGATATCGTCGTACAATCGCGGCAGCTCGGCGTCGAGCAGCGCGTCGTAGTAGCGGAGCTCGAGCAACTGCGCGTTGGCAAACTCCAGGATGTACTGCAGGTCGGTATCCTGCTCTCCGGGCTCCACCACCAGCGCGCTGTCCCACGTCACGATGGCCAAGTCATCGCCGTAATAGCTGAAGCGGTGGGGCAGCAGTTCTCGACGTGCCTCGGCGCTCAACGGCCGCGATTCATTGAGCAGCAGAGGCACCACATCGAGCTGCGCCAGCGCGTCGGCCTCGAGCGGCGCAGCGTTGGGGCCAATAACGCGTGCCGCACGGTACACCGTGTAGTCTTCGCGCACCTCGGCTACCAGCGGACGCTCGATCGCCAGGGCAATGCGCTCGGTGAGCAGCCGAAGGTGATGATCGGTGATGGCCGAGAGCGCCTCGTGATGATGCAGCGATTGGCCGAAGGCCGTGAACGCCGCCCAGCTGCAATGGGCCGGTGCTCGCACCTTTACACGCAGCGAGACCACGCCGAAGTCGAAGATGCGCGCCGAGAGCTCCACTTCATGTGCGGTGGCCCCCACCACCAACGATTCGGCGCCCAGCAGTACCGTGATGGGCGGGTTGCTGATCTGCAGCGCCTGCCCTTCACCGCGCACCGGCCGCACGCGTTCCGGACCGCTGGTGGCGAGCAGGTCGAGTGCCCGCTCCAGGTTGATGGCGTAGCCCACATCGAAGAGCCGGTAGGCGATGGCCGCGCCTGTTTCTACCTGGAGACCGTCTGGTAAACGTTCCATAACCGAAAGTTACAATCACGGGCGGGGCGCCGGGGCGAGGCCCCATGTAACAAGCGTCAGGGAGTCGCGGTGGCCCGGCGCCGTTTGCATTACTGTGCCAACGCCTTAGCGTTGAAGTATGACACCTGTTACGGCACTGCCCGGTCTGCCCGACCCGGCCATCGTTTCCAAGGGCTACGTCCACCCCGAGCGGCTCGTAAGCACCGAGTGGCTGGCGGCGAACCTGTCGAACCCCGCGCTGCGCCTGCTCGAGTGCAACGAGGACGTGTTGCTCTACGACGTGGAGCATATTCCCGGCGCGCAGAAGCTCGACTGGCACATCGACCTGAACAACCAGGTGGAGCGTGACTACATCGAGCGCGAAGGGTTCGAGGCATTGCTGCGGCGGCTCGGTGTCGACGACCGCACCACGGTGGTGTTCTACGGCGACAAGAACAACTGGTGGGCCACGTACGCGTTCTGGGTGTTCCGCTTGTACGGTTTCGACAACATGGTGGTGCTGGACGGCGGGCGCGCGAAGTGGATCGCTGAGGAGCGGGCCACGACTACTGAGCGGCCGGCGTTTGCGCCGTCGAGCTATGTGGCTGGCCCGCGCAACGATCTCAGCATTCGCGCATTCCTCGAAGACGCCACCGACCACATGCTCGCGGCGTTGCCGTTGGTGGATGTGCGTTCGCCGCAGGAGTACACCGGCGAGAAGCTGCACATGCCCGATTACCCGCAGGAAGGCACGCTGCGTGGCGGCCACATTCCGGGTGCGCGCAGCATGCCGTGGGCGCGGGCGGCGGAGTCCGACGGGACGTTCAAGGATGCGGCCGCGTTGCGCGCGCTGTACGAGGGCGAGTTGGGTATGCACCCAACCGACTCGGTGGTGACGTACTGCCGTATTGGTGAGCGGTCGAGCCATACGTGGTTCGTGCTCACGTACCTGTTGGGGTTCGCGAACGTGCGTAACTACGACGGGTCGTGGACGGAGTGGGGGAACGTGGTGCGGGCGCCTATTCGCAAGGGAGAACAGCCATGAGCAGCGAGAGCCTGAAGGACACGACCGCGATGCCCGTGCAGGGCAAGCCGCCAGCCAAGGTGACCGTCACGTGGGCCGGTGATCATCGGTTCGACGGCCAGCGTCAGAGTGGTGGCCCCAGCATTCGGATGGACGCGAGTGCCGAAACCGGTCCGTCGCCGGTGGACACGTTGTTGAGCGCCTTGGCGGCGTGCACCGGCGTGGACGTGGTGGACATTCTCGCCAAGCGTCGCACGCCGGTGCAGGCGCTCTCGGTGGACGTGGAGGGCGAACGCTTCGCCGGCGTGCCGGGTCGCGTGACTGCGATCAAGCTGCACTATCGCATCATTGGCGCCGAGGTGGAGCGCGCGCATGCGGAGCGCGCGATCGAGCTGGCGGTGACGAAGTACTGCAGTGTGCGGGACTCGCTGGATCCGCACATGCCGGTGAACTGGACGTTGGAGTTGAATGGGGGATGACGAAACGGCCCGCCGAAGTTGGCGGGCCGTTTTGCTTTCTGAAGTAATCGCGCGTTACGGGTTGCGGACGAGTCTGAATCCACCCTGCGGGATACCGCTGTACGTGAGCTTGCCGCCCGGCACATCTGGTTGCCGAAATGCGCTTCGAGCTTCCGACGCGGTGCGCCCAAAGGAGCCGCCGCGGGCGACCCGCGTGGTGCCGGATGTGGGGCCCGTGGGATCGGTCTGATTGGTAGAAGAGTACGTGCCGAACCAGTCGCTCACCCACTCCCAGACATTACCGTGCATGTCGTACAGCCCCCAGGGGTTCGCGGCCTTTCGCGCGACAGGTGAAGGAGTATTCACACCGCAATCGCTGACCCATGCGAATGTGCAGATGCTGCCACTCGTGCCGTAGTCACCGCTCGTGCCTGCTCGCGCTGCGTACTCCCATTCCGCTTCGGTGGGTAGCCTGTAACCACGGCCAGGCTCACGCTGATTCAGCTGCGTGAGGAAGGACTGCACGTCGAGCCACGAGACGTTTTCGACCGGGCACGTGTCGCCACAACTCGAAAAGAAGCTCGGGTTCGTCCCCATGACCGCGCGCCATTGACCCTGTGTGACTTCGGTGCGCTGCATCTGCAGCGCGCGCGAGATCGTCACCGTACGGACGGGTGTAGCGATCCCGCTCTGACCCATCTGGAAAGAGCCGGTAGGAATTGTCGCGAACTGGTCGCTGCTAAATACTGGCGAAGGACCTCCACCGAATACGATGCGGAATCCCGTGGCCGCGGTGGAAGCACTCGGGACGGTGACGCCGTTGCGGTATGCCGACCGCGCACTCGTGGCAAGGTCCTGATACGTGCCGCCTCTGAGTACTCGGTATGAGCCCGACGTTGATCCTGTGGGATCGTCTTGACTGACCGACGGATACGGGCCGAACCAATCGCTCACCCATTCCCAGACGTTGCCATGCATATCGTACAGCCCGAACGCATTGGGCGACTTCTGGGCGACCGGCCTTGAACGCCCGGCGGAATTGCCATTCCACCAGCCCATATCATTCAGAACACCCGTGCCAGCATAGTCGCCTGTTGAACCTGCGCGCGCAGCATACTCCCACTCTGCCTCGGTGGGGAGTCGGTAGTTCTTGCCCGGATCCTGTTGGTTCAGCCGTTGAAGAAAAGTTTGCACGTCGTGCCACGAGACGCGTTCCACTGGACAGAGATCTCCACATGTGGTGTTCGAGCTGGGGTTGGTTCCCATGACGGCGCGCCACTGCCCTTGGGTGACCTCGGTGCGGAGCATCCGAAACGCTCGAGAAATCCGGACCGTGCGCACCGGCCTTTCATTCGCCTCGCCATTTGTCGAACCCATCTGGAAGGTGCCACCTACAACTTCGACGAACTGGTCGGCAGCGAAGCCAACACCGAGGCCGCCACCCGCCACGTTTAGCACGAGCGTTTGGTCAACGCTGGTGATTCCCGAACCCGTTGCGCGAACTATCACAGGCAGATTGCTGAAGTTGGCGTAGCTGGAAGCCAGGCTGAACCTCACACTGCCACTGTTCCCGGAACCTGGCTGCTGTGTGACCGTCGCCGAGAGCCCCGCCGGCAGCGTTGTGGGAACAGTCAGGGTGACATTCCCGGTGAAGCTCGCACGGGTAATGGTCGCTGACGTTGTTACTGAGCCTCCCGCCGCGACGGTCATCGAAGTCGGCGAGAGGGCCATCGATATAGAGCCCGTAGTGGCAACATTGAGCACCACAGTTTGGACCGCGTCGGAGATACCTACCCCCGACGCGCGAATCGTCACCGGCAGATTGCTGAAGTTCGCATAGCTGGTGCCGAGGTTGAAGCGCACGCTGCCGGCAGTCCCCGTACCGGGCTGCTGCGTCACCGTGGCAGTAAGACCGGCCGGGAGTGTGGTGGGAACGGCAAGCGAAACGCTGCCCGCAAAGTTTGTACGTGACACGCTGATGGCGGTCGTTGCTGAACCGCCCGCCGGCACGGCAAGTGTTGCTGGATTGAGCGACAGCCCGACTCCAGCCGGATTGCATCGCGCGAAATTAAAGTTCAGCGGAACCTCCGGTGAGAAAGCGTTCAGCGCTTCGAGGCTCCTGCCGCCGGCGCGATACCAAACGGTCATCTGAAGCCGCACAATACCGTTCGGGCAGAACAGTGCCGGATCTACCGTCAATGAATGAGTCGACGCAGACGCGAGCGCCGGAGTGAAACGCTTGACTCCGGCGGCAATCTCAGCGCCGTTTTCTCTCCGCAGTACCAAGCCGACGGAGTCGACGCTTGTGCCGTTGGGCAAAACACCGAACTGAGCATCGAACGCCTCTGTGACGTTGGTGATATCGACTGGTTGACCGTTGGACCGGACAAGAGACTGCAGTTGGGCGGTGGCGGCTGGGGCTACTACCGAGACAGTTGCGAGACCGGATCGGCCCTCAACTGTGGCGGTGATGGTGGCGCTGCCAACGCCGCGTGCTGTAACGAATCCTGTAGGCGTCACGGACGCTACGGAGGAATTCGATGAAGTCCATGCGACAGCTCTATCCTCAAGTGGATCGTCGAACGCATCTAAAGGCGTCGCGGAAAACTCCCGCAATTCGCCAACGACCATACGAGTATCCGACGGCGCGACTACAACGCGAGCAACGGGTATCAACGTGCGATTGCTGAACTCGAAGACGTCCACACTGTTTGACGAGGTGATTGCCGCGATGGCCATGGCAAGTGTCGCCCCCGCATTAGTAATCGAATAGAAGCTCGTAATCAGCTTCAGAGGCAACACGGCCATCACGATGGCGGATTCCACCATTGTCGGTGCGACAGCCTTGACCAGCGGTACAAGGATATCTGCGTTTGCCAAAGTTTCTACGGCACACAATCCAACGCTAAACCCGAACTCACCCCAGTTCTGAGTGAGCAGAAGTTCCCCCGTTCGGGAAATCCAATCAGGCCACTTTCGTGTTAAGCACTTCACACTTTCGTCAAGCCATATCAGGCCGACTGAACCCTCTCTACCCCAAATCGGCAATCGGCGAATCCCACGAATACCGACTACGATCTCAACTATCGGAAGCGCGATATTGAAAACGCCGGTCGCTACAGTTGGGAACAGCGCTAGGTTCGGGAAATCCGACCTGAATTGCGCCCCGAGGGGAAAACCCACGCCAAGGGTAGTCACTCTCACGTACGGCCTAATGCTAGGCACAGGTACAGTGATAGTCTGATTTGATGTACCGCCAAATCCGATTTGTGCTGGTTCAATCCTATGAATGGGGAGGAAACCGAGTACTGCAAGATCCGGTTCGGCAATGAAGGAGCGACCATCGGTGCTGCTGCTCACCGCCACACTCACCCAGCGCCCGCGAGTGTTCGTGAGCTCTACCTGTGGCACATTGGTCATGAGCAAGCGTGCCTGAATCCCGCTCTTGCTTGTCGAGCCCACTGGTGAAAGCAATCGCTGCCGGACGCTGTTCTTTGCTGTTTTCCGCGCGACGACATTCTCCCCTACACGGCGGATGGCCTGCACCAAGGCCGAGTCAACGTCCAAGAGAGCAGTCTCCGGGTTCCGCGCGAGCCTCTGTTCGAGAATGGCCACGAGGACAGGCATTCCTACATCGGACCGAATTAGCTGCAGCGTCTGCGTCGCACTATCCGGGTCCGACGAAGCAATCCCTGGGGTCAGGAATACCAGCGCCTCTGCCGTGCTTTGTAGGCCAAGACTGACGTCGGAAATAGCGCCCGCACTCACGGAAAGCAAAAGCGGCTTGCCCGTGCGCGTGGAAGCAACCACCAGGCCAGCCGCCTGAGTGGGCACATTTGCACTTACCGCCCCAGCAGCTGTATTGCCGGCCTCATGCACCCCGGCAGTGAATCGCAAGTCCCCAATCGAGAGCGGCACTCCGGACGGAATTTGAACGCGCACTGGCACATTCGTCTCGCCGGTATCAGCGGCTGGAACTGCGATGTCGACGACGGCTTGCGCAGTTGCGCTGCCGGCTTGTGCAACTATGGTCACGCTGCCGGACCCAATGGCCTGAAGTCCGCCCGTCGAGTCAACGGCCAGCAACAAGCTGTCGGATGATGACCATCTCACAGATGACGTGAGTACCTGACCGGCCGCACTCGTTACCGTGGCTCTGAGTCGCTCGGACTGTCCGACCTGCATGGTCAGACTGGAACGATCGACGAGAATGCTCACCGGCACCGTATCACGAGGCGCCGGTCCGACTATTTCCTGTGCCCGCTGCTGCTCCTGGCATGCAGATAGGGTCAACAGGGTTGACACCGTGGGGATGAGAAAGCGTTTGCGCATTGTGTTGGTCTCGGGGGTGAGGACTGCACCGCCTCGAGACTGCAAAACCTAGCGTCATGCAGGTGTCAAATTCGCCCACAGAGCTTCAGGATACGAACGCGGATATCCCGCAAAGACTTTATTGCTACGACTTTCGCGCTAGTGAGTGATACCGCGCCTCTGCATGCTTCACCCAGTCCCAAATCTGATCGAGGGTTTTCTTTCCTCTGGGTGTTGCCAGAAAGGCTTCGGCTGCGGCAACGCCTACGAACCCCGGTGCAGCGACGGCACCGCCGACGATGGCTCCTCCAACTCCAAGCAGGATCTTTACAGAAATATTGAATACCGGTCGTTGGGCAACGTAAAGTTGCTTTGTTTGCGAAGCATACTGGGCCCGCAACGATCGTGCGGCATGCCCATCGCGTGCGTACCGAACAGAAGTCCTTTGATACGCGCGGTAAGCATGAACAGCCGGCAGATAGTGCTGATGTGCAAACACCGAAAGCCTGCCCCCAGCCACGATCGCTTCCACTAACTCCGCTCCCTCAAGCTTTGCCTCCTCAACCAGATTGAGTTCCTTGAGAAGCTGCTCGGTATGCTGCAAGAACCAAATCAGCCCTTCGTAGCGCTCGGCGAAGTGCTGGAAACCGATGAAGTGCTGCTCAAGCTCGCGGAGAGCCTGCTGCATCATTACGGCTTGAGCCATAGCCCCACCCCCATCACCAGACTCGATTGCTCCTCGTCACCCGTCGGATGGCGCATCGATTCGATGCGATAGCCGAGTTGGGCGAACACGGGGAAGCGCGGCCAGGTATACGACACGTTCGTCTCGCCTTCCCAGCCGAGGTGCTGATTGAAGGGCACACCGTCGCGCTTCACGGGCATGGTGCCGATGGCCCGGAAGCGGATGGCAATGCCGCTGGTGCCCAGGTTGGTGGTCGTGGTGAACCCTCCACGCAGGTACTGCAGCGATGAATCAACCAGCGCGTGCCGACGCTCCGCGTAGCCCACCTCAAGGCGAAACTGTGGACTTCCGATTAGGACGCGCCCCTCCAAGAGCTGCCGTTTCGACGCGCCGCCGACTTCGCCGGCACTGTACCGGCCATACAACCCGAATCCACTCGAGGGGCCGATGAGTGAGGCTTCGTACCCGCGTAGCGAGATTGATGAGCCAACGTTCTCCGCACCAAGCGGGACAATCTGTTGACGAATGCTGCTGTTCGTTGCGACGGCCTGCAAATCCACTGGCCAAGCCCGCTGCGCGGCCGCCGAGCGCGATAGCGCAAGGCTCGCCAATGCGACCACAGCTCCTGTAAAGCGCTTCATCGGGCTACCTCTCCATCAATGCGCAGTTCGACCTTGTAGTCGCCCACCTTCTTCCTGTTGGCATTCTCGATGGCCGCCACTGTTTGGGCATGATTGGCGCGCAGTTCCGCATTCGCTCTCGCGTTCTCCGGGAGAGGTTTTCCTCTATCGAGGATTCCACCGGCAATGCCACCAAGCAACGTGAGCACACCAACCGTAGTTGCGCGGGCGTCTGGTGAAACGTTGGCACTGATGGCATTGTCGTGCCTGGCGTAGCGCGCCATCGCCACCGACAACGAGCCTACCAGTGCCCCAGCAACAACTCCGCTGGCAATGGCACGTCGTGCACGCTCAGGCTGGATGGCCCGCGCTGGGAACTCGGGAGGAATTTCGAGCACCGGTGGCACCCCGAACGCAATCGCGGAGTAACGAAGCGTATCGGAGTTCCGCGTGGTGGCATCAACCACGACGATTTGCAACTCATATTCGCCCGCAATAAAGAGCGGTCGCTGGCCATCGTGAGCCCGCATGGCCAGACGTGCGCGCGTCGCGCCGCGGACGGAATCGTGTACGACGGCCGTTCCCTCCCGCCTGTTCAACGAGCGCAGCCAGATGTTCGCCGGCCTGGCGGAAATGACCTCGATGAATGCCCGACCGTCTACTCCGGTCAACGCGTATTCGCCGGCAGGCTGTGCCAACGCCGCAAACGTGTTCGCCCGTACCGATTGATAGAGAGAGTCGAGACCTCGCCAGCGAATATCCTCCGGTAGCACAGCGTCCGGTTGGAGACGCACCGCGCGTCGGAGGTAGTACGTCGCGCTGTCCACATTGGCGGTGGCATTCGATTCATCCGGATCCGGATAGAACGCCGCGCCCAACAACTGCACAATCAGCACACTCTGTGATCGACGGAGTCGCTTCTGAATGAGCGCCTCGTGTGCAAGCTCGATGGCGTCGCGGTACTTGAGATCATTGAGCGCGTTCCGCGTGGCGGCAATCAGATCTCCAACCGCCGTACCGCTACCCGATGCACCTGGAGCCGCCGTGGCGTCAACGGCTGGCGCAGGCGAACGCCGAGCCGAGTCAGCAGTAGCTTGTGCGGCTGCGTTGACAGCCGGTGTCATAATGAGCAAGCAGAGACCAGCGAGAAACGTTCGCATCTTCAGCTCTCCGGGCACGGACCTTTGTTGTTGTAGCGTACCGTGTCGCCAGCGACGAACACGCGATCGTCGATGAACGATGACGGACACTCGTTGCGGCGCACTTCGATCACGTGGCGCCCCGGTGAGATGGGCACGACCACGGTCCTCTGCTTTTCCACGCGTACCAGTCGCCGGTCCACGTACAGCGTGAGATCGCGGAACAAGAGTTTGATGGAGAACCACGATTGCGCTGTGGGAGTAGCCGCCTCGGTTCTGATTGCACTGTCGGACTGTGCGAGCATTGGACTCATGCTTGCGACAGCGCTGGCGATCGTCGATTCGGCAACCCCCGCTTCGCGCGGAATCGTTGGTGTGACGTTGCCCGAAGTGCGCTTGAGCGTGTTTTCACCGCCCGCGCTCTGGGGCACAGCCCGCTCGCCGACAGTCCCAGCACGGACCGCCGAGCGGGGCTGCTGAGCTTCGCCTTCGCGCTTCTGCTGCGGCGAGCTATTGAACAAGCGGAGCGAGTCCGCTGAACTCGCAGGAGAAGCGACTGGCGGGGGCGTGGTGGAGGTCTCGACGGCAGCAGCGGAATCCGCCTTGTTGCCAGGTATCGTGGAAGGACGGATGGTCCACCAGGCCCCGAGTGCGGTAAGCCCCAGCGCAAGCACGGCGATGCTCTTGCCTAGTCGTAGAGTCGCTGTCGCGTCCGAATCCCGGACGCCGCTGTGCTTCACCGGCGATACATCGATTGCGGCGCGGTTGACCGGCACCGGACTCACCGGCTGGCTGATGCGCGGGCGATGCTCAGCTCCACTACGCGCGAGCATCGTGATCTGTGTGTTGACCTGGCGCTGCTCATCTGGCGACGACGGGTCGAGCGCGTGCACCAGATCGTCGGCAGCGGCAAACCGTTGACCCGGATCTTTTTCGAGGGTGCGAGTGATGACTCTCGCCAGCGTGTCCGGACAGTCTCGTCGCACCTGGACGATAGGCAACGGGGTATCCAACATGTGCGACCGCATCAGTTCGGCCACCGTTGCACATTCAAACAGGCGTCTTCCAGCAAGCAATTCGTACGCTACACACCCCAGAGCGTACTGGTCCGCTGCCGGACCAATCGCCTTTCCCTCGAAGTGCTCAGGGGACATGTAGGCGGGCGTTCCTATCAGCATGCCAGACGATGTCAATCCGACGTCGTCAGTGGCCTTGGCGATCCCGAAGTCGGTGAGAATGAACCAGCCGCCTTCATCGAGCAGAATGTTCGCCGGCTTGATATCGCGATGAACGACACCGCGGCGATGAGCATATTCGAGCGCGCTGCCAACCTGCCGCAGCATGGTCTGTACAAACGCGGGATTCTGCGCCCCCTCCTCGGCAAGGACGGAGTCCAACGGTCGGCCATCCACATACTTCATGGCAAACCAGGCAAGATGCTCGTCGTCCCCTACCGCATAAACGGGGATGATGTGCGGGTGGCTGAGCGCGGCGGCCGTGCGCGCCTCCCGCCGGAATCGTTCGTACGCCCCAAGCCCCTGCACCAACTCGGGCAACATCACCTTCAGCGCGACTTTCCGGTTCAATGCGAGATCGAGCGCAAGGTAGACGGCCGCCATCCCCCCTCGTCCAAGTTCCGCATAGATGTCATAGCGGCCAAGGGTCGCCTGGCGGAGACGCTCCGACAACTCATCCCCATGCATCGGTTGCGTGGCTGCAGTAGTCGACATGGCCGCACGGTGACGTTTGTCACGTCAGAACCGCGTCAGTAGAACGTCGCGCACAACGACATCCCTGACCCACAGTCTCGTTGGACTTTCCAGGCAGCACTATCGACCGCCAGAGATGTGTAGCCCATCAGAATGGGATTTCGGCCGCGTCCAAGCTCCAAAGTCGTCGCACAGCAACAACTTGACGTTCCGCTGACGCTGTGCGATCACATCTTCACGTATTGAGCTGGTCCCTCCCTCCTGTTCACGGCAACTGACTGTGCGGCTGTTCACGTTGGCCAATGCAAAGCTGTTGGCACCGCCGTCGGTCGTCACCGGGAAAGCCGACGAGCCCGTCCTGGTGGTGGGCAAGCCATTGGCCCTGCTCACGGTGCTGGCCTGCGCCCCCGACCGCGCGGCATCCCGCGAGCAACTCGTCGACCTGCTCTGGGCCGACGTGCCCCCCGATGCGGGACGCCACACCCTGCGGCAAACGCTGTGGTTTCTGCGCAAGCGTATGGGCGGGCAGCCGTTCGCGACCGAGGGGGACTTGGTTCGCCTCGCCATTCCCATTTCGTCCGACCGTGAAGACTTTCTCACGGCGCTCGACGACAGCGATGCGGAACGAGCATTTCAGACGTACACGGGGGATTTCCTTCCCGGATTCGCCTCTCCCGGTGCCGCGGCCTTCGAACAGTGGGCCGACCTCGAACGCACCCGCCTTCGCACACTCTTCGTTGGCGCCGCTGGCCGTGTTGTGCGCGCCCGGCTCGAAACAGGGCGCGCTCGCGAAGCGCTCGCGGCCGCCAAACGGGCGCGCGACCTCGCACCCTCAGCACAGGCGACGTGGCGCATGGTGCTCGAGTCGCTCGTCGCCGCCGGTGATCTCACCAGCGCCAAGGCCGAGGCCGAGCGCCTCACGTCCATCCTCGCCGCCGACGATCTCGAGCCCGATCCGTCTACACTCCAATTGCTGCGCGTGGTGCAGAGCGGACGCCCTGCGGCGAGCGCGCCCCCCGACGTGCGCACCATCACATCCGAACTCGTGGGGCGCGACGAGGCGTTTGCCTCGCTGTTACGCGCGTTCGAACGCGCCGCCGCAGGCACTCCCCTGCACGTCCATGTGAGTGCGCCGGCGGGACTCGGCAAGACACGACTGCTCGAAGGATTCGCGTCGCGACTGCGCACACAGCGTGGCAACAAGCCGCGCGTGATCGCCACGCGCGCCACGCCGGCCGAACGGTCGCTGCCGTTTGCCTTTGCTGGCCAGCTGGTCACAGCCCTGGTGGCACTCCGTGGTGCCGCCGCCGTGTCACCCGATACGGCCAGTACGCTGGTGGCGCTCTCGCCAGCCGCGTCGACGTGGCTGAACGCCACCCCCGATCGCAGCACCGGCGACGAAGCCCTGCGGCGTCGCGCCCTCGCGCTATCGGAACTGGTCAGCGCCGTGGCCGACGACGTCACGGTGGTACTACTCATCGATGACGTGCATTGGATGGATGCGTCGTCGCGCACGCTGGTAGCGGCACTCGCGGAACGCCTGGCTGGGGCACGGGTGCTGCTGGTCACGACGGGGCGCGGCGCCGAGGCCTTCGCCGATCTCACGCCGAATGCTGTTCGCCTGCCGTTGCAGCCGCTGTCTACCGATGACGTGGCGGCCTTGATCACGAGTGTCGCCAGCCTGCCCCCCGAACCATGGGCCGATCTGTTCCCCACGCGATTGCAGACGGCCACTGGCGGCTCACCGTTGCTCATTGTCGAAACGCTGCAGCTGGCCATCGAGCGCGGGCACCTGCACGTGGCCGACACCGTGTGGCACTGCAGTGAACCGAACGAACTGCTCCAGCTGCTGGGCGCGGGGCGGGCACTGCAGCAGCGTGTTGCGGCCCTCCCCGCCACGGCGCGCGATGCGCTGCTGGCCTTGGCGGTGGCCGGCGACGGGATGAACGACGATTCGTTGCGCCGCGTAGTAGGCGTGGAAACCCACGAAGCCATGGCGCTGCTGGAAACGCGCGGCCTGGCCAATCGCGTGGGCGACACATGGCGCCCGGCGCACGACGAGATCGCGGCCATTGCCATCGATACGGCCAGTGCGAGAGACCGCGCGACGATGCACAGCGCACTCGCCGATTGGCTGGAGTCGCAGCCGCCGGCGCCCTACGCGTGGAATCTCGCACGCGCCGTATGGCACCGCTGGCGGGCGGGCGACCCCTCGGCGCTGGAGCAGAGCGCCTCCCGCTTTCTCGATCGCAGTCGCTCCAATGGTGACCAGCTGCCGAGCTTTGATCTGCTGCGGGAGTCCATCGGCGCCGACGTGTCGCCTGACGCAGTTCGGCAGCTGCTCGAACGGTTGCCGCGACGACATCGCCGGCCATCTCTGGCCCTAGGACAATGGCTGCTTGGTGCGGCTGTACTGGTGCTCGCGGCGCTGTTCGTGTTCTCGCGGCAACAGGAAGCACCTCGCGATCCCGATGTGACGTTCGACGTGGCGGTGACCGACAGTCTCGGCAAGATGGAATGGGTATCCGGCAGCGTACTGTTCGATGAGCTCGCCGACGCAGATCATCTGGATGTCGTTTCGCGTGCACCACTCATCGCACAGAGCATCCTGAGTTCCGTGAGTGCCATTCAACGATTGAAGGATGGCGACGGCTACGTCGCCGATCGGCTCGACCCGAACGACCGTGTACGCTCCATCGATCTCGTGCGGGTCTCAGCCAAGGGCGACATATCGACGTTGGTGAGTCGTCCGGACGACCAAGCCTTGCCCACCGTATCGCCAGATACGCAACGGCTCGTCTTCGTCGACCGTGGCCGCTGGCCATCACAGGCGACAGACCTGATCGTCATGAATATCGATGGTACCGACGAACAGCCGCTCACCAATACGCCGCATGAGGAGAAATCTGTGGTGTGGTCACCCGACGGTAGACAGGTGGCCTTCGTGCGCGAGTTTGTCGACCGCCCGCTGACGCAAGTGTGTCGTATCGCGCTCCGCGACCGCGTGGAACGCTGTGTGGACATGCCACGCGATGTGCTGGTGCAGGCAGTGCGGGCGTGGCGCCTCGACGATGCCATTGTCGCCGAGGCCATTTCGAGGCAGTCAGGGATGTTGCAACTGGTGCTGCTCTCTGCCGATGGGCAACGCGTCGACCCCGTCGACGAAGGGGCGCAACGGTATTTCGTGGAACCGCTCGGCCAACTGGTCTTGTGCGAATGCCGCGTCTCCGGCGTGGATCATCCGGTGGCCGCGATGTTCACTATTGGACAGCCGCAGCGCAAGCGGGCGCTCCAGCTGCGTGGGTCGTTCGTACGACAGGTGATCGATAAAGGCCAGCGGTGGCGCACGGTACTTCCCGCACCCGCAGCCGTTGGTATTCGCGCTCCTGATTCTGCAGTCGTGGGGGAGCGGGTGCAGTTGGCGTCGACGGCGCGCGATGCCCGCGGACGTGATGTCCCGTTGCTGCGTCGCGTGTGGCGGGTACTCGACACGGCTATCGCCACAGTGGACGAGGCGGGACTCCTTACGCCCCGCGCGACCGGCATTGCGACCATCGAGCTCGCACTCGCGAACGGCTTGGCCGATACCGCGCGAGTGCGCGTGCTCCCGCCAGCCGAGCGGGTAGTACTGCGCGATGACTTTACCGGCGCACTCGAGGCACACTGGTTTCGTCTTGGCTCACCGCAACCCGCCGTTGTTCGCGTAAGCAGCAGAAACGAGCTGCGCATCAACGGCGACGCGCATCTGGTGAGTGCCGTCGTATCGCGCGAGGCCGTCGACGCGCGCCGTGGCGCCGGGATGCGGGTGCGATTCCGCTTGCCGCTCACGGCGCGTGTGTGGCAGTCGCTGCAGCTTTCGCTCGAGAGCACGCCTGACTCCATCTCGCTTGAGAGCATGAGTCAGCAACCCAACGCGCCCGTCACGAACTGGCGGGCAGCGGAGAGCGGGTCGTGTTTTCTTGCCCTCCCCCGCGGCGAAGGCGTCGTACTGCGTGATCTCCTGGCCATTCGCGCCGGTGGCCAACCCGTCGCCACGAGGCGCGCGCCACCGCCTTTTGGCGATGGCGCCACCCACGAAGCGGTCATTCAGCTCTTTGCCGACGGTCGTTGTGCCGTGAGCCTCGATGGCACGCTGCTCGGTGTGTCGGAAAACTCCATTCGCCAGGACCGCCCGCTGCGCGCGACCATCAGCGGGCAGTCGGTAAACACCACCGTCGCCATCGAAGAAGTGGAGTTCTGGCGCGGCGTGCGCGTGGGCAAGCTCTCGAATTCCACGCCGCGCTGAAGTCGCGGGAGCGCTTGCTCAGACGTTGGCGAGTACCCGGTACCCAGCGCCGCTGCGGAGTCGTTCATCGGCCGTCACCAACACCAAGTCGTAGACACGTGCAGTCGCCGCGAGAAAACGATCGGCTGGATCCTCGTGTGAGAGTTCCACCGCACGAGAGGCAAGCGCGACTTCTGCGGTCAGCGCGGCCTCGCGGCGTGGCATGGCATTGAGCAACCGCTCTACCCAAACCGATGGGGGGCCTTCCACCCGAATACGCCCACGTTCGGCGAGCAACAGCGCCTCCCAGACACTGATTGGCGACAACCAGAGTTCGGTGTCCGGCGCGGTAAGGGCGTCCTTGACCTGCGCTGAGAGGCGCTCCGGCTCAAGCAGCGCCCACAACCAGATGTGTGTGTCGAGCAGCAGCTTCACGGCGCCGTGGCGTCCCACTCATCGGCACCGGCAACCGGTTCCGTGAGATCGCCAACGATGACCGCCGAACTGCGCATGGCCCCGAGCCACTCGCCGCCGTCGCGTGCGACCGAGGGCGGAACGATTTGTGCTACCGGCTGCCCATGCTTGGTCACCACGATGGTGGCACCAGTGCGGCGCACTCGCTCAAGCACGGCCAGGCACGTGGCCTTGAACTCGGAGATGGCGATGGTTTCGGTGCTCATACTGTTGACGATACGACCGATTGGATCATAGTCAATAACTATGGTCATATTCAACCGACATTGAGTACACCGGCAAGCTGACCGGTTCTTGACGCGGGCTTACTGCCTGAGAAGAGGCGTTGACGATCACCTGACATGCCATCTCCAGAATGACCGATGCGCGAACCTGCGAGCGCCATCCACGGCCCGGGCCGGTCACCCTGATTCTGGAGATTCACATGCGACGTACGCTTTTTCGTTTATTGACAGTGCTATGTGTTGGCGCTGCGGCTTGGCCGGCGCAGGCGGCAGAGGCTCAACTGTTCTACCACGGCGATCCCGGCCCTGATGCCTACACAAGCGCGATCAACATTCCGAATGCCGAAGCGCTCAGCAGCCGCGCGGCTAGCGGCTTTCGTGTTCAGGCGGGAAGCTCGTGGCGCGTGGAGGGTCTGTTCGCCAATGCCTATTTGGCGGACCCGCTGGGGCTGATCGAGCACATTCGCTGGGAGATCCGAACCGGCGTGTCCTTCGGCTCCGCCGTGGGCTCAGTGCTCCATACCGGCGCCAGTTCATTTTCCCGTACGGAAACGGCATTCCCGCAGGCCACGCGCGTCGAGTTACACACTCTTCCTGCGCTACATCTTTCAGAAGGTGACTATTGGTTGACCATGTTCGTGGACCTTGCTGGCACCCCGGGGATTTATGGTCCCAACGGCACCAACTTCGGCATATTTGAAACTGCCGGAACGAACGCTTCCGGAGCGAACGCACTGCTCTCCTATTGGCTCTTAGGCGAGACCAGCTCCGCCGAGCCGAGCTTCTCATCTCCTCGCTCCGGCTTCTCCATGGGCATACGGGGAAAGGTCGTCAGCACGGTGCCGGAACCAGACGCGTTGTCGCTGATGCCGCTGGGAATCGTCGGCATCGCACTCCTTCTGCGCCGCCGCGCACAGGTTTGAGTCGAAGAACAAACGAGGAGAGTCGGACGAGCCGCCTACACTGGCCGTGCGACTCTCCCCGCAAGGTGGAATCCTTCTCAGATTACTTGATCAACCAGATCCGCTGATTCACGGGGTACAGCCACTCCACGCCACGCGCCGTAACCATGGCGTCGTCTTCAAGCGGAATGCGCACCTTGGCGCCGCCCCATTCGGGGTTCGGGGTCCACGCGAACAGCTCGATGCTGAACGGGTTGAACGGCTTGATATTGAAGGTCATCTGCCGCGGGTTGAACCACGCGATGCTGGGGCCGCTGCCGTGGCCACGATCACCCACGCTGTGGCAGCCGATGTTCACTTCCACCTTGTCGTCGCTACCGACTTCGTTGAAGGTGCCTTGCATACGGAACAGGCCACCCTTTTCGATTTCGGCTTTCAGCTGCTCCACCATGGCGCCGGCCGTTGGACCGGGCTTGATGGTGCGGTGAATGATCTCCCGCACCTTGAGCGCGTTGTCGAACGCGGTCTGAATACCCTTGGGCGCTGCCGTCTCACCAGGCTTGAGCACGTAGGCCATGCGCTTCACATCGGTCCACGTATTGAGGTAGCCCACGCCCCAGTCGATGATGACGAGATCGCCCCGCTGAATGATGCGACCGTTGCTGGTAGCCTCGATGCCCTTGGGGCCGGTGATGTACACGCTCGGCATATCGAAGCTCGAACCCAATGCGCGCTGCTGCAGCTGATCCATCATCCACCACGCCACATCTTCGAGCGTCGTCACACCCGGCGTGATGACTTCGTTGCTGAGCGCACGTTCGGCAATGCGCCGAGAGAGCTCGCCGGCTTCGCCGAGCGCCACCATCTGCGACACCGTAAAGCCACTGCGGAAGTCACTCACGACCTTTTCGCTGCTTACCAGCTTCGATGCCCAGTCGGGGCCGATCTCCTTCACAAGGCGGTCGTAGCTGGTTTTGGACAAGCCGTCGGCGGCGCCGACTTCCTCCGACATATTGATCGCGATGCGCTTGGGATTGCGCTCGGCAATGAAGGCCTTGAGGTTCGCGAGCCCCAGAATACGGTCGTACACCTTGCACCCTTCGAGCATGCCGCCGCTGGCGCCAATGGCCACGCGCTCGATGCGGTCGCCACCGCGGTCGGTGAAGATGTAGTAGCCAACGCTGCCCACGTAGCCGCGCCCCAGGTCTTCGTACATGGGGTCGAACTGATTCTCCTTCTGCATGGTGATCCACATATCCACGCCGTTGTCGCGCAGCGCAGCGGGGAGAATCTTGTCGAACTTGTCGCGGCGGATCTGACAGAGGCGCTCCCACCGCACCTTGGCCGGCTCAGCAGGAGGCTGGGCGTGCGCGAGGACCGGAAGGAACGCGAGGAGAGCTGAGACGAGAGAGCGGCGCATTTCGGGAGGGTTGGGGACCCCCGAAAATGCCCCGGCGCCGCTCTTGAGGCCAGAGAAACCAGCTGAAGAATTGCGAGGCTGAGAGGGAGAGTCGAGCCTGGATAGCGGTGAGCACGAGGGTTCTAGCGGTGAGAATTGAGGGGCTCCCTCAACTCTCGCTGCTGGTCAGCTCAATTCTCACCGCTATCCAGGTTCACGTCTCCATCGCAGCCTCGCATTTCTCCGTCTGCCAGCTCAAGCCTCACGTCTCATTGTCTGGCCACGTGGCGCTCGATCCAGGCCAGGGCTTCCGGCTCCCGCGTCTGCGCCAGCGAGCGCACTGCCGTCCGGCGCAGTTCGCGGTCTGGCAGCGTTTCGGCCAGCTTGATCAGCGCCGGCACGGCTTCGGCCTTCGGGCGCCGCGCGATTGCCTCAATGGCGCTGCGGCGCACATCCCGATCGCCGGCCTCGTAGGCCATCGAGTCGAGCGACGCCGAGACTCGCTCGCCGGCGAGTTCACCGAGGCGATGCACAGCGCTGGCGCGGAGGCCGGGCGACCGGCTGTCGCTGCGGGCAATACGCAGCAAGGTGGGTACGGCATCGATTGAGTCACCCAGCATCACCGCCTGCAGCGCATTCGCGGCAACACGATCGGGGCCATGCTCGGCGAGTTGCAGCAGCCACGCACCAGCTTCGCGTGTAGCCACGGCGCCAAGATCAGTGATGCCCGTGTCGGCCTTCCAGCGACCGCCCACGTACACACGCAGCGCCTTCGTATCACCGGCTTCGCGCTGCACCACCACGCGCACCGGACCGCGCTCACAGACCGTTTCCACGTCGCGGTTGTTGAGCGGACCGTTCCACATGCCGTTGAAGCTGCCCGAGCGCCCGTCGACGCTGCGATACCAGCTGGTGCCGTTGCCGCACACGCCGGGGCCGGCAGCCATGGTGAAACGCACCGTTGCGGTGCCGGCATTCTGGATGCGCGCGTCGAGAGATTGCGCCCCTACCCCCCGGGTACCCCACAGGGTGGTGCTCGCCACGAGGGCGAGCACCAGGGCCATGCGTAGACGAATCACTTGTTGATGATCTCCTGGAGCAGCTCGAGCGCGCGCGGGTCCTTGCTGCGCGAGAGTGTGCTGATGGCGTATCGCCGCAACTCCAGCTGCTTTTCGTTGCGAGCAACACTGATGAGCTGGTCGATGCCGGCATTGTCACGCAGCGATGCCAGCGACGACAGCGCCTGACGGCGGATGTCCATGTCGCCCGCCTTCTCGTACACTCGCATCAGCGACGCCGCGATGGCCGGACCTGACGGCCGCGCGCTTGGGTCGTTCTGGCCGCTGCCCGAAGAGGTACGTACCGAGACCGCAGCGTTCACCGACGTCTGCCCCGTCATGCGCGTAGTCCAGCTTGTAGCGCCACCACCCGATGCGAGATAGCTCACCGCAACACGGCGCACTTCCATGGCTTCGCGATCGTTGATGGCGAGCGCCACCAGAAAGGCGCGCCCTTCATCGCTGCGCAAGCTGGCGAGATAACGCAGCGCCGTCTGCTTGAGCATGGTGCCTTCAGCCTTTGTGTATACGTCCTTGAAGAACGTGAACGGGTCACCGGCGTCACGACCAGAACGCGACAGATACCAGTTGAGCGCCTCGGCGCGCAGTTCCTCCGGTGCACGAGCATCAGTGGTGATGTCGCGCAGTGTCGACGTGGCCTTGTCCGACTTCGATCGCGAGAGTGCATACACGGCGCGCTTGCGCAGATCGAGATCGTCACCGCTGCGCGCGAGATCGATGAGCATGTTCACCGCTTCGTCGCTCTGCACGTTGGCCAGCCAGAATACGGCCTGCTCACGGACTTCGCGATCAGGGTCGGTCTTGGCCGTATTCACCAGCAGCGACGCCGCATCGGGACTCTTCTGGCGCGCCACCAGCCACACGGCCGTGCGGCGCAACTGCTGCGTACAGGGCTCGCGACGTGCCAGCACCTTCTTGAGAATGGGCATCGCGCGTTCGGCGTCCATCTGCGTGACCGCATTTAGCGCGTCTACCCGCTCATCTTCTTCAGCCCGCGGGCAGCCATCGCTGGCGGCGCGCTCGGCGCGACCTCGCACATTCCGCGCGGCCACAGAGTCGCCACGTCGCCCCAGCATGCCTTCAATACGCGCGTTCAAAGCCGCTGCGTCACCACGGGTGGCCGCTCGCGGATAGTCCCGCTGTTGCAACCCCAACGCATCCTGCGCGAGCCGCAAGTTTGTTTCACCGCCCAGCCGCTGCAGCGCAAAGGCTTCCCAATACGGCGCATCCGACGCGTAGCTGCTCTTGGGGTACTTCTGACGAATCTGGCGGAACAGTTCGGCCGCGCGCTGATAGGCATCGCCCGACAGCGCACGCCGCGCATCACGATACAGCGAGTCGGCGGGGTCCTGGGCATCCCATGGCTCGGGCGCCGCCGTGCGATAGCCACGCGCACGCGCGGTGCTGGCATCCCACATCGTGCCATCCCACGCCATCGGTGCCATGGTCATGGCGAGCCGCGCGCTTTCCATGCCCAACCTCGCTCCTTCAGCCGCGATGGTAGCAACCTCGTTCAACGGCATGCGGGCGAGCTCGGACTGCATGGCCGCAGTGGCTGCGCTCAGTGCCGCGCGATCGACACTCAGGGCCGCCTGCGCACGCGCCATTTCCGCAATGCCGCGTACGTCGACCGCCGCCATCGCGTCGACGATGGTTTCGGCCATGTACGGAGCGAGTGCCTCGAGCCGCGCCAGCGGGGCCATGGGCGCGCGTGGTACTGCGGGGCTCACTGGAGCCGGCGCGGGCGCTGGTGCCGGCACCGGAGCGGGACGAGGGCGCGGCGCCACTTGTGCGCCAACGCCTTCACCAACGAGCGCCAGCGTGCAACCCAACGCCGCCGGTACGAGCCCACGGCGTGAAACACGTACGAACAGACGAGTAAACATCAGTCTCCTCCGAAAATGGCCGCATCGGTTTGCGATGCCGCCGTGACCAACGCGTTCACGCGCGTCAGCAGATTGGTTTCGCGCAGTGTTTCGCGCGGCGCGCGCTGGGTTTCCGGCGCGGTGGAGCGCGCCTGGATGACCTGCACGAGTACGAGTTCGAGATCCTGCAGCAGCCGGCGCGTGCGTTCGTCACGCAGCTGCGGTTGATCGAGCAACAAACGGGTTGTGGACAGCAGTTCCTTGGCCAACGGCGCGAGTTCGGCGCCCACGTTGGGCACTCGCGGCTCGTCGCGCACCGTGGTCAGCAGCGCCACCGTGCGCACGAGATGTTCCTGCATGGCCACGCGCGACGGATCGGCGCTGAACGCATTCGGCGCACTATCAGCTGCTGCCACAACCGTCGACGGCGCCGAGGTGGGCGAGGGCACCACGTAGCGGCCAATGGCCACGCCGCTGACCAGCACGGCCGCAGCCGCCGCGATCTGACGCCACCACCGCGATGGCCCCTGCTTCACCGATGCGGCGCCGTGCAGCGGCATGACCTCGGCAGCGCGCGTCGGCACCTGCTGTTCGGTACCCTGTGCGCGCTCACGCTGAATGCGCGCCCACATCATCTCCCGCGGCACCTCCACCTCAGCGTCAAGCTCGTCCTGCGCCTCGCGAACGCTGTCGAGCATCCACGAGTCGAGCGGTACATCGATGACATCGTGTGCGTCGAGCTCGTACTCTGGGGTGGGGCCCTGCGGCTGCTTTTGATCGTGATGCCTGGTCATGCCGACTCCTTGCCGAGTTGCAGCGACGCGGTGGGGGCAAAGGCCGCCAGCGCCGTGCGCAACTTTTCGCGGGCACGGGAGAGTTGCGATTTGCTGGTGCCGACGGCGCACCCGAGCGCATCGCTGATTTCCTCGTGCGTGAACCCTTCCACGTCATGCATCAGAAATACGCGCCGGGTGCCTTCGGGGAGTGCAGCAATCGCGGCCTTGAGACGAGTCTTGAGGTCGGGATCGCTGGCATCCGATTGTCGGGCGGCCACCGTGGTGGCCTCTTCGAGCGGCGCGGCAAACGCTTCGCGGCGTTTGTGGGTGCGCAGTCCGTTGAGCGTGACCGACACGGCGATAGCATGGAGCCAGCTGCCAAGGGCCGCGTCTCCGCGGAATTGGTCGAGCCGATTGAAGGCCCGCAGGAACGTGTCCTGCGTCCACTCCTGGGCAAGCTCGGGTCGTCCGCTCATTCGGAGAATGAGCCGGTAGATTCGATCCACGTGCCGCTCATAGAACTGCCGTTCCGCCGCGGGATCGCGGGCCCGGAGCCGGGCCAGCAGATCTGCGTCGGACGGCGCCTCGAGCGTCACTGGGCCGCCGGTTGCCGTGCTGTCGTCGTGTCGGTGCGCATGCATGAGCGCCTCAAAGACAGCACGGGGGCGGGAAAGGGTTGCGTGCAACATTGAGGGAGGCGGCGCGACCCTCCCCGGAAAAGGTCACCGCAGCGGTTCGGCGACCTTCTGGCCCTGATTCATGGCTATCGGCTGGGCGGCCCCAACGCCAAGCTGACGGGTTTGGTCGCCCATGACACGCGTGAGGAAGCGCTGCCCCTCGCCGATGCGCTCGACTTCGATGGCGATGCTCTCCACGGCCTGCCCCATCTGCTCGAGACGGTCGGTGACCTCGCGAGGCACCGGGGCGATGACGGTGGCGCCCCGCTTCCAGAGGCGCCGAGCGTAGGCTACGGCGATGGGGCACAGCACGAAGAGCGTGAAGACGATCGAGACAGCCGTGATCGCTTCGAGGCGGTCGCTATCGCTGTTGTCGGGCGGCGGCGGCGGTTCCACCACAGCCCCGGGTACCGCGGAGGCCTTGGCGACGGCCAGGTCCGCTTGGGCGATCTGCTGCTCGAGGCTCGAAATACGACCGTCGGTTTCCTTGAGCCTGGCGGCCAGCCCTTCGCGGTCGGGCGCCGTGATTTCGTCGTTCTTGAGCCAGTTGGCGATGTCGTTGCGCTGCTCCTGCACCCGCTCGAGCTGCTCCCGCAGTTCGCTGCGCTGCGCTTCCATAGCCTTGAGAATGGCCGATGGCGAGGCGCCGTCTGTGGGAATGACGACCTGAAACTCGCCGGGCACAGGAGGCGTGGGTACGGCGGGCGGGGTAGGCTGCGGCATGACTGGGGCGCGGGCGTCGGTGGGCTCGAAGAAACGTTCGGCACGCGAAGCGCGCTGCGCATGCCGGTGACTGCCCTACGTTCGGTCAATGAGGGGGTTTCGGCAACGCCCCCGTTTACCAATCAGCCAGCGCTCAGGCGCCGAGCAGGCGGGCGTTGGTCCAATGCGCTCTCACCACGCACACGGCGCCTGCCACGACCGCCAACACCTCGGCCAGCGGGGCATCAGTGGCGGGACGAACCAACAGCAGCAGCACCAGCCCCGCCGCAAACCACAGCGCCGGCTGCCACGAGCGGTGGCGCCGTACCGCGTGCCCAAGGCTGAGGGCCCCGAGCAGCACCGACGTGGCCAGGAAGGCCGTTTCGACCCACGGATTGCCCAGCTCGGCAGCGCCCAACGCACTCAGAACGCCCATGAGGAGCGCCGTGGCCGCGCAATGCACGGCGCAGACAATACCTGTGGCCATCCCCAGGCGGTCGAGCCAGGGAGTCACCAACCGAGGAAGCGGGACGGAGGGGCTGCACATACCTACATGATATTGACTTATCATGATAAATCAAGACGACTCTGGGACAGGGCCCCGGAGCCCTTGAACTGGGCGGAGGATTCGGCAAGAATTCAAGGCTGTAGATCGACCCGGGGGTTCGCCCCCTCTCCGCCCCTACCGTAACGGGGCTTCCATTCAAGAACGCGCACACCGCCGGCAATGGTGGCGCATGCTGGAGTTCGCATGGCTCAAGAAGGCATTCATCCGCCGTACCACCCGGTGGTCTTCAAGGACGCGTCCACGGGCGCGCTGGTCCTTACGCGTTCGACGATGACGAGCGAGCAGAAGATCAAGCTCGAAGACGGCAACGAGTATCCGCTCGTCCTGCTCGAAATCACGAGCGACTCGCATCCGTTCTACACTGGCACGCAGCGCCTCATCGACACGCAGGGTCGCGTCGACAAGTTCAAGAAGCGTTACGGCCGCTGATGCGGTTTGGCGCCAATGGCGCCGACCGGTTGGTCAAGGGGGCAGCGTCGTTGATCATGATCAACGACGCTGCCCCCTCGGTCATTCGCCCGGCGGCTCGGTGCCGGTGAGCACTGCCGTGATCAGCAAGACCACCGCGGCTATTCCCACCTCGGTCCACACGCGCGCCGTTTCCGGCTGCGCGCCGCGGGCAATGCGTCGCCGTTGCGCGGCCCCGATGGCGAGCACCACCAGCACGAGCGCCGTCTTGAGGGCGAGCAGCCGCCCATAGTCGCCGGCCGCGACCGTGTTGACGTTGGCACTCCGCAGTAGCCGCGCTCCGCTGAGCACACCCGTCAGCAACGCCACCGGTGCGGCCACAGTCGCCGTACGACTGAACGTGCGCCAGGCGAGATCACGTAGCGAAAACACGGGCACGCGTGTGATGAGCAGCGTGACAAATAGTCCGCCAATCCAGGCGCCTGCCGCGACCATGTGCAGCGCATCGAGCACGCGCGCAGCCAGCGGCCACTGTTCATCAGCCGCTGCGTGGCCAAGTCCACCCATGGTCACCGCCACCCCAATCGCGGTCAGCAGCTGCGGCAACGCGGTGCCACGTGCGGCAGGCAACACGAGGGTGACTGAGGCGAGTACGCTGGTCACCGTTAACGCACTCCAGCTGCGCCCCCACGACGTGTCGGCCAACAGCGCCGGCACGTCGGCTCGCGTCATCTCCAGTGCAGCGAGTTGCCCCTGCAGCAACAACAGTGGAGCGGCCACCAGCGCCAGCGCCGCAGCGCGGGCCAGCAACTTGGGACCAGACGCGTCGAATACGCTGCGTGCTCCGGCCTTCCACGCCGGATCGAGAAACACGACGACGCCACGGCCAAGTGCCACCAGACACCCCACATACAAGAGCAGGCGTGCCGCCGCCGCGCTTCCTTCCACCACTACTTGCCCAGCTTGACGGTAAACGCCGACACGCCGTTCACCACGTGGCCATCTTTCGACATGGCCTTCCAGGTGATGGTGTATTTGCCGTCACCAAGTGGCGCCGCGAACTTCGCCACCACCGGTTCGTCTTTCGTGGCCCCACGCGTGAGCTTTGCCGTGGGTACCGCCGCGCCAGCCGCGTTGGTCACCGCCACCTTGGTGGCCGGCAGGTCGGCCACTTCACTCAGCCACAACTTCACGGCGTCGGGTGACGTGGTCAGCGTGGTATCCTTGCCCGGATAAATGGCGCGCAGCTTGAGGTGCGGCAGGCGAGCGGCATTCGCGGCCAACGGCAACGCCATGGCTACGGCGGTAGCCAGCGCGATCACGGCAGTGCCACGAACAACGGGAGCTGTCATAAAGTCGACCTGTGGGAGGAGTGAAACGGGGCCGCTGAAACGTGCCGAAGAAATGTCTGGGGTGGTAGTCCGGCAGAGAACAACCGGAATCCCCGACTGTTATCCGCATCCGCGGCCACTATGCATTCGGTGAGTAGACTGGCCACCCATTTCTTCACCGCCATCGACGATCGGTTCCGTTTTCATGCACGCGCAATCCGATTCCATATACGTCCCCGGCGCAGAAACGCCGCCGGTAGCGCGCGCCATCATTACCACGGCCATGAGCCCCTACTGCCCGGGGCTCACGCTCGAGGTCTGCCCCAGTCCGCAGGCGGACAGCCTGCGCAAGGTGATCATCGCTCGCGTGCAACGCGGTGATACGCGCGCCATGATCGAATCCGACCTCGAGCGCGACTTCGGTGCCGAAATCCGCTCGATGCCCAAGACCGAGGGTTTTGGTCTGGTGGGATGGGCAGTACCTGGACTGGTGGTGCTCACGGGCGCCTTCTTCGTGACGCGATGGCTCCGTCGACAGGTGAAGCGCTCGGCGCGTCCCTAGCAACTACACCTAGCGCATTCCCGCTACAATGCGCGTGCACGTGGCGAGTTGCGGGCGGCCGGTCACCGCACTCACCACCTGCGCCGACGCTGCGACCAGCCCCAACGGCGTTCCGGCCTGGGCATGCCACTCTGCACCATTGGTCAAGTGGCGCATGCGATCGAGGTACTGTCGTTCCGCCTCGGTGCGCACGAGCGTGCGCTGCGCCTCGTCGAATGCGGCATCGACTTCCGGCGACGACCCGGTTAGGGCTTCGAGCGGCGACCCGCATGTGCTCCATTGCAGCAACTGCAGGTGCTCGAAGCGCACGCTGCGCGGTAGGGCTGGGTTGGCTATGCTCGCCAGAAGTTGTTGCCGCGTGTCCTGAAGACTGGGCGTCGGCGCAGCGGCAGCAGCCCTGTCGCCTCTCGCCGACCGGCGCTTGATCTGCTCGCGGAAATCCCGGAGCGTTGCCGCTCCGGCTGTGTTGCCGGTGATGGTGTACAGCTGTCCAAGGCCCTCGGTCACGATCCCGAGCATCGCGCGACCCATGAGCGCGTCGATGATGAACGGCGCATCGTCTACCAGCAGCAACGCCACCGACGCCGCGTTGCGCAGCACCGCTTCGGCGCGCACATAGTCTTTTCGCGCCACGTAGTACGCCGCCCGCACGACCGACGCGTGGGCCAACGCGCGCACATCTCCAAAGCGCGGTACGGGCATACCCACCAGGTTGGCATTGGCGGCCAGCGGCAGTTGAAGGCGCCCGCCGAGCACATCGGCATGTGCTGCCAGCGCGGCGCGATCAAGCAACGTCCATACCGGCAGATTGGCCATCGTCTCGAGGAACGCGCGCTCCTCGGCCGACACGCGCGTCGCCACGCGCGTGATCAGGGTCGACCCGTTGGGTCCCCACCACAATGGCGTGCGCAGATCGGCAAACATGGCCGGCGTCAGCTGCGCCGAGGGCCATGCAATCGGAACAGTCGACCTGGCGGGGAAGTCGTCGGTGCTGCGCACGGGCAGTAGCGCCTGAAGTGCCGCGCCGGCCTCCGTGGGCGACACCGAAGGGTCCGAAGGCACGCGCAGACTTCGAACCTGCTCAACCTCCGCCACACGCTGCACGGCGTTTTCAATGTTGAAGTCGTACAGCGACGCGCTTTTCATCTGCAGCGTGGCCATGGGTGCGGCTACCAGCACCGCGGCGGCAACTGCAATGCGCAACGCGACACGGCGCACGAAGCGCCAGCGGCCAAGGGGCGCCTCTCCGGGCAGCCGCTCGTGAGGTGTCGACACCGCCGGCCACTGCTGGGCGCGTTGGAGCGGAACGACGTTCGCCATAACCCGATCGCCGCCGACATTGAACGGTTCACGTATCGGCGGTTCAGCAACCGCGGTCACCGCGTGCTCACGCTGCATGCGCCGCTCCGCATACATCATCCACTTCCTGCCGGGCCTCGGCCAGACGGCGAATATCGTCGGCCAGGTCGAGGGCGCACGCCACCTGCGTGGTCACGCCATCTACTGAAATCTGTCCGGCGTGCAGCCGCAGCAGATTGAGACGGAGTGTTTCCAGCGCGGCCACGGCATCGCGATGGCGTACCGTCAACTGCTGCTCCTCGTTGCGGTACGCCGCGACGGCATCGTCGTCATTCTGTCGCTGGGCGGCACCTAGTGCGGCGCGCGTGTCGATAATGCGTTCACGAAGCGCCTCGGCTGTGGCCTGCAGTCGGGCGAGTGCGGCGGGCACGTCGGCGAGCGACTCGCGTACATCACGGGGCAACGAATCGAACAACTGCTCGGCGGCGAGGCCCAGTGACAACTCAGTTGCGCGATGGGTCATATTCGCGGCCACGGGCGCTGGTGCCGCGAAGCGTCGCACCAAGGCAAAGGCCAGTGCGCCTGCGCGGCCGGTCCACATACGACGCCAGAAGGCCACATCCACATCGCGCTGCGATTGCAGTGCCACCAGCCACGCGAGGGTGGCGACGATGGTGGCGCTCCCGGTGAGCAACGCCAGAGCGGGCACAAGATCGAGCGAACGGGCACCAGTCATGGCGAAGGGAGCCAGAATGGCCGTGAGCGTCGCTCCGAAACCAGCCAATGAGCGCAGCGACTGCGTGAGCACACGCAACACAGGGTGCGCTCTGCGGGAAGCCCGTTCTTCACGGAGGCTTTCCTGTTCGGCCTGAAATGCCGGCGCGAGATCGCCATGGCGAAACCCTTGCGCCATCAGCCGGTGCGCTTGCGTGAGGGTGAACGAGACGCCGGCCACGCCAACACTGCCAAACATGGCCAGCACACCAGCCACATCACTCGTCACAGAGGAGAGTGCGGTGCCTCCCACGAGGGCGCCCAACAGCGTCGCCATGGTGCCTGCCCCATCGGTGCGACCATCGCGCTTCACAAAGGCGCGCAACACAGCCGGCACGTCGCGTCGCCGTTCGAGCGAGGCGGTGAGCGCAGCGGCCACCTCCTGTGCATCGTGCGGCCTGTCGGGCGGAGCTTTCGCCATGCACTGCGCCACCAACTGCGCAAGCTGACGCGGCACTGCGTTCGCAAGCAGCGGCACCGGCGCATCGAGATGCTGCAGCACGATGGCGCGATGATCCGCCCCCGTGAATGGTGCTCGCCCCGCGAAGGCGAACCACGCACTTACGCCAAGCGAATAGAGGTCGCTGCGCGCATCGACCGGCTGTCCGAGTACTTGCTCGGGGCTCATGTACTCGGGAGTGCCGCAGCCACCGTCTACCACATCACCGACACCCGCTGCGATGCCGAAGTCGGCAACAATCGCGCGCCCACTTTCGCGATCGAGCAGAATGTTGTCGGGCTTGATGTCGCGGTGCACCACGCCCTGCGCGTGCGCGTAGCCGAGTGCCCAGGCCACTTCGCGCAGCAGTCGTGTGCCTTCGGCTGCCGACAGCGGTCCCCGCCGCGCCACGCGCTGTGCCAGCGATTCCCCGTCTACCCACGTCATCACGTAATACACGAAGTCGCCCTGCTGTTCGACCGCGTGAATGGGAATGATGTGCGGATGGGAGAGTCGGGCGGCCACACGCGCTTCGCGCAGAAACCGTTCACGAGCCGTGGCATCGGCAGCGAGCGACAACGGCAGCACCTTGATGGCCACCAGCCGATCGAGATGCACCTCACGCGCAAGGTACACGACGCCCATGCCACCGCGCCCGAGTTCTCGGTCGAGCGAGTAGCGGCCAGCCAGCGCGGATTGCAGCGCGACGAACAGGTCGTCGACAGTGACATTGGAGAGCATATGCTGGAACGACGCCTACGGCGGATGGTCGTCACCCACTGTCACACAGGCAGCCAGACCGTCACCTCAGCGGACTTGTCGGTCGGCTTGCACGCCACCGATTCCGGGTTAGGATCCCTTCATGGGTGATTTTCGTCGGATCCCGGCGCTGCTGTTCCTCATGCTCCACTTGGTGGTGGGCATGCGGCCGGCCGTGCCGTTGTCGGGCGCGAGTCACCACGAGGCGTCGCCCGTTGAGCCGCCCGCTGCGTCGGCCGTTCACGAAGGTCACGGCGGCCACGCGGCCCACGCCAGCGCCGCGACGGCTCCGCAATCGGCCAATGCCGAGCTGCCGTGTCACGGAGACGCCGCAGAACTGCCAGCGGACGATAGGGCGCCCAACTCTGAACACTCGTCGCATCACGACGCGGGCTGTCACGGCGCGCCTTGCTGTGCCCCAGTTGCCCCATCGAGCGTAACTCGCGCTATCGCGACACGCGATGTGCCCATTGCGCGCCAGCGCCCCGTTTCCGGCGCGGCGCGCATTGTGTTTTCCGACGGCGCGCGTCGCCGTCCGCCGGCCACCGCGCCGCCCGCCGTTCGCGTCGGCTGACGCGATAAACGCGACAGACGCGCTGCGCCTCGGCGCCGCGTCCACCACAAACAATTCGACTCCACGCGCGCCGTACGGTGCGTGATGTGCTGCTGATGCACCGAGCCGGCCGCTGGCCGAGCTCGAAGTGCACGTCGTGCGCTCTTCGTGGCGTACCTCAGCCGGAGTCTGTGCACACGCCAGGAACCCTCTAGCCAAGGTCTCCAGTCCTGTCGTGTCCCCCCATCCGGCGGGCCCGTCGGATGGGGGACCAGGTCCTCATTGGAATCTGCAGATCTCTCACCTCATCCCATTCGTCTCATGCGAGTCTCATTCGCTACCGCGTCGATGGCTGTGGCCATCGTTGCGTTCGCGGCGTGCGGCGGCGACAAGCCGGCCGATACGCCTCCCGCTGACACTGCCGCTCCGGCAGTCGTCGCATCTCCTGCGCCCACCGACTCCGCCGCGCCAGTCGCTGCAGCCGGTAACGTCTCGATGGAAAAGGGGCTGGAGATCTATGGCCGTTGCATGGCCTGCCATCAACAGAACGGTGATGGTATGCCGGGGGCATTTCCTCCGCTCGCAGGCTCGGAGTGGGTAACCGGTCCGGTGTCGCGGCCCATCGCCATCCTGCTGCACGGCTTGCAGGGGGAAATCACAGTCAAGGGCGCCAAGTACAACAGCATGATGCTGGCCTACGGCACAGGCGTGCCGATGACCGACGAGGAAGTCGCGTCGGTGCTCACGTATGTGCGCGGCAGCTTCGGCAATACCGCCGCCGCCGTGACCATCGACGACGTGGCGAAGGTGCGTACGGCAACCGCCGGCCGTTCCACGCCGCTGACGCAGAAAGACCTCGAGGCGCTGCAGTAGGCACTTCGCGTCACTCATGGCGCATGCGCGGTGAAGCGCAATGCGAAACCGGCGTCGGGAGGTACGGCCTCCCGGCGTCGCCCCCTCATTCGGAGCGAAGTATGGATCGTCGCACCTTCAGTACGCAGGCGTTTGCCGCCGCCACCGCGCTGGCCACCGGATCACTTGTCGGCTGTCGCCGATCGCCGGTTACCGCCGCCGAGTCGGAGCAGCACCCCAACGCCATGGTCCAGCTCATCGATGACCTGGCCGATGGTGATCCGGCGCAACGGGCGCTCATTCTGCCAACCACGCCACGACGTATCGCCATGCTGGTCTATCCCGGCATGTACCCGCTCGATCTGCTCGGGCCCAAGACCGTGTTCAATGATCTGTTGAACACCCGGGTGCATCTGGTGGCACCAACGCTGGCACCGGTACCTGCTGGGAACGGTGTGAGCATCACCCCCGACGTTACGTACGACACGTGCCCGACGGGATTCGACGTGATTTTCGTGCCCGGCGGCGGTGACGGTACGGTGCGACTCATGCAACACGAACCCACGCTGCAGTTCCTGCGCAAGCAGGCCGAAACGGCGCGGTGGGTCACCAGTGTGTGCACGGGCGCACTTGTGCTGGGTGCGGCAGGATTGCTTGAAGGCTACCGAGCCACCACGCACTGGGTCACGCACGATGTCTTGCGAATGCTGGGCGCCACACCGATGCACAAGCGGGTGGTGGAAGACCGCAATCGCATCACGTCGGCCGGGGTTACCGCCGGTCTCGACATGGCGTTCACGCTGACGGCGCGTCTCGCCGGCGAGAACTACGCGCGCGCCGAGATGCTCAATATCGAGTACGATCCTGATCCGCCGTTCCGCGCTGGGTCACCGAAGCGCGCGGGCAAGAAGATTACGGGAGCGATGACGGCGATGTACGCGGGGATCGTCAGTTCAGCGACGACAGCCGCGAAGGCGCGCACATCTGGTTGACGCACGGCGAGTACTCGCCGGTCACGCGTTAGTCGCGATCGGCGAGTGCGCTCATACCGTTAGCAATCACATCCAGCGCCATCTCCACGCCGATGAACAGCGCGGTAGGTTCGGCGTCGGCGTGCGGCCATGAAGCATCAAGGCGCACGCGAGAGCGTCCAGGAACGCGGTGCCACACGTACATGGGGCCGGGATCGTCGGCAAAGCGCACCAACCCCTTGGCCCGCACCACGCTGGGTGGCAGCGCCTGTACCCACTGCTCGAAGGCGCGTCGCGAGACGACGGCCGGCAAGGGCAGCGTGGCACTCCCGAACGGATGGGTATGCGCAGCGCGTGCATCGCGCGGCCGAGCCGCGGCGGCGGGCACCACTCGGGAGTAGTTCGTGTTCGAACGCCCGCCCCGGCTCTCATCGGCGGTTACTACAACAGACAGATCGTGCAGGTCTCGTGCGAACGCTGCGGCATCGACGTACGCCGCGCGTGGGTTTTCGGTGTGCAGCGAAGCCCGTACGGCATCCAGTCGCGAGGCCGCCACCCGCTCCGTCCAGTTGAGATGCACGTGTGTAGCGGTACTCACCTGGGCCCGTTCGAGGCCATTGTGCCACCAACGCTTCTGCCACCGCGCTGCGTCCACCACGGTGAGCTGCAGCGGCAACGTGAAATGTCGTAGTTGCCCATCAGTGGTCAGATGCCCCAGCAGCTCGTCGGTCTCAGTGGCCCCATTGGCCTCGATGAGCATGACACTGCCCGGGTCTGGTGGCACGTCGTACAGGGTTTGCAGCAGCTCACGCAGTGAGCCGCAGCACACGCATTCCCCATTGAGCGGCGTGACCAACGCCTCGAGCGCGCCCAGTCGCGCTGCGTCTACCCGCGCGTTCTGGAAGTCGTTCAGCACAATGCGCGTGCGGGTGCCTAACGTGGCGAGCGCCGGCACCAGTTGCGTAAGGAAGCGCGTCTTGCCGGCGCCGAGGAACCCCGCCATGAGCACCAGTGGAATCATGCCCGCCATCCTGCGCGCTGCTTGCTCACCATGTCAGGCGCCGTCCGACAATGACAGCTCAGAGAGGAAGCCCCTTATGCCGTTGCGCAGCACCGACGCCAGATAGAGTGCACCTACCAACAGGACTGCGAGCAGTTGCAGTGGCGTGCCATCGGGCGCGTTGTCGATGGCGGGCTGGGTGCTGGGCAACGATGGCAGCAGGGCGTTTACCAGGAGCCCCAGCACGACTGCCACGGCAATCATGGACAGACTGAACGCCCAGGCGAAGCGCTTGCCGTGCATGCGTGTGAGAATGCCAATGGTTGCCACATTCGTGGCCGGCCCGGTGAGCAACAGGGCAAGGCCCGCGCCAGGGCTCACGCCGGCAGCCACCAACACCGCCACGAGCGGCGTCGAAGCCGAGGCGCAGATATATAGCGGCAACCCGACCAGAGCGAACATCAGCACATCGAGGCCCAATGGTATGGACGTAATCCATGATCCAGTAAGCACCGGCGACGCGACGGCGGCCACGACGAGGCCAACCAGAATCCACGGAGCCGTGTGATCGACCATTTCACCAAGGCCCGATTCCGCCGCACGAGCCAGTTTGTCGCGGGTGGTTGTGGCCGCCGGTTTCTGCTCGGCGAGCAACGGCAGCGCACGCCGCGACCGCTTGATGAGCCGCCCCATGATCAGGGCCACCGCCATGGCCGCGGCCGCAGCGGCCACAACCCGAACGATGGCGAACTGCGTGCCAAGCAGCGGAACGGAGAGCAGAATGGCGTCGATGCCAAGTTCAGGCGTCGCGACGAGGAACGCGACGGCTGCGGTGGTCGATGCACCCTGCTGTACGAGTTGCTGGTACAGCGGTACCACGCCGCACGAACAAATCGGCAGCGGCAATCCAACGGCCATACCGGCAAAGCCCTGGCGTAGTCGGGAGCCACGACTCAGCCACGCCATCGAGCCCGCTGGCAGCCACGCGTACACAACGCCCGCCGTGATGTATGCCAGCAGCACCGCAGGGGCGCTATCAAGGCAGAGCGCCCAGAAGGTGCGCCATGTGGCTTCCACCGCGACCATGGCGTCGGTGCCAGCGCGGCTGACATGTAGCACCGCCAACAGCAGTGCGCCCGCGACCGCGCCGAGTCCGTTCACCCACGGCGCCGGCAGTGGTATCGAGCTCGTGGGCGCGTGCGTATGCGCGTGATCGTGCGCGTGGCTATGCTCGTGATCGTGATGATGATCGTGGGCGTGCACATGCGTCTGCACATGCGGATGCCCTGGTTCATGCTCGTGCGCGGGATCGTGGTCGTGGGCTGGATGCACCACCACATGTAGCAGCGAGCCACCAACGAGCGCTTCGAACAACATCGACGCACGCTCCGGCAGCAGCGCAAACATGGCGGGTTCGGCGAAATACCCGACGAGCGTCATGCCAGCCATGAGCGCGAGCACCATGAACGGCACCGCGCGCGCCCGGTCGCTCAGCACCCACCACACCATGAGGCTCACGGGGAGTTGATGCAGCACCACCCCGTAGCCGAGCAAGCCGCCGTTTCCGCCGGCACTCTGTGCCAGTGCGCTGCCGTCGAGCACCGAATGCATCGCTACGCCCAGCATGGCGAGCACCATGACCACGAAGTGTGTCTGGCGTACGCCGAAGCTGAGCAGGCGCTCGGCCATCGAAGGCAAGGCGAAACCCGCGGCCATCACCAGCAACGCCAGCGCATCTGACTCGACCAGCGCATGCGGGACGACATCGAGCAGCACAAGGCCACCGATGCTTACGAGCACGAACCCATCTATGAACGTGAGCACGGCCGGTCTCGATCGTGCCAATCGCGCGACCAGCGGCCCCGTTCCGAGCAGGCTGAGGCTCGACAAGAGCAGTGCGTGGTTCACGATGTCGTACCCGGGATGTCCATATCCGAAAGATCACCAGCCGGGTTCAGCTGTGCTACAGGCAAGACCTACTCGAGTACCTCGGTCTCCGTCCACTCCGGGAACGGGTCCGCAAAGGTGGACCAGAGGGCCGGTCCCGCTCGCAACTCCTCGTCGGTCACGAGGCATGCGTCGAGCAACGAGGTGAGCCCCGCGTGATCAAGCCGCTGTCCGATGATCACGATTTCCTGACGCCTGTCGCCCAGCTCAGCGTGCCACAGCCCTTCGATCACCGATCGCTGCTCGTCGTCTATATCCCATGTGTCCGGATCGCTGGCGGCGTACCAGTAGCCAGCCGGGTTCACCTCCAACAACTGGCCAGCCTGAGCCCAACTTCCCACCAGATCGGGACGGGTGGCAATCCAGAAATACCCCTTCGCGCGCAGCACGCCGGGCAGTCCTTCGTCCACGCGCGCCCACAACCTCTTCGGATGGAACGGCCGCCGCGCGCGGTACACGAAGCTGCCGATGCCGTACTCCTCAGTCTCGGGGATGTGCTCGCCGGCGAGTTCCTTCTGCCAGCCGGGTGCCGCCTCAGCACGTTCGAAGTCGAAGAGATGACGGCCAAGGATCACATTCGGCGACACGACGCCACGCGTCGCCGCGACCAACTCCGCGTCCGGATTGAGATGGTGGAGGATGGCGCGCAGGCGGCCGAGTTCGTCCTCGCTTACGAGGTCGGCCTTGTTGACGATGATCACGTTCGCGAACTCCACCTGATCGATGAGAAGATCGGGGATGGTGCGTCCGTCGTCGTCACCGAGTGAGAGCTGGCGCGCCTTGAGATCATCGAGTGACCCGAGGTCGGCCAGAAAGCGATACGCATCGACCACGGTCACCATGGTGTCGAGGCGCGCGACCTGCGCCAGCGATACGCCCTCCTCCGCTTCGAACGTGAAGGTGGCTGCCACGGGCAAAGGCTCACCGATGCCGGTGCTTTCGATGAGCAGGTAGTCGAAGCGGCCTTCACCGGCGAGTCGCGCCACTTCCTGCAGCAGGTCGTCGCGCAGCGTGCAGCAGATGCACCCGTTGGTCATCTCGACCAACGTTTCCTGCGTGCGCGACAGGGCCGCGTTGCCACCCCGCACGAGCTGCGCGTCGATGTTCACCTCGCTCATGTCATTCACAATGACGGCCACGCGCAGTCCGTCGCGGTTGGCGAGCACGTGGTTGAGCAACGTCGTTTTGCCGGCCCCCAGGAATCCTGAGAGTACGGTGACCGGCAGTCGCCGATCATTGGCCAGCGTCGCGGGGGCGATCACTTCGACTCCCGGTAGATGACGTGACGCTGGACGTGCGGATCGTACTTCCGCTGCTCCAGCCGCTGAGGCGTGGTGCGCGGGTTCTTGGTGGTGACGTACATGTGATGGCTCTCGGTGGAGCGCAGCTTCACGTTGACGCGGCCGCTTTTGGCCATGGGGGCTCCGAACGCAGGAGTCGACTAGTTAGTACTGCGAACTCCGTATCATTAATTCACCACGCAAGCCCCCCGCCTCAGCCCTCCCGGTACCTAGCAGGCCGAAGCTCGAGAAGCACAGCCGAGGTTCACGATGGATTTCGATCTTCCATAGCCATGATGACGCCATGACGGCTTATTACTGGCTTTACCAATGGATACCAGACCGCCGCCACGACCCCCCACCCTACACATGCGGCCACCACCGTGTCGCTCAGGAAGTGCGCCGTAGCCATCACCCGCGATAGCCCACAACTGGCCGCCAGCGTGTAGAACACCCAGCGCGCGCGGGGGAAGAGCCGCGCCAGCGCAAAGGCCCCGGCAAACGCGACCAGCGTGTGGGAGCTGGGCATCCCCATGCCCCGGTTCGACCACGGGCCGTCGGCGAAGCTGCGAAACGCGTAGCCGAACAGCTCTGGATCGGGGCGCAGCCGCCGCACCAGCAGCTTGAGCACCTCAGCCGCGAGCCCGCCGAGCGTGGGCCCCAGAACCAGCAGCCACGTGCCCGCGCGCCTCTTCACTGGCTCTCGAACCTGAAGCCACCACGCCAGAGCCAAGAGCAGCCAGGTCGGCAGGAAGCCCATGCTGCGGAGCAGCCGACCCCAGTCTTTCTCGTACACTGTGGGTAGCCGCACCAGTCGCCACGCTGTCTCGTCGAGCAGGTGGGCGGCCACGATAGCCACGGCGCTCGCGATCAGCCAGCGCAACCACGGCGGCCGGGCCAGCCCGGTGTAAGAAGAGATTTCAACGGACATGCGGCTAATCAATCGAGCCATCGGGGCCTACGCTACCGATGCCACCCGCCGAATCACCATGTCATATTGAACGGCATGGAACGCAACACGCGGCAACGAGATGCCATCCGGCAGGTATTCGAGGAGACGCCTCGCCCGCTCGGCCCCACTGAGGTGCTCGAGTATGGGCGCAACCATGTGTCCAAACTCGGTATTGCCACCGTGTACCGCACAATCAAATCGCTCGTAGAGAGTGGCTGGCTCGTGCCCGTTGAATTGCCGGGCGAAGCCCCGCGCTATGAGCGCTCGGGGTCGGCACACCACCATCACTTCAGCTGCCGGCAGTGCTCCCGCGTGTTCGAGATTCACGGCTGCCCCGGCGATCTCAAGAACCTGGCCCCCGACGGCTTCCAGCTGGAGTCGCACGAAGTCGTGCTGTACGGACTGTGCAACAAGTGCGCGGTATAATCGCGTGGGCACTCGCCGGGGTCCTGCTTTCAGGATGTGACGCGCGAGGGACGTTCGATGGGGTTGCCGTCGATCCGCCCCGCCCCATGCCCCCGGTTTCGTTCGTCTTGCCCGACAGTTCGTCGTATGCGCTGGGCCCGGTGCCAGGGCGACCGCTGGTGGTGTTTTTCGGCTATACCCACTGCCCCGACGTGTGCCCCACCACGTTGGCCGACTGGAAGCGTGTGAAGGCCCAGTTGGGACGCGATGCCGAGCGGGTGCGCTTCGTGTTCGTGACGGTCGACCCCGAGCGCGATACGCCAGAGGTCGCGCGTCGGTACGCGCGGCAATACGACTCCACGTTCATAGGACTGTCGGGCGACGCGCCTACGACCGCCCGCATCATGGAAGCGTACGGAGTGGCTGCCGCTCGCGAAGAGGGGTCGGCGGCAAGTGGGTATCTGGTGAGTCACTCGTCGCAGGTATTCCTCGTGAATGGCGATGGGAACCTCGTGGCGCTGTATCCGTTCGGCACGCGATGGGAAGCGCTCGCCGCCGATCTCGCGCGTTTGCTCTGATGGTTTCGTTCTGCTCCTGTTCCAGCCGTGTGCCGTCACGCGGCGCTGCCGATTTCTCCATGTCTGCCCTTCGCTCCAAAGTCCGCCTGCTGACGGCCGTTCTCCTGCCTGTGGCTGGCGCTTGCGCCACCGCGGAACCCCCGCGCACCGGGCGGATCGTCTCCTCGGCGTGGGCCCGACCGGCTGACTCCGGAGCCACCAGCGGTGCGTACCTCACCATCATCAATGCCGACTCGTCGTCGGTGGAGTTGGTTGGTGCGTCCAGCGCGGTAGCGCTCGCCGCCGAAGTACACGAGACCATGACCCACGAGGGGATGTCGCACATGATGGCGCGAACGGCGGTTGCCATTGCGCCGCGCGATTCGCTGGTCATGAAGTCCGGTGGCCTGCACATCATGCTGCTGCAACTCACACGACCGCTCGCCGTTGGCGATACCATTCCGCTCACGCTGCGCTTCTCTGCGGGCGACTCGGTGATGGTGAACGTGCCCGTGCGCGACTTCTGAGCACCACGCGATGCTACGAAAGGCTCTCGTACTTGCCGCCCTTTTAACGGCGACGTTCGGCATCGTGTGGTACACGTGGCCACGCCCCGACACACTCATTCGCGTACAACGCGGAGGGGTGGCGGTAGTGACTGACATTTTCGGGCGCAACGCCCCGCTGCCCGACACGGTGTACGTGGGGGGGCGCGGACCGAAACGCAAAGTTCGTGTTGTGAACGAAGACACCGTGCAGCACCAGCTGGCCATGTTTACCGTGCCAGCCGGCGAACAGACAGAGTACACGGTGCCCCCCGGCACCTTCGGCGGCGCCTGTTCGGCGCATCCGACCAAGAAGCAGCTCACCTTCGTAATCCGGTGAGCGCGCGGTGAGTCAGGTGCCCTTCGACCGCGCGTTGTTGCCGCCATCCACCATGAATGCGGCACTCGACGAAGAGTTGCGCGCACTCGAAACAGCTGGCCTCAAGCGTGCGCTGCGGCAAGTGCAGCAGCGCCGTGCCGGAACGTTGCTGCTGGGCGGCGAGCGCGTCGCCGACTTCGCGTCGAACGACTACCTCGGCCTGGCCAGCGACCCGCGAGTAGCGCGTGCGGCGCACGCCGTATTGCAGGCCGAGGGTACGGGCGCCGGGGCCGCGCGACTGATTTCGGGGAACTACCCCATTCATGAAGCGCTCGAACACACGCTCGCGCGGCTCAAGGGGTGCGACTACACCCTGCACTTCCCGTCTGGCTACATGGTCAACGTGGGAGCCATCCCGGCCCTCGCCGATCGTGGCGACGTGATCTTCTCCGACGAGCTCAATCACGCCTCGCTCATCGACGGGTGTCGGCTGTCGCGCGCGACCGTGCGCGTATTTCCGCACAACGACCTCGACGCGCTCGAGCGCATGCTCGTAGAGGAGCGCGGTTCGTACCGTCGCGCGCTCATCGTGGTGGAAGGCGTGTTCTCCATGGACGGCGACCTGTGTCCACTCGATCGTCTCGTGCCGTTGGCGCGCGCGCACCGGGCGTGGACGTACGTCGACGACGCCCACGGCACCGGCGTGCTTGGCGCCACTGGTGCGGGGAGCCTCGAGCATTTCGGCGTGTCCGGTGAAGTCGATGTGGTGGTGGGTACACTCGGCAAGGCGTTGGGTACTGCGGGTGCCTACGTGGGCGGGTCGCAGGAACTCGTCGAGTTTCTGGTGAGCCGCGCGCGCTCATTCATTTTCACCACGGGGTCACCGCCGGCTCTGGCCGCGGCCACACTCGAAGCGCTGCGCATTGCCCAAGTAGAAGGGTGGCGGCGCGATGCCGTGCGTGAGCGCTCGCGCCGACTGCGCACTCGACTGACCAATGCCGGCTTCACCGTAACGGGCCCCGACGACGGTCATGTGATACCGCTGGTCATCGGCGATCCGGGGCGCACCATGGCCGCCGTAGCCGACCTGAGGCGACGCGGGTTTCTCGTGGGTGGCGTGCGGCCGCCTACGGTGCCGGTCGGCACCTCGCGACTGCGCATCTCGATGTCGGCAGTCCATCCCATGGAATTGGTCGATGGATTGGCGGCCACGCTCATCGACGTGCTGCGCCGCAGCTGAGCGGCCACGTCGCCTTTTCCCCTTCGCGCGGTCGCGTTGCATGTCCGACTCTCTGTTGTCCCTCGATGCGGCCCACGTGTGGCATCCGTACACGCAGCATCACGCCGCGCCGCTTCCCACGCCGATCGCGCGCGCGCAGGGGAGTTGGCTGTACGACACCAACGGCCGGCCCATCCTCGACGCGATTTCGTCGTGGTGGGTCACGACACATGGTCATTGCCACCCGGCCATCGTGCAGGCCATTGCCGATCAGGCTGGTGCGCTCGATCAGGTGATTTTTGCGGGGTTCACGCATGCACCGGCGGCGCAACTTGCCACGGAGCTGGTGCGCCGATTGCCCGACGGCCTCACACGCGTGTTCTTCAGCGACGATGGCTCAACGGCTGTCGAAGTTGCGCTCAAGCTGTCGCTGCAATCGTTCGCCAATCGAGGCACGCCACGCCGGCTGGTGGCGGCGCTCGAGAACGCCTACCACGGTGACACCTTCGGGGCCATGGCGGCGGGCGCGCGCGGTGTGTTTACGCACATGTACGAACCGCTGCTCTTCGAGGTGGCGCGACTGCCCGACCCCTCCGAAGGCGACACGCTCACTGCGCTTGAACGACTGATCGACGAGCGTGGTCATGAACTGGCTGCCGTGATCGTGGAGCCACTCGTACTCGGTGCGAGTGGCATGCGCGTGTGGAGCGAGGAGGTGCTGCGCGACATTCGCGCTCGCACAACGGCGGCCGGCGTGCATCTCATTGCCGACGAAGTGATGACAGGGTTCGGGCGTACGGGCCCGCTGTTCGCGTGTACGCGAGCCGACGTACAGCCCGATCTCATCTGCCTGTCGAAGGGCATCACGGGTGGGCTGCTGCCGCTGGGTGCCACGGTGGCCACCGAAGAGATCTTCGCGGCGTTTTCGAGTGAAGACCGGCGCAAGACGTTCTTCCACGGGCACTCCTACACGGCCAATCCCATTGCTTGCGCGGCGGCACTCGCCTCGCTCGCGCTGTTCGATGCGCAGTGCGACGCCGCACGGCAGCGCATCGCCACGGTGCACGGGCAGCAGCTGGCACAACTGCGCGGCACCCGCGGCGTGAAGGCGGTACGGCAGATCGGCACCGTGGCGGCCGTTGAACTCGATGCGCCCGCCGGATACCTCAGTGACATCGGCCGTGAGTTGGCCGCCTTCTCCCTCCAACAGGGGGTATTGGTGCGTCCGCTCGGCAACGTGGCGTATTGCCTGCCCCCGTATTGCATCAGCGAAGCGGAACTCGGCCTCGTGTACACCGTGCTGCAGCGGTTCCTCAGCGGTGAACGCGCAGCGGCAATTCCTTCAGGGGGCCCGGTCGATGACTGATGCGCCAACCGCCGTGCGCCGACTGGGCATCACCGGCACTGATACCGGCATCGGCAAAACCGTCGTGACCTGCGCGCTCGCAGCACGCGCGCGACAGTTGGGTGTGCGGGTCGCGGCCATGAAGCCCGTGGAATCGGGAATCGACGCGAGAGCCCAGGAGCACGGGGGGCTCGCGTCCGATGCCGAACGCTTGCGTGCTGCCTGTGGCAACGTGCACAACCTGTCGTTGGTGCGTCCCTACGTGCTCGAGGAACCACTCGCCCCCTTGGTTGCTGCACAGCGGGCGGGGGTGACCCTTTCGCCAATCGCGCTTGACGACGCCCGGGAGGCGCTCGAACGCGAGCAGGAGCTCCTGCTCGTGGAAGGCGCCGGCGGTTTGCTGGTTCCCATTGCTGCGCAGCTGTCGTACGCCGATCTGTTTTCCCGCTGGCAATGCGACGTGGTGCTCGTGGCCGGCAACAAACTCGGTGTGCTCAACCACGTGCTGCTCACCGTACAGGCTATTCAACACGCCGGATTGCGCCTGGCCGCCGTGGTGCTCTCCACGATCACCCGCGACGCCCCGACGGTGGCGGAAGGGACGAATTTCGAGGTGCTACAGCAGCTGCTGCCCAGGCAGCCTCTCTATCGTTTTCCATGGGTGCAGCGCGCAGACGACCTCAACCAGCTCGCGCTGGCAGCGGAGTCAGCGGGTTTGGATGCGCTTCTCTCCTCCCGATTCCAAGTCGCACCGCACGGTGCCAGTTTTCGTCCATAGCTGTCCTGACACTCCTGCTCAATTCGCCATGACCGTGTTTTCCAACTGGCAGTCTCTCGCCGACAAGTCACTCGCGGGCGAACTGCTTTCGCGTGACGAAGCGCGCGCCGTGCTGACGGCTCCAGACGACCAGCTGCTCGATCAGCTCGCCGCTGCCTACCGGGTGCGGCGTGCCGCGTGGGGCAATCGCGTGCGCTTGCACTTCCTGCTGAACGCGCAAAGTGGCTTGTGCCCCGAAGACTGCGGCTACTGTTCGCAGTCCAAGATTTCGGCCGCCGAGATCGAGAAGTACCCCATGTTGGCACAGGAGCGCATCCTCGAGGCCGCCGATCGCGCGGCACAACTGAAGGCCGGCACACTGTGCATGGTGATTTCCGGGCGCACGCCTGGCGATACCGTTTTTGGCAAGGTGCTCGACGCGGTGAAGGCGGTGCGTGCCAAGCACGACCTCAAGATCTGCGCGTGCCTCGGACTGCTCAACGAGGACCAGGTGCTGCGCCTCAAGGAGGCCGGCGTGGAGACGGTGAACCACAATCTCAACACGTCGGCCAACTACACCCCGGAAATCGTGAGCACGCACAGCTTCGAAGATCGCGTGAACACGGTCGAAGCGGTGAAGAAGGCCGGCATGAAGACCTGCAGTGGTGGCATTCTCGGCATGGGCGAGAGCGACGACGACGTCATCGATCTCGCGCTCTCGTTGCGCGAACTCGACGTAAAGAGTGTGCCGGTGAACTTCCTCATCCCGGTTCCGGGCACCTCGATGGAAGGCATCAGGCAACTGGACCCACGGCAGTGCCTGCGCATTCTGTCGCTGTATCGTTTTCTGCTGCCCACGCAGGAAATTCGCATCAGCGGCGGCCGTGAAGTACACCTGCGCAGCATGCAGGTCATGGGGCTGTATCCCGCCAACTCGATCTTCGTGGGCGACTATCTCACCACGCAGGGGCAGTCGGCGCGCGACGACTTCCGCATGATCGAAGACGCGGGGTTCGTGCTCGAAACGCCGGACGGCGATGTCTACACGGGCGATCCCATGGCGGGCGTGCCCGAGGAATATCCGCGGGCAGCGCTCCCGCTGGTCGAGGTATAAGGCGGGTGCGAGTGGCGCGCTATTCGGCGGCCACTCGCTTGAGCGCTTCCACGAACACGGCGCTAGGCTGCGCCCCACTCACGCCGAAACGTCCATCGAGCACCAGGAACGGCACGCCTTGCACTCCGAGGCGTGCCGCTTCGCGTTGGCTCTGCAGCACGTCCACATCGTACGTCCCCTCGGCGAGCACGCGGCGCGTTTCGGCTTCCTCGAGACCGTGCGCGACGGCGATGCGCACGAGCACGTCGTCGTTGCTGACATCGGCGCCCTGCGTGAAGTTGGCTGCGAACAGCGCCTCGACCAACGGCCACACGTTCACGCCGCGCTGCTGAGCGAACACCACCAGGGCGTGCGCTTTCACCGTGTTCGGATGCCGAGTGATGCGATCGAAGTCGAAGGTCAAACCATCGGCGGCTCCGGCCTGCGCCACGCGCTCGAACATGGGCTGCGCGCGCAAGCGTCCGCCGAACTTCGTTTCCACCACTTCCGCCCAGTCTCTACCCTCTGGCGGAATGGTCGGATCGAGTTGAAATGGTCGCCAGGTGACCTCGAATACGACATCAGGGAGCGTTTCACGCACCGTGTCGATGGCGGCAAAAAGCCGACGATCGCCAATCCAGCACCAGGGACAGACGATGTCGGCGTAGAGTTCGAGCGGAATGGTTCTCGTGGATCGCATGCGATGGAGTGTACGTTAGTGACAGGAGCGAGGCGACCCCGCTTCCTCCCCGTCTTCGTTCTGCCCCCTGCGTCCTGTCCATCCATGTCCATCGCCGATATTCGCAAGGATTACCAGCGCCACGCGCTCACTGAAGCCGACGTAGCCGACGATCCCGTTGTGCAGTTCACGACCTGGTTCGACGAGGCCGTCACCGCTGAAGTTGTCGAACCGAACGCCATGTGTCTGGCCACGGCCACGCCCGATGCGTATCCGTCGGCGCGCATCGTGTTGCTCAAAGGGGTCGACCAGCGCGGCTTCGTGTTCTACACCGACTATCGCAGTCGCAAGGGCACAGAGTTGGCGGACAATCCGTGCGCCTCACTGTGCTTTTTCTGGGCGGAACTCGAGCGTCAGGTGCGCATCAACGGCGCCGTGCAGCGTGTGAGTCGCGCCGAATCCGATGAGTACTTCCAGTCACGCCCGCTACCCAGCCGCATCGGAGCGTGGACCTCATCGCAAAGCAGTGTGCTGCCGTCGCGCGAGGTGCTCGAAGCGCAACTCGCGGCCAACGCCGAGCGATTCGGCAACGGTCCGGTTCCCCTTCCCGATCACTGGGGCGGATTCCGCGTGGTGCCCGAGGAAATCGAATTCTGGCAGGGGCGCCCCAGCCGCTTGCACGATCGCATCCAGTTCCGGAAAGAAGCCGGCCGCTGGGTGAAGCGTCGTCTGTCTCCCTGATCTCACCGTGCGACCGCTCGCGGCGTGTGCCCTTGGGCTGCTTGTTGCAACCATGGCGTCGGCACCCGTGCCGCTTGTGGCGCAGCGGGCGCGCCTCACCGACCGCGCGTGCAGTGATACGCTGGCAGGAACAGCCACCGCGCGTCGCCCCGCACCACCGAGCCAGCCGTCGCTCACGTGGCGCGACGGCCCGGTGGCGTGGACCGAATGGCCGGTGCAATTGGGACAGCGGGCCGTTCCCGTCACGGTGGTCGTGGCGCGTTTCAATCCCACGCAGCTGGCGCTGGCGCTCGAGATTGCTCGCACCGGCGACGCACTGGGGCCGTGGTCCATCGATGTGGCTCCACCGCAGGCACTCGTGGCCTTCAACGCCGGCCAGTTTACCGACGACGGCCCCTGGGGATGGGTGGTACACCGCGGGCGCGAGTGGCAAGCGCCGGGAAGCGGCGCCTTGGCCGCGTCGATCGTGGTCGACAGCAGCCATCGCGTACACATCGTGACGCCGTCGCAGGCGTCGGCGTGGCATACCGGCAGTGCGCGGGGCAGCGTGCTCGAGGCGCTGCAGTCGTACCCCCAGCTGCTCGCGGACGGCCGGCTGCCGCGCGCATTGTGCCGCGTCGGCGCCATCAATCGGGGGCATCGCGACATTCGCCTGGCGCTGGGTCTGCTGCCGGATGGCGGAGTGTTGGTGGCGTTGACCCGCTATGCACCGGCGGCCCTGCTTCCCGAGGCTGCCTCCCGGTTGCCGATTGGTCCGACAACCCTCGAAATGGCCGAGATCATGTGGCGCCTGGGTGCCGTCGACGCCGTCATGCTCGACGGCGGCCTGTCGGCCCAGCTGCTCATTCGCGACGACGCGGGGGTGCACCGCTGGCCAGGGTTGCGCTCGGTTCCTTTGGCCATCGTGGGAATGCCCCGGTAGTTCCGTCAAAGCGCACCCCGGCATGCAAGAGCCGGCACACCCCGGGCTGCTTGCGCCGCGTGGGACGATGCGTTGATTCCCGGGATATGCTCCCGCTCGCGTTCGGACGTTCACTCCGGAGTGCAGTCATGTGGATTTCCCAGAAGGACCAAGTCGAACCGGCGAACGCACGCCAGCGACTGACGTCGCGTGTTGCCACGACACTCACGGTGGCGCTCCTGCTCACCGTGGCCGCGACGCCGGCCGAAGCCCAACTCGGGCGCCTGAAGAAGATGGGGGCCGATGCCATCAAGGATGCCGCCAAAGACAAGCTGAGTACCGACAAGAAGGAGACGGCGAAAGCCGCGGCGTCAACCGAGACTGGTACCGCCAAAGCGAAGGCACCGGCGCTGCCGACACTCGATGAAGACCGCGTGGCGCTGCTGGTAGCAGGGCTCATGCCGCAGGTGAAAGCCGCAGAAGTGCGCGCGGCGGCGGCGACAGCGCGGAATGCGTATCTCACGCGCAAGAAGGCGAGCGACGCGTGCATCGAACGCGCCTCGAAAGACCTCAACGTGGCCGCGATTTCTGCCAACGCCGAGAAGAATTCCGCCAAAATTACGGCGCTGCAAAAGCAGACGGACGCGGTACAAGCACGCCTCAACGCCGCGTCGAACGCCAACGATCTCCGGCGGCAACTGTATCTGACGGATACCGTCACGATTCTCACGCAACGATCGGCGGCACTGACCCTCGGTGCACCATGCGAGTTCGACTTCACCCCGTCGGCCATGCTCGAAGAACGCCTGGCGTCCATGCAATCCACTGGGTCACGGGAGGCCTCGGCCGGATTCGACCCGGGGGAAGCAACACGTGGTGTCCTCAGCCGCTATCACTACGGCCTGTTGCGTGAACGACTCGCGCTCTGGGCAATGATGCAGGAAGACCCGTCGCTCAAGGATACGGGAAAGGAGGGCGTCTTTACCGCGGAAGAACAGGCTGCACTGACCGCGCACGCCGCCGATATCAGGAAGCTGGCCCCGCTCTTCAAGCGTGACGCCCTGACGTGGAAAACGTGGGAGGACCTCCGCGACTGGTAACACGGCGGGAACCATCGGCAGCAACCACGAGTTCCGCGTGCATGTCCTCGACTTCGTTCCCGACATCGCACGCGGTTCTCATTTTCGGTGCCACTGGCGGCATCGGTGCTGCCCTGGCCCGCCGCGTGGTCGCCGGTGGTGGTCGCGTGTTTCTGAGCGCTCGCGGCGAAGAGCGACTGGCCTCGCTCGCCGCCGAACTCGCCGCCCCGTATCAGGTCGCCGATGCCACCGACTGGGCGCAGATCGATGCCGTCGCCGATGCCGCCGTGGCGCAGTTGGGTCAGGTAACCGGAGTGGCCAATTGCGTGGGCTCGCTGCTGCTCAAACCGGCGCATCTTACGAAGTTCGACGAATTCCAGCACACCATCGCGCAAAATCTCACGAGCGCGTTCGGCGTAGTGCGCGCGGCGGTGCGCGCCATGCCGGCAGGCGGCAGTGTCGTGCTGTGTAGCACGGCGGCCGCGCGTATTGGGCTCGCCAATCACGAGGCTATTGCCGCCGCCAAGGGCGGCGTGCAGGGGCTGGTACTCTCGGCGGCAGCCACCTACGCACCACGCGGGCTTCGGGTGAATGCCGTCGCGCCCGGGCTGGTCGACACGCCGCTCACCGCCCGCATTACGGGATCGGCGCCCGCGCTCCAGGCCTCGCAGGCCATGCATGCCCTTGGCCGCGTAGGGCAGCCCGACGATGTCGCGGCGTGCATGGCGTGGTTGCTTGGCCCCGATGCCTCGTGGGTGACGGGACAGGTCTACGGGGTAGACGGCGGGCTGGGCACGCTGCGCGCGAAGTAGCGCGCAACGCACGCCGCGTCAGTGTTGCGCGGAGAGTTCTTCGCGCAGCTTCACGTAGCTCTCGTAGCGACCGCGCGAAACAGTGCCGCTGACCACCGCATCCCGAATGGCGCATCCGGGTTCGACGGTGTGCAGACAGTCGGCGAAGCGGCACTTCCCGAGCATGGGCGCGAACTCCGGAAAGCAGTGCGGCACATCGACCGGGTCGATGCCCCAGAGGCCGACCTCGCGTAGCCCTGGCGTGTCGGCCAGAAAGCCGCCGCATGGCAGCGGATGCAACACCGCGCCAACGGTGGTGTGCCGCCCCTTGTTCACGCTATCGCTGATCGCCGCCGTGCGCAGATCGAGCCCGGGAAAGAGCCGGTTCATGAGCGACGACTTGCCGACGCCCGACGGACCCGATAACGCCGAACTGCGACCGGCCAACGCGTCGTGCAACTCCTGCAGCCCCTCGCCGGTAGCGATGCTCGTGTAGTGCACCGGATAGCCGGCGTCGGCGTGCTCGCGAAACAGAGCGTGCGCCTGTTCCGGCGTAACCAGATCGCACTTGTTCACCACAATGCGCGCATGCAATCCGTTGGCTTCCGCAATGACGAGGAAGCGGTCGAGCATACGCGGATGCGGCTCCGGACGAGCGGCCGCAAAGACCACCAGTACCTGATCGAGATTGGCCACCACCACGCGCTCACCACGCGCACCGCCAGGCGCACGTCGCGCCAACTTGCTCATGCGCGGATGGATGGTAGTGATGATCCACGCACCGGGGTCACTGTTCTCCCACCGCAGCGTCACCTTGTCGCCCACCGCCAGCTTGAGCGCGCCGCGATCTTCGTGCTTGAGCCGCCCGCGCAACGACGCCGATGCGGTGGCGCCGCTGGCGAGCCGCACATCGTATACACCGCCCGTGCCCTGCACCACCACACCATCGACATGCAGATCGTCCGGTGGCACGGGGCCCAACTGCACGAACAGACTCGCGTCGCGCGTCATGGCGTGCGCCTCGTACGAATGAGCCCGTCGAGCGCGGCTTTCACCGTGGCGAGTTGCATGGCGCCGAGCTGGTGCCGGACTACCGGTTCGCTCTGTCCCTTCACGAGGAAGTCGGTTTCGAGATGTCCCTGCACCTCGGGCTCACCGTGTCCCCAGCGGACGAAGAACAGGTACGCGCCCCACGGCGCCGCACGCTCACCCGTGGTGTCGGTGAGTATGTCGGCCGAATACGAGAAGCCGTCCACGCCCTCGAAGGCGGCCGGCCGCTTGTGCACGGCCATGTATCCCCCGAGGGTGCGCTCGTCACCAGCCGCGTGATCCGGCGGCTGATGATGCCCATGGTGCACAGCGGGCGGCGTGTCGTGCTGCTCAGCCGCCAAGCGACTCCTTCACGATGTTGCCCGCCATGAAGGCGATATTCGCCGGGCGTTCGGCCAACCGGCGCATGAGGTACGGATACCACTGGCTACCAAAGGGCACGTACACGCGTACGCGGTAGCCTTCCTTCACGATTTGCTCCTGCAAGTCGCGACGCACGCCGTACAGCATCTGGAACTCGAACTTATCGGCACCGATGCCCTGCTCTTTTGCGAAGCGCTTGGCCTCGGCAATGATGACTTCGTCGTGCGTGGCGATACCGGGATAACGCCCCTCGGTCAGCAGCTTGTGCAGACAGGCCACATAGTTCTTGTCCACGTCGGCCTTGTCGGGGAACGCCACCGCCGGCGGCTCGAGGTACGCGCCCTTGCAGATGCGTACGCGCGCGGAGAGTCGATTGGCGCGCGCCACGTCGTCGAGCGTGCGCCGCAGACAGCTCTGCAGTACGACACCGACGTTGTCCTCATTGCCCGGGAACAGCTTCTGCTCGAATGTGTCGAGCGTGCGATCGGTGTACGCGCTCGACTCCATGTCGAGCCGCACGAAGCTGTTGTACTGCTTGGCGCGGGCGATGACTTCGCGCACGACTTCCACGCCCAGATCGTCGCTCACATCCTGCCCGAGTGCCGTGAGCTTCACCGAGACATTCGCATTGAGCTTGCGCTCCTGGATGCGATCGAGCAGGTCGAGATACTGACGGCCCGTAGCCCGCGCCTCGGTCTCGTTGAATACACTTTCGCCAAGCAGATCGAGCGTAGCCGAAATGCCCTTGGCATTGAGCTGAGCCACCGCATCACAGGCGGTGCTGATGGTTTCGCCGGCGACGAAACGGGAGGCCATCTTGCGGGCGAAACCGACGTTCTTGACGAAGTCGAAAACCCGCTGCTGGCGCGACAGATAGAGGAGGGACGTACGGAGCATATCTGAAAATTAACCGGCTGGCCACAGCAAATGGACCACTGGGGCGACTTTTCCTGCCCCCAGCGCCGAGTCGAAGAGGTTCCAGGTCAGGAACCCGTCGTCCGATTCCGGGTCGAGCAGCAGCATGGTCAGCAGGTCGTTGCCACGGCTTGGCATGATCACAATGCTGCCGGCGGGGAACGACTTGGTCACCGTGCGCCACTTGCCGCGCACGGCCGTCTCCCGGTGCCCCTGGAAGGGGCGGGCCGAAGCAATCACGGTATCAATGACGAACTCCCGCACGGGGCGGGCGGTGGTGCCGGCCGCTTCGAACGGAATCCCGTGCGCCGTAAGCAGTTCACGGAGTCGGGGCCAGTCGCCCTCAACCAGGTAGCCACCCTGCAGCTTCTCGTTCAGCACCCCCTCGAACCGATCCACGACGGGCATGCGCTGGGCGGCAATCTGCCCGGTGCGACGCAATCCACGCGGTACGCCGGGCTGGGTAAGCGCGGAACTGTCGGCCAGACGCTCCAGGCGTTCCACCAGTACCGGCTGCGTATCCGGGCGCGAGGTGAACCGGCTCTGCAGCGGAACCATGGGCACCGCCCCGCCCTGCGGCACCTGCGTCGCCGCGCGGCCCGCGGCCACCCGGGTTGCAATGCGACGGGTGTCTTCCGCCACGTAGCTCAGGATTTCCTGCACGAAGGCGCGTGTGCTGGCGACGCGCCGATCGAACGGATCGTGCGAGTAGGCTTCGCTCAGAATGCTCACCCCACCACGCAGCCCCATGTAGTTGGTGCCGTAACGCTGCTTGTGCTCGTAGGTCACCCACCCGGCCTTGGTGTCGGCAGTCAAGCTTTCACGGCCATTGGCGCCCGTGAAGTTGCCGTACGGGAACACCTCGAACCCGTGCTTGGCCTTCATGCGCTTCCGAATTTCCGGCAACAGCGTATCGGCGGTAAACGGGGCCAGCGGTGCGGCCGGATGCAAGGACGGCGAATACGTGAGCGCGTAGCCGTGATACGATCCGTTTGTGGTATGCAGGTCCATGAACAGATCGGGCGTCCACGCCGCGATGGCCTTGAGCGCGCCCATGGTTTCCGGCGCCTCGGCCTTCACGTAGTCGCGATTGAGATCGAGCCCGGCACCATTGGGGCGCTCGCCAATCATCTCCGGCCCGTTCTGCGCACCACGGTTGCGCGCCTGCGCGGCCAGCTTGTCGTTACCGTCGCTGTTGTAAATGGGCACCACCACCACGACCAGCGAATCGAGCACGTTGGGCCGCGCACCGAACGACCAGTCGCGCAGCAGTGCCAGCACCGCTTCCTTGCCTTCGACTTCACCGGCATGGATGTTCGCCTGCAGGTACACCACTGGGCGACCCAGCGCGCGAGCTTCGGCGGGCGTGCTCACACGCGGCCGCGAAGCCACCACCAGCGGCACCGACTTGCCCAACGGCGACTTCGCCAGTTCCGACACGCTGATGGGCGCACCGAGTACGCGCAGTGAATCGACGAAGGCCACCACGTCAGCGTACGACGAAGTTTCCTTGTAGTCGGTGCGTTCGGCGCGCGTACGCGGCAATGACGCTGGTGCCGACGAAGGCGAGCTACCGCTCATGCCCCCACCACAGGCAGCCAACGCCAGAACACTGGCCGAAGCAAACTGCTTGAGTGATGAGGTCATAGTGTGAACGTCTCCCCGATCACCGGCAGCACCAGTTCCATACCGAGTTCACGGAAGTGTGTGCGCGCCTGATCGTGATTGATGGCAATGGGCGGGAAGGTGTCGAAATGCACGCCCACGACCTTGGCCGTGCCCACGAAGGCCGCAGCCCGCGCCGCATCTTCGGGGCCCATCGTGAACGTATCGCCAACGGGGAGCACGGCGAAGTCCACCGAGAACTCTGCTTCAATGAGCTTCATGTCATACGTCAGCGCCGTGTCGCCGGCGTAGTAGAACGTGCGCGTGCCGTTGGTGACCACGAAGCCACCGGGATTGCCGCCCGGCGTACCATCGGGCATTGTGCTGCTGTGCACCGCCACCACGTACTTTGCGCGCCCGAACGGCAGCGCGTACGAACCGCCGAGGTTCATGCCGTGCGTCTTCGTGACGCCCTGCGTGCCGAGCCAGGTGGCGATTTCGTAGTTGCTCACCACCATCGCTCCCGTACGCGTGGCAATGGCCGCCGCATCAGCGAGATGATCGCCGTGCCCGTGCGTGATGAAGATGTAGTCGGCTTCGATCGTGTTCACGTCGATATGGCCGGCCTTGGGATTGCCGGAGATGAACGGATCGAAGAGCAGCCGTACGCCGTCGATCACGATGGCGAAACAGGAATGACCGTAGTACGTGAATTGCAGAGGCGAGGGCATGCGCGGGATCAGGAAGCGAGAATGGTGCGAAGCTGCACGAGATGGCGAAGCTGATGCTGCGCGGCGAGCAATCCCCACTGGTAGCCATCGAGCGGGCCGAAAATGGGGTGAGGAAAGCTGGCGGCCCCCAAGGCCGTGCCCGACACCGACTCCAGCAGCGCAATGAGTCGCGCGCGGGAGTGCTGCATGCGCGCCACTGACTCGGCCACAGTGGCGCCGCCGGTGGGGTGTACCACGTCGGGCGCCACAACCTTGCGCACCGACGGGTCGGGCACACGATAGCGGGCGAGCGACGGCGATACGGGCGACTCCTCGGTTTCCGCCGTTCCGGCTACCTGTTTGGCAATCCCGTTCACGATGCGGCCCGCGCCGTCGTCCACGATGGCCATGTGCTCGACGACCTGGGCTACGGTCCATCCATCACCCAATCGCCGCGACTCCTGATCGGGCGTGATGGCGGCGCAGACGATTTCCGTCTCGTGCTGCGCATCGGTGAGGGCCGTGATCACTTCGCGAATGCGCGGGTGCAGTGCGACGGATGTCATGATGGGAACGGTAAGGAATCAGGGGTGAAAGCGTCGGCCGGTCGCCGCCATTTCACGCAGCAACGCGGCCGGCTCGAAGCGTCCGGGGAACCGGGCGTTCAAGCCGTCGAGTTGCTCGACTACGCGCGCCAGACCAAGCGTGTCGAGATGGCGGAACGGGCCTCCGAGAAACGGCGGAAAGCCGATACCGAACACCGCGCCGATGTCTCCGTCGCGGGCACTGCGGATGATGCCATGCTGCAGACAGCGCACCGCTTCGTTGAGCATGGGAAGTACGCAGCGCTGTTCGATTTCGCTCAACGGCACGTCATGACGCACGCTTCCAGCCGGCGTGAGCGCATACACCGACTCGTCCACACCCTCGCGCTTGCCATCGGCGTCGTACCGGTAGAACCCGTTCTTCGCCTTGCGTCCGAGGCGCCCGCTCTCGACGACGCGACGCAGCGTGTCTGACGGCAGCATGCGGTCACCGAAGGCCGCAGCCATGATGGGCCCCGATTTGCCAGCGATATCGAGTCCGACTTCGTCGAGCAGCGTGATGGGGCCGACCGGGAAACCGAAGGCCGTGAGCGCCGCATCCACATCTTCGATACGCGCGCCCTCGTCGAGCAACCGCCCAGCCTCATTGATGTACGGCGCCAGAATGCGATTCACGTAGAATCCCGCACCATCCTGTACCACGATGACGGTCTTCCCAAGCTTGCGACCGTACTGCACCGCCGTGCTCGTGGTCTCGGCGCTCGTGTCGGGCGTCACGATGACCTCGAGCAGCGGCATTTTGTGCACGGGCGAGAAGAAGTGCATGCCCACCACCTGCTCGGGGCGGGCGGCGGCCGCGGCAATCTCGCGAATGGGAATCGTGCTCGTATTCGACGCGAAGATGGCATTGGGCGCGACAGCCTGCACTTCGCGCAGCACCTGGTGCTTGACCGCCACGTCTTCGAACACTGCCTCGATCACGAGATCGACATCGGCGAAGCCGCGATAGTCGGTGGTGCCCCCAACGAGTGACATGGTATCGTCCAACTGCAGGCGCGTGATCTGGCGCTTCTTGAGTCGTTCGCGAACCACGTCACGTACGGCGCGCCACCCTGCGGCCAGTCGTTCCACCGATGCATCCTTGAGACGCACCAATGTGCCGGCCTGCACCGCGACCGTGGTAATACCGGCGCCCATGAAGCCGGCACCGAGTACACCGAGCTTGCGCACTGATCGCGGCTGGGCCTCGACCCCGTCGGGCAGACCGCTGTCTTTCTTGAGCGCCGTGGTGGCGAAAAAGAGGTACACCAGCTGTCGACTCACGGCTGACACGGTGAGCTCACCAAACACGCGCGCCTCTTCCTGCTGTCCAGCCTGCATGCCCTCCACGTAGCCGTGCTGGATGACATCGATGGCAGCAAGCGGCGCGGGGTACTTCCCTTTCGTTTTGGCGAGTACCCCTTCGCGTGCTTTCCGGAACACGAGCTTGCGACCGAGCGCGTTCTCTTCGAGCAGCACGGCGGTTGCACTGCTCTTGCGCGGCTTCACCGGCGGCGTGCGTCCTGCCGCGAGATCGAGCACGCGTGTCACGGCCACATCGCGCAGAATGGCGGGGTGCACCAACTCGTGCACGAGCCCCATTTGCCACGCCTTCTTCGCCTTGATGTTGCGTCCGGTGAGAATCATGTCGAGCGCAGCCTGCAAACCCACCGTGCGCGGCAACCGCTGCGTACCGCCTGCTCCGGGGATGAGCCCCAATTGCACTTCGGGCAGCGCCATCACGGTCTTCACGTGATCGCTGGCGATGCGGTGGCGACAGGCCAGCGCCACCTCGAGCCCACCGCCCAGCGCCGCGCCGTGAATGGCCGCGACCACCGGCTTGCGCAACCCCGCCAGTCGATCGAGCACCGCGTGCCCGCCACGCGACAGCGCTTCGCCATCGGCGGCCACCGCAATATGGGTGAGCTCGTCGATGTCAGCGCCGGCAATCCACGTGTCAACCTTCCCGCTTGTCAGCACCGCGCCGACAATGGCCTCGTCCTGCTCGACGCGGGCAAAGAACCGATCGAACACCGGACCCACTCGCGAATTGAGCGTGTTGACGGGCGAGCCCGGCTGATCGTAGCTGATGACAGCAACGCCGCGCTCGATGGTGAGCGTGAGCCCCGTCTCCGCATCCTGCAGGAACACCTCCGTCCCTCCCCCGCTCCGTGCCTCCCCCGTTCTCATGCCCGCTCCACCACCATGGCGTGTCCCATCCCACCGGCGGCGCACACCGTGAGCATGCCGAACTGTCCGCCGCGACGCTGCAGTTCGTTGCACAGCGTGGTGAGAATGCGCGCACCAGTGCCACCGAACGGATGCCCGATGGACAGCGACCCACCCATCACGTTGAGCTTCTCCGGGTCGACCTCACCAACCGGAGCCGCGAGGCCGGCCCGTTCCGCCCATGACTTCGAGGCCAGCCCCTGCAGATTGCTCAGCACCTGCGCCGCGAACGCCTCGTGCATTTCTACCAGGTCGATATCCGCCAACGAAAGGCCGGCCCGCTGCAGCGCCAACGGCGCCGCCAGTACCGGTGCTTGCAACAACTGTTCGGCAGGATCGACCGCGGCGTAGGCATACGACCGGATATAGGCAAGCGGCGTGTAGCCGAGTGCGCGCGCGCGGTCTTCGCTCATGAGCAGCACGGCGCTCGCACCGTCGGTCAACGGCGACGCATTGCCGGCCGTAACGGACCCGTATTGCCGATCGAATACGGGCTTGAGCGACGCGAGTTGCTCGTAGCTGCTGTCCCGGCGCACGCCGTTGTCGGTGGCCAGCATGCCGTCGTACTTGGGTGGTATCGGCACGGGCACGATCTCGGCGGCCAGACGCCCGTCGTCGAGCCCGCGCGCCGCCAATTGGTGCGAGCGTAGCGCAAAGCGATCCTGGGCCTCGCGCGAGATGCCGTTGATCTTGGCCATCTTGTCGGCACTCTGCCCCATCGATTCGCCCGTACTCGGTTCGGCGATGGCCGGTGTGATGGGCACGAAGTCCTTCGGGCGGATGCGCGACAGCGTGGACACCCGCTGTGACATGCTCTTCGCCTTCGACGCCGCTACCAGAATGTCGCTCATCCCGCGCGAGTGCAGTATGGGCACCTGCGTGAGGCTTTCGCTGCCGCCGGCAATGGCCACCTCCGCGTGTCCCAGCGCGATCTGGTCTGCCGCATCGGTGATGGCCTGATTGGCCGACGCGCACGCACGCCCCACCGTGTAGGCCTGCAGTGTTTTGGGAAAGTGCGGCATGAGCGCGACTTCGCGCGCGATGTTCGGAGCAATCACCGACTGCACGACGGTGCCGAAGACGAGCAGATCAACCGCCGCCCCATCGAGGCTGGTGCGCTGCACGAGTTCGCCAACGGCGAATCGACCGAGGTCGATGGCCGTGTAATCCTTGAGCGCGGTGCCGGAGCGCGCGAACGGTGTACGTACGCCCGCGATGATGGCTACCCGTCGCCCGTTACCAAAAGTGGGCATCCGTTAATTCTAGTCCGTGGCGCGGTAGCAGTCTCCCTCGCCGTCACGCTTGCTACCCTTCGGTCCCGGCGCGATGATGCGGGATGCGCCGTTCCATGTCACCGGCAGTCCGTACGCGCACCGAAGCGTTGACGGCTCTCAGCAGCACGCCTTTTGACCTGTTGGTCATCGGCGGCGGGATCACGGGTGCCGGCATTGCCCGCGAGGCGGCGCTGGCCGGGTATCGCACTGCCCTCGTAGAGCGCGACGATTTTGCCGCCGGTACGTCCAGTCGGTCGTCAAGGCTGGTGCACGGCGGAGTACGGTATCTCGAGCACGGTCACCTCGGACTGGTGTTCGAATCGAGTCGCGAACGGCGCCTGTTGCTGGAACTCGCACCGCATCTGGTGCGACCCCTCGCCTTCACATGGCCCGTGTATGCGGGCGCGCGCGTGCCGCGTTGGAAGGTGCGCGCTGGGTTGGCGCTGTACGATGCACTGTCCCTCTTCCGCAACGTGCACCGACACGAAGGGTTGAGCGTCGCAGACGTACTGGCCTGTGAACCGGCACTCACCCCATCGGCGCTCAAGGGTGGCGCCCGCTACTGGGATGCCGCCACCGACGACTCGCGCCTCACGCTCGCCAACGCGCTCGCCGCGCGCGAGGCCGGTGCCGTGATTGCCAACCATTTGGCCGTGACGGGCGCCGTGCGTCTCGCCAATGGTCGCTTGGCGGGCGTAGCGGTTCACGACCGGATCGATGATGCGCAGTTCGACGTGCAAGCACGGGTGGTGGTGAACGCAACCGGGCCGTGGAGCGATGCGACTGCTGCTCTCACGGGAGAGACCCACGGCACGCAGTTGCTCGGCTCGGCCGGTACCCACATTGCCGTGTCACGCAGTCGCGTGGGCAATCGTGACGCGGTGACCATCGTGTCGCCACTCGACGGTCGCGTGATGTTCGTACTGCCGGCGGGCCCGCACACCATCATTGGCACCACCGAGCGTCCGGCGCGCCGTGGCCCCGACGACATTCGGGCCACGGAGGCCGAGGTCACGTATCTCCTGCAGAACGTGAATCGGCTGTTCGGCGATGCGTCGCTCACGCGCGACGATGTCATCAGCGCGTGGTGCGGTATTCGGCCATTGGCGGTGGCTCGCCGCGGTGAGGTGAACGCCAACGCAGCCTCCCGCGAACACGCCGTCACGCACCGACCCGATGGGCTGGTGAGTGTGACCGGGGGCAAACTCACCACCTACAGAGCCATGGCGGCCGATGTACTGGCACAGGCCACGCGCGAGTTCTCCGCCAGCGGCGCGGCACCGGTACTCGAGCGCACCGCGCGCGACAGTCGGCAGATACCATTGCCGGGTGGTGATTTCTCGTCACGTGAAGCGGTGGCGGCCCAAGCGGGCGCCGTGGCTCACGACCACGCCGTTGGCGAACACCTCATGCGCGCGTATGGCACCGGATGGCGGCGCGTATGGCAATACGCTCTCGATGAGCCGGCGCTCGCACCGCGCATGGCACCCGAGTTGCCCTATGTGCTCGCCGAAGTGCGCCACGCGGTCGAACACGAGATGGCCTGTACGCTTTCCGACCTGCTCGTTCGGCGCACACACATCGCGTTCGAGACACGTGATCACGGGCGGGCGATGGCGCGTCATATCGCCCCACTCGTCGCCACATACCGTGGCTGGTCGGCGGAGGAAACGGAGCGCGCGGTGACGCACTACGATGCCGACGTGAGCCGGCTATTTGCCGTCGACGCCGTATAGCGGCAACACCGGCGCCGTCAGGGCACCAGCAGCACTTTGCCGTTGCGGCCACCGGCGGCGGCCAGCGCCACCGCGTCCTGCACCTGAGCGAGCGGAAACGTGCGGTGCACACGTGCGGTCAACTCGCCGTGGGCAATGCGTTGCGCGAGGTCCCCGTAGAGCGCGCGCTGCTGATCGGCGGTGGCCTGACGAAACCAGAACGCCAACCAGAAACCGCGCAGCGTGATGTTGCGGAACACGAACGAACCCGGTGCCACTTTGCAGGCTTCACCACTCATGGCCCCGTAGTTCACCACAGTCCCGCCTACGGCAACGCTCTGCGCCAACCGATCGGTGGCCGATCCGCCTACGGCGTCGAGGGCAAGTCGAATGGGCGCACCGCCCGTGGCTGCCGCAATGCGCGCAGCGAGGTCGGGGCCGTCGGCGAGCACCACGTCGCCACCAAGGGCCGCGAGCACCGGAATCATGTTGTCGCGGCGCACCACATTCACGGTACGAAGCCCGCGCGCCTTGGCCAACTGAATGACGTATTCGCCCACGGCACTGTTCGCCGCGTTCTGCACCACCCAGTCACCGGGGGCCAGCGAAACGAACTCGGAGAGCAACAGCGCTGCCGTGGGCGGATTGACCGTGAGCATGGCCATTTGCAGCGCGTCCCCGTCGGGGGGCAACGGCACCACCGAGGCGGCCCGCGCCACGGTATGCGACACCCACGAACCCGCGGCGATGGGCATGAGCACGCGAGTGCCCACGGCTGGGGCGGTGACGCCGTCGCCAAGAGCGGCAATACGCCCCACGCCTTCGTTGCCACCAATGGCCGGCAGCGGCGGCAACGCTCCGTACTGGCCGGTAATGGTCAGCACATCCGACGGATTGATCGGCGCCGCCAGCATTTCAATCAACACTTCGCCGGGCCCAGGCGTCGGCGTCTCACGCTCCACACACTGAATGCGCGTGTGCGGCTCGGACCCGCGCGAACTGTAGATGGCCTGCCGCATGGCGATCAGGCCAGTTCGTCGGCGTTGCGATCGTGGATGGTATAAAGCTCCACGATTTCCAGGCGGCGCACCTTGGTCGGCAGCTTGAGGATGCACGTATCGCCCACAGCTTTGCCCTGGAGCGCGCGGCCGATGGGCGAGCCCATGGTCACGTGCCCGTCCTGCAGTTCACCGGCATCGCCGAATACGAGCTCGTAGTTTTCGCGCTGCTTGGTGGCCTCGTCCTGCACGACGACCTTGGAGCCAAGTCCGACCTTGTCGGCCGGAATTTGCGTGATGTCGATGTTGGCGAGCTTCGTGACGCGCTGCGTGAGCTGTCCCAGACGCGCCTGCACGAACTGCTGACGCTCGAGAGCAGCCTTGTATTCGCTGTTCTCCTTGAGGTCACCAAGTTCGACGGCCTTCCGGATTTCCGCGGGCAGCGTGACGTTCAGCTCGAACTGGAGCTTCTCGACTTCGCGTGCCATCTGGGCGATGAGTTCCTGAAACATGCGCGTGCCAGCTGGGGCCAAATAAAAGGCGAGCGCCCGGCCGAAGTGGCCGGGCGCACCGGAATCCGGAAATATGCCCGAATGGAGCGGGGGTTCAACCCTTTCCGAACAATACTCAGGCGTCGTCGTGCAAAATGCCGCTGGCCTCCTGCGCATCGTGTGCATCGATGACGGCCTGCGCCGCTTCGCGTGGATCGTCGGTGAGCAGCAGCAGGTCGAGGTCGCTCGGTGAGATCTTGCCCTCGGCGCACATGCGCGAGGAGATCCAGCGTACGAGTCCGGCCCAGTAGTGCGACCCGAAGAGAATGACCGGGAACTGATAGATTTTGCCCGTCTGGATGAGCGTGAGCGCCTCGAACAGTTCGTCGAGCGTGCCGAAGCCACCGGGAAAGATGATGAACGCGTTCGAATACTTGATGAACATCGTCTTGCGGACGAAGAAGTATCGAAAGTTCACCAGCGTATCCACGTAGGGATTCGCGCCCTGCTCGAACGGCAGTTCGATGTTGCATCCGACCGAATGCCCGCCGGCATCCTTGGCGCCGCGGTTGGCGGCCTCCATGATGCCGGGGCCGGCGCCGGTAAGCACCGAGAACCCTTGCTCGGCCAGCAGCCGACCCGTTTCGCGAGCCGCTTCGTACATGGGATCGTCCGGACCGGTACGGGCCGAACCGAAAATGGTCACGCCCTTCTGGATGTCCGACAGCGCGTCGAACCCTTCCACGAACTCCGACGTAATTCGCATGACACGCCACGGATCGGAGCGCGTGAATGCCGTGGCCTCGTCTCGTGGCGTTTGGAGCAACTTTTCGTCTTCCGTGAGCATTGGCCGATCACGAAGCGATTGGTCCACGAGACGCGGATCGGCACGCCGCACCGCGCGGGCACCCTTGGACACGAGGTGTCCGGAGGCCGCCGGTTCGCGTCCTGCCGCCCGGTGGCCCTGCTCCGTGCGTTCGCGGTACGCCTCCACGGCCTGCTGTTCGGCGGTGGCACGGGTGACGGGGGAGGCCTTCTTGCCTGTTGCCGTACGGGGCGCGTTACGACGGGATTTCGCCATGGGGAAGCGGGTCGATGCGGTGAGCCAGTGACACGAAACGAACAGCGACACGACACCGCGATGGGCGCAGGCGCCACACCACGGCGACGGAATGGCCGTGAGGCATGATACCACAGTGACCCGGCGGTTGCTCCTCGTGGTTGCCGATGGGGTACGCCCCGATGTGCTGGCGGAGGAAATGGATGCGGGCCGAGCGCCGGCGCTCGCGGCCTTGCGGCAGCGTGGCAGTGCGCACGCCGTCTCGTCGTCATTCCCATCGGTGACGGGTCCGGCTTACGTGCCGTTCCTCATGGGCAAGCACCCCGCACGGGTAGGGCTTCCGGGTTTGCGCTGGTTCGATCGCAGCAACACACTGCGATGGGCCCCAGGGCAATCGCGTAGCTACGCGGGCATCGACATCTGGCATGTCGACAGCGACGTCGCGCCCGACGTGCCCACGCTGCTCGAATACGCGCAACCATCGCTGGCGGCCATGAGCATGATCGGGCGAGGTGCCACGCATGGTCGCATTGGCCGCGGCGTGGGCTGGATGCTGCGGGCAGCTCCCGCCCACTTCCGTGGCGATCTGCTGGGCTGGCGCAAAGTGGAACAACAGGCCACCGCCGCCTTTCTCGATCGTTTTCGCCAGGTCCGACCGCGCGCGTCGGTGCTCGCCATTCTCAGTGCCGACAAGTTCGCCCACAAATACGGCCCCTTCTCGTCACCTGTACGTGACGCCATTGCCGATGTCGACGCGGCCGTGCAGCGCGCACAGGAAATCGCCGCGCGCGACGGGTGGCTGGACACGCTGCACATCTGGATCACGGGCGACCACGGTCACGCGGCCGTCCACGAGCACGACGACCTGCACGGGTGGCTGGAGCAGGAAGGGGTGCGGGTGCGCGCGCACCCCAACCTGCGCGTCAAGAACCCCGACGTGGTGCTCATGGTTGGCGGCAACGCCATGGCCCACTTGTATATGGCCCCGGGCGAACGTCAACGACGGTGGTGGGACAGCCACGCGCGCCAGTGGGATGGCCTGCTCGATCGACTTCTCGCCCGGCCGGCCATTGACCTCATGGCGGTGAACAGCTGCGAGCGTACCGTGCAAGTGCGCCATCAGCTTCGCGGCGTGGCCGAAGTCCGGCGCGTCGACGGGCCCAAGGGTGCGCGCTGGTCGTACGTGTGCCTCGATGGCGATCCGTTGGGGTTGGGCGGAACGCTGCGTGATCTCGATGCGTGCACGGCGTGGGACGTGACGGCTGCCACTGCGTATCCCGATTCACTGGTGCAACTGTCGTGGCTGGGCGCGTCATCGAGGTCGGGTGACGTCGTGGTGTCGGCTGCCGAAGGGTGGGATCTGCGCGCGCGGTTCGAACCGGTTTCGCACGTGTCCACACACGGCGCGCTACTCAGGGACCAAATGATGGTCCCGCTCATCGTGGACACGCCGATTACGCGGGCGCCCCAGCGCACCTCGGATATCGTGCCATCGGCATTGGATCTTCTGGCGATCTCAGCCGATACTCACTTTGACGGGCGCTCGTTCCTGCGGTAGCACGCCGCAGGAGGGCTGTGGTGGCCATTGGCCACTGAGGCTTCGGCCCCGGGCTGTCGGTTCGATGTCGTCCGACGCCCGAAGGTTCGCTTCACGACCGTAACTCAGGTCGCGCTCATGTCCAATTCAATTCTTACACGCAACAATGTCCGTGTCTTGGGACACGGCAAACAACCCATCGTCTTCGCGCACGGATTCGGCTGCGACCAGTCGATGTGGCGCTATGTCGCACCCGCCTTCGAGGCCACCCACAAGGTCGTGCTGTTCGACTATGTGGGTGCGGGCGGTTCCGACCTGCGCGCCTACGATGCCACGCGCTACGGCACCTTGCAGGGGTATGCCAGCGATGTGCTCGAAGTCATCGAGGCACTCGAGCTGACCAACGTGATCCTCGTTGGCCATTCGGTGAGCGCGACCGTGGCCATGCTCGCCTCGTTGCGACGCCCTTCGCGATTCTCCCGGCTTGTGCTCGTGGGCCCGTCGCCTTGCTACCTCAACGATCCGCCGCACTATCACGGCGGGGTCGAGCCGGCGGATCTCACGGCGCTGCTCGACACGATGGAAACGAACCACACCGGGTGGGCCGGCGCGCTCGCGCCGGTCTTCGTGGGCAATCCGGACGCACCGGAACACGTGGCCGAAATCGCAGCGAGCTTCTGCGCCACAGACCCGGCCATCGCGCGGCGGTTCGCCGAAGCCATGTTTCTTTCAGACCATCGACACGACGTGCCGCACGTCTCCGTGCCGTCGCTGATCATGCAATGCGCGCAGGACGCCATTGCGCCGGAGGCGGTGGGACAATGGCTCGCGCGGCATCTGCCGCACAGCACATATCAGGCGCTCGAAGCCACCGGCCACTGCCCACACCTCACGCACCCCGAAGAAACGATGCGTGTCATCCGGGCCTATCTCGAGGCCGCGGTCGGTACCGCGTCGACTGCAGCGCTGGTCTGAACCGTAGACTGGCTCCCGCGGTTCACACACGGCGCAACAGGGCCCAGCGGTCGTGAGGCGAATAGAGGCGGCGAAGGCGCCCCCTCTATTCGGTGCGATTCCGACTGCGATCGGGGTCGAATCCGTCCGGATACCGCTTACGCAACTTGTCGATGTTGCGCTGCGCAATCTCCTCGAGCGAGATGTCGAGTACCGTGGCGAAGGCCCCAATGTACCACAGGCAGTCACCAAGTTCTTTCACCAACGCATCGCGATCGAGCGGCGTGGCGTGAAAGAGATGCTTCTTCATGATCTCGGCCGTTTCCCCGGCCTCGCCAGTGAGGCCAAGAGCGGCGTTGGCCAACTGCTGCTCATACGTGCGATCGCGCCCGAGCGTGCGGGCGGCCAACTGCTGATATTCGTCGAAGTTCATGACGAACGAATCTAGCATCCGCCGGCCCGGCAGGCTGCCAGAACCCAACGACGCCGTTCAGGCAGCCAGCAGCGATACCGCATGCGGAACCGTTTCCGCCAGCCCCGCTTCGATCTCCAAGAGATCGCTGTCGCTCAGCTGCAGCAGCGCCTGCGCCTCGGGCAGTACTGCAGCCTCGCTCACCGTCGCGGTGTAACCAACGCCCACTCGGGCGGCGAGGGCATCGGCAAGGTGCACGAGTGCCGGCAGGCGCTGGTCATTCCACGGGACCGACCGGAAATCGTGGTGATGTCGGCACGCCAGCACCAACGGCTTCGGAAAATGCCAGGCGTCGCACAGGGCACCGCCAAACGCCTCGTGCGTCGCGCCGATTTCTTCGCGTTCAATCTCCAGGAACGAGTCAGCACCAGGCTCCGACGCGCGTTGTACCACCCGGGTAAACTCCGGCAGCCACGCCTGCATGGCCACGATCAACCCGATGTCATGCAGCAGCCCCGCCAGCATCGCCTCTTCCGGCGCCACCACACCGGTCTTCTCGGCCAACGCGCGTGCCGCCGTACCCACGGCCACACAGTGATTCCAGACATCGCCCGGATCGAAGCCCGGGATGGCCCGCCGCCCTCGGAACAGCCGGTGCAAACTCGACGCCAGTGCCACATTGCGAATGGCATCCACCCCCAGAAGTCGAATGGCCGCCCGCGGACTCGCCACCTCCCGCTGTCGGCGGTAGAACGCCGAATTCACCACCTTCAGAACGCGAGCAGCAAGCGCTGGATCGGACATGAGGACCTCATGCAGCACGTCTTCGCCAGCGGCCGGATCGTCGGCAATACGCATGATGCGCATGGCGACGGTAGGCAGGGTTGCGACGGCCGCCACTCGATCGATGGTGGCGCGCACCACCAGGTCAGTCATGGGCATGTCAGGCTGCCTCCACCTTGAGCGCCGCCGGATCGGCCATCCACGCCTCGAAGGCGGCGGCTTCCATGGGCCTCGCCAGCAGATAGCCTTGCCCATACGGGCAGGCCAGCGCCTGCAGCAGCACCAGTTGCTCCATCTGTTCGATGCCCTCCGCCACGACGTCGAGCCCCAGATTGTCGGCGAGCGTCATCACGGCGTGCAACAGGGCCGAATAGCCGCGACCACGACCCACATTCTCCGTGAGTGCGCGGTCAACCTTGAGCACATCGAACGGATACTCCTGCAAACACGACAGCGACGAATAGCCGGTGCCGAAATCGTCCATCGCCAAGCGAATGCCTTGCCGTTTGAGGCTGGTGAGCAGATCGAGCGCCATGGCCCGATGCTGCATGAGCTGTGATTCGGTGACTTCCAACTGCAAGCACTCCGGCGGCATGTCGGTTTCGTGCAGAATGGCCATGATGCGCTCGGCCACGGCGGGGTCGGCCAACTGCACCCGTGACAGATTCACACTGATGTAATCGGGCGCGTGATCGGGCATCTCATGCTGCCAACGAACGAACTGCCGGCACGCCTCGCGCAACACATGATCGGATAGCGGCAGAATGAGCCGTGTCTCTTCGGCGATGGGGATGAACGACGCCGGGGAGATGAGCCCCAACTCCGGGTGGTGCCAGCGAACGAGGACTTCGACGCTCTGCACGCGCCGATCCTCCAGCGACACGATCGGCTGGTAGACCAGAAAGAACTGACTGGTCCCGATACCGTCGCGCAGGGAGTTCTCCAATCGTACCCGATGATGTACCGCCTCTCGCATGAACGGCGTGAACAGCACGTAGCAGTTCTTCCCGCGCGACTTGGCCTCGTACATGGCAATGTCTGCATCGCACAGCATGTCGTCCGATTGCCGGTACTGTCCACTGCTGTGCACGACACCCACGCTCGCGCTCGACCGCACGGTGTGTTCCGCCAACTCGTACGGCTGTTCGAGCACGGGCAGCAGTCGCTCCGCAATCGACATGGCCAGCTCCACCGACGGCACATCATCGAGAATGACGACGAACTCATCGCCTCCCAACCGCGCCACGGTGGGCCCGGCGGAGTCACGGGCAATGCCGTCATGAGCGCGCAGGTTGTTGCGCAAGCGTCGAGCGATTTCAATGAGCAGCTGATCGCCCACATCGTGGCCGAGGCTGTCGTTGATGAGCTTGAAGCGATCGAAGTCGATGAACATGACCGCGAACCCGAACTCGTCCGACTCTCGCGCCCGATCGATGGCATGCTGCAGCCGCAGGTGCAGCAGCGACCGGTTTGGCAACCCGGTGAGCGAGTCGACATGTGCGGCACGTCCGAGCTCAGCGAGCATGCGCTGGCGTTCCAGCGCCGACTGCACACGAGCGCGCAACTCGGCCCCGAAGAACGGCTTCCGGATATAGTCGGACGCGCCACCGGCAAAACAGGCCGTAAGCACATCGCGTCGCTCCGTGCCGGTCACGACAATCACCGGCACATTGCTCAGCAACGGCTCGGACTTGATGCGATGGAGCACCTCAACCCCTGTACCATCGGGCAGTTCCTGGTCGAGCAGGATAAGCTCGGGCAAGTGGTTCAGCGCCTGAGCAACCCCGCTTGCGGCATCGAACGCACTCTCGAGGCCAACCCCGATTGGCCGCAGCATGGCCCCCACGAGATTGTGGATATCGGCGTCGTCATCGATGAGCAGCACTCGCGAAGGCGCTCGCGGTCCGTGCTCCCAACTACCGCGGCGGCGCTCTTCGTGTGGCGCATCGGCGCTCAGAGCTTCGAAGTGTTCCATTACGAATGACCTCCACTTGCTGCATCGACGGTTTGGACACTGCGACGTGCCGCCGCCGCGCAAGCCGTAAGCCGAGTCAGCATGTGTGACACCTCTCCGTAGCCGTCGATCAAGGCCTGCTCCAGCTGCCGGGCGACTTCACTGATCAAGGGGAAGCCATAACTGCCCGCGGCCCCCTTCAACTGGTGGGCAAGTCGCGCGGCGCTCGACGCATCACCGGCTTCGACCCGGGCGACAATCGCCTGCACGCGCGACGGCAGCAGGTCCGCGAAGCCAGTGACGAGTTCCGCAAGGTCCGGGTCATCGGCCAGTTCACTCACCAACAGTTCCGGTGTGTCATCGCTCAACGCAGCTGCAATGACGGCGGTGCTCGACGGCGTGGGGAAGACTTCGGCAGGAGCGAGCCATCGGGCGCAGGTGGCAATGAGCCCCTGACGGTCGATTGGCTTGGTGGCATAGTCGTCGCAGCCGGCCGCGAGACACTTCTCGCGGTCATCGGCCATGGCGTGGGCCGTGAGCGCGACGATGGGAATGGTGTGCCCTTGCCCGCGGAGCGTGGAGGCCAATGTGTAGCCATCCATTTCGGGCATCTGCATGTCCGACAGCAGCAGATCGAAGCGCGACCCGCCTGCTTCCGACCAGTCGAGTGCATCGAGCGCTTGCCGACCATTGGACACCACCGTCACGTCAGCGCCCGCAGCGCGCAGTAGCACGGTAATGAGACGCTGATTGTCTTCACCATCTTCCGCCAGCAGAATTCGCCGCCCGGCGAGAGCACGGGGCGCCGGCAGTACCGACGCTGACGACGCGGACGCAGGGTCCAGGCGCTCGATCTGCCGTGCATCACCTGCCGCCTGTAACGGCAGACGGAGTTCGAAACGTGAGCCACGGCCGATGGCCGTAGTGACCAGTTCGACGTTCCCGCCCATCAGCTCAGCCAACCGGCGACAAATCGTCAGGCCCAGGCCGGTACCGCCATGTCGGCGCGTCACCGAGCTGTCGGCCTGTGTAAAGGGCTGGAAGAGATGTGACGCCTGTTCCTCCGACAACCCGGGGCCGGTGTCGTCGACCGCAATGACCAAGATGTCACCACGGAGCTCCTGCTCCACACTCGTCTCCATCAGAATGCGTCCGCGCTCAGTGAACTTGGCCGCATTGCCAACGAGGTTGATGAGAATCTGCCGCAGCCGCGTCGGATCAGTGACGATACGATCGGGAACCGGCGTGAGGATACAGTTCTCCAGCGACACGCCCTTGGCCTGCGCGCGGGCGCGCATGAGGCTCTCCACATCGAGCAACACCGATGGAAGCACGGTGTTCACCTGCTCGATTTCGAGTTTGCCGGCTTCGATCTTGGAGATGTCCAGAATGTCGTTGATCACGGTGAGCAGATGCTCACCGGCGCGACGAATGGTATCCATGGCCTGCAACTGCTCCGGCGTCGCGCCATCGCTCGCGGCTTCGTCGCGCAGCAGGTCGGTATAGCCGAGAATCGCCGTGAGCGGTGTGCGAATCTCGTGGCTCATGTTGGCCAGAAACTCACTCTTGCTTCGGCTCGCGGCTTCAGCGCGTTCCTGTGCCAGCCGTAGCGCCTCCTCACGTTCAATGGCTTCGGTGACATCGGCCGCCGTACCGTAGAGCCCCACAATGCTCCGGTCCGGTGCGCGCCGCACTCGGCCATCAGCGCGCACCCACCGCACCATGGGATTGCGACCGGCGGTTCGGAGCACCAGCGAGTAGGCCTCACCGGTACGCGACGACCGTTCAATGGCCTCAGCCAAACGGGGAATCTCTTCCGGGTCGTAGCCGGCCACCGCCTCATCGAGCGATGGATTGCCGCGCTCCGGCTCCCGTCCGAAGAGCAGGAATGTGCCCGGCGACCACTCCACCGCACCAGAGACCATGTCGAACTCCCAGTTGCCGATGCCCGCGAGTGTCTGCGCTTCGACAAGCTGCGCGGTGGTCCGAGCTAGCACCTCACGCTCGCGCTGGAGCGCTTCGCGGGCATTCACCTGCTCCGAGATGTTCGATTGCACGGCGATGAAGCCGGTGAGCACACCGTTCTCCCGCAATGGCTCGATGTTGAGATCGTTCCAGTATGGGTCGCCTGACTTGGTAACATTGAGAAGCGTTGTACGCACGGACTGTTCGGCGGCGAGCGCCTCGCGCATGCCCTCGACCACGGCCCGATCAGTCATTTCGCACTGCAACACATCGCCAGGCTTGCGCCCCAGTACCTCCGCCAATTCCCAACCGGTGAGTCGCGTGAAGCCTTCGTTCGCCCACGTAATGCGACGCTGTGCATCGGTGATCACCACGGCGTTGCTCGTGCGCTGCGCCACCATGGCGAGCCGCTCAAACTCCTGACTCTTGCTGGTGATGGCGATATGCTGCCGACGGAGCAACCGTACCACTGGTTCGATTACCAGCAGGGCAATGCCAATCAGCACGGCAAACGCCAACGCCGCACCGCTCCAGGCCGCACGTTGTGTGTACTGAATATCCGTGTTCTGAAGCTGCTGCATCGCACCGAGTGCGACGCCAGTAAGCATCTGGTATTCAGTCGCGTACTGGTTCACCTCGGCGATCTGTTTCCGGCTGGGTGTCGCCACGTTGGCTTGCAGGTCCTGCGCGCTGTTGCGCAGCTTGCTCTCCACCGGTTTCGTGCGGGCGATGGCCGAGTCGATGGCACCGTTCCGGCGCAGTCGCTGGTAGTCGGCCGTGATCGTCATGCGGGAGAGGCGCTCCGCATCGACGCCGAGGCGCTGGACTTCATCCTGCAGCAAGGCATCGTCGATGGCATTTTCTGCGGCCGTACCGGCGAGGCGTTCGATGCGCTCTCCGTGCAGGCGCAGCCGACCCAGCACATCGATGATTTCGCCCTGTCGCGCGAGGGTGCGCGCAGCAGCCACGTTGCCCCAGAGTGCGCCGGCCACGATTACGGCAAACACGGCGAGTGAACCGAGTACGGCAACACGCACGCGGTGATGCGGACTGCCGGGCGCCTTGACCTTCTGCGTGTGAACACGTTCGTACTTGGCGTCGACCGAGCGCCGATAGAGCGTCCACGCGAAGAGCGGGCTGACGATGAGCACCAGCCCCACGGCATCGATGAAGCCGCGGATGTTGGCCGGAATGGGCGCCGGCGACTTGACCACCGACTCGTGCAAGGCCAGCTCGGCGAGCAGCGTGGCAATCCCGAGCAGGACGGCATCCACCCACCACGCTCTCACGCGGCGATGAGTGGTGTGTTCGGCGGTGGGAGTGCTGGTCATGAACGCTGGCAGTGGCTACACGAGGGGAAGGTCAGTCGGCGCCAGCGTCGGCGTCCGGCCTATAAGTGTCGGCGCTTTCATCGTTTGGCTTGACCTATGCGACTCGAGCGTCGCTTTGGCGGTATCCACTATCACACTGGCGGCCCCATTCATTTCGCTGCCGACCATCTGGATTGGCTATATTTCGGGTATGGCTTGGTTTTCCCTGTCTGCCACACTCGCCGCGCGGGCGGTGCTGAACCCGTTTCTTGCCGTCGACTTGCTACGCGTGGCGTGGCGTTTTCGTCATCGGCACTGGTACCGGCGCTTTCCGTTTCTGCCGCTTCCCGCCACTTCGTATGTGAGGTGGCGCATGTACACGGCCTACGGCGATGAGGCGGCCATTCCGCCGGCGAGCGATGTCATCGCGTTCGCCCGCTGGGTGGGCCGGCAGCCCTGAACCGCGCGGCGCTGTCGCGGCGCCTGCTTGCCCAGGCGTACGGCCTGGGCTTCGACGCGGCGGGTATTGCACCGCTCGGTGAGCCTGCCACCCGCGTCGCCTTCGACCAGTGGCTGATGGCGGGCCATCATGCCTCCATGGCCTATCTCGATGGCGAGGGGGCGCAGCTACGCCGCGATGCATTGCGGCCGCATCCCGGTGCCACACACGCCATTGTGGTGGCGGCCTCCTACGGTGGGCGTGAATCGTCGGGGCCGGTCGCGCGCTACGCGCGTGGCGACGACTACCACGAGCTGTTGCGAGAGCGGGTGCGGGAGCTGCACCGCTGGCTCGAAGTCGAGCTTGGGGTGCCCCTCAATGCGCGGCCGTATGTCGACAGTGGCCCGGTGCTCGAGCGCGATTTGGCGCAGCGCGCGGGGCTGGGTTGGTTCGGCAAGAACACCATGCTGATCACGCCGCACGCCGGGTCGTTCGTGTTTCTGGCGTCGCTGTTTGTTGAACTCGACCTCGAGCCCAGTGCCCCGTTTGAGGCCGACCGGTGCGGCGGCTGTACGCGCTGTCTCGATGCGTGCCCGACTGGTGCCCTGCCCGCCCCGCGTGTGCTCGATGCCAACCGGTGCGTGAGTTACCTCACCATCGAGCACCGCGACGCGATTCCGTTGGAGCTGCGGGCAGGCGTGGGCGGGCTGCTGTACGGGTGCGACATTTGCAATGATGTATGTCCGTGGAACCGGAAGTTCGCGCGGGAGGCCATGCTGCCCGCGTTTGCGCCACGCGAGCTGTTCACGGATTCGTACGATCGCGAAGGCACGCGCGCGCTGGCGCGTTCGATTTGCATGATGGACGCGGCCGACTACGCCGCCGCGTTCAAAGGCAGCGCGATCAAACGCGCCAAGTTGTGGATGCTGCAGCGCAACGCGTGCGTGGTACTGGGCAACATCGGTACCGCGGAGGATCTGGCGGTACTGGAAGCCATGTGCTCGCACGAGCATGAACTCGTGCGGGAGCATGCGGGGTGGGCGCTGTCGCGTATCAAATCGGGATAGTCATTGCTCTTTCGCCACTACGGTGTCGTAGAGCCCGTAGTGGGTCAGACCTTCGTGACTGTCGATGCCCGTATACCGCAGTGAGGCGTCTTCGTACCGGCGAAACGCGAACACGGCCTGATTCATGTGCTCGGTGTTGAACACCTTTAGCCGCACCAGTAGGTGGAAATCCTTCACCGTCAGACCGGTTACTGTTTGAAACAGGTCGGGCTCGATCTTGGTGATGACGTCCTGAAGTGTGTTCTCACGAAAATCGGTGAGGTACATGAACGCGGGAATGCGTGTAGCGAACTTGATCAGTTTCTCCTGCACCATCTTCCGTTTCGACTTGTATTCCTTCTCCTCGTCGGTGAGAAGCTTTTTCTCCTTTGGCGACAGATCCTTCTGTCTCGCCTTGTCCTTCAGCCCCTTCACCACATCGCTTTTGTTGATGATGGTCTCGATAATGTTGTTGCCAAGCGCCCGCCAACCCTCGATGCGCTCCACAGCGGCCATCGCTTCGGGGTTGTCCAGGATGCGACGCAGGGTGTCGTTGTCGACATTGACCAACATGGCCGATTCCCACTTACGGGCGAGCAACGTGGCCGACGTTCCGGCCATCGCGATGTCGAGGATGCCGCCGGCGTCGATCTGCGTCATGTTTGCACCGTCGTACGCCAGTACCGGCAGGAACGACACGAGCTCTCTTACCGCGTTCTCCGGATTAGGCTCTCCGGGCGAAAGGCCAATGCCATATTCTGAAAGCTGGCGCAGCGCGCGCGTAGGCGCGAAGTCGAACACGAAACACACCGGCTTGAGGATTTCCTCCTCATTCGGGTCGTCGCCGTTCGGGTTCTTAATCGACCAGGGGGACTGTACCCGAAATGCCGCCTGAAAGTAGGTCTCTGGCGACTTGAGGTTGCGGAGCATCAGGATTGACGACCACTGGGATACCGTGACGCCGGTTGTCAGCTTGCCGCACGACAGAGTGATGGTCTTGGTGTCGAAGCCGCTTCCAATGGCCTTGCGGACGGGCGGGAGTGCCTCAAGCCCGATTCCAGCGGCGGTGCCAGCGGCCACCACGACTTCATATTCGTGCCAGAACACGTTGTGCCGCTCGTCCAGAAGATTCTTCATAGCATGGCATGCCGCCACGTTGGGCATGAACCAGAACGCGTGCTGAAGATAGGGCAGCAATCTCACGTCCGAATACGGGAATGGCGGACGGGTCCCGGTCTTGAGGGACTCAACCGCCTTAGACACATACCCGCCTCGGATGATGTCCAGCCATTTCTGCACGTCGTTCTTGTGCTTAAACTGCGCCCCCTTGCCCGTGCCAGATGCGTCGAAAAAGGCGTTCAGATCGAACTCGTCGAATTCCCCGGCGCTTGCGATAGCCACCAGCTCCTCGGGCATCTGATACGTAAGTAGACGCATCTGCGGGAGTGCGCCGTACGGATTCCACGCACCGGGATTCTTGCTTGCGAACGATTGCTTGGCCCGCTGCTCGTCGGTGTACGTCCAATTGAAGATTTGCTCTTCAATGAACTCACCCGTCGCCAGCGCCTTGAACGGCGTGCCGGAGAGATAGAGGTACGCCTTGGTGGTGATCGGCAGGAACTCGGTCTCCTTCTCCGACAATTCGGTGAGATCCGCGTTCACCTTCTCTAGGCCGGCAGCGTATTCTAGCTTGGCCTCCTTTTTGGCGACCGCGTCCTCCTCGCCCTCAAACAATTCCTTCGCTGTGTCGCGCCACGCACCGAAGTGGTATTCATCGAATACAACCAAGTCCCACTTCACTTTGTGGACCCAGGCATTGTTCGGCTTGATGTTTCCCACATCATCGCGCCCGAGTAAGTCCTGAAAGGAGCCGAAGTAGACAAGCGGCTTACTAGCAGAAACCTTCGTCGGATCGCCGCCTGAGCTCCGGGACTGGTATTGCCACCCGTCGAAATCTGCGTGGGACTCGAGGTCTGTATGCCACGCATCCTCTACCGCGGGCTTGAACGTCACGACCAATACCCGTTTGGCCCCGAGTTTCCGAGCGAGCTGGTAGGCCGTAAACGTCTTGCCGAAGCGCATCTTCGCGTTCCAGAGGAAGCGCGGGACTGCGTGCATGTCTTCCTTCCAGATGGAATGGAAGTAGGCATGGGTCTTGTCCACAGCAGCGCGTTGTTCGGCGCGCATGGCAAAGGTCTGGTCGTGCGTACCAGTGAAGCGTTGCCGCGTACGCAACTCGGTCAGGACCGTCTTCACGTCCTTCACGGTGCACCGCATCCACTCCAATGCGGCCTTTTCGAAGCCTTTTTTGGCGAGAGCGGCGCGTACCTCGTGATCAGTGAAGGTCGTGCCGTCGGCTCTCCCGGCCGCCTCGTCAAGAACAATGGTGTAGTTCTTGATGTTTGCGGTCTTGAGCTGCTCGGCGACGCGCTGCTTCACGTCGCGCGTGGTCTGACCAACCTTGAGAAGTCCCGCGTGTGCTTGGTCCGCGATGGAATAGGCGTAGATACGCGGCCGAGCCTCCGGTTTGGGTGCGAGGATTTCCTCAATGGAAGGACTATTCATCGTCGCCGCTATCGAGGTTCATTTCCCTTACCTGAGACTCGATGTATGCCTGCTCCTTCTTCGTGATGCCATACTTGTCGTAGAGAGCTTCATCAGTCCATGTTCGGTCCCATTTCTGGATCGGCACCCAGACATACGTTGAGTGCGTGGCGTCCTGCGTGATCTTCCGGACCGAGACGAGGAATCTAAAGAATCGCGTCGTGTAATACGACTGCAGACTCTTGGCTGCGATCAGGGACTTCACGTAGAAGAACAGAAATGACTGGGTGCAGACAGACGGAGACGGGGCAATTTGTGGCTTACCCAATATCTGATGAGGTACCGCATCGCCGCCATTGAATGCCTTTGGAACCAAGAGCTTCCAAGTGTCAATCAGATGGTCACTCTTCGTGACGGCTGTCCGCCCAATGTAGCCGATATCTCGCTTCATCTGCCGGATGTAGTAGATCGGCACATCACCTGAACGCTCCTTCGAGTGGAACCCGTCGAAGTTCGATGTCCAGCCGAACTCTTTGTCTCGAGCGAGGATCGTGTTTACAGAAGCCTCACCGGCCTTCGACACCTTACGGAGGATGGACATGGCGCGCGCATCCCGGACAAAGACGTCGAATTCGCCCAAGTTTCGTTTGATCGGTCCTACGACCTCTCCGCCTCGAATGGTCGTCACGTTGCAGTCGCCATCGTGCGATGCGTCCCACAGGAAGTAGCAGACCCCTGCCTTGACCTCAACTCCGGGGAACACGTCGTTGGCCGCCGGATAGTCCACAAGTTCACGAATGCGCCGGTCTCCGAGCATAGTCTCACGAAATGCGCTCAGGCCAAGGCCGGACGCCATCCAGCGCGATGGGATGACCATCGTGAGGAATCGTGGTTGAAGTGACTTCGCCTGTTCGACGAAGTGCTGATAGATCGGTCCGTCACGAGAGCCACCGTCACTAGCCAACTGATACGGTGGATTTCCGATGATCACGTCGAACTGCATGTTGGCTCCAAAGATTTCTGCGAGGCGAGACTTAATGTTGTCGGTGTGAATGAATGCGTATGCGTGGGATTCAAGTCCTTTGGGGCGGTCGAAAACGGACTTGCCCGCTCCGCAATACTTGCACTTTTCTCCATCCCAAGTGTGCTTGAGGCGCTGGAACCAGATATTGCCATCATCGCTGGCGAAGCCGTCGGCAATCGAATGCTCGCCTTTGGCGTGCTTGGAGCAATACACGCTGCGGCGCGCAAGCAGGCTTGTGATTTGCGTGATACCGATGCCAAACACTTGCTTCGTTAGGATGTGGTTCACACGGGTTTCGAGATTCGGAATCTCCTGCTCCAACCCCTTGGTCAGGCGGCTGGTGATCTCGCGCAGAAACACGCCGGATTTAGTGCAGGGATCCAAGAATTTCACCCTCTTGTCGGCCCAGAGGTTCGCACCGTTGTTCCTGGCGGCCCACGCCTCGGCGAGCGTGTCCAACATCTGGTTTGCGAACTCCGGCGGCGTGAACACCTCGTCATTGGAGAGGTTCGCGATGCAGGTCAACACGTCCGGATTGCGGCCGCGCAAGGCAAAGCTGGCTTGGTTACTCATGCAATGACCTCGGGAGCAAGGGCGGCGATCTCACTTACGGACATCGGCGAGTACGTTTTGGCCGGTGTAAAGATCTCGTGTTTGCCAAGGTGTGCGAATAGCGAGTCCTCGGCGCTAAATGCCGAGGATTGGGTGAGGCTGTCATAGCGGAAGTCACGCCGCTGGAACCGGCCCTTACCCAGATAGCCCCATTCGGCGAACGTGATCGGGGAGTTGCCGTCGGCGCGCATCGTCAGGGCGTCCGCTCGGACGAGATTCTGGGACAGCACGTAGAACGCGGCGCGATATAGATCGTCCGACGGAGTCAGGTTCTGGTAGTCGGCGAAGATCGCCAGCAGGTTGGCGCGGCACTCGGCGATGTTGTCGGCCAGCAGCTCGATACCGTAGATGCACATGAGCGCGAGCAACGCGTAGTGCCGACGCTCGAAATCTGACTTGCCATATTTGATTTCCACCGCAGTTAGCTTGCGCCGAAGAATCTGCACGAGGAAGTTGCCGTCCCCGCATGCCGGCTCCAGAAAGCGCGAGTCAATGCGCTCGGTCTCGCCTTTCACAAGGTCGAGCATGGCCTCTACCATCCATGCCGGGGTGAACACCTCCCCGTGGTCGGCGACACGCTTTTTCGATTTGATATGGCTCATTGGCGAATGCTCGGGGAGCTCCATACGGGGTCCTTGCTTTATTTCGCTAGGAAGTAGCGCCGCTTCGGGTCCTGTGGCCCGCTTCCAACTTCGCGAATGAGCCCGTTGCCAACTAGGCGAGCGAGGCGGGTGCGCGTAGCCCGAGAGGTCAGGCCGATACCAGCAGCGATCTCACTGGTCAATTTGCCCTGCCCGTCTGACAGTCTATCTACAATTGCCTGATCGGTGTCATCGAGGGTGGGGGGGTTGACCTGTGAGGTGAATATGGTCGCGCGAAATCTGGTCGCGATCTCCTCAAACATCGGGTCCGGCAGCCCGGCCTCGCGGCAAGCGGCCGTCATGCGCTGGACGCCGCTGCCCCACTGTTCGATAAGACCGAGGGCGTGGAAGACTCGACCGATGACTCGGTTCCGGAGCTTGGAGATGCCGTGCTCCAAGTCCGCGACCGTGAGACCGAACGGGAGCAGACCCGGGTTCTCGATCTCCAAGCGGTCGTCGAAGATTGAGATACGAATCGGAGCGCCACGCTGCGCATAGTCAGCGTGCGCGACTGCGTTGATCATGGCTTCTCGTACCGCGACGGGGGGTAGGCTCCATCGTTCCATCCGACGGACCTTTCCGATCTCGGCGCCGTGGAGGGAGTGCTTCTCGATAAATCCAATGGCTGCGTCGATGGCGAGGACGGGCAGCCCCCGGAACTCGGCCCCATCCACGATCTTGGCCTTGTCTCGGCCCGCGAAGCGTCCCGCCTGGATCCAGGCGTCCGGGAAGTGGCGCTCGCGCTCTCGACCGAAGAGCAGCATGCCCCCTACCGTCGGTACGGTTTGGCCCTGATGGGTGGTAAGGAGCCTCAGCGTCTCTAAGTCGCGTCTCCGGAGGGTCCGGGTGGGCTTGAAGGACTCGGAAGCAGCTCGGAAGTCGAGCGCTTCCGAGTTGAGGTCGACCATCGGCTGCTCGTCATAGCTCTCCCCACGCGCGGTGCGGCGGAGCTCCTGGAGCATCTCGGCGTCGGCGCGGCGGTTGGTGGAGCCAACGCGGACATAGGTCCCCGACTCCGCTCCCTCTCGTTTGAGATAGTGCGGGCGACCAGCACTCGGGTGAATCTGAATGGCGATGACCTGCGTTCGGCGCCACGGCAGGATCTCGATCTCCGGCAACAGCCGGGGCGCGATGGAATCACTCACGACGTTCGCGATCCGCTCTTCAACATCGAGAGCGTCTGAAACCCCACGAACGTTTCGAGAGCGATCTTCAACCCCCACGAGCAGCGTTCCGCCAGCCGTGTTGGCAAAGGCGACCAAGGTCTTGAGCACCCCATCCGGGGAGGACAGGTCGCGCTTGAACTCGAGGGTTTTGCCTTCCGGGCGGGTGAGGATCTCGACGAGGTCCATATGCTCAGAAGTATGCTACGAAGAGCTGAAGGAGGGCAAGCTTCCGAGTACGTGGGGTAGGGTGTGCGCGACTAACGGTTTGCCGGCACGATCGCTGTGCAGGCCAGGAAAGTCGGGGCCGGTCGGGACAAGCCGCGCACTACGGTTCGTTGAAATCCGGCTCGTAAGCACCTAACGGGTCGTCCAGTTGGTAGTACTCCGCCGCGTCGTAGGTGAATGTGGCCTTGTACGTATCGGCCAGCGACGCCGCGTGAAGCTGAGAGAGACCGTTAATTTTGAGTCCGCACGCAACGCACTCGAACCGTGACGGTAAAAAGTACTGGGTCTCCGTAATCTCATCGCCATCGAGCTTCTTCACCGGCGGCGCCACGGGCGAGCCCGTGACAAGCGCGTCAGACGAACAGGACGGGCAGCTAACGCCATGACCTTCCTGCCTTGTAGCCCAGGCACTGGCTTTTACCTGACGTTTCGCACGCTCACCGGCGCCGAACTGCGACCACACCGTCTTGTGATCGTGAATCGTTTTGGCGACAGCCTTAGCGGATGCGTCAGTCGCAGCCGCGATCAGTTCGGTGGCGAGCGTAGCCTCATCAGGCCCGAATAGAGTCTCCAACTTCTCGTTCATCGACACGAGCAGGACCTCCGCTGCGTGGTAGAACATCGGCAGCCACGCCGAAGCCTTTACTGCATCGAATGGTGTACTGCCAGAGTGCAGCTCCTGGTTACGACGGCCCATATGCAAGAGAGCGAAGTCTCGCATTTCAGGTGTGAATGCAGACACAATTTCCTGAAGGCGATTCAAGACGGAAGAAATGTCCAGCGACTTTGGGCTGAACTTCTTCACCGTCGGCATGTTGCCGAGTGCGTAGTAGATATTGTTCCAATCCTTGTGATCCGCAACAAGCGTCGGACTGACATGCGCGAGCGCTGCGCGCGCGAGTAACTCAAGCGAGAGACTAGACCAGAAGGCAAACTGCCAGCCTTCGCGCGGTTCAGCGCGCATCTCTTCCGCGTAGCGCTGAGCCTTCGCAAGCAACGCGTCCTTCGACCACTCATGGGGAAGCTGAACAGGCGTCGTCATCAGTCCGCCGCCAATGACTGCATGTACGCGCGCTCGATATGGCGCGAACCAGCAGTTGGTGGGACTGCGGTGCGACCGTGAAGCATGCGCCAGTTGTCGACCACGAGCGTATCTCCGGGATTGGTGAGGTAGATCTGCGATTCAATTTGTGCGTCGATTAAGTCAGAGACCGCATGGAACGTCTTCGAACTTGATAACGTTGCCGGCCGCACAAACAGGCTGTCCCATCGAAATTGATGTTCTCCGACAACACTGGGAATCAACATACGAAGAAGGGGGCGACTTCCATTCGACGGACGACGTGGCTGCAACAGGGTGCGGTAGAGCGTATCGATCCCGAAGTGCTCGAAGATCTTGCGGCCATCGACAAGCCTTGTAGCAACCTCCGGTGCACCCACAATGCATCGCAGGACGAAGTACCTTGGAGGTACGTACCAGTGGGCGAGATCCGTGTGCATCGGGAACTCGCTCTTTCCGAACTGGCCGCTGTAAATGTTTGGAGGTGCATCCGACTTCTCTCGCGGCCGAAGAACCTGCACCTGGGTTGTGCCTGGTAGAGCCACGACGCTACCAAGGCTCGCGATCACAACGTCCGTTGAGGATTCGGGGGCGAGCCGGGGGATGAACGCGAACCCGGCCTCGTCAAGTTCTTGAGAAAGCATATGTTGAAAGACTAGGCAGCAGCCCTGTGTCCCAGGACTCTATAGCCCTGACCCGCTTCAGCTTCCGCCGAAGTTCTCACCGGCAATGTTCCCGTCTCATCGCTTACCTCGATGATCGCGGCAAACGATTGACGAAAATCGACTGACAGCCCCCGGGACCACAGTCGCAACTGTAGCTCCCACTCACCTGTCTGATATGATCGAGTGAACGAACGGGTGAGCTGCGAGATTGGCGACCACTTATCCGCTTCGACGAGTTCATTGCTCACGCTGACCGAGTGATGGCCGATCTCTGCGGGCTTCCTAAGGGCGATAGAGACTCTGGTCTTCGCGTACTCTTGCTGGTTGTCCGGGGACACGGGAGGATCAAGGACCACCGTGACCTTGATTTTTAGCTTGCCCCCTGCACCCGCGGCCAGACACGCTGGCACGTGAAAGGGGAGAAACTGGTGTTGGCTTGAAGTGAGCTCGCCGACGTGGAGGAACGACGCCGCGTGATCAACGGACCATCGTGCAGCATCCAGCATCGGCTCTCCCAACCCCGCCAAGTGTTCGGACTGCACGCTAACGCGCGGCACATCAACCGGACTGGTGAAATGCAAGAGGAGCGCGCGTACAAGATTCGCTCGTGGATTTCCGTAGTGGTCGAACAACTGAGCCGCGATTGCAGAAACCAAGGGTGCGGCAAAGCTCGTCCCGCTATCGCACTCCCACGCGTTACCGCTCGCAGCGAGACCATGCACGCCGACCCTCGCCGTAGTTGAGCCGTCGGCCATGCAGTTGCCTCCGTGCGCGACAAGCTCGGGCTTCAATCCGCCAAACGGCCCGGGACCGCGGCGGGAAAAAGCGGAAACTTGTCGTACACGACTCAGCGCACCAGTGTCGTCAAATTTCGCGAATGATCCGACGGTTACAGCAAGCAGTGCATCACCTGGCGAGTCGATCCGGCAGTCCCGGGATAGAAGTGAGCCAGGGAAACCGGCGAGTAGTCGTGGATTACGAATATTCCCAGCGGTTGTGACGACCAAGAGGTCTCGCGCACGTGCATGCTTGTCAAGAATCTGACCGACTACCGACATTTGGCCGTCGATGCATGCAGAGTTCGTACCGAGTGAAATGTTTACCACTCGTGCCGATGCCGGGAGGAGCGGCAGCGCTGCGTCGATGGCAGAAGCGAGGTGTCCCTCATGAATCGGTACGATACTTCCGCGTGCGTCAACGCCAATTACGGGGATGTCGATGAGCGGGCAAAGCGGCGAGAGAACCCCGCTACGAAGCGCGGACTCCAGATCATCGCCGTACAGAATGCGGCTCGCGACAAAGGTGCCGTGGTGCATCTCGGCACCAACGGAGCCAGCCGGAAGCTGCGTCATGGTGGCAACGACACTCGTAGCGACTCCTGGGCAGAGATCGCTGATACCTGTGTCGAGGACTGCCACACCAGTCAAACAACGCGGATTCTCTATCGTGATTTCAGGGGAGATTGCGCTGATACGACGACCGTCTGGAACATAGAACAAACGATCCGGCATGACCTGCCGTAGGGTCGAAAACGCAGCACCGACTTCCCTCGCGTCAGATGCGCTCAGGCGCGCTTCAACGAGCGTGACCCCGTTGCTTAATCGTCGCTCTGCTCCGATGGCAAGATTCTTCCGGGACATGTAGGATCTAATAGCGAGTAGCACCGCCGCACGTTCGCGATCTGTGAGCGTGGCGTAGAAGACAAGCAGGCAGTCGAGCGGCGTGTCATCATCTGATGAGATTTCGAGCGCAATTTTCTCTTCGATGGGTACGGGACCGATGTCCTCAATAGCTGACAGATACGATTTTCCGGTATGACTCGGAGTTGTCGCGTAGCGCTCGACCCTCTGCTGTAACACCGTCACGTCAGAGCGCCTTAACTGCACAGTGGCGGAGTTTGGATCAATGGCGGACAACGCTACGATCTCAAGGCCGGCGTTGAGTAACCGCTGCCGCTCGCCCCTCGCGGGCAGCTCGCTCGGAGTGCGCACTTGGAGAAACAGCGCTTCTGTCGCGCCAGAATCGGCGGTTGTATTCGAATACTCCGCCACCTGCGCGGCTCGTTCGCGCAAAAAATCTCCGTGGGCAGAATAGTCAGGACGCGAGAACGGCTTGGCGCGGCCTCGAACTGCGACTTCGGCAATCCGAACTCGCGCCGACGGTATCTCGAAGTGTGGCCGATTGTTGGGCATTCACTGGTGGATTAATGAGAAATCTCTCTCGTATTGACACTCCTCGCCGCCGACAACTGACTCGGCGAGAGCATCGACTGACGATCCTTCTAACGTGCGCTTTGCCGCAAGGGCGCACAATGGCTAAGCCCGCGGGGCCTGCCCCCCCCCGCTTGACCGCAGTCATTCGCCCGCGCGCGAGCGGGCGTTACGGCCCATGTAGAAGGGTCGGGGCATTGGGCACGCCCGCCTGACTACATGCCGCCATCCTTCCGCCGAGGAGAGCGGGCAATCTGCACGACGTCCCATTGTCAGGCCCTCTCGGCCGCTCGGCGGGCGAGGGGCCCATGTGTGGAGGGGTACGACTGCAGCCCAGAAATATTTGCCCCGGGAGTGTCCATGAGATCTGAACCACACGGGTTGTCAGTACCGATTGAAGATTGCACAGAAGTGCCGACCGAAATTGCACACTCGG
>ERZ1645185.5-NODE-5-length-115631-cov-7.445343_pt1 | contig 115631 bp, 108 predicted proteins | sample MGYA00575351_ERZ1645185 | MGnify/ENA primary metagenome ERZ1645185 (study PRJEB40838, sample SAMN11284767) | freshwater sediment metagenome | isolation source: river sediment | host: Sediment | place: India: Jana village, Kanpur | collected 2015-12-17 ... | reverse complement strand
CAACTCCCGTGGTACCAACTCCCGTGGTACCAACTCCCGTGGTACCAACTCCCGTCGTACCAGCTCCCGCTATCTCAACGGCCGCACGGAACCGTTTCCTGTCATCGCCCCGCTATGACTTTGCGTCGCTCCGACAATTCGGTTTCGAGACGTCCGCACACGAGTTCGCACAGCTTGAGCACGTCTTTGTCGGCGAGTTCGTAGCGCACGTACACCCCGTCGCGCTCACGGGCCACGAGGCCGTTGGCGAACAGCTGCGACAAGTGCCGAGACACGTTCGCCTGGCCCATGCTGGTGGCTTCCACCAGTTCGTTTACCGTGCGGGGACCATTGCGGAGCTCCTGCAACAGGCTCAGACGCGCCCGGTCGCTGAGCGCCTTGAAGCGCTCGGCCACCATTTCGAGCAGTTCCGGACCCATCCGCTTCGTTGCCATGTCACGTCTCCCGGCGGTGAACTGATTCAAACATGCGTAACAATGAATATATTGCACATATGACGAAATGCAAACGGGCCGAAGCGCGCCGCAGCGCCCCTCGGCCCGACAGGCGCGATCAGCCCAGCGTCGCCGTCAGCGTGATCTCGGCGTTCAGCACCTTCGACACGGGGCAACCGGCCTTCGCGGCATTGGCCAGTTCGTGGAACTGCTCACTCGAAATACCCGGGACCTTCGCGTCGAGCGTGAGGTGCACCTTGGTGATCGCGAAACCGCCATCCTTCTGCTCCAACGTGACGGCAGCCGTCGTGGCGAGCGATTCCGGCGTGAAGCCGGCCCGGGTGAGCTGGCCAGACAGCGCCATGGAGTAGCAGCCGGCGTGCGCCGCGCCAATCAACTCCTCGGGGTTGGTGCCGTTGCGGCCGCTCTCGTCTTCGAAGCGGAGCTTGAACGAATACGGCGTGTCGTTGAGGACGCCGCTCGGCGTGGTGATCGTGCCGTTACCGTCCTTGATGGTGCCGTTCCAAACGGCAGAACCCGTGCGGATCATGAAGTTGCCTCGAGAAGGTTTCGGATCGCAACGCCGACCGCACGGGGAGCTGCATCAGCAATTCCCGCGCGCGGCGTGTTGGTGTTTTCGCGCTTCGGAACGCTCGCCCGTTGTCGCCCGGAGAGCAAGCGGCAATGGCTTGCGGTGTGACGACAGGGACCGTCATTTCTGCTCATCCCAATCGCTTCCTTCCACGCTCCGGTCATGCGCACCCTGTTCGTCTTTCTGCTGCTCGTGGGAGCCGGTTTACCGGCTTACTCTCAGCCAGCTCCGCAGGGCACCTCGGCGCCCCCTTCAGCGTCCGCGCGCGTGCTGCGCGCGGCCCGGGTGATCGACGGCACCGGCCGGGTCCTGCCTCGCCACGATGTGGAAATACGAGACGGGCGCATCGTCGCATTGCGACCGTCGGCCGGGCCGCTGCCGGCCGGCGGAATTGACCTCGGTTCGCGAACCCTTCTCCCGGGGCTCATCGACACGCACGTTCACCTTGGCTGGTACATCAACGGCCGGGACCGCCTGCACACCGACACCGATGGCGACGCGCCAGGAGTCAGCGCCCTCGCCCACGCAGGCAACGCGTGGGCCACGCTGCAGGCCGGATTCACCACCGTCCAGAGCATTGGTGAGGCGGATAACGCACCGCTCCGCGACGCCATCAACCGGGGGCTCATCCCCGGCCCGCGGGTGCTGACGTCGCTAGGCTCGATCAACGAACGCACACGCGGTGGATCGCCGGACTCGCTGCGGGCAGCGGTCAGATACGTCAAGCAGCTGGGAGCCGACGTCATCAAGATTTTCGCGTCGCAGAGCATTCGCGACGGCGGTGCGGCCACGATGTCGCCGGCTCAACTGGAGGCGGTGTGCGGCGAGGCGGCCGCGCAGGGACTGCGATCGGTGGTTCACGCGCATTCTGCCGACGCCGCCCAGCGCGTGGCGCGTGCCGGCTGTTCGCAGGTGGAACACGGCGTATTTGCCGACGACACCACCTTGGCGCTGTTCGCCGCGCGGGGCACGTGGTTCGATCCTCAATGTGGTCTGGTGTTCCGGAATTATCTCGACAACAAGCCGTGGTTTGACGGGATCGGCAACTATAACGCCGCCGGATTCTCGGCGATGGAGCGCGCCCTCCCACTTGCCGAAGCAGGAATTGGCCGGGCGTCACGTACAGCTGGAGTGAAACTGGTGTTCGGTACCGACGCCGTTGCCGGCGCGCATGGCCGCAATGCCGAAGAACTCGTGTGCCGGGTTCGCCGCGGAGGACAGTCGGCCATGGACGCCATTGTGAGTGCCACCAGCCGCGCCGCAGAGTCACTGAACCTTGGCCGCGAAATTGGTCGCGTGTCGCCGGGCTACGCGGCCGATCTCATCGCCACCGATGGCGATCCGTCGCAGGAAATCGAAGCGGCGTTGCGTGTGTCGTTCGTAATGCGCAACGGCGTCGTGTATCGCCAGCAAGTCGCGCGCGCAGCGCGCGGGAGCCATTGATGAAGCGTAATCGCGAGTCGTCCGACGTTCCTGCTCGTCGGCAGTTTCTGAAGTCAGCCGGTGTGCTGGCCGTCGGGACGGCCACTGTTGCCGGCACGGCCTGCGACGTCAAGGAACCGGCAAAGCTCGATGAGCCCGCGGCCGCTCGGCGAATTGGGTTCGACCGCTCGCTGCTCGATGCCCTCGCTGCCACTGTGCTCCCGGCAAGCCTCGGTGCCGTTGAAGTGCGCGCGGCAACCGACCGTTTCGTCCGTTGGGCCGATGGCTACGAACCGGTTGCCGAAGAGATGCACGGGTATGGCTACGCCGACGTGCGCTACCTCCCGCCCGACCCCTCTCCGGCCTGGCGCGCCCAACTCGCGGCACTCGATATGCTCTCGCGGAAGACACACCATGTCTCATTTGCGAGCGCCAAACCAGAACAGCGTACCGCCGTGCTGGAGGTCGCCCTTCGCGGTGAACGTGGTGATCGTCTACCAGCACCACTGAATGCGCAGCATATCGCCTTGGCTGTGCTCGCCCACTGGAGTGCCTCGCCCAACGCCTGGAACCTTGCATACGGGGCTCGCATCTCCCCGCTCACCTGTCGCTCGCTCGACGAGGCCACGCGCGCACCTCTCCCGTTGGCACCAGTCGACACGACCACGCGGCGGACTTCATGACCAGACAGAGTGATCGCACCACCTACGAAGCCGATCTCTGCATCGTCGGGAGTGGTATAACGGCCGCCATGATGGCCGCCCATCTGGTCGAGCACAGCAAGAAGCGCATTCTGGTGGTGGAGGCGGGCACACACACCACGCCGTTCGCACAGCGTACCGCGGCCCGCGAGCGCTATCTGGCGTACGGAGAGAGTCCGTGGAAGTCCGACCATCTCGATGATCAGAATGCCTTCGGCAATACGTGGGGGTTTTCACCCAGTATGCATGTGGGTGGACTGGCCATGCACTGGGGTGGTGTATCTCCACGCTATTCACCAGAGGACTTCCGCGTTCGATCGCTGTACGGGATTGGCGACGACTGGCCGTTCAGCTACGACGACCTCGATCCGTTCTATCAGGAAGCCGAGGAGCGCATGGGCGTGGCGGGCGAACAGGGGCCGGTGGCGTTGGATCCACGTGGCAAGCCGTACCCCCTGCCGCCGCTGCCTGTGAACCACAACCTCAAGCAACTGCAGCAGTGGGCGGCGAACGCCGGCATCGCCGCCTGGAGCACGCCGAGCGCGAAGAACAGTGCACCGTACGCGGGGCGCGCCCAGTGTCAGCGTTGCGACACCTGCTATCCGGTGTGTCCGTCGGGCGCGAAATACTCGCCTGACTTCACGTGGGATGCGCTGGTACGCGAAAAGAAGATCACACTGCTCACCGACACGCTGGTGCGTCGCCTCGAAGCCGATGCATCGACCGGTCGAATCACCCACGCGACCGGCAATCGCACGGATGCTTCAGGTGCACCAGTCGAGATTCGCGCGACCACGTTCGTGCTCGCAGCCGGGTTCGTGTGGTCGCCACATCTGTTGCTGCTTTCACGCAGCTCAGCATTCCCCGATGGTCTGGCCAACCGCAGCGGTCTCGTGGGGAAGTATCTGGCCGGACATCGCAACGTGAATGCGTATCTGCGATTGCCGATGGAGCTGCTGCCGGGTATCAACGCGCAGCATTCGCTGGTGAGCAAGCAGTTCATGCGCCCTGGCCGTCAGTCACGTTATCTGCGTCACGATCTGCGCATCTGGGAGTCGAGTGTAGGCCGCGAACCGCGTCTGCGCAGTGATGACGGGACCTTGCTGCTCGGCGATGCCATGCTGCAGGACTGGCAGCAGCGGGCGAAAGGGGCAACCGCCCGGGTACGCGCGTACTACGACGTGCTCCCCGATCGCGAAAGCCGCCTGGATCTCGACGATGCGCATCGCAATCGCTTTGGCGACCCGATGCCCAAGGTTGCCTTTCGCGATGCGCCCGAGAGTGCGGCGTTGCGTGAATGGCAGGAGGAGTCGCTACGAGAACTGTTCCGACGCATGGCCAAAGCCGGCAACGGAGAGATTCTGCGCATGGAAAACAGCGCGAACGATCTCGGCCAGGAGCACCCCACCGGCGGCTGTCGCATGGGGAATGACCCCCAGCAGAGCGTCGTCGATGCCAACGGACGCGCGCACGACCACGAAAATCTCTGGGTGGCTGGAGCGCCTACGCAGCCAACAGCGAGTTGCTGCAACGGCACGCTCACCTTTGCGGCCGTTGGCCTGCGCACGGCGGCGGCAATCGCGGCGAGTTGACGTCGTGCTGAGTTGATGTCGCGCACTACTGAAACGCGGCGAGATGACGACTCGCCGCGTTTCAGCTTCCGGCCAGAATCCGGGTCATCACACTGTCCACCACATCGCGTTCGTCGTGCGCGCTCACCTGCCGTAGCATGGCGAGTGTGCGTGCCACACGTCCTCCAAAGCGCGCACAGTTGCTGCACTCGGCCAGATGCGCCTGCAATTCTCCGACTCGCGCGGGCGCGAGAGCACCGTCGAGATAGTCCGACAAGTCGGCGAGTACCTCCCGGCAACGCACGCCCGCCACGATGGTCTCGAGGCTCTGATCAGTCATGACGTGGCTCCGGTGCGTGGGGAAGGAGCGGAATGGCGTTGCCAGTCCGGCTCGAGAGTACGGACGATGGCCGCAAGGTGAATGCGAGCGCGATGCAGCCGGCTTTTCATCGCGGCAACCGTGACCTGCAGAATCGCGGCTGTCTCGTCACCGGAGAACCCATCGAGCTCGCGCAGCGTGAGCACCTCACGCTCGTCGGCCGGAAGCCGAGCCATGGCCGTGTGCAGCAACTCCCGCCACTGCTCGGCGTCGGGCTCGACTGGGACCTCTGGCAGACAGCCCCATCCGGCCTGTTCGGCCAGTTGCTCGATCGACTCCAGCTCGGCCGGCTCGTTGACTCGCCGCCGCACCTGATGGTGCACCGTGTGGCGCGCAATGGTGTACAGCCACGCCCGTGCCGAATCGGTGCCACGATACCCGGCCGCCCCGCGCCATGCTGCCACGAAGGTGTCCTGCACGGCATCGTCGACGTCGGACGAGCCGGTATAACTCTGCAGATACCGGCTCACGAACGCCTGGTGCCTTCGCATGAACAGCTCGAAGGCACCCGTGTCACCGGCGGCCGACGCCGCGAGCAGCCCGGCATCGTCGGTCACGACGACTGGCGAACCTTGCAGGTGGAGAAGCCGAGCAGTGTGTACAAGGGGCAACTGTTCAGCGTGGCCGTGAGCAGCGGGATGAAGCCGAGGTAGCCCCACATGGCCTTAGGACCCGTGAACGCCATGGATAGCAACCCGATGCCGAGGGCGAAGCGGGCGACGCGGTCGATCGTACCGACGTTTTTCGGGAACAGGGCGGACATGGGAAGGCTCCAGTACGGGGTGGCAGAGGGAGTGGCCTGATCGGGGATCAGGGTGCTCATACAGGAGAGCCGAAAGATGGCGAAAAGGATTCATTGGCGCCGACGCACTTTCCCGCCCTGCCTCGGGGAGCGAACTTCCACCGGTTCGTTTCCCCTACCCTTACAGCATCCGATGCGTCGCTCAGTCATCCTGGCCTCCGTCGTGGCGGCCGCTTCGTGGGCTGCCGTTCCCGCCCTTGGCGCCCAGTCCCAGCCCCGTGTGCTTACGGCGGCCGATTACGCGCGCGCCGAGCGGTTCCTCGGCTTCAACACGCAGCCCCTCGTGTCCAATACCGGAGTGCAGCCGTCGTGGCTGCCCGACGGGCGATTCACCTATCGCGTGCGTCAGGCCGATGGTGGTCAGCCGGTGGTCCTGGTGAATGCCAAGGGCGCGAAGACCAACTGCGTCTCGGTGCCCTCGGCCTGTCCGGTCGAATCGCCCCGCCCTACGCCGCGCAACCGGACGCGGGCACCGGAAGTTCTCTCACCCGATGGGACCAAAGCGGCGTTTGTTCGCGACTGGAATCTGTGGGTGCGTGACGTAGCCACCAACGCGGAAACGCAGGTGACCACCGATGGCGTGAAGGACTATGGCTACGCCACCGACAACGCCGGATGGGTGCACAGCGATCGCGCCGTGCTGCTCTGGTCGCCCGACTCGAAAAAGATCGCCACCTTCCAGCAGGACCAGCGCAAGACGGGCGAGATGTACCTGGTGCGCTACAAGGTCGGCCATCCCGAGTTGCTGCAGTGGAAGTACCCGCTCCCCGGTGACAGCACGATCAGCATGATCGAGCGTGTGGTCGTCGACTTGTCGGGCACCGCCCCGCGTGTGGTGCGCTTCCGCATGGCCCCCGACGAGCACCGCAGTTCGGTGTGCGATCACATCGCGTGCGGCGGCAAGCTCGCCGACACCGAGTGGTACCCCGACGGTAGCCAGGTCGCGTTCCTCAGCAACTCGCGTGACCACAAGGTGGCCACGTTGCGCGTGGCCAATGCGAACTCTGGCGATGTGCGCGACGTCTTGCGCGAAGAAGTCGCCACCCAGTTCGAGAGTGGCGATGGAGACCAGAACTGGCGTGTGCTGCCTGCGAGCAACGAAGTGATCTGGTTCTCGGAGCGCGACGACTGGGGGCAGCTGTACCTGTACGATCTCACCACCGGTACGCTCAAGAACACGATCACTACTGGCGAAGGCACGGTGCTGGACATCCAGCGTATCGATGCCAAGACGCGCACGATCTGGTTCGTGGCAGCCGGAAAGGAGAAGGGACGCGACCCGTACTTCCGTCATTTGTACCGCGTCGGCATGGACGGCAAGGGCCTCACGCTGCTGACGCCGGAAGATGGTGACCACAACGTTTCGCTCTCGCCCACTGGCACGCATTTCGTAGACAGCTGGTCACGCCCGGATTTGCCGCAGACCGCCGTGCTGCGTGATGCGAAGTCGGGGAAGCTCATTTCCACGCTTGAGCAGGGCAACATTTCCAAGTTGCTGGCGACGGGATGGAAGCCGCCCACCCGCATTTCGGTGAAGGATCGTGACGGCAAATGGGACCTCCACGGTCTCATGTGGACGCCGACCAACCTCGACTCCACGAAGAAGTATCCCATCGTCAACTACATCTATCCCGGGCCGCAGGGTGGTTCGGTGGGCAGCCGGCAGTTTGCGGCGTCGACGCGTGACAACCAGGCACTCGCGGAGTTGGGCTTCATCGTGGTCGCGATTGACGGTACGGGCAATCCCACGCGCTCGAAGTCGTTCCACGATGCGTACTATGGCCGCATGGGCGACAACACGCTTCCCGACCAGATTGCCGGCATGAAGCAGTTGGCGCAGCGGTATGCCTTCATCGATCTCGACAAGGTGGGCATCTGGGGGCACAGCGGCGGCGGTTTCGCTACAGCCGGCGCTCTGTTCCGTTATCCGGACTTCTTCAAGGTCGGCATTGCCGAGTCGGGCAACCACGACAACCGCAACTACGAAGACGACTGGGGCGAGCGCTACCACGGCTTGCTTACGCGCAACGGCAGCACGGACAACTACGACGCAGAAGCCAACCAGACGTTTGCCAAGAACCTCAAGGGCAAGTTGCTGTTGGCGCACGGCACCCTCGACGACAACGTGCCGCCCGACAACACGTACCTCGTGGTCGATGCGCTCATCAAGGCGGGCAAGGACTTCGATCTGCTCATGATTCCGAACGCCGCTCATGGTTTCGGGGCCGCCACCAACTACATGATGCGCCGTCGCTGGGACTACTTCGTGCAGCACCTGCTGGGTGCGACGCCGCCGAAGGAATACCAGATCGGCCCGAAGTGATCGCCGAGCGCGCTGGCACGTCCGCATAGATTTCACTCCATGAACCGACTCTTTCTTACCATCGGCGCGCTGTCCGCTGGCTTGTCCGTGGCGGCCGGCGCGTTCGGCGCGCATGCGCTGCGTGCGCGCGTGGAACCCCGATTGCTCGAAGTATTCGAGACGGGCGCGCGGTACCAGATGTACCACGCGCTCGCGCTGATCGCGGTGGCGTTCGTTGCTGGCCGCGCGCCGAGCTCCATGAGCACCGCAGCCGGCTGGCTGTTTGTGGCCGGCACCCTGCTCTTCTCGGGGTCGCTGTACGCCATGACGTTCACCGGCATTCGCGCGCTCGGCGCGATCACGCCCCTTGGTGGTGTGTGTTTCATCGCCGGGTGGGTGTGCCTGGCCCTCGCCGCCCGATCGGCATAGCCCGTATCGTTCGGGGGTGACGCGGGGCTGCGCGTCGAGCGATTCTTCTGCATGCTCCTCACGCAGCCCTCGCCGTCCCAACTGGCCGCCATTGCCGCCGTCTCTGCTCTCAGCGGTGCGGTGAACTCCATCGCGGGCGGCGGAACGTTGCTCACGTTCCCCGCACTGCTTGGCCTCGGCGTCACGCCGGTGGCGGCCAACGCGACCAGCACCGTCGCGCTCTGGCCTGGTTCCTTTGCCAGCATGATGGGATACCGCCGCGAGCTGCAAGGCGCGGAACGCTGGGCCGTGAAGTTGGCCATTCCCAGTCTGCTGGGCGGGCTCACGGGGGCTGCGCTGCTCATGGCCACCACCGACGAACAGTTTCGCGCCATCGTACCCTGGCTCGTGTTTGGTGCGACGCTGCTATTTGCCTTCCAAGGGAAGGTGATGTCGTGGCTGCGGCACCATATCAACGACGTACCGCACGGGCCGACGCCCATTGAGCCCACGCGCGGCATGATGCTCGCGCAGTTCCTGGTGTCGATTTATGGCGGCTACTTCGGTGCTGGTGCCGGTATCGTCATGCTTGCCGCATTCGGCCTCATGGGGATGACCAACATCCATCGCATGAACGGCCTCAAGAACTTCAATGGCATTTGTTTCAATGGCATTGCCGCCATCACGTTTGCACTCAAGGGGCTCGTGAATTGGCCGATCGCCCTGGTCATGGCCATCGGTTCAAGCGTTGGTGGTTACATGATGTCTGGGCTGGCGCAGAAAGTCCCACAGGCGTGGGTGCGAGGGGCGGTGTCGCTCATCGGAATAGGTAGCGCCGTGTGGCTGTTCCTTTCCCGCTGACGGGCCCCTCGCACCTGCGGCCTATTACTTCACGCTGATCTGCTTGATCATCCCGTGCGCGAGATGCGGCTTGCCGTCTTTCGCATCGGGATCGAAGCAGATGAAAGCGAACTCGCCGGCGGGGATGTCAACGGTGAGGTACACCGTCTGTCCCGGTAGGATGTCGGTAATGCCTCCAAACGGAATGCCTGGGGGCGCGCCCGCCGGCTTCTCGGCGAACTTCGCCATGTCCATGGGCGTCTTGCCGGGGAGCAGCTTGGCCATGAAGAACTCGTGTGGCTGCGGGCCGCTGTTCTTCACCGCGATGACGTGACGGCCGGCCGTAAGCGGCTTGTCGAAGGCGAAGTCGTAATCCTTGAGCGTGAGCGTGACCGTGGGCTTGGGCTCCGGTAACTTGTTCGTCGACGGCGTGACCTTGATGTCCTTGACCATGCCTTTCATCACGTGCGGCGCACCGTCCGGGCTGGGGATGACGCAGAACGCCACGTAGTCACCAGCTTCGAGCGTGCTGGTGAACTCGGTAATGCCGGCCGAAGCGTTCGGCCCACCCACGGGCTTCATCCATTGCGGCGGTGGGCCGCCGGCCTTGAACCAGGCCATGATGTCTTTCGACGTCTTGCCTGGGGCGACCTTCACGAAATAGAGGTGATGCAACTCCTTGCCTTTGTTGGCAAAGCGCATGGTGGTGAGGCCGGCCGGCAACGTGGCCGGCATATCAAACGCGTAGTCGGAGGCCACGACATTTACCACGTTGGCCGCCAGCACGTTCGAGGTCATCGCCGAGCCAACGGCCCGCGAGCGATACTGGGCCTTCGAAGCAGTCGGCGTCTGCGGTGATTGTGCCGAGAGTGTAGCGGCGGTCAACAATGCAGCGACCGCGGAAAGCGAAGCGTGATGTAAGGAAGCCATTGGGTCCCCCGGGGTGGTTTCGGTTCGGGATGAGAAGCGGCCGCGAGCAAATGCGGCCATCGGCATGATTTACCGACACAGCCGGTACGCGGCCATTCCAAGAACAGATTCAGTCCGTCCAATTGCATGAGCGGTGTTTCATGCGGCCGTCCGTCCGCACGGGCTCGTCGTAGCACCGCAGAGGTTGACTTGGCCCGTGAGCGGTGAGAGGGACCACGGACAACAACCGATGGAAAATCAAACGACCGCCTACACTCGGTATGCACGCAAGGTCACCGGCACCGGCGCCTCGAGATACTCGGTTTCGAGCACCATACGCTTTACCGATGTCGCGGCAATGCGCCGCAACTGGCGATAGCCAATCGTAGTGCCCGCTGCCAGCACCGGGCCGTCGGCCGTATCGGCGCGCACCCGCCACGCTCGCACATGCTGCCCTTGCTCGATTGGTTCAGCCAGATCGAGCAGGACGACTTGTGCGCCACCAGGCACTGATATTGCGCGTCGATACACGCCGCCCTCGACACGGCCAACACCGCGATCCGACACGACACGCTTGCTGAGCAAGCCGTCGAGTGCCGTACGCATGCCTGCCAAGCGGGCCACGTCGGTTTCGTGGAAGCGCCCCGTGCGCGTAGGCGGCACGTTGAGCAACAACTTCGAGTTGCGTCCCACGCTCGTGAAATAGAGTTCCACGAGGTTGTCTACCGCACGCACCTTGGCGTCTTCGGCTTCGTGGTGAAACCACCCCGGTCGAATCGACACATCGGTTTCACCAGGCCGCCACACATCGCCGTCGGCGTGCCCCTGCTGCAGTGCGGCGATGACATCGTCACCGCTGGCGCCGATATACGGCACGGCACTCGAGCGAATCGTACTCCAGCAGGTCTCGCCAGCCACGCCGCGTTCATTGCCTATCCAGCGCACATCGGGGCCGGCATCCGAGAAGATCACGGCGTTCGGCTGCAGCTTGCGTACGAGTGCCCATGTGCGCGGCCAATCGTACACTTGGCGCTTGCCGTTTGGCCCTTCGCCGTTGGCCCCGTCGAACCACACCTCGTTGAGCTCACCGTACTGCGTAAGCAGTTCGGTCAACTGGGCGATGTACACGTCGTTGTATCGGGCAGAATCGCCGTACGCAGGATGATTGCGATCCCACGGTGAGCAGTAGAGCCCGGCCTTCAGCCCCTCGGCTCGACAGGCGTCAACGAACTCGCGCACGACATCGCCCCGTCCCCCACGCCACGGGCTCGATACCACCGAGTGCGACGTGGTGAGCGTGGGCCAGAGACAGAAGCCGTCGTGGTGCTTTGCCGTGAGAATCATGGCCTTCGCGCCAGCCGAGCGTGCCGCACGTGCCCACTGACGCGCATCGAGTTGTGTGGGGTTGAACAGCGACGGCGACTCGGAACCGTCGCCCCACTCCCGATCGGTGAACGTATTGACCCCGAAGTGCACGAAGAGCGCGATTTCGTCGCGCTGCCAAGCTAGTTGCGCACGCGTTGGGCGTGGCCGAGCGCGAAGCGTATCCACCCAAGGCACGTGGCCACTTGCGAAAGCCGGCGTTATCAGCGGTGAGGGCAGCGCGCTCAGGCCAGCCATGCCCAAGGCAGCGCTCCCCAAACGCCGAAGGACTTCGCGACGGTCGACGCCGTGGTGATGCATCAGAGAGCTCCCCCGCACACATGACAGAAGCGGGCCTTCGAGGAATGATCGTCGGCGCCGCAGGTGGCGCACGTTTGCGTATTGATGTGGTGCGACTCGAGGCGACGACCTTGTTGCGCCATCTCCGCACTCACGATACCCGTTGGCACGGCAATGATGCCGTAGCCAAGGATCATGACCAATGAGGCGATCGCCTGACCCAGAGGTGTCTTGGGCGCAATATCGCCGTAGCCAACCGTGGTGAGTGTGACCACGGCCCAGTACATGCTTCGCGGAATGCTGGTAAATCCGTGTTCTGGGCCCTCCACGAGATACATCACCGACCCCACGATGATGACGATCGTACACACACTGAGCAGGAACACCGAGATCTTGCGGGCACTCGCCTGCAGCGCCTTGGTAATCACCTGCGCTTCACTCACGTAGCGCGCGAGCTTGAAGATCCGGAATATTCGCAACAGGCGCAGCGCACGCACCAGCAGGAGCACGCGCGCGCCGGGGAAGAACAGTCCAATCCAACTCGGCAGAATGGCCAACAGGTCGACCACACCGAAGAAGCTACCGGCGTAGGCCAGCGGACGTCGTACCGCGAGCAGGCGTAGCCCGTATTCGATAGTGAAGAGAGCGGTGAGTGCCCACTCGACTACCCGCAGACTCTTGGCAATCGCCGGCGGCAGATTGGGCACCGTTTCCAGGCTCACCACCGCCACGCTCAGCACGATCATCGACATGACCAGCACGTCGAACCAACGTCCGGCGGGTGTGTCGGCTTCGAATACCACCGTGTGGAGGCGGGCGCGCCAGGTACTGTCCTGCGGGCGTGATTCTGAGCTGTCGGACGGGTGCATACCGTAATCTGGCGTGCAATCACGCCGTCGGCAGCTTCGGATTAGTTGCTAGGCAACTGCAGCACGAAGGACGCCGGCCTTCCCGGTGGGCGCTCGACCGTCAAACGGCCTCCGGCCGTGGCGATGACCATATCCACCAACACCGAACCGACATCGGTGCTCGCGTTCGCCGCGTTCCCGTCGTCGGTGGTCTCGTCGTGGAGCTCTCGAACGCACCCAATCTCGATGATCGTCCAGGTGCGGCGGCCGTCGCTGCGGGTTACGTCGCCAAGGCCATCGAAGGCGCGAATGACCAGCGCCTGACACGATCCGGCTGCACTGCGCACCTGCAGCGCGAGATGCAGTACGATCTGCTCGAGTACGTCAGCCGCGATTTGCGGCGTCCCGGTGCTGGCATCGAGCACATCGACGCTCTCCTCTCCCCCGAGCATCGGGCGAATGGCGTCATCGACTGTGCGGAGTACCGTGCGCACATTGGCTGGGGCCGAGCGCTCCGGCAACTGGCGGCCCAACGATTCGAGTAATCGCAGTGTCTGGGTTGCGCGTGCTCGCGCTTCGACGACACGCGCGTTCTCGAGCCGAGCGAGGGGCACCGGCCCGGCGGTACCCATCGTTGGGTGCGCCAACAGGTCAGCATCGAGCTGGGTGGCCACCTCACCGGCGAGTGCCGTGGCCAAACGCGCCACCATCTCCTGTCGCTGCAAGCGCTGCGATTCCGCCTGCAGTTCCATGAGTTGGTGTGATCGCTTGAGCAGTTCCCGTTGCCCGCGATTGTAGTTCCGCAGCGTCACCCAAAGTATGTGTGCGCAGTAGCCGAGCCCGGCGACCATCATGGAGGCCGACGCGAGTTCGAATCCGCTGCCGTACGGAGGCGGTGGCGCCAACAGGGACACTTTGCGAAGAACGATACCGCCAAGGCCAGCCGCAATGAGCGTGGTGACTAAACCCCAGAATGCAGCAGGACGATCGAGAAAGAGCACCGCCAGACTGACGACGATCGCCATGGCCACGGCATTCGCCGCCCTCGGACCATGGAGTACCAGCCCCCAACCCCCGACAAACGCCATCATGCCGATCGCCATGCGTCCGCGCAGCGCCAGCGATCGCGATGGCGACGGACGCATCAGTGCCGCCATCAGGCCCGCGATGAGTACGGGAGTGGACACCACCAGCGTCCAGCGCGTTTCGAGACCCGCATGATCGATAGCGAGGCGCGAAACGATGAGCAGCGCAGCCACGGGAGTCAGCGCCCACCAGATCAGGCGGCGCAGGTTGGTCAGCGCGTCTTCACGCGACTGCTCCAGCGGAGAAGGAACCTCGGGCGACATATCCTCTTCGAGTATCGTCAGGGCAATGCAGGACTGGAGAATGCCAAGGAGAGAGCGATATGCCGGTGACTCCGCAGAGTGCCTCTACCCGACCGCAGCGAGCAGGCGCGCCAACTGGTGTGCGTCGCTCCCCTTTACCGCGACATGGGTCACTCCGGCGGCCTTCGCTGTCAATTCGTCGGTATCATCCGCGAACCCGGTGACCATCACGATGGGCACGTCCGCACGCGCCTCACGCACGGCCTTGGCGAGGTCCAACCCGGACATGCGGGGCATGGACAGGTCGGTCATGATCACGTCAAACGAGAGCGGGGCGTTTCGGAACACCTTCAGTGCCTCACACGGATCGGTGAAGCCGGTCACCGTGTGGCCAATGCGGGGCAGTGTTCGCAGGGCGAGTCGAACGAGCTGTGGTTCGTCGTCGACAAAGAGCACGCGCAACCCTCTGGCCGCAGGCACACCGTCGACAACGGCCTCCAGTGGGGCGTGTGTGTCGTCCTCGATACTTGGGAAGAGCAGATGAAACGTGGCGCCCTCGCCCAGCTTGCTCTCGACCGTAATGGCTCCGCCGTGACTCCGCATGATGCCATACGCCATCGATAACCCAAGTCCCGTGCCCTGACCCACCGGATTGGTGGTGTAGAACGCGTCGAAGACTCGGCGCTGAGTACCGGCATCCATGCCATTGCCGGTGTCACGAACTGTCAATCGAGCGAAGCGGCCTTCGGCAACGCCCGCGCGACGCGCCCGCTCCCCGCGCATGTCCACGCGGTCGATCGTGAACGTCACCTGCCCCACTTCACTGCGACCGATCGCATACACGGCGTTCGTCGTCAGGTTGACGATGGTTTCGTGGACCTGCGCCGCATCCGCCAAAACGGGCGGCACATCGTCGGCCACTACCACTTGCAGCGAAATCCCTGCCGGCACGGTCGGCCGCAGCAGTCGCAGTACCTCGTGCAGCACGTCCGGCAAGTGCACACGATCACGCCGATGTTCCTCAGGGCGTGCAAAGGCGGTAATGCGTCGAACCAGCTCACTGGCCCGTTGTCCGGCGGCCTGAATTTCCCGAATGTGCTCGGCGCCGGCAGACGACAACCCGGACTCCATAGCCACCAGCTCCGCGTTTCCGCGAATGGCCAGCAGAATGCTGTTGAAGTCGTGAGCAATTCCTCCGGCCAGTGTGCCCAAGGCCTCGAGCTTCCGCGACCGAAGCCGCAGTTCTTCTTCGGCCTTTTGGGCCGACACATCGGTGAAACTGAACTGCAGTGAGGGGAGTCCGTCGAACACTACCGAGGTACAGCGCACATTCGCGTCAAACCGTTCGCCGTCGACGCGCTGCAACTCCTGCTCGATCGGTTCGGTGGCCACCCCGCCCTGCGTGGAGGCCAAACGGCAAATCTCCGCGAGCTGCGACGCCGACTCCACCGGCACGAAACGATGCATGTTCTGGTCGACCAGCGATTCGCCCCCTCGCGCATTCAGCAGGCTCACGGCGGCCGAATTGGCGTAGTGCACCTCGCCATTTCGCAACACGATCACACCGACTGGCGACATCTCCACGAGCGCACGGTACCCACGCTCGCTGGCCGCCAGAGCAAGGTGGTTGCCATCTGCTGCGTGATATCGGCGTGCATGCCACTCAGGCGCTCGGGACGCCCCTTGTTGTCGTACTGCACCACTTTCGCGGTGGAGCGTATCCAACGGAAAGCGCCGTCGAGCCCCTTGAGCCGATATTCCATCTGCTCGGTTTCGCCCGACCGTAGGCATCGATCAAAACGCTCCAGCACCGCGTCCCGATTGTCGCGATGAATGGCCCCAATCCACGCGTCACGTGTCATGGGTGCCGAAGACGCCGCGTCTTGCGCACCGATGAGCCGCGCGAATTGCTCGCTCGATTCGACGATGCCGGTCTGGAGATCGAGTTCGAACCAGCCCTGCCGTGTGGCTTCCATGCTGAGCCGCAGGCGTTCTTCACTGCGCTCGCGGTCGCGCGGCGCAGCGAACGACGCGCCGGGCTGTGCCGCAGCCGGCGTCTCGTCGTCAGCGGGCATGCCGGTCGTCACTGAACGCAGGAGCTCATGCATACAAAGCTGCGCACGGTCGAGCCTGTTGGTCAACCGTGCGCAGCCGCCGAGCTAGTGGGTGCAGCGCGGCGCTACTCGGCCGGCGCCCCCACCAACGCGACCGCCGTAAGAAGCCCCGGCCAACCGGACAACGACGTCGCCTTGGTGGCCCGTGGCACGACTGGGGCCTCGCTCATGTCGACCTCGAATGTGCTGCCGGCGCCGGAGAGGAAGCGCACCGTGGTTTCCGGTGTGATCGTGACGATGCCCACCACCACCCCAACCCGCTCGGCGGCCGTGAGCAATTGCACACCCTGCCCCCCACGCCCCTGCAGCGGAATGGCCTCCACCGCCACGTGCTTCACGTGACCCAACGTGGTGCCGGCGCACACCGACTGCGAGGCATGCACGACCGCGAGCGATACCACCGAGTCGTCATCCTTGAGCATGATGCCGCGTACGCCACCGGCGTCACGCCCCATGTCGCGCACTTCGGTTTCATGAAAACGAATGACCTGGCCGTTGCGCGTAGCGAGCACGAGATCGTCCTGCCCCGTGGTCAACGCCGCGCCAACCAGACGATCGCCCTTGTCGAGGCGAATGGCCTTGATGCCCGCGAGTCGCGCGTTGCGGAACTCCTTGATGGCCGTGCGCTTCACCTGTCCGGTGGCCGTCACCATGGTCACGAACAACGGGTGATTGAAGTCGCGAACCACAGCGGCCAGTGCCGGCGCACCCAGCTTCGGCCACTCGATGACGTCCTTGAGCGGCGTGCCGCGACCGCTGCGGGCGGCCGTTGGGAGTTCGCTGCCAAACATTGTGAAGGCCTGGCCGTCCGGTGACAGCACGAACATCGATTCGGTCTGGCGCAGGCGCGCCTTCACGATAGGCAGCTCGTCGATGGGCAGTTCACGTTCGGCGTCGCTCTCGCTGCGGCGCGCGCGCCCCGATGGCAACGGCTGCTGCAGCACCCGACCACCGTAAGTCACGACGCCCACCACTTCGGCATCGGCCACAGTTTCGGCCACTTCGTCTGCCTCATCGACGGTGACGATTTCGGTGCGACGCGCATCACCGAACCGATCGACCACTTCCTGCACTTCTACCGCCAATGCGGCCATGCGCTGTTCGCGCGAGGCCAACAGCGTGGCGAGTTCCTTGATACGCGCCTTGAGCTCCTTGGCCTCGGCCTTGAGCGCGGTCACTTCGAGGCCGGTGAGCTTGGCGAGACGAAGTGCCAGAATGGCGTCGGCCTGAATCTCCGAGAGCGTGTATTCCTTGCGAAGACGGGCGTGCGCCTGTTCGGTATCGCGCGCCGTTTTGATGAGTTGCACCACGCGGTCGATATCGTTGACCGCAATGAGCAACCCTTCAACGATGTGCAGCCGCGCTTCCGCTTTGGCCTTCTGAAACTCGGTGCGCTTGACCAGCACCTCGTGCCGATGCGCCACGAAGTGGTCGATGAGCGCACGCAGCCCCAACTCACGTGGCACCAAACGGCCGTGCTCCGGCACGAGCGTGAGGTTGATGACGCCGAACGTGACTTCGAGACCGGTGAGCTTGAAGAGCCGCGCCAGTAGTTTCTTGGGCTCGGCATCGCGCTTGAGCTCGATGACCACGCGCAGCCCTTCCCGATCGGACTCGTCGCGAAGCGCACTGATACCCACGAGCTTCTCGTCTTTCACGAGATCGGCGATCTGCTCGATGATGCGCGCCTTGTTGGCCTGATACGGAAGCTCCGTGACCACCAGTTGCGCGCGGGTGGAGCCAGGACGCGCTTCGAGCACCACGCGGGCCCGATTGATGAGCCGTCCGCGCCCGGTTTCCATGTACTGCCGAATGCCGTCCTTGCCCACGATGAGACCAGCCGTGGGAAAGTCCGGGCCCTTCACGATCTTGCGCAGTTCGACCAGATCCACAGCGGGATCTTCGATAACGCGAATGATGGCCTTGCCGATTTCCCGCAGATTGTGCGGTGGCATGTTGGTGGCCATGCCCACGGCAATACCGCTCGAGCCGTTGACCAACAGATTCGGAATGGCCGCCGGTAGTACCGACGGCTCCTTCAGGCGATCGTCGAAGTTGGGAATGAAGCCAACGGTGTCCTGGTCGATGCCCTCGAGCAGCGCCACGCCAGGCGCGGCCATGCGCGCTTCGGTGTAGCGATACGCTGCGGCAGGATCGCCGTCGATGGAGCCGAAGTTGCCTTGGCCTTCGATGAGCGGATAGCGCAGCGAGAAGTCCTGCACCATGCGCACGAGCGCGTCGTACACGCTGCTGTCACCGTGCGGGTGGTATTTGCCGAGCACATCGCCGACCACCGTGGCCGCCTTCTTGAACGGACGCCCGGGGGCGAGCCCCAGTTCGTTCATGGCGTACAGGATGCGGCGGTTCACCGGCTTCAGGCCGTCTCGCACGTCGGGCAAGGCACGCGAGGTGATCACGCTCATCGAATAATTGATGAACGAGGCCTTCATCTCGTCGGTGACTTCCCGCGGCATGACGCGTTCGCGGCGGGGCGTGGGAATCGGGGCGGACTTGGTGCGGGGGGGCATCGGCAACGGCTACGGATTGGACAACGGCGCGGCGCACCGGACGGGCGCGTCGGGAGAGGGAATTAACGCAGGGGGCCCCGACATTGGCACCGTCAGGCGCAGCTTTCGGTCGATTCCCACCCGAGTTCATGAAGATAATCTAATTCCGTTCCATCTATCAGAATTGTGATCCCGGCCATACGTTCGGCGCACTTTCTGGACGCGGGCCGTCCGGTTTCCGGACGGTTCTGCGGTACTTCTCTTTCCTGTAAGGTCCGCTTGATACTTCGTCGATTCGCCCCCGTTGCCGCCGTGGTTGGCACCGTTGCCCTTGGCGCCTGCTCCGATCCGTCATCTCCCATGGCAGACGATGGCCTGCCGCTCGGCGCGGCACAGAACCTCACGCTGATGCAGGGGGGCGACCGCTTGCTCGTTCGCGCATCCGGCAACGCCTTCCCGGCGGACTTCGCGGCCCGAGTTGCCGCGCTCGGCGGTCGCGTGGTGTTCGCGCACGACGGGGCGGGTATTGGGGCGGTGGATGGGCTTTCGGCCGCGGGCGCCGCGCAGCTGGCCAGACTCAAGGGAATCGCGGCAGTCGATCTGGACAACTTCACCATGATCGCGCCCCCCGACGTCTTCGAGACGGAGATGGTGGCTGGCGCCGTGGAATCGCCGAGTGCACCGAACACCGCGAACTTCTTCCCCCGGCAGTGGCACCTGCGGCAAATCGAGGCGCCGGCTGCCTGGGCCGCGGGTCGTCTCGGCAACGCGACCACGTCCATCGGCATTCTCGACACCGGGCTTGGCTACACACATCCGGATCTTGTCGGACGGGTCGATCTCACCCGTTCACGTTCGTTCGTCGCTTCCGACGATGCCCTCGTGGCGAGCAATTTCCCCGGCGCTCACCCCATCGCCGACCTGAATTATCACGGCACCCATGTGGGCGCCACGGTGAGCAGCAACGCCGTCGCCGCTGCCGGCGTGACGTCGGGGACGACGCTGGTGGGCATCAAGGTGTGCAACGTCAACGGCTCCTGCCCCACGAGTGCCGTACTGCAGGGTGTGCTGTACGCGGCTGACATGGGACTTCCGGTGGCCAACATGAGCTTGGGTGGCACCTTCATGCGCCGCGATGCGAGTGCGCAGGGTGGCGTCGGGCCATCGTTCATCGCCACGGTGAACCAGGTGTTCAACTACGCCAATCGCAAGGGCACGCTCATGGTGGTGTCGGCGGGCAACAGTGCCATCGACATGGATCACGATGGCAACGGCTTCAAGGCCTACTGCTCGGCACCGGGCGTGGCGTGTGTGTCGGCCACGGGCCCGACAGCTCGTGCGGGGACCAACGGACCGTGGACCAACCCGGATGCACTGGCGTCGTACTCCAACTACGGCGTGTCGTCGGTGAACGTGGCGGCCCCCGGTGGCAACGGCGCGTCGAACGTCACGGCCGCCTGCAGCAGTTTCAGTCTGCAGATTCCAGTGTGCCGCACCGGCACGGTCGTGCTGGGTATCAACGGCACCAGCATGGCGTCACCGCACGCGGCCGCCGTGGCGGCGCTCATCAGCGAGAGCACCGGCAACAACCCTGGCCTCATTCGCTCGCGGTTGCAGCAGTCCGCTGACGATCTCGGAGCGCCCGGCGCCGACCCGCAGTACGGCAAGGGGCGCATCAACGTGCGTCGCGCGCTCGGACTGTAACGCGCACTCAAGGTCGACATGACGAAGGCCCGCCGACACGGCATGTGTCGGCGGGCCTTTATCACTCTTCGCCGCTATTGATACAGGCGATAGCGATCGGCGCGACTGCGGAACTGTGCAACCTCCGCGTCCCACGCGGCGAAGATTTCGGGCGGTGTGTTCCCGGCTTCCAACATGGCGCGCAGACGTGGCGTAGCCGCCAAGCGGTCGAGAACCGGTTCGTTCCACACCACCTTGTCACGATGCAACGCATGCACGGCCCACAGCATGGCCACACCCGCGCGATACGGCTTGAAGACGCGACGATCGGTGACCTGCAGTCGGATTCCCCTGAGTGTTTCGCCAGCGAACTCCGGTGGGCGCGCGTGAAATGGCATCTGCCGTGGTGTGAATGGCTCCGCAACAAACCGTGCGCCAGGCAACTGCAGGGCATTGAGCATTTGCACCGCACGCTCACCGTCGAGCCACGGCGCACCGATCAGTTCGAATGGCGAATCGGAGCCGCGCCCTTCCGACACGTTGATGGCCTCGAACAGGCAGGTACCGGCGTAGGCCACCAGCGACGAAAAGCTCACCAGGTTGGGTGAGGGTTTGCGCCAGTCGAGTCCCGTTTCGTCAAACCACTGCGCGCGCGTCCACCCCACCATGGGCACCACATGCAGCGGGCCGCTGACACCACCCCGCAGCAGTTTCTCGCCCTGGTAGAAGCGGGCCAGTTCGCCGGGCGTCATACCATGCAGCGCGGGGATGGCCGTGTACGAGCCGAAGCGATACCACGACACACGGTCGGCCACGAAGCCGTCGGCGCCGAGCCCTCCCAGCGGATTGGGGCGATCGAGTACCACCACGGGAACGCCGCGTTCCGCCGCTGCCTCCATGACGAACCCGAGAATGTTCACGTGTTCGTAGAATCGCGCGCCAACATCCTGGATGTCGTACACAATGACCTCCACACCATTCAGCATGTCGGGTGTGGGTTTGTGCGTTTCGCCATACAGGCTGTACTTGGGCACACCGGTGCGTGCATCGATGGCACGTTCAGGATCACGCGCCACCGAGTAGTCGTTGCTGCGAACGTCGTACTCCATGCCGAACAGCGCGACGAGTTTCACATCGGGTGCGCTGTGCAACGCGTCAGCGAGATGCGTACCGTTTGCCAGTCGCCCGCTGTGATTGGACACCAGCGCGACGCGCTTGCCGCGCACCAGATGCGCGAATTCACCGAAGAGCCGATCGGCGCCAGGCGTGATGGCGGACGATCTCGAGAGGCTCTCAGTGGTCGGCGTGCTGACGACAGGCTGGGCCGGGGCTCGGCACGAAACGCTGCCTGCGACGAGGGCGGCGGCGAGACAGGAACGGCGAATGCTCGCGTTCAGGACGACAGAAAACATGCGCGGAATTGGCGGGCGGGGGCGTGAGCACGGGGAGTCGGTTGCCCACAAACAACGCCGGCGTCGGCGCCGCCGCCAGTTGGCGGGAGTTCTTCACGCGCCGCCGGCGTATCCCGTGGCGATGTGCGGGAATCCCGCACGTGGTCGGCGACGCGACTCAGGTCGCCGACGGCTTGCCACCGGTCTGCAGAAAGGCCACGAAATCCTCAGGCAGACCGGCGGCACGGACGCCGGCCACGGTGGCGTCGATGTCGTACGGCACGCGGACGAACTCCACCGTGGCACCTGTCTCGCCGAACGAGACACGCACGTAGCCGGCCCGCCAGTCCCCGTCCTTCGGGCGGCCCACGCTGCCGGTGTTCACGAAATGCACGCCGTCTACGGTGCGATGCCACGGCTTGTGTGTGTGCCCAAACGCCAGCATGTCGCCCGTCTTGAGCCCCACGCTCGCCGCCATCTTGCGGCAGAAATCGTCGGGCCGATCTTCGCTGAAGTACACCGTGTTGAGCGTCGGGGTGCCGTGCACGAGCACCAGTCGCGGCCCCGCAGCATGACCACCCAGCGGACGCAGATCGAGCGAGAACGGCAGCCCCGCAAGGAAGCGCTTCGTTGCCGAAGACACGGCGCCGCGAGTGAACTCGTAGCTGATGTGCGCGAGCTCCTCCTGCCGCACACTCTCCGACTTGCACCCGCAGTGCTTGTAGTCGGTGGCCACGGTTGAGTCGTAGTTGCCGGCGATACCGGCGATGGCGCGGGCGCGAAGCCGTTCGACCACCTCGTTCGGCGTGCTCGAGTAACCTACCAGGTCGCCAAGGTGATACACCGCGTCCACGTCACCGCGGGCGTCGATGTCGGCGAGCACCGCATCGAGGGCCTGTACGTTCGCGTGGATGTCAGAGATGAGGGCGTAGCGCATGAGTGGGTGAGGTCGCGGAGCCAAGGAGAAAGTCAGCGGGCACGAACCGCAGACGTCGATGCAACTGCTGGCGCGGCGAAGTATCGCCGCCGCGCCCACAGCGACGCGTACACCAGGCCCACGAGCGCCGGTACTTCGATGAGCGGGCCTACAACCGCAGCCAGCGCTTCGCCCGAGCCGATACCGAACGTTGCCACGGCCACCGCAATGGCCAGCTCGAAGTTGTTCCCCGCCGCCGTGAACGAGAGCGACGCGGTGCTTTCGTAGTCGAAGCCCAGGCGACGTGCGAACCAGAACGCGAAGCCGAACATCAGCGCGAAGTAGACGAGCAGCGGCGCCGCAATGCGCAGCACATCGAGCGGCAGCTCGAGAATGCGATTGCCCTGCATCGCGAACATCAGCACGATGGTGTACAGCAAGCCCAGCAGCGCCGTGGGGCCGAACTTGGGCATGAACGTGCCGTCGTACCAGGCGAGCCCCTTTGCGCGCACCAACAGTGTGCGGGTGAGAAACCCAGCCACGAGGGGTACGCCCAGGAAGATCATCACGCTTCGCGCGATCTCGCCCATGGTCACATTCAGCACGGCGCTCTCAGCGCCGAACCACCCCGGAATGACCGTGAGGAAGAGCCACCCCAGTACGGAGTACGTGAGGATCTGAAACACTGAGTTGAGCGCCACCAGCACAGCGGCCAGCTCACCGGAGCCACAGGCGAGACTGTTCCAGATAAGCACCATGGCGATGCAGCGGGCGAGGCCAATGAGCACCAGACCGTTTCGATATTCGGGGAGGTCCGGCAGAAACACCCACGCGAGGCCGAGCATGAGCAGCGGCCCCACCACCCAGTTCAGCACCAGCGACGTCCCCAGCAGGCGCGTATCGCGCGCGTGGCGGCCGATGGTCTCGTAGCGCACCTTGGCAAGCACGGGATACATCATCCACAGCAACCCCACTGCGATGGGCACCGACACGCCGGCGATTTGCACGCGGTCGAGCGTGGCCCCCAGGTCGGGATACACGCGACCCAGCAGAATGCCGAGCGCCATGGCCGCGAAAATCCAGAGCGGGAGCAAGCGGTCGATGGTCGACAAGCGCCCCGTGATCGAATCGGGCCCTACGCCACCGGGCGCTGCGGCGGAGGTGGCGTTCACGGGCAGCAGTCCGGGCCGCAGCATGCGTCGGCAGCGGGGGCGGCCTGATCCAGTGGCCGACGCTTGGTCACGGGCGTGACAACCGCATGCTCGCCAACCGGCTTGGTCGCGCGCACGAACGCCGCCATGAACTTACCGTCGATCTCGGCGAGGTTCGCGTCGACGTTGATTCCTGCATCCTGCAGGAATACGCGCGCGTCATCGCCCTTGTACAGGCGCGTGGGTTCGATGTCGATATCGGTGAAGCCGTTCTCGGCGAGCAACGTGCGGAACTCCTGTTCCTCCAGCGCCCCCGCCACGCAACCGACCCACAACTCCATCGAACGGCGTACGTCTGCCGGCACCTCGCCGCGGACCACCACATCGCTCACCGCAAAACGGCCACCGGGCTTGAGCACGCGAAACGCTTCGGCGAGCACACGGCGCTTGTCGCCCGACAGGTTGATCACACAGTTGGAGATGATCACGTCCACCGTGTTCGACGGCAGCGGGATCTCCTCAATGCGGCCGCGCAGGAACTCCACGTTCGTCACGCCCGCCTCGGCGGCGTTGCGCTTCGCGAGCGCCAACATGTCGTCGGTCATGTCGAGACCGTACGCCTTGCCGGTGGGGCCCACGCGTCGCGCCGAGAGCAGCACATCGATGCCACCGCCAGAGCCCAAATCGAGCACCACTTCGCCTTCGCGCAGTTCGGCCAGCGCGGTGGGGTTGCCGCATCCCAACGACGCGAGCACAGCGGCGTTCGGCAGTTCCTCGGTCTCGCCGTTCACGTACAGGTTCGATGTGATCGGATCGACCGTACCGTTGAAGGCCGCGCCGCCGCAACAGGAATTCACTGGTCCGCAGCAGCCGGCGGCGGCCGACTCGTTGGCTTCGAGGACGCGGCGCGCGGCCTCGCCGTACTTTTCGCGAACGATGCTGCTGACGTCGGGGGTGGTGATCGACATGGAGACTCCAGGCTGGGCGTGAAGGTTCAGCAAGATTTCTTGATATGTTAGACCCAAGAGAGGGCGCCCGGTGGCGCCCGCAGGTGAGCCGCGAGGGATGGCGATCAGCCGCAACAGCGGCCGAACACTTTGAGCGAGCGTTTGGAGCCCGTGCCTTCGGTACCGAGCACGCGCACGAGGTCATGCACCTCCTCGAGCGCACCGGCGTTGATGCGGTAATACGACCAGCGTCCCTCCTTGCGGTCGCTCACGAGTCCGGCCTCGCGGAGTACCTTGAGGTGGAACGAGAGCCGCGACTGCGCCGCGTCGAGGGCGTCCTGCAAGTCGCAGACGCACCGTTCACCCTCGCGCAGCATCTCCAGCACCGCCAGGCGCGTCTCGTCGGAGAGCGCGTGGAAGAGCTGGGCGGAGCGGGAGAGGTCGAGGGCGGCTGAAGCGGGCACGCAATCACAGTACATCAAGTTTTACTGTTTTGTCAAGCATCAACTTTCGCTGTTGCTTTTCACCGACGAGGATGAACTCCCGACGCTCTTCTGGCAGACGGGAACCAGCAATGGGCGCATTGCCCCGCGAAATCCGAACAGCGCCATCCCAGGTAAGTGTCGGCAGCGCGTGGTGTTGCCCCTCCTGGAGGTGCAGCTTACACAGCATGCCTCATTCACCTTTGTACCGGCTTCTGCTTCTGGCGCCTCTTTTGGCGCCACTCTTCACCACCCGCCCTCTTCCACACGAGGTGTGGGTCGGCACCGCCATCGCCGAGAACGGCAGCTCCATGCGCGGCGACCTCGAAATGTTCGCCGGCAAGGCGCCCAACACCACCTTCGTGGAGTTGGCGCAGCGCAACGACACACCGGGCGCCATGCGCTCGTGGCGGGTACGATACGGCACGTGCGCGAAGCCCGGGATGGCGTTCGGCGACTCCGCCACTTACCCCGTCATTCGCATCGGCAAGGACGGCAAGGGCGTCGGCACGGTGACACTGCGCCTGGCGCTGCCGGACACGGGAGGCTTTCATGTGGCCGTCGCCGCATCGCCACGCGACGGGCGTCGCGTGGCGTGCGGCGATCTCGTGCTCGAGGACTAGCTACTTGCCGGCCGCCGCCGCGGCAGCCACCGAGTCCGCCCGCGCGTCCTCGATAGCTTCTTTGGCGAGTTCCTGCTTCAAACGGCCCATCTGCGTAAGACCGATGCGGCGGCCGATCCCCGTAGGGTCGACCCCGTATTCGGCGGGGAGAACGGCGGTCACCACCAGCACCACCGCGATCACCACGGCAATGACCGACGCGCGCCGCAGCGACGCGAGGCTAGGCCCCTCGGGCAGTTGAGACGGAGCGGTCATCACATCTTCTTGAGCGCCGAGAACTGGCCGCTCGCCTTTACGGTGACCGTGACCGGCTGCTCTCCAGTGTTGCGCCACGACCAGCCGTGCACGCCGTCGAACACCGCTTCGATGCTGCCCTTCTCGCCCTTCGACGAGCCGCGCTGATAGATGTGCGCCTTCACGCTGGGATCGGTGGGCACTTCGCCGTGCAGGTTGTAGCCGACCTCCGCCCCGTTGGTGGCCCACTCGAAGGTGGCCTTCTCGCCCTTCTTCATCACGAGCTTCACTTCGATGCGCTTGGCGGGCTCGATGGTGACGGTCATGGAATCACGCTTCGGCTGTGCAGTGGCGGTCACCACGACATCGGAGAGCGACACGACGGGCATCGCAGCCGGCGTGAACATGGCGAGCGAGACAGGAACACCGATCATGCGGGTGAGCAGTACGAACATGGCGGGACCCTAGGATTGCGTGGTGAAGTAGCCCGTGAGCTGATAGCCCACGAGCAGGAGGCCGGCCACCAGCAACAGCATGTTGGCCGTGAAACCGCTGCGAAGAAACGATGGTGACCGTCGCCAGTAGCTCATGGCGATGAGCACGACGGTGAGCGCGAGTATCTGCCCGACTTCGACACCCACGTTGAAGGCGAGCAGATTCTGCACGAGCCCGTCGGGATCCATCTCGAAGTCGAGCAGCTTGGTGGCGAGCCCGAACCCGTGAAAGAGCCCGAACACCAGCGTGGCGGCGCGCGGGTTCGGCTGTACGCCGAACCACTTCTGGAAGGCGCCCACGTTGTCGAGTGCTTTATATGCCACGGAGAAACCAATAATCGCGTCGATCAGATACGGGCTGACGCTGATCTTGGTGAGTACGCCGAGGATGAGCGTGCTCGAATGCCCCACGGCAAACAGCGTGACATACGTGGCGATGTCCCGCACGCGGTACAGGTAGAAGATCACCCCGCACAGGAACAGGATGTGATCGTATCCGGTGACCATGTGCTTGGCGCCGAGGTACAGAAACGGTACCAGACGCACGCCGAAGGTCTCCTGGATGTAACCCTTGTCGCCGACGGAAACGCCGTGGGCAAGCAAAACGCTCGGCGCCGCGATGAGCGCGGCCACGGCGATCAAGGGCGCCCAGCGCACCCAACGTTTACCCGTCATGTCGCAACCTCCGTGACTGGAACCTCGCGCGCCCCGTACAGCCAGTACAGCGCCGGCAGCACGATCATGTTGAGTACCGTGGCCGACAGTAGGCCACCAAGAATGACGATAGCCATCGGCGTCTGCAGTTCGTTGCCGGGCTCGCCACCGCCAAACGCGAGCGGAATGAGCGCCAACCCGGCCGTGAGGGCGGTCATGAGAATCGGCGACAGGCGTTCGAGTGAGCCGCGCGTGATGGCCTCCGCAAACGGCACCCCTTCCGAGAGCAACTGGCGATAGTGCGCCACCAGCAGAATGCCGTTGCGCGTGGCGATGCCGAAGAGCGTCACGAACCCAACGAGCGAGGCGATACTCACCACACGGCCGGTGAGCAGCACCGCCACGACGCCGCCAATGAGCGCCAGCGGCAAGTTTGCCATAACCAGCCCCGCCGTACGCGCCGAGCCGAATTCGCCGTACAGCAACAGGAAGATGGCCGCGACCGACAACAGCGAAAGCACCGACAGGGTGCGCGTGGCCTCCGCCTGCGCCTCGAATTGCCCACCGTACTCCACAAAGTACCCCGGTGGCAGCGTCACTCCGGCATTCACCGCCCGCTCGATATCGGCAACCGTGCTGCCAAGGTCGCGGCCGGCGACGTTCGCCTGCACCACGATCTTTCGCTGCACATTTTCGCGCGAGATCGTGTTGGGGCCACGATCCACCGTCACCTCCGCCAATTGCGAAAGAGGCACATGCTGGCCCGTGGGCGTGTCGAACGATACGGCGGCAATGGCGTCGGCATTGAGGCGGTACGCCTCCGGGTAGCGCACGACGAGATCAACGCTGCGCCCCTCCTCGAGTACTTGCGAGACGGCCTCACCGTTCAGCGCTACGTCGATCGCTTCAGCGAACTGCCCCACACTCATGCCGTGGCGCGCGAGCGCCGCCCGATCTGCCTTGATCCGGAGCTGCGGCACATCGGACTGTTGTTCGAGCTGCAGGTCGGCTACGCCGGGCACACCGGCCATCACGTCGCGAATCTGCGTGCCGATCTGCCGGAGCTGATACAAATCCGGCCCGAACAGCTTTACCGCGATGTTCGCCCGTGTGCCCGACAGCATGTGGTCGATGCGATGCCCGATGGGCTGTCCAATGGTGACGTTGGTGCCAGGGATGGCCGTGAACTCGTTGCGGAGTTCCTCGAAGAGCGCCTCCTTGTCGGCATCGTCACGCAGCGTGACGTCGATTTCCGCCGCGTTCACACCTTGCGCATGCTCGTCGAGCTCGGCCCGCCCCTGCCGACGATCCGTGTTGATGACGGCCGGCTTGGACTTGAGGATCTGCTCCACCCGCAGTCCAATCGTGTTCGACTCCTCGAGCGATGTACCGGGGATGGTGACCACGGAAACCGTCAGCGCCCCTTCGTTGAATTCGGGTAGGAACGCGGAGCCCAGCATCGGGACGGCCGCCATGCTGCATACGAGCGCGATCACGGCGCCGACCAGCACTCGCTTCGGATGCGCCAGCACCGGCGTGAGTACACGGGCATACCGCGCCTTCAGCCACACGACGAGACGGCTTTCCTCCTCACGCTGCACCGCCTCGGAGTTTGGCAACAGGTAAGCGCACAGGACCGGCGTGACCGTGACCGCGACGAGCAACGACGCGAGGATCGAGACCACGTACGCGAATCCGAGCGGACGTAACAGGCGCCCCTCCACGCCACCAAGGAAGAAGAGCGGCAGGAACACCACGATGATGATCAGCGTGGCGTTCACGATGCTTGCCCGAATCTCTTTCGATGCATCGTACACGACGCGCAGGGCCGGCTGCTGTTCGGCGCGCGGTCGATGATGATTCTCCTTGAGACGCCGGAATACATTCTCCACGTCGATGATGGCATCGTCTACCAGTGCACCAATGGCGATGGCCATACCGCCCAGCGTCATGGTATTGATGCTGATGCCAAGCAGCTTCATCGCGAAGACGGCCACCACGAGCGAGAGCGGAATTGCTACGATGGAGATGGCCGTCGCGCGCAGGTTCCACAGGAAAAGGAACAAGACGATCACCACCAGCACGGCACCGTCGCGCAGCGCCTTCACCACGTTGTCCACCGCGACGCGAATGAAGCTCGCCTGCCGGAACAGCTCCGCGTGCACCTTCATGCCGGCCGGCAACGTGGCCTGAATGGCCGCGAGTTCCCGCTCGATGCGCTGGGTGAGCTCCAGCGTGTTCGCGCCAGGCTGCTTCTGCACGGCGAGCACCACACCGGGCTGCGCGTTCACGCTGCCGTCGCCGAACTTGGGGGCCGTGCCAACCGTCACGTCGGCTACCTGCCCGAGCGTGACCGGCGTACCGCCACGTACGGCGACCACCGTACTGGAAATATCCGCCACCGACTGCACTCGGCCTATTCCACGAACCACGTACTCCTGCCCACGATCCATGTACACGCCACCCGAGGCGTTGGCATTCGAGCCGCGCGCCGCGCGGACGACCTGCTCGAGCGAGACGCCCGCCATCATCATACGTGCCGGATCAGCGAGCACCTGATACTGCTTCACAGCCCCACCAATGGGGATCACCTGCGCCACGCCGGGCACCGCGAGCAGCCGCCGACGAATCGTCCAATCGGCCACCGTGCGCAGCTCCGTGGGCGACTGCGTGCCGGTGAGACCGATCATGAGGATCTCGCCCATCACGCTCGAGACCGGCGCCAGCACGGGGGCGGAGATACCCGTGGGCAGCGCCGCCGACACCGTCTGCAGTTTCTCGGCGACAATCTGTCGCGCGCGGAAGATGTCTGTGCCCCAGTCGAACTCCACCCACACCACGGAGATCCCCTGCGCGGTGGATGAGCGTACACGGCGCACACCGGTGGCGCCGTTCACCGACGTCTCGATGGGGAACGACACCAACGCTTCGACTTCTTCGGGCGCCATGCCGTGGGCTTCGGTGAGCACCGTCACTGTGGGCGCCGTGAGATCGGGGAACACGTCCACTGGCATGCGCCACGCGGTATAGGCTCCACCGAGCAGCATGAGCACGGACGCGGCGAGCACGATGACACGATTGGCCAGCGCCCACGCGATCAAGCGATTCAGCATGCGCGCCTCAATGCTCGTGACCGTGCGCTGGCACGGCCGTAGAGAGCGACGCCAGCCGCACCTGATATGCGGCGCCGGTTACCACGCGTTCACCCGCGCGAATGCCGTCGCGTACGAGAACGCGACCACCGTCGCGGGCGCCGAGGGTGAGCACGCGCTTTTCGAACGTCTCGCCTTCGACCTGCACGTAGGCGACGGGACGCCCATCTTCATCGAGCACGGCCGAAGCAGGTACGGTCACCCCCGACTCGCGCCGCCCAGTGCTCACGGACACTCGCGCGCCGGCGCCGATCTTGAGCGTACCGTCGCTGTTCGCCACCTCGAGCAACAGCGGCACCGAACGCGACATGCTGTCGATCACGCTGCCGAGCGAGACCACGCGGCGCGCCGTGTACACCCGATCAGACCCCTCCACGCGGAACTCCACGCCGGACGTGCGGGACACCGTGGCCGCCTGCGCCGCCGGCACGTTCACGCGCAGCCACACGACCGACGGATCGACGATCGTGAAGAGCAGTGTACCGGCATCGATCCGACTGCCCGGTGTCACACGCCGGTCGGCAATCACACCCGCGACGGGCGCGCGTACGGCGACACGTCCACCCGTCAACTCACCGCCACTGTAGCCAGCAAGCGCCTCACGCGCCGCCGCGAGACGGATCTCGGCCTCGTGCACCCGGCGCTGCGGCACTGCCTCCACAGCATAGAGTCGCACCGCGCGCGCATGCTCGTCTTCCGCCTCGGCCAGGCGTGCGCGGGCTTCGGCATAGGCTGCGCTGCCGGCGTCGCCGAGTGACGGCGTGAGCAGCGCCAGCGTCTGCCCGCGCGACACGCGCATGCCCGGTGACGGGGCATTGGCGATTCCGGACGCGTCGACGAGCCCGGCGATGGGCGCACTCACCTGCGCGAACCGACCAGCGGCCGGCTCGATTACACCCGGTGCTTCGAACGTGCCCGCAAGCTCTCCATCGGTTGCGAACGCCGAGCGGAACCCTGGGGTCTTCCACGCTTGCTCCTTGAGGAAGGAGATCCCGCTCTCGGCGCCGCCGGAGTCGCGCGGGGCGGCCGCCGCATTCGGATAGACCGTCAGCCCCGGCACGTAGAGACTGTCGCGTGCCTGCGGGCTCGCCACACGAATGACGAGATCGTAGACGCCCGCCTTAGTGAACGTGGGGCTTGGCCCGTAGATGCCCGGCGAGCGCGGGGCGTCCTGCACCACCACCAGCGGCGTTCCGCCACCACGGGGTGTGAACGTGAGGGTGATGCGTCCCGAGCGCAGCGGTGCGAAATCCGTGAGATCGGTGAGGTGCACCGCGAACTTGTCGGGCGCCCCGACGATGAGCGCCGGATGCTCCATGAAGAGCTCCGTGCTGTCGCTCCACTGGGTGATGGCGCCGCCGGCCGGTTCGTCGGCCGACACGGAGGCGGCGTCGCTCGCAGTGTTCGATGCCCCGCACGCGGCCAGAGCGGCTGCAGCCACACTCACCGCAACGAGCGTTTGGAATAAGGGTCGGGCGGTCATCGGTTCGATTCAGTAGAGGGAAAGAGCGATAGACCGACCGCGCGCGCGAGTTCTGCGCGGCGCAGCGCGATGTCGGTCGTCAGGGTCAGCAAGGCGAGTTCCGTCTCCTGCCAGGCGCGCACGGCTTCGAGCCACTCGGTGAGCGTGATTTCACCCTCAGCATACGCGGCCTGCACCGCGCGCAACGCGAGGCGCGATTCAGCGCCGGCGAACGGCTGCAGCGCGGCATGCTCCGCTTCGCTGCTGCGGAGGGCGCTTAATGCGTCGAGTACCTCTCGCGACACTCGGCGTCTTGCCACGTCGAACTCGGCGTCCACCTGACGGGCAGTGGCATCGGCCGCAGAAACCGCGCCGGCGCGACGGTCGAGCAACGGGAGGGGCACGGAGAAGCCCGCCACAAAGCCATACAGCGACACGCCGGGTATGCTCGCGCCGCTTTGCACACGTTCGCCCTTGTAACCAGCGGATATCGCAGGCAGCGGAATGCGCTCGCGTGCGGCGAGACGCGCGTCGGCCTGCGCCGCGTGGGCTTCGCGCTGCGCGACCAGTACATCGGCGCGGTTCGCGAGTGCGCGCGCGACCAGCGAGTCGCCCGCATCAGGAAGCGCGCGCAAGGCTGCGGCAGCAGAACCCAGCGCCGACGACAGTAGCGCGCTATAGGCAGTTCCGGTGCTGTCGGATGCGGAGGCCGTGGGTATGGCGACTTGCGCGGCAGGCAGCCCAGTGATCAGCGCCAGCCGCTCATGTGCCGCGCGCCCCTGCACAGCGGCTTCAGCGCGCCGCGCCGCGTATCGGCCAGCCTCGAGGCGAAGACGTCGAGCGGCATACCCGGCGACATCTCCCGCGCGCAACCGTTCATCGTTGACGCGCTGCGCCTCGGTCGCAGTGCGATACGCGGCGTCGGCGAGCTGCACACGATGCGCCGCGCTCATCGCGTCTACGTACGCGCGAAGGACCGCCGCTTCGAGCGCCTGAATGGCGGAACTCAGACGCGTTTCGGCCGCTTCACGGCGAAACCGTGCGGCAGCGACACGAGCCGCGCGCTGGCCGGCGATGTCGAGCGACCACTCGATCTGAGCGATGTCCTGAGCATTGGACTGCCCGGCGCGCGACGTCTGCTCGCGACCGTAGTTGAGTGTGGGATTGGCGAGGGCGGCGGCCTGTCTCTCGCGCGCCGCGGCGGCTGTTACTGCTTCGCGAGCCGCGCGCACGGCGGGATCGAGGCGCAAGGCTGCCGCGCGCGCACTGGCCAGGTCGAGGACATCGGCACTTCGCGCCGCGACGGGACGGTCCTGCGCCGACAGTGTCGGCGCGAGGGTGCTCATCAAGAGGAGAGCGGCGGCGGGTACATGCCGGCGCCAGAGAAACGACGAGACCACGAGAACGGGGGCTGACGTTCCCGAGGGTGGTGCGACACCGGCCGCATGCGCGAGCCGCATCCCTCGGGGACGGTCGCGCGAGACGCGACCGTTTACACGTCACGCTAGCGTGCGCCGAGGGCGCGCGACGCGCGACGTCGAGGTCAGCAGGTCGGAGGAGCTCGCAGGGTGGGTGGAGGCCCGGTGTCCGGCGCAGGGCGCGCCAGGGACACGGTGTCCCAACGCGTGAGCGGCGGCAGGGCATGTGTCGCCAACGGCAGCACCACGGCGGTCGGGGCACTGATCACCGGTGCGTCCAGGCCATCACGGGTATCCCCACGGCCGGCCGGGACCGATTCCACACGGGCGTGATGGTGCTGGTGGCCGTGTTCCGGACCCGTCAGCGTCGCTACGCCGCCCTCGGAGGGCACAACAGCCGGCGCCTCGTGGTCGTGCTGGCCGCCATGCTCGTGCGAATGGTGGTGCTCGAATCGCCCGTGCGGATCGTGCCCGCTATCCTGCACCTCAGCGTGATGCGTTTCAACGCGATGCGCCTCGGCCCCGTGGGCGTGCGCCATCCCGTGCGCCACGGCCAGGCCGGGCGACGCGAGGCTGGCAACCAGCGCCAGAAGGAGCACGGTCCAGCGAGACCAGACGGAGCGGGTTCGAGACACGTCCGAAATGTACACCGGCGACCACCAGCACCGCCCGGCGTCAGTACCGGAAAGCGTACTGGACCTTCACCAGCAGCTGATTTGACGCCAACCCCCAGCGGGGATCGAGCCGGCGGGTGGGGTCACCGAGCGCCCCGGCGCCGTACGGCCGGCCGGTCTCCGGGTCGATGTCGTGGCGCAGGTTGTGGTTGTACACCACGAACAGGTCGCCCAGCGGCGAGAAGGTCCACCGCAGCCGCGTGTTGGCCCCGAAGGTGTCCGTCTGATTGTCGTACTGCGCGTAGCTGTTGAACTGCAGGTTGGGCGACACGTTCACCCGCACGCGCGTGCCGTAGAGGTCTTGCGTGAAGTTCCCCTGCGCCAGCCGGCCGATATTGCGCGTGGCGTTGAACTCGAAGTTGACGAGCGGCGACGGCTTCCACGCGCTCGTTAAAATGATTTCGTCGAGCGAGCCGGTGTAGAATGGTCCGGTCCACCACGTGAGCTGCCCACTGAAGCGCCGCTTGGGGGCGAGCCCGCCTTCGAGACGAAAACGGTGCCACTTGTACTCGCCGGCCGGGATGGTCACTCCAGGGGCGATGGTGAAGGGTTGCACGAGCCGTTCGCCCGTGGGATTGAAGTTGAACTCGAAGCGGTCGCCGCTCTCGAGCCGCCAATTGATCGGCGCGAAGAACAGACGGTAGCTCTCCCACGTGCCATTGAGGTCCGTCACCACGCGGGGCTGGAACTCGTTCACCATCTGCCGGACACGCATGCCGAGAATACGCCGACGCGGGCGCGGGATGTAGTTGGCCGTGACTTGGATGATCTGCGCCGCCGTGCGCGGCACGAACCCAAGCGACGGATCGAACCCGTCGCCGATGCGCTTGTAGGTGAGGCCCAGGTCCCAGATGTCGTTCGGGTAGGCGACGCGCGCGCCAAACGCGGTCTTCTCGCCACTGAGGCCGGCACGGTCGGTCTGCAGTGCCCAGGCGCCGGCCACGAGATTTTTGTTGCGGCGAAATCGCGACGTCTGGTAGGTGGCGTCCACACCGGCCGTCCAACTGTGCGCGCGTTCCAACGGGTCGCCGAACGCCGCGAGCATGCCGATGGTGGATTCACGCAGCAGGTTCTGCTTGTAGCGCAGCACGCCCACCGTGGCCTCGGTTCCCGGGAACGACGTGCCAGGAGCAAACGCCTGCCCGCTCATGTCGCCCGTGCGGAGCGCCAGCGCCCCGAGGTTGGCACCGTTTCCCCGCCCCGTGACCTTCACGCCACCGCGGATGGGCACCTCGTTGCCGTTGAGCAGGCCGATGCGGCGACTGAAAAACGCCCGCACGTCGTCGCCGGTACCGGGGCCGAAATCGAAGATGTCAGCGCCCTGCAGGAAAAACGTGCGCTTCTCGGGGAACACGATGGGAAAGCGCGTGAGATTGGTGCGGCGCGTGTCCACCTCGGTTTCCGCGAAGTCGGTGTTCACCGTGAGCGACGCCAGTGTGTTGGCACCGAGCGCCTGCGTGATGTCCAGACTGAGGTCCCGTTCGTCGCGGCGCGGCGCCTGTGGCGCCGGCACCCCGGAGCCCCCGGTGATCGACGGGCGAACGCTCAAGCCGGTCCCCAGCGTAAACGCGGGGAGGTCGGTGAGATCCCCGGCGCGCGACGTCTGGGTGACCTTGATGTCGCGAATGGGGCTGGCCCAGCGGATGTTCTCGAGGTGGCGCTGAATGCGGCGCTGCACGTTGAACCCCCACGTCGTCTGCCCCGTGGCGAACTGCAGGCTCTGCACCGGGATGACGATCTCCGCCGACCAGCCGGTGGGAGTCCGTGTGGCAGCGGCATTCCACACCGCGTCCCAGTTCGCGTTCTCGGACTCCCCCTGGTTCGACACCAGCGCGTCGTACCGAGCGCCATTCGGATTGACGGCGAACACGTACCCAGAGCGGCCATCGCGATAGGTATCGATGACCACCTTGAGATGATCCTCGTTGTTGAGCGACGCATCCCGCTCGCGCGCGAAGCTCACGATGCGACGCGGCTCCGGATCATCAGCGCGGATGCCGATCACGATTTCGTCGGTACGCGCTAGCACCCGCACCACGGTACGACCGCTCGGCACGCCACCCTGCACCGGCTCCAACTGGACCAGATCGGTCAGCGAGTCCGCCGTCGCCCAGACCCGCTCGTCGAGGCGGCCATCGAGGGTGATACTCCCCCTCTCCTGCCCGGACCGCAGCGCGGGACGGGGGGCCACCGCGGCCCGCGTCGCGGGCTGCACGGGAAGCTGAGCAGCGGCCGGCACGGCCAGCGCGGACAGAAAAACGACCGTCGTAAGCGCCCCAGCAAGGCGGCGGCGGAATTGATGCATGAAGTGCGATGCGGGACGAGGTGACACCGGCGGTGCGGCAACGATCTATTTTACGGGGTACGCCTCGGGCGCGCTGTACCGCGCGGCCTGCACGTCCTCACCAGAGCCAGCCCCATGCCTACGTTACCATTGTGGAGGCTTCGCGCCTCGTCGCTCATTGCTGCCGGCATTGTCATGGCCGTCAATACGGGATGCCGCGCCGCCCGGGCCGAAGCGCGCGAGGGCAACGATGCCGCCACAGCGAGCGCGGCGCGCTCCCGAGCCGTAAACTGGGCCGAGGTAGACGCCGCCATCGGACGGGCCGGTGTGATCCAGCCCGGGGACGTCCACCGCTACAACTTCCCGCGCTCCGACCTCACGGTCACCGTGCGCGACCCCGGCGGCGATGTCGTCCTCCGCCCCGCCCTCGCCCTGGGCGGCTGGCTCGCCATGCACGAAGTGGGCGCGGGGAATGAGGTCATGGCAATGGGCGACCTCGTACTCACGGAGGACGAACTGCCGCGCGTGATGTCGCGCCTGCAGGAAGGTGGGGTGGAGCAGACCGCCGTGCATCATCACGTGATGCGCGAGTCGCCCCGCGTGCTCTACATGCACCTGCACGCGCGCGGCGATGCCGTGAAGATCGCGCAGACCGTGCGCGCCGCCGTAGCGCTGACCGCCACACCTGCTGCCGTTGCCGCGGCAGCGCCGGTGCCGGTGGCGCTCGATACCACCGCCATCGCCGCCGCGCTCGGGCACACCGGCCGCAGCAACGGTGGTGTGTATCAGGTGAGCGCCCCGCGCCCTGAAACAATCACGGCTGGCGGGCACCCCATTCCCGGCTCCATGGGGCTCGGCACGGTGATGAACTTCCAGCCCACCGGAAATGGGCGCGCCGCGATCACGGGCGACTTCGTCATGACCGCCGGCGAAGTGAACCGGGTCATCCGGGCGCTGCGAGCGAACGGGATTGAAGTGACGAGCCTGCACAACCACATGCTCGATGACGAGCCCCGCCTGTTCTTCATGCACTTCTGGGCGAATGACGATGCGGTCAAGCTCGCGCGCGGTCTTCGCGCGGGACTCGACAGCACGGCCATCCGTCCACGCTGAGTGATGAGCATGCCGCTTCGTACCCTTCAAGCATTCGCCGCCGCCTGCCTGCTGTTCACCATCGCCGCGCCCCAGCCGGCCGCGGCGCAACCCACTTCCACATCGTCGCGTCCACCCGGCAGCCAAGGCGTGCCCGCGCAGGGCGCGGAGCCTGACGTAGCGCTACTGGCGCGCTTCGATGCCAACGGCAACCAGCGGCTCGAGCGCGGCGAACGTGACGCGGCCCGCGCGTATCTGGCCGCGCATCCCGAGCTGCGCCCGCCGATGCGCGGGCAGAAGCTCCCCGCCACCGGCACCCCAGGGCCACGCCTCACGGCCAATGATGTGCCGTCGTACCCGGCGAGCGTCCCCCTGTACGACGCCGGCACGGTGCGCACAATCTTCCTCACGTTCGAGCACGACGACTGGGAGCGTGAGCTGGCCGACTTCTGGCACACCGATGTCGAGGTACCGGCCACGCTCATGATGGACGGCAGGACCTACCGCGAGGTTGGCGTCAACTTCCGGGGCAACAATTCGTTTCACATGATCCCGGACGGCCTCAAGCGGTCGTTCTCCATCAACATGGATACGTGGCGCAAGCAGGACCTCCTTGGGCACACCTCGCTCAATCTGCTGAATGCCAATCAGGACGCCACGTTCCTGCGCTCGGTGCTCTACCTCGACATCGCGCGCGAATACATCCCGGCGCCCAAGGCCAACTTCGTCCGCGTCGTGGTGAACGGTGAGTCGTGGGGGCTCTACGTGAACCAGCAGACCTTCAGCAAAGAGCTGCTTGCCGACCAGCTTGGCAGCAGCAAAGGCACGCGCTGGAAGTCGCCGAACAACTCCTACGGCGGCGGCTTCAACTTCCTCGGCAACGACATCGCGCCCTATCGCCGCTGGTACGAGCAGAAAGGCAAGGACGACACCACGGCGTGGCGTGCGCTGGTGAACGTCACTCGCGTGCTCACCACCACGCCGTCGGAGCAGCTTGAGGACGCGCTGAAGCCCTACATGGACGTGGACGAGGTGCTGCGATTTCTGGCCCTCGACCTCGCGCTGGTGAATGGTGATGGGTACTGGAACGACGGCAGCGACTTCAACGTGCTGCGTGGCGCCGATGGCCGGTTCCGTGCGTTGCCGCACGACGCAAACGAGGCGTTCCGGTTGCGGGGCAACGGCGCGAGCCCGGACCCATTGGTGGCGCTCACCGACACCAACAAGGCGCTGCGCAGTCGCCTGCTGGCCGTGCCGGCGTTGCGCACGCGCTACCTGCAGTGCGTGGCCGAGATCGCCGAGAAGCATCTCGAGCCGACGTCCTTTGCGGCGCGTGTGGCGCGCTACGCGACGCTGATCGCGGATGACGTCTCGCGAGATACGCGCAAGACGGGCACGACCCAGGCGTTCACGGCCAGCGTCGACACGAGCGGCAGTTCCGCCGGGAGCCTCCGCGTGTTTGCTGAACGGCGGCGGGCGGCACTGCTCTCGCACCCGGAGGTCGCGCGCTCGCGAGTGCCGCACTAAGCGGTGGACGATCACGACTGGCGTACTGGAGTCTCCGGTAGGGTGAAACGCAAACGCCGCCGTCACCGGTAAGTGACGGCGGCGTTTGCAATTGCCTCTCAAACTCCCCGCGTGGGCGTGCCTGAAAGCCCTAGCGAATTGGCAAACCTGCCGAGCATCACCTCGGCTAGCCCCAACGATACCCACTCTTCGAGAGGGGCAGTGTGCGCACCCGATCCCCCGTAGCCGCGAAGATCGCGTTGCACAACGCCGGCACGACCGGCGGAAGTGCGGGCTCACCGAGTCCCGTCGGCGGCACCTCCGTCTGGCGGAAGTGCACCTCCACCGGCGGGGCAGTCCGGTGGCGCATGAGCGGATAGTCGCGGAACGTGGCCTGCTGCACGCGACCGGCCGCGAGCGTGATCTCCTGCTCCATCGCCTGCCCCAGCCCCTCGATCACCGCGCCCACCACCTGCCCCTCAGCGCCGCTCAGGTTGATGATGGGCCGCCCAACGTCGCCGGCCACCCACACCTGCTCCACCCTCACGGCCTTGTCCTTGGTCACACGTGCCTGCACCACCTCGGCGAAGTAGCCGCGATGGCTGTAGTGAAACGCGATGCCCATGCCGGTTCCCGTCGGGAGCTTGCGCGTGCCCCATCCCGACTTCTCCGCCACAAGCTCCAGCACACCGCGAATACGCTCGACGTTGAAATCCGGCGTGGGCGCAATGGGCTGCGACAACAATTCCCGACGAAACATCAGCGGATCCTTGCCGGCGGCATGTGCCAACTCGTCGATGAAGCTCTGCATGACGAACGACATGGAATTGCCCTGCGGCGCCCGCAGTGGCCCCGTGGGCATTGCCAGCGGCATGAGCGACATACCCGTTGCCACGTTCTTCACGAAGCGCGTCGGGAACTCGTTCCCGGACATACCCGCGTCGAACACCGGGCGCGTGCCGGCGCCAAAGCTTACGAAGTGATTGCGCCAGGCGATCAGCGCGCCCTTCGCGTCAAGACCAGCCCTCAGGAAGTGAAAACCTGCGGGGCGATAGAAGCCGTGCTGCATGTCGTCTTCACGCGACCAGAGGAGCTTCACCGGTTCGCCGCACGCCTTGGCAATCCACGCAGCTTCCGCCGCAAAATCCTGAATGAATCGACGCCCGAATGCGCCACCCATGCGCACCTGATGCACGGTGATCGACGAATCGGGAATACCTACCGTCCGCGCCACCATCTGCTTGGTACCGTCGGGAGTTTGCGTAGGCGCCCACATCTCCATACGCCCGTCCGCAAAACGCGCGGTGCAGTTCATGGGCTCGAGTGTGGCGTGATACAGGAACGGATAACTGTACGCGGCCTCCACCGTCTTGGCCGCGGAGCTCAGCGCGCCGTCGGCATCGCCATGCGAGAGCAATGGGACGGCAAACGCACCCTTCGCGAGCTCCGGAGCGCGCTGCGCAAAGGAGGCGCTGCTGTGCGTAGCGCCTGCACCTTCGTTCCACTCCACCGTGAGCTTGGCCTGCGCATTGCGCGCGTACCACCACGAGTCGGCCACGATGGCCACGCCGTCGATGAGCCCCCACGGATCATCGCCGCCCTTCGCAATCAGCACGTGCCGGACGCCTGGCATGGCTCGTATCACGTCGACATTCGCCGACACGACCTTGCCACCGAACACGGGGCACTTCACATACACCGCGTACTTCATGCCCGGGATCTTCACATCGATACCGAACATCGCCTTCCCCGTGACGATATCCGGTGCATCCACGTTGGTCACGCGCGTCCCGATCAACCGATATTTCGACGCGTCCTTGAGCGGCACACTGGCGAGAACGGGCGCGGGCAACGTCGCGGCACGCGACGCGAGTTCGCCGTAGGAAAGCGTACGACCCGTGGGTGTGTGCGTGATGCGGCCGCGTGCGGCGACACATTCCGCTTCCGTTACGTTCCACGTCTGCGCCGCCGCGCTGGTCAGCAGCAGACGCGCCGCAGCGCCCACGCGACGCATCTCCATCCAGTTGCTGCCCGTTGCCGAACTGCCCCCAAGAAACTGCGTGCCGTACTTCGCGCGATCACCGCCGGCGAGTTCGACACGCACATCCTTCAGATCCACCTCGAGTTCTTCGGCGATGAGCATAGGGATGGTGGTCTTCATCCCCTGCCCTGCCTCGGGGCTTCGCGAAAGCAGCGTGATGACGCCAGACGGTTCGATGCGAATGAATGCATTCGGCACGAACTCCGCCGCCGGAAATGCGGCATCCTGCAGCGCACTGGCCACCGCGTCCGGCACGTAGCCGAGCGTCAACATCAGGCCACCGCCCGCAAGCGTGGACGTACGCAGGAAGGCGCGGCGATCCATGGGAGTCTGTTTCATGGTCAATCCTCCCGGCGCGCGGGAGTAGCACGCGATGCCATGGACTTCGCTGCAGTATGAATTGCCGCGCGAATGCGCGGATACGTCGAACAGCGGCAGAGATTCGTATTCATAGCCGCATCGATCTGCGCGTCGGTCGGACTGGGGGTGCGCGCCAGCAGCGCCGCCGCAGCCATGATCTGTCCGCTCTGGCAGTAGCCACACTGCGCCACATCATGCTCCACCCACGCACGCTGTAGTGCGTGCGTACCGTCTGCCGACATCCCTTCGATGGTGGTTACGTTTGCGCCCGCCGCACGGGATACGGGTGTGGTGCACGAACGCACCGCCGCTCCGTTCACATGCACCGTGCAGGCACCACACTGTGCGCGCCCACAACCAAATTTCGTACCCACGAGATCGAGCTGCTCACGAAGGACCCAGAGCAGCGGCATATCGGCAGGGACGTCGACCGATACCGGCTTCCCGTTGACGTTGAAGGCGATGGACATGGCAGTGGGGTGGGAGTGGTGGGACGGCTGCACCAACTAAACGCGCGTGGCGGCGTCTGGCGAGCAATGCGACTACGGGAGTTTCAGGAAGGCGAGTCCGTTCTGCTCGTTCAACGGAATCACCAGCTGCCTTGCCGCCGCGTCATAGCACATCGACGCGGCAGTCGGAATACTGCTGGCGATCTGCTCGGCGGCGCCGCCGGGGCGCAAACGTGACACGCCACCTTTGAAGACGCTGCTGATGTACTTGGTCCCGTCGGGCATGATCACCAGGCCATCGCTGCCGCTCTGCGCGGCATGCTCGGTACGGAGCAGTTGTCCCTCGGGTGAGAAGGTGAGCACGGCCGAGTCACCGCTGTTCACAACCACCACATTGCCATGTGGGTCGAGTGCGATGCCGTTTGGTACGCGCAGGGGCAGCCCCTGCGCGAACAGGCTCACTGCGCCGTCCGGTGTGATCTTCAGTACCTGCCACGCCAGTGGATCCGAGTCGAGCGCCAATCCACCCGTTTGCGTGGCGTAGATGGTCCCGTTAGGCGCCACAGCGAGGTCGTTGAGCCACGGTGACCGCTCCACGCGCAGCTGCCCCAACGGCATGCCCGTTCGCATATCGAACTTGCGGATCACGGCCACGCGCGGATCGCTCGCGCTGGTGTTGCCATCGCTATCGGACACGTACAGCACGCCGTTTACGATGTCGCTGCCGAACGGATCGTTGAGTGTGAGCGCTGGCGTGAGCGACGCGCGCTCCGCCGCCGGCTGCACGCCGATCCATCGTGACGTGTGTACCGACCCGTCATGATTGATGAACGATACGAATGCATCGTTCGCCAGGACCCGCTGCGACACCCCACGATTGAGCAGCACGATCACACCGCGCTCGGCGTCGTACGAGCAGCTTTCCGCGTTGTGAATGGCGCCGAACACCTTCACGTTGCCCGAGGCGCGTGCCGTGGGCGACGTGCCGACGGGCGCACCGACCGAGTACGGCACGGGCGGCGACGGTGGTGTGCCCTGCGCGACCAGGTGCGCTGGGCTGAATGCGACACATAGCGAGAACAACGCGAGCGAGCGCATCACCGCTTCGGCGGCGCCTCCACGCCGGAGAATGCCAGCACCGCGTCAGGGAGCCGCTGCCCGCGCACCTCGATGGCGCGCACGGCGGCATTGAGTTCGCTCAGTTCGCTCGGCGTGAACCGAATGTCCGCCGCACCGGCGTTCTCCGTCATGTGTGCCATCTGCGTAGTGCCGGGGATGGGCACGATCCAGGGCTTCTGCGCCAGCAGCCACGCGAGCGCGATCTGTCCCGGCGCGGCCTGCTTTCGCTCGGCCCATGTTCGGCACAGCGCAACCAACTGCAGGTTGTGCGCGATGTGCTAGGATGAGAAGCGCGACTCGATACCGCGAATGTCACCCGGCGCGAAGCGTGTACTCTCATCGATGGCGCCCGTGAGGAAGCCCACGCCCAGCGGACTCCACGGAACGAAGCCGATGCCGAGTTCTTCGCACACACCCAGCACCTGCTGCTCCGGCCCGCGCCACAGCATCGAGTATTCACTCTGCACGGCGCTCACCGGTACGGTTGCGTGCGCGCGACGCAGTGTGTTGAGTCCCATCTCGCACAGTCCCCAGTGGAGTACCTTGCCTTGTTTCATGAGGTCGCCGATGGCACCGGCCACATCTTCGATGGGTACTTCAGGGTCGACGCGGTGCTGATAGAGCAGATCGATGCGGTCGGTACGCAGTCGCTGGAGCATACCGTCCACCACCCGCTTGACGTGCGCCGGCTTGCTGTTGAGCCCCGGCAGACGCCGACCGGTTGCCTGATTGATGTTCCAGCCGAACTTGCTCGCAATGGAGATGCGGTTGCGGAAGGGCGCCACACCTTCACCCAGAATCCGCTCCACCTCGTGCGGGCCATACGCCTCGGCCGCATCGAAGAAAGTGATGCCACGGTCGAACGCCGCGCGAATGATACGGTGCATCTCCGGGCGGTACGGGACCGTCGTTTCGTAGCGGCGGCTCATGTTCTGCACACCGATGCCGACGCTCGAGACTTCGAGCTTGCCCAGGCGCCGGCGCCCCATGTCTGCCGTGCGTGCGGTGGCGTGTACCGCCACGGCGTCGTGCGGTGTCATCGCGCCGAGCAGCGGCGCCGCTGCCAGGACACCGGCCGATTGCAGGAAGCGGCGACGTTCGATGGTCGAATTCATGTGACGATCACCTACTGCATGAGCCGAGTGAAGGCAAGCGAGGCCAGCTTCCAGCGCCCGCCCTGACGCACGTACACTTCGGTGGCCACGAACGGATTGGAGACTTCGTTGCCGCCTACCACCGCGTCGAGGCGGATGCGGTTGTACACGATGGCGGTGGAGTCGATGATGTGCGCCGAAGCCTCGAAGATTTCGGCGTGCTTGTAGTGGATTCCGCCACTACGAATGATGTCGAGCTCCTGCGCGCGCCCCCATGAGCCGCCCATGTGCACGAACTTCGCCTCGCCGTGAAAGAGCGCCGCGAGCGAGTCCGCCTGCTTGTCGGCCATCCACTTCCACTTGATGCGCGAGAGCGTGAGCAGCTCCTGCTGCGCCGCATTGGGCGCTGAAGATGCCGCTGCCGCGGCCTGCCCCAGCGCGGGGCTCACTACGCCGAGAGACAGCACGACGACGGCCACGCCGACGACGCGCGAAAACCGAGGAGGACTGATCATGAGGTGTGGTTCGGTGGAAGACGCGGTGGCGTGCAGGACTGTTCGAGGTTGCGCATCACCGGTCGATGAGGCGCTGTAGTGCTGCGGGGTACCGATCGCCGTGTACCGGCACGAGTGCCGTGGCCTCGTCGATACGGCGTAGATCGTCCGTCGTGAGTTCGATGGCAACGCCACCGAGATTCTCGTCGAGCCGCGACGCCTTAGTCGTGCCGGGGATGGGCACGATGAACGGACGCTGCGCAAGCACCCACGCCAGCGCGAGCTGGGCTGGCGTGACGCCCTTTTGCGCGGCAAGTGTGCGCACGATGTCCACCATCGACTGATTTGCGGCACGGTTCTCCAGAGAGAAGCGCGGCACCTTCTGGCGGAAATCGTCGGGCGTGAAATCCGTCGTGGCGTCGATACGGCCGGTGAGAAAGCCTTTGCCGAGTGGTGAGAAGGGCACGAAGCCGATGCCGAGTTCTTCGAGCACCGGGAGGATCTCTGCCTCCGGCTCTCGCCACCAGAGCGAGTATTCGCTCTGCAGCGCCGTGACCGGTTGCACGACGTGGGCGCGACGGATCGTGTGCACTCCGGCCTCGGAGAGGCCGAAATGCTTCACCTTGCCCTCAGCGATGAGATCCCGCACGGCGCCGGCGACATCCTCGATCGGGACCTGCGGATCGACACGATGCTGGTAGTAGAGATCGACGCTCTCCACGCGAAGACGGCGTAACGACCCTTCCAGCGAACGACGGATGTGTTCGGGGCGGCTGTTCAGTCCCCCGCGGTTCTCACCGGTGGCTGGGTCGATGTCGAAGCCGAACTTGGTGGCAAGGACCACACGTCCGCGAAAGGGCTCCAGGGCCTCGCCAAGCAGCGACTCGTTCGTGAACGGCCCGTACACTTCAGCGGAGTCGAAGAAGCTGACGCCGCGCTCCACCGCATGGCGCAGGAGCGCCACCGCGTCGGCGTGCTCGGTGGCCGGGCCAAGCCCGAAGCTCAGCCCCATGCATCCGAGGCCGAGGGCAGAGACTTCCAGTCCACTGCGACCGAGTTGGCGCGTGTGCATCAGTGTTCGAGTTGGGGTCGTCGGATGGCGCGTTCCATGTAAGCAACTCCCACCCGGGAACCCGATCTACCTGTCGCGGACACCCACACTGGTTGTATTTTCTTACCAGTGAGCGACGAACTGGACGGTCTGTCTACTTTCGTGGCGGTCGCGGAACTCAAAGGGTTCCGTGCGGCTGGCGAGCGCTTGGGGATCAGCCATTCGGCTGTGAGCCAGGCCGTTCGCCGTCTCGAGGAACGGCTTGGGGTGCCATTGGTGCGCCGCTCCACCCGCAGCGTGCACCTCACGGAGGCGGGCGAGCGGTACTACGCAGCGGCCCGCGTGGCGCTCGACGGTGTGCGCGAGGCCGCGGCCGCAGTGGGCGACATGGCAGACCGGCCACAGGGTACTTTGCGCCTGCACGCGGCGAGTCCGGCGCTCAACATCATCGGCGATACGCTGCTGCCCGGCTTTTTGTCCGAGTACCCGGCGGTGAATCTCGATCTTGTCGTGAGCGAGTCGCCGGTCGATGTGATCGCGGAAGGCTTCGATGCCGGCATTCAGCTGGGCGAGGTGATCGATCAGGACATGATCGCCGTGCCCATTACCGGGGATCTGCGCATGGTTGTAGTGGGCGCGCCGTCGTACTTCGAGCGGCACGGCATTCCCAAGCACCCGCGCGAACTGGTGAATCACCAGTGTCTCAACTGGCACCCCGGCCAGGGCTCACCGGCCTACAAATGGGAGTTCGTCGAGGCCGGGCGAGAATTCACCGTGACGGTGCCGGCGCGCGTGCTCTCCACGTCGTCACTCATCAATCGTCGCTTCGCCGTCGCCGGCCTTGGTGTGACGATGGCCTTCGACGGGCATGTGCAGGGAGAACTCGACCGCGGCGCACTGGTGACGGTGCTGGACAAATTTTGCGAGCCGTTTCCCGGCTATTCCCTATACTACCCGCAGCGCGAGCAGGCCTCACGGGCGCTGCTGGCCTTCATCGATCACGTGAAGCGTTGGCGGCAAGTGGCGCGGCGCGGGCGGCGGCGGTAGGAGCGCGGATGCGGACGTGTAGCCACCGGCCCGCCGTTACCGTCGTGCTTCGGTAAAGACCTGTCTCGCCACACCAATGGCGCTGATGGCGTTCGGCCAGCCGGTGTAGAACGCCATCTGCGTGATGGTTTCGACCAGCTCTTCGCGGGCCACTCCGTTCGTCAGGGCAAGCGCGAGGTGTGAACGCAGTTGGTCCGGTCGGTTGAGCGCGATCAGCGCGCTCACCGTCGCCAAGCTACGATCCCGCGGTGAGAGTCCTGGGCGGGCCCACACGTCGCCGAACAGTACACTGTCGGTGAGCTGCGCAAGCTTGGGGGCGATGTCGCCCATGAGCTGCTGCGCGCGTGAGGGCGCCGCCGTAGCGCTGGCTGAAGCACCGCCCGTCGCGGGCGCAGCGATCACGGTGCGGGCTGGCGAGCGATACTGGGCATCGCTGACCTGCTCCATCCACTGCACGGACGGGCCGCCGAGCGGCTCGGCGATGGCAATGTGCGTCATCGCTGTGGTCGGCCCTGCGCCATGCCAATGCTTCACGCCCGGCGGAATCCAGACCACGTCGCCGCGCCGGATCTCGTCAGCCGGTGTGCCCCAGCGCTGCACGCGCCCGACGCCGTCGGCAACCAGCAGCGTCTGTCCGCGCGGGTGCGTGTGCCACGCTGTGCGCGCCCCCGCCTCGAACTCCACCGTCGCACCAGTGGCACGGGTGCCATCGGTCGCCTCGAAGAGCGGCTGTACGCGGGCGGTCCCCGTGAAGTTCGCCGCCGGCGCGAGGCGCACGGGCCGCGCACCGGCGCGCGTAATCGTGATAGACGCGGTGTCCTGCGCCGCGGCCACCGTCGGGTGCATCAGCATGATGGCGATGAGTGGCGCGATGGGCAGTCGCATGGCTACCTCAGGAATCGGGTGAAGACTCTGCGCAGCCGAGGCGCAATGATGCGGATCAGGACCGTCATGATGGCTTCTACTGGCGATAGCTGAGTCGTAGCAGGCGATTGCCCGTGTCGTCGCTGATCAGGAGCGAACCATCGGGCAGCTGCAGCACATCGACCGGACGGCCGTTGGCCGCGGAGGCCGCGCCGCGCCCACCGGGGGCCGAGCCTGACGCCGGGAGAAACCCTTCCACGAGTGGTTCGTAGGTCGTCGCACGTCGTCCGTTCGTCTGGAGCGCCATCACGCGGTAGCCACTGGGAGACGAGCGGTTCCACGAGCCGTGCTCCGCGACGATGACCGCGTTCCGGTAGCGCTCCGGGAACATGCGGCCCGTGTAAAACGTGAGACCAAGCGCGGCGACGTGGGCGTCCAACGCCCGCGCCGGCGCCTCAGCGGTGCTGCACGCGCGCTGTGCGCCGAACTCCGGATCGGCCACGTTGCCCTGATGACAGAACGGGAAGCCGAAGTGCAAACCGCTTCGGTGGGCCACGTTCAGCTCATCGCCGGGCACGTCGTCGCCCATCATGTCGCGGCCGTTGTCGGTGAACCACATCTCGCGCGTCGTTGGGTGCCACGTGAAACCGACGCTGTTCCGCACGCCTTCGGCGAAGGTCTCGAGGTTCGAGCCGTCAGGCCGCATGCGAAGGATGGCCGAGACATTCGTCGTCGAGGCGCACACGTTGCACGGCGCGCCGACCGACATGTACAGCAGACCGTCGGGCCCGAAGTCGATGAACTTCCACGTGTGTCCCGAACGCGGGTTCGGCAGACTGTCCCGGACGACGACGGGAGTCGGCGGGTTGTCGATCCGCTGTTCGATGTCGTCGAAGCGGAGCAGCCGGGATGCCGTTGCCACGTACAAAGCGCCGTCGCGCACCGCGATGCCGTTCGGCTGATCGAGGCCGCTGGCAATCAGCACGACACGATCCGCCTTGAAGTCACCATTCTGGTCGATCACGGCGTGCACGCGCCCCCCTCGCATGGAGCCCACGAAGATGGTGCCGCGAGGGCCACGTGCCATCGACCGCGCGTTGACCACACTGTCCGCGAACACGGCAACCTCGAACCCGGCAGGCACGGACCACCGTGCCGGCGCCGGTGATTGCGGCCGTGTCTGCGCGTGAAGACGCTCGAACGTGGGGACGCCGGGTGCGACGGCGGCGCACAGCAGTGAGGCAATAGCGAACTGCTTCGCGAACATCGGTGAGGGCATCATGGAGAGCATCATGGCGTGTAGGAGGTGGTGGGGCCTTGCGTGACTGAGCGGTAGCTGGTCGTGTCTACGGTCTCGATGTGCGTCGCCCAGAAGCGAACAGCATCGTCGATCCAGCCGGCCGCGCTCGTACCGAGACCAAGACCGAAGCCGTGGCCGACGTCAGGGTACCGGTGGAATTCCACGGCGGAACCACGGCGGCGGAGTGCCGAGACGCGCCGCTCCATGACCGCGGGTGACGCAATGCGATCGTTCTCGCCGACGGCCACGAACGTCGGCGGCTCCGCCGGTCCGAAATCTTCATGGCCCGTGTACAGGAGAACCACGGTGGATGGCCTCGGCATCTTCACGCCGCCGAACGCCACGGTGCCGTGCGATCCGATGAAGGCCGCCATACGCGCGCCGGCTGAGCTGCCCCACAGCGAATAGCCCGCAGTGGCCACGCCTAAGGCATCCGCATTTCGACTGATGAAGCTCAATGCGGAAGCGAGGTCCTCGGTCGCAACGCGGCCGCCCTGCCCGACCCGGTACTTGAGCACGAATGTGTTGTAACCGCGTGCGCTGATTTCCGTCGCGTACGGGAAGCCTTCGTGGACCGAACCGACGTACGCGAATCCCCCGCCAGGCGCGATGACCGCGAACGGTGCGCCGGGGTTGCCGCGGAGGAAGAACAGGCCCGTGTTGCGACGCGAACGATCCGCGTCCAGCTCAGCCGCCGTGTAGAACGAGTAGAAGACCTGTCGGCCCGCGGAGGCGTCGTCGATGAGGCGATTGAGCGACGAGACCACCACCGCAGGATCGACGTGGCTGTGGTACGGCAGCAGCGTCCCGATGTCCCGCAGGCGCATCGTCTCATCGTAGCGCCGGTCATCCCACGGCAGGATGAGGTGCGCGAAGCCGGAGAGTGCGGGGTGCGCAAGCAGGGCGCTCACCGTGTGGTCGACGCACAAGTGCGATGAGGGCACGGAGCACGGTGCGTCGGGATGCTGTCCCTCGGCGCTTATGCTGCATCCCACCGCCGCGCACCACACGGCACCCACCCTTCGCGCGGATGTGCGGATGCTCACGCCGGCAGGACCAGGATCTCGTGCCTATCGACGCCGAAGCGGGATTTCATAGCGGTGGCCATGGCAATCACGCTTCGGGGATCGGCACGCCGAACTTTTCGAGGGTGATCGTGTCGGGGTCCGGGCCCCCGCGCACACCCGCGTCGAGCGCGATGATCGCCGCCAACTCCTCGCGCGTGAGTTCGAAGTCGAATACGCCGAAGTTCTCGGCGATGCGCTCAGGCCTGATGGACTTCGGGATGGCCGATCGTCCCTGCTGCAAGTGCCAGCGCAGCATTACCTGGGCGGACGACTTGTCATGTCGATGCGCAATTTCGAGCAGTGTCGGATCGTCGAAAGTGCGCTGCTCCATGCCGGTGTACGACGTGATACCGCCGATGGGCGACCAGGCCTGCGTTGCGATGCTGTGCTGATCATGCACCCGCTGCAACGGACGCTGCTGGAAATAGGGGTGCACCTCGATCTGGTTTACGGCGGGCACTATGGTGGTTTCGGCCAAGAGCCGATCGAGGTGTTCGGGCATGAAGTTGCTGACCCCGATGGCACGCACGCGACCGTCGGCGAGCAGGGATTCGAGTGCCCGGTAAGCATCGAGGGTGCGGTCGAACGCCGACGGCAGTGGCTGGTGCAAGAGCAGCAGATCGAGATGCTCGACTCCCAACTTGTATGTGCTCTTTTCGAACGCGTGCAGCGTTGCGTCGTAGCCGTAGTCGCTGATCCACACTTTTGTCTCGATGAAGATCTCGTCGCGCGGGACTCCGCTGCGACGGATGCCTTCACCAACCTCGCGCTCGTTGAAGTAGGCGGCGGCGGTATCGATGAGGCGGTAGCCCGCTGTCAGAGCCGCCTCGACGGCGCCGGCCGTCTCGACCGGCGGACTCTGGAAGACGCCAAGACCCAATGTTGGGAGTTGTACGCCGTTGTTCAGCGTGACTGCGTGGGGCCGAGTCGTGGTGCGCATGCATTCGTCTCCGAAGTGGTCTCGGAGCGGAATGTGCCCTACCTGGGTTGGGGCATCTACGCGGCGGCGATGACCGCACTGGTCACATTTTCTTCCAATGATTGACGAACTGGACGTTTACTCGAGTTAATCGATTGGCGGGTCGACTAGTGCACGATGCGTATTCTGCGAGTCCGTGCATGTCACGGCCTGCTTCACGAAGCGGCGCTCAGATCGCTGAGAGAGAGTCCCGGCTCCACCACCCGACGGTACTGCGCCGCGCTTACGGAGGCCGGTGTGAGCCGCATCAGCCCACTTCGCACAACGCGCGCGAGTGGGCTTCTCCGGTGCGCCACGTCTCCGATGCGACGTGAGTCGAGCTGCACCGAACGCACGCAGGTATGCCGCCGCGCGACGTAGCGCATGCGCGAGCGGTTGCCCCGGCCTTTCCGCTTGTTCATCTTCTCGCGCTAGGAACCTCGTATGCACGTGCATGTGTCACATCCAGATAGCGAGGCCAAATTCTGGCTGATGCCGGATATTGCTCTCGCCGATTCGGTTGGGCTTGCGGTCCGCCAACTCGCCGACGCGAAGGACGTTGTCGAACGACACACTGGAGAGATACGCGATGCCTGACTTCGCCACTTCGGCGCCTGAGGTTACGAACGTCTCCCGGCACGGCTTCTGGCTGTTGCTCGGCGACGAGGAATTACTTGTGCGTTTCGAAGACTTCCCGTGGTTCCGCCAGGCCACAATCGCCGCTTTGAACGAGGTCGAGCGGCCAAGTGCGGATCATCTCTACTGGCCGCAATTGGACGTGGATCTGTCCGTCCGCTCAATTCGCACGCCGGCGGCATTCCCTTTGGTATCGAGGGTGCCAAGCGGACCATCTTCGGGCGCTGAATGACGCGCGCTAAACGAAACCGGGAATTCCGCCCTTTTGCCAGGAAAAACACAAACGCCGCCATCACGTGTAAGTGACGGCGGCGCTTGCGATTGCCCCTCCTGGAATCGAACCAGGAACCTTCTGATCCAGAGTCGATCCGACGAGCGTTTGGGGGACGAAGAATTGCGTGTTTTGCCAAGTGGCCTGGCTTTTCGGCTAAGTAGAAGGCCCCATGAGCAACTCGAGAGGACACAGTTGTCACCGTTATGGCGGTCGACGCCGGTTCCTCCAAGCTGGCCTCTGCAAGCATTCGGAGAATGCCAATTCTCTTGGCTAAAGACGAGGATCAACGTGCGCTCTTGGCCAACTCCGCCAGTTTCCCCAGCATGATGTACAGGGGTATGCCGATCATCATGGGTCCTGTGGGGACGATCAGGATGGCGGCGTCCTTCTGCATGCTCGGCGCCCCGACCAGCACTGCCGTCATCGCGACGCCGAGCAGTGCGACCGCCACACCGGCCGAAGCGCAGATCGGACCGACGACCTCTCCGATGCGTGCCGGCTCGAGTTGGTCGATACCGTTGGCATCGCCGCTCTCCATCATGGGATTGTTGAACGAGCTGGGATTCATGCGCGCGGCGATTTCGATCATGAACCATAGCGCGGTCATGGCGGCCGCGTACTTCAGCCCGAAGTACACTTCGTGATGGCGGGCGAATGCGTACAAGCCCAGCATGGTCGTGAGTTGAATGATTCGCAGAAGCATTGTGAACCCTCCAATACCAGTCAGTTCGTCAATCGATCAAGTCGTGCGCGGACACCTTCGAGAATCGCCGGCAGTCTCTGAGCGTCAGGAAACGTACCTTCGAGCACATCGTCAAACCACGGTGCGGCCAGCAGCATCCGGGCGGAGTCCGCGATGAATGCGCGCGCGTCGGGCGAAAGCGGCTGCAGCTCGTTCGCCAGTTCGGGGCGTCCTGCAATAAACATCAGCAGGTCTTCGAGATCATGACTCCCGAACGGATCGTTGAAACCACGGTCGATGAACGCCTCCCACTTGGTCGCGAGGAGCGCCACCGGGTGGGCGGCACGGATTACGACGCCAGCGGCCAGCTCCACCGAAACGGCGGTGTCCATGACCAGCGGGTACCAGTGGTTGCTGAAGCCGAGGATCTCTCCGTCGAGTGGCATGGCGTCGAGCACGAGCCCATCGGTGGTGCGATAACGGCACACCGGTGCGCCCGGTGATTGGTCCACGCGAAATCCGAGCGCGTACAGCCGCTGTGCGAACTCGTGATAGGCATGTCTGGTGCGGCATTCAACAACGACATCGACATCGTCGGTGGGACGCAGCCGGTGCAGTCCACGGTCGGTGATGAAGAACGGCACCATCTGACCGCCGACGAAGACGACTTCGTTGAGCAGCCCGCCGAGCGCGATGGCAGTACGCCGTACCTGCTCAGCATTGGGATGATCGAGGCGGACGATCATGTTGCCGCGCCGAGCCGCTGCCGGAGATAGTCACGGGCCCGCTGTCGTTCGCGCGCGCGCCCGGCGCGTAGTGCGTCCACCAATGCAAGGAGCTCGTACAGTGCCGGATTCCTGGCTACGGTGTGCACGGCTCCCGCATACAAGGGCTCAAGCGATTCCCCGCGAACTCTCCCCTCCGCTGAAGGCCATACATAGGCGTCAGCCCCAGTGAAATCGACGGACAGTGGCGGCGCGGCGTGCGCCGTGGGCACACCACGCACCTCCGCCCCGGGAGTCGCCGCAAACGCATACGGGACGCCGCCGAAGAGAAACTCGAGCAAGGCCTCCGCCTTGACGGACCGTGAGCCCGCGCGAATCAGCCGAGCAGCCTGCAGACGTCTCACGGCGTTGTGCGCCTCCCCGTGCGAAATCCCCACGGCCTCGGCCAACACGCGGTACGGTGCGTCGGGGGTCAGCCACAGTTGAAGGGCGACGGCCACATCAGCGGGCTTGAGCGGCACCATTGGCTCCTTGTCCAGTGTTCATGAACACTGGACACATCGGCGAACGATGTCAACGGGCAACCAGGAGAGATATGGATTCCTGCCGGTCGTGAACGAGGAATCGCGTCCATTGGCCTGGCTAAACACAAACGCCGCCATCACCTAAGTGACGGCGGCGCTTGCGATTAAAGAACTATTGCCCCTCCTGGAATCGAACCAGGAACCTTCTGATCCAGAGTCGATCCAACGGGCGAACTTGGCGGCGCAATTTGCACTATCGCACGAATCAGTTGGTGATTTGGCCAACCTCGCGCCGCAATGGCCGCGCCGAGCGGGAGCAGATTGGCCCCCGTCGCTGCCCCGTTTGGGCTGATTCCTGGTTGCGCATATGCGGGCTCCGTGGGCGACGTTCCACGCGCGGCCCGCGCTAGCGTCTGGTCGCGTGTGCCGGGTCAGACGGGATCGCACCAAATCGTCCGCAGGCGCCCTCGCGGTTGCGCTCGACGCGCACCGGACGTGGCAAGATCTCGCACAGCTCGCGCCGCGCCGCCCCGCGGTGGTCTCCCTCGAGGTCTTCGGGGACCCAGCGGTCGCGCAGCATCGGGCCCTCGCGCTCGACGATCCGTTAGATGTGGCCGCCGCCGCTCTCGCCGTCGTGTGCGCGCACCTGATGCCCCCTATGGGGCTCGATGCGCGCGACTTCGACCAAGGCGGCCGCCAAGCGATCCGGCACGGGGAGATGTTGTATGCCGTCCGCAGTCTGAAAACCCGGATCCGGGAGTCGTCGACCGGTGAGCGCGCAGCCGCGCTCCACGTGGCCGCGGGCGCGGTCCAGCGTGTCCGGGCTGAGCGGTGGTTTGAGGTCATCGATTAGCGAGAAGCCATCGTCCCCGCGCGGCACCTACGGCCGCGCGGCCGCCGTTCGCGGAACGCCACAGTGCTTCTCGAGGCCTATCACAAACCCTGCATAGGGTTGGAGCGCCGCCGCTCGTGCGATGTGAGGGGCCGCGACATCACATCGCCCGGCGGTAACGAGCAGATACGCGATCAATGCACGCGCCTCCATGTTGTTCGGCGCGACGGCGACGGCGCGCTCGAGATCGCCCAAGGAACGGAGCGAGCCGATGATGCGGAAGGCGCGGATGTCCTGCGTGATGTGCAGTGCGCCGAGCAACGAGAGCCCAAGGCAGCCTCCCCACAGCGCACGCCACCCCCACCGCCCGCTCGGTGGCCACGCGACTGGTGCGGGTCCCTCGGGTGCGGCCGATTCGCCGAAGGCGAGCCCAAGCACCATGGCGCACACGAGGAGCGTGGGGGCCACGCGCAGGACGGAATCCAACGCCCCGATCAACAGCGCGGTGGAGAGGGTCCCGACGATGAGGACGCCGCTCGCCCTGACACGCGGATCGTCGGCCGACCGTCGCCGGACCGCTGCGAGCAGCAGCGCGAGGCATCCCCCGAGCACGCCCATCGAACCGATCAGCCCCACTTCCGCAATGAGCGCCAGTATGTCGTTGTGCGGGACCTGCGGTCCGGGAAAGTACGCGCTCGGCGCAACAGACGGATCGCCCCCGCTCGCATAGGCCGGATACACGACCGACCAGTTGCCAACGCCCACACCGACGAGCGGATGCGCACGGATCATGGCCAACGAGGTCTTGGCCTGGATTATCCGGCCTCGTCCAGAACCAGATTGGTACTCACTGATTCGACGAATGGACGTCCCCACGTCCGAGGCGGTCCACCCCATCTGATTGGGAAGGCACAGCGCGGCCCCCGCTCCCACGATGAAGGCGAGCACCCAGGCAACCGTTGCGCCCGGCGAATGCCGCCCAGCGCTCCCGCATGGAACCACCACGTGAGCGCGGGAAGGGCGACCAACAGCACCGTGGAGACGGAGATCGCCCCCCGAGCGCGCGACACCGTGATCACGCAGACGAAGAGCGCGGCGAGGACAGCCAGGCCGACATGGAGCCACCATGGCTTCGTCTCGTTCAAGCGATCCCACGTCACGAGCAGCCCAAAACACGCGACCCGTGCGGCGAGATTTCTATTCCCCAGCGTGGCGCCTGGCCGACGTCCTGGGGCGGAAAAGAACGGGAGACCGCCGTACGCCTCCAACAGCACAAGGATCGCCATCAGCCCGAGCAGGAGGAGCAGTGCCCAATACCCCGCAGCCGCTCGGCCATCACGAGCTCGCTTCCGGGCCACAACAAACACCGCGCCGGCCGCCGCGGCCGCGCCGAGCGTGCGCCATGACGCCACGGTGCTCGCGGCAACGACGGGCGCTGCTACGGCCCCCCAGACGAGTGTGCCGGCAAACAGCAGCCGAAACCGCGAACTCGCGTGTGCCCCGGACTGAAACAAAAGATACGCGGAACACCCGACCCCGAGGATCGCAAGCGCCAGCTCCTTCGGCAGGTCGAACTGTTCCAATCGGTACGGTGGACCATACAAAAAGGCGAACATGCTGCTCGCCAGTCCAGCGAGCAGCATGTGGTCCACCCATCGATCCCACCCCAACCGCGCGCGGTTGTCGATCACAACGCGAGCGACGACCGCCTGACCTCGTGTGTCATACGGCCGTTACGACCGAGCAGACAGACCGGTCCGGACAAACCGCCACGCCCCCGTGCTCGATTTGGCCAGATGGACCTGCGTGGAAACGGCGGACATGATGCCGTACTTCTCGTTGCCCTTCGAGGCCGAAACGAAGTGCAACCACACGACGGCAGCGGTGTCGGTCATCGAGACCGGCTCAAGAAAGACATAGGTGGAGCCGACCAGCTTTGCGCAGGTGCCGCGGCCGGCCTGATTACAGTCGTCGAGGAGTTCTTGAGATCCTGTGCCGACGTTGCGCCGAAAGCCCAGCGTAGCGAGCGGTGTGGCGTCGTCGGTCGCGCCGAAGGCCGCCATCGTACGCTGTCGGTCAAAGCGGATCGCGCGCTCCTCGATGGTAGTTAATCGGCTGAAGGCGGGGGTGAGGACGCCAGCCAGGGCCGCATCGGCGATCTGCGCGACCGCTGTGGCAGAGGCGCGGGCGCCTTGGGCGGGAAGGGCATGCACCGTCAGCACCATCGCGGTCGCCCAGCCGCCAAGGAGATGTCGTAAAGAGGCTTTCATCGGCTGGTCTCCTCAGGCTTGGGGATTAAGACACTGGCGCTGCATTGATTCCGCCGCGTCCTCGGCGAACCCCAGATGATGAACCTCCTCGTGGGCGATCAGGCCGCCGGCTGCTCCGGGATCCGTGAACTGGGAGCTCCAGTAGTTGGCGTAGACATTGGTGTACCCGTCGGCCGGAGTGTACCCGCCAACCGCCGTCGTGAACACGCTCATGCTGAGTGTCGGATGCGCCGGCTCTCCGCGGAATCCGTCGCCGGTCCCCGCCGGCGCCCAGTAGCGATCATCGGCGTTCGCCCCCATCGCCCGGTACATCGGGTTGAGATGACTCTTCAAATAGGCAATGCCTCCTTGGATGATCGAGCACTGCGACGGAGAGAGCTGGCAGTCGATGGCGACCAGCTCGTTCCGCGGCTCGACGGCGTCGGGCCCTATCGCGCGCTCCGTTGCGCTGCACGCCGACAAAAAGCACACGCCGAGCGCCACACACCACTTGGACAGGTTCATTCGACATCTCCTCGTAAAGCACAGGGATTGACCCATCGGCGGGCCCGTCGTGGCCACGCCGCAGTGCGCGTTCCATTCACGTTCGGTAGGGCCGTAACCGGCGAGAGTACAGCTTTCGGCAAGTGGAACGCGGACATGACGAAGCTTTCACCATCATCGGCAGCCGTCAAGGACGAAAATCACAGACGCGGTACACTAGGGCTGAGGACGCGCCCGCCGGGGGCGGTCAGCGACGCGGCACCGACGGGCAAATCCGACTCGCGCCGCTTCGCATCCCTCTAACCTGTTATATGACAGGAGGTTAGCGATATACAATGCGCCGGCGCCTAGGGGGCGCCCGAGATGAAGGGAAACCGTTCTCGCGGTGGCGCGTATACAAGGTGTATTGTCCTCGGGCCGCACTCGGTATCCCGGAGGGGCGCCTCAGGTGCGAGGCGTGGCTGGTGCACCTGGACCGCTCCTCACTTGAGGCAGTCACCGCCGGCGCCAAGGACTTGGGGTCGGTGCGAGCGGAGGTGCACCGCAGCGTCGCCCGGATGCGCGCTCTCTACACCGAGGTCGAGCGAGGCGCCGCCGAACCGCATACGCGTTTCCGAATGGCCGACGATCCGAACTCCACCTGCCGGCGATGCAAGATGCTTCAATTGTGCTCGGCAGAGCTCATCCCGACGGCCATAGCTCGAACTGGGAATGGGCCCGTTTGCCTGCAAAACACAAACGCCGCCGTCACTTGCAGGTGACGGCGGCGCTTGCAATTGCCCCTCCTGGAATCGAACCAGGAACCTTCTGATCCAGAGTCGATCCGATAGGGCGTTTCGGCGGATTTGTTTGGCAAATTCGCCAAACGATTTGGCGCGGAAGCCAAATCGCCACCGTACGGTCGAGGGATTTCACGCGACAGTTTTGGATGTAAGGAACACGCCTTATCGGCGCTTCCCAGTTCACCGAGGCACGAATCGCCCGCGTTCGAGCGACGCGGTGCACCTCACAGAGCATGTCCCATCCATCTTCGTACCGGCTTCTGCTTCAAACGCCCATTTTGGTGCCACTCTCCGCCATCCGCCCCCTTCCTCACGAGGTGTGGGCCGGCACCGCCATGGCCACCGAATGCGGCGCCATCCGCGGCGATCTCGAATGTTCGCCGGCAAGGCGCCCAACACAACCTTCGTAGAGTTGTCGCAGCGCCACGACGCCCCGGGGGGCTCCTTGCGCACGCGGCGGGTGCGATACGGCACGTGCAAGCAGCCCGGTACGGTGTTCGGCGACTCCACCGCCTACCCCGTCATTCGCATCGGCAAGGACGGCAAGACGGTCGGCACGGTGACGCCGCGTCTCGCCCTCCCCGACACTGGTGGATTTCATGTCGCCATCGCCGCATCGCCACACGATTCGCGTCGGGTGGCGTGCGGCGAGCTCGTGCTGTAGGAATAGCTACTTCGGTGCCGCCGCCTCGGCGGCCGCCGAATCCGAGCCGCGATCACCACGGCGACGAGCAAGGCACGCCGCAGCGAGGGTAGAGTGCACCCCTCACGGGAACACCAACGCCGCCATCACATGAGTGAGGGTGGCGCTTTCCGGAACGCGCCCGCTACTGCCCCCGCGGCCAATACATGATCACGACGACGCCCACGAGACATATCGCCGCGCCAACTACGGTCGCCGCGTCGGGTTTGACGTCATCGACGCCCCATCCCCACAATACGGAGAGCACGACGAATACACCGCCGTACGCCGCGTACACTCGACCGAAATCGAAACCGGCGGGCTGCATGGTCGGCAGGACGCCGTAGAGAAACAGCAACAGGCCCCCGAGCGCGCCGAGCCAGACACTCCGGTCGTTGCGGAGCCAAAGCCAGACGAGATACCCCCCACCGATCTCCATCAGGCCCGCGATCAAGAACAGCCCGAGCGACTGCAGGATGTGCATTTCCGGAGTCTAGTGCGGGGTACAAGCCCGTCCAAACGCGACTCGTCGATCTCCACCTGTTCAGGCGCGCCTTCCCTCCCGATCCTGAAATCTCAGGAGTCGCAGCGCGTTGGCGATCACCACGAGCGTGCTCCCTTCATGCGCGATCACCGTGGGGCCGATGCCGGCGACGCCGGTCACCGTGACTACCACGAGCCCTGCGATCACCCCGAGCGAGACGTACAAGTTTTGGCGAATGACGCGCCGCGCCGCCCGCGAGAGTCCGATGGCGAAGGGCAAGCGGCCCAAATCATCGCCCATGAGAGCAACGTCTGCCGTCTCAAGCGCCGCGGCAGTGCCCGCGCCGCCCATCGCGATGCCGACGGTCGCATGGGCGAGGGCGGGGGCGTCGTTCACGCCATCGCCCACCATGGCGACCGGCCCCTGCGCGGCGAGTTCGCGAATCGCCGTCACCTTGTCCTCAGGCAACAGACCAGCGCGCACCTCGTCCACCCCAACCGCAGTGCCGACGGAATTGCCGACGCCAGCATTGTCCCCGGTAAGCATGATGATGCGCTGGATGCCCGCCGCGCGGAGGGCGACCAGCGTGTCTCTCGCATTCGCCCTCGGTTCGTCGGCTAGGCCCAGCACGCCGAGAAATTCAGGCGTGTGGCCGACGCGGCGGACGATCATCGTGCTGCGGCCTGCCTGCTCAAGGCGCGACACCGCACCGCGCACATCCTGAGGGACAACCACGCCCGCGTCCTCGAACAGCAGCGCGCGGCCAATCTCCACCGGCGAGCCGTCGACCGGCGCGCGCACGCCGCGCGCCGTGATGGACTGCAGCTCGCCGGTATTGGGGAGCGCGAGTTTTCGCGCCTCCGCCGCGCGCACCACGGCCTTTGCGAGCGGGTGCTGCGACCGCTGCTCAACCGCGGCCGCGTTGCGGAGCAGCAGCGTCTCATCGACCCCCGCCATCGGGACGATGTCCGTCACGGAGGGCTCGCCGACCGTGATGGTGCCGGTCTTATCGAGCGCGACGGAGCGAATGGATCCCAAGGACTCGAGGTACGCGCCGCCCTTGATCAACACGCCGTTTCGTGCGGCCTGCGCAATGCCCGAGAGCACCGCCGCGGGCGTCCCCAAGGCCAGAGCGCAGGGGCTCGCGGCGACCAACACGGCCATCGCCCGTGCAAACGCCTCGGACCACGTCAGCAGCCCGAGGAGTGGCGGGACGACGATCAAGAGCACGTCGCCAATCAACACCACCGGTACGAAGATGCGGGCGAAGCGCTCGGTGAACTGCTGCGTCGGCGCCTTTTGCGTCTGCGCTTCGGACACGAGCTTGATGACGCGGTCGAGCGTCCGGTCGCCAATGGCTGCGGTGACGTCAATGACAAGCGCCCCTTCGCCGTTCACTGTACCTGCGAACACCTGATCGCCCGGCGCCTTGTCGACCGGTACGCTCTCCCCCGTGATGGGGGCCTGGTTCACGCCTGAGCGGCCCTCGCGCACCGTCCCGTCCACCGGAACGCGCTCTGCGGGCTTGACGATCACCTGATCGCCCGGGTTCACGTCGGCAATCGGCAGCGTGACCTCCCGCTGCACTCCATTCTCCTCGCGCAGTACCGTCGCCTTGGACGGGGCGAGCGTTCCGAGCGACTTGATCGCGTTCCGCGCCCGCCCGAGCGCGTAGTGTTCGAGTGCGTGCCCGAGGCTGAACAAGAACAACAGCAACGCGCCTTCCGCCCACTCCCCCAACACGGCCGCGCCCGCTGCCGCGACCACCATGAGCAGATCGATGTTGAAGTGGAACTTGCCGCGCCTAAGATCCGCTAGGAAATGGCCGACGTTGTCGCGTGCACCGAACACGTACGCCATCACGAAGAGTGCGAGAGCAACCCATCGCGGCGCTTCTCCACTTCGTTCGACCAACCATCCGGTAAGGAGCGCGACACCTGACATCAGGCTCCACGCCAGCTCCCGATTGCGCGCATACCAACTGCGTGACGCCTCGGGCTCGCCACCATCGGGCTCGCGAGCATCCGGCTTGCGCGTCTCTTGCAGCACCGCTTCGATATTCGCACGCGACGTAATGCGCCGGTCGAACTCCACGCGCGCGACCTGCGCTGCCATGCTCACGGCCGCCGCCGTCACCCCCGGAGCACCACGCAGCAGCGACTCGAGTCGCACGCCCTCGTCTTCAGTCGCCACGGCATGTATCGGCAAGACCACATGCGCGAACTGCTCACTGATCGATGCCCCCGCCAAGCGCGCGAGACCTTCGACCTCCGCGAGCGTGACACGTTCAGCGTCATAGTGCATACACAGCATTGGGCTCGTGACGGGTCGCGTCTCACCCGGCTCCACATCACCAACATCAAGCACGTGCGCCCGCACGACACCCGGCTGCGCCTCGAGCATCGACGTGAGGCGTGCGATGCATGCGTCGCGGCCGTCCGGCACGTCGGGGAGCACAAGCGGCAGATCGAGTCGCGTAGTCTGTTGCATGGGGGCATCGGTTGGAGCTTCGCTCAGCATCCGCGCGTTCTTGGCGGTAGCTGCTCGCAGCGTTCGAGAAGTGTCGGCTCGCGCGAGGCATCGCGACCGCCCTGCGCGTGGAACCGCGTTATGGCATGAAACGCTTCCGTGCGAATCGCGGAGTCAACATCAGTAAGTCGAGCGCGCAGCGCCGCCGTTACGTTCGGGGATCTGGCCATCGACAGCGAGCCCAGCGCACGCACAGCAGCGAGCCGGACCGTGGCCGATGAGTCGGCGAGCAGCTCAAAGAGTTGTGCTTGCAACTCCGCCAGCACGAGTGTGTCTCGCCGGAGTTGCAATACGGCGACGTGACGGATTGCGGCCGACGAGTCCTGCAGAGCACGTTGCAACGCCGCACGGCGCGCCAACGCGGGTAGCACGCCCAGTGCCTCCACGGCCCGCAAGCGCGTGGTCGCCACCGAGTCCCCCACCAGCGTCTCAAGTGTTTGCTGGACGATTGTGTCAGTCGTAACGCTGCTCGCGATTTTGCCGAGCGCGTCCGCCAGTGCGGCACGAACGGCAGCGTCGCCATCGCGGTGAGAGGGAACGACAGCTGCCAACAGCATGGAGCGCTCCGCCGGCGCGCTCACACTCAACAAGCGTCCGATGGCTCGCACTCCCTTTACCCGTACGGACGCGTGTGCGGAATCCGTCAGCATCTGCGCCAGCCCGGAAAGCGCGTCCATGGCGACGACGCCGGGCTGAGCGAGCGCGACGGATGCGGCCACACGGACGGCGTCAATCGTGTCTGCAAGTGCCGCGACCAACGCCGTGACCGGTCGATCCAGCTTTGGATTGACGGCCAATACCTTGCCGAGCGCAACGGCCGCATCTTCACGTTCCGTGGCATCGCCCTCCCGCAGCTGCTCGATCCATTCTCGGCTCGCGCGCCCCTGGTGCCCGGGATCAGCCTGACACCCGGCGACGAGGGCCACGCAGGACAGCGCCGTCATCGCGCGCATCGCGCTGATGAGAACCGACCAGATCGTGGTCACGGCACTTTGTCTGGCAACGGCTTAGGAGGCAGCTGGCCCGCTTGGGAAAGTCGTGCTCGCACTTCGGCGGCGCTGACGATGCGCTCGTCAAACTCAATTTCCGCGACCGCCATGACACTGGAGACTTCGATACGCAGAATCCCCTCCATGCCGGCCAACGCACGTCTTACCGCCCGATCTGCCCCCATGCTCGCCAATCCACGCAGCGGAAAGTGCAAGTGACCACGTTCGCGGGGCACGCGGGATGACCCCTCGGAGATGTCGTCGATCATGCGGCTCCCCCGGCGAATGGAAGGGAGTTCGCATGTTGCACTCGCGGTGCAGTCAAAAGCGACGTGCGGTCTTGATCAGACGGCGCCTCGTATTCCGCTTGCGACGAAACTTTACGCATGGGTCCCCTTTTCATTGGTCTCGGGAAGTTCAAGCTGTACCGTCGAATGCTGGACATTGAACTCTCGCACACGGTCGTGCACGTCGCGAAGCAGCGAGGCAGGCGCGGCATCCGCGATGTGCGCCAGATGTACGCTCATCGCATTCGTACCACTGGTGAGCGACCAAACGTGAAGGTCGTGTACCGCTAGTACACCGGGAATTGACGCGAGTGCGACACGGAGCGCTGAGACATCGACGTCGGTGGGCGTGCCCTCCAGCAGCACCCCGACCGCCTCTCGCAGCAGACGCCAGGTGCGCGGGAGTATGAGCAGGCCGATGCCGGCAGAAACGAGCGGGTCGGCGTAATACCAGCCCGTAGTCAGCATGATGATGCTGGCGGCAATCACGCCGAGCGATGTGAGCATGTCCGAGAGCACCTCGTAGTAGGCGCCCTTCATGTTCAGGCTCTCGTTCGATGCGCCTTTGAGCAGCCACATGCAGATCAGGTTGACCACCAGCCCGATTGCGGCGACAACAAGCATGGCGCCGCTCTCGACCGCAGGCGGCTCGCGAAAGCGCTTGTATGCCTCCCACAGGATGTACAACGAGACAACGATTAGCACTGATGCATTGGCCAGCGCGGCGAGAATCTCCGCGCGGTAGTAGCCGTAACTGCGCGCCATGGTCGGCGGACGTTGCGCCAGTCGGATCGAGTACAGCGCGAGCCCAACGCCGGCCACATCGGTGAACATGTGGCCAGCGTCGGCGAGCAGTGCAAGGCTGCCCGTGACGATGCCGCCAACGACCTCTGCGAGCAGATAGGTCCCGGTCAGCAGGAAGACAATGCGGAGTCTCCCTGCGTTGCGTCCGGCACTGGTTGTCGTCCCAGAGGAGACTACGCTGGTGGTCATGCGAATGCATTCCGTGTCACGGCGCTTCGTCGCCCGTCTCGGTCGCGCCCGAGTTGACCTTCATGGCACGCGAAACGTCCAACACGAAGATCTTCCCGTCTCCGCGCGCACCGGTTCGCGCGGCGAGGCGTATTGCGTTCACCACCTGGTCCTCCAGGCTGTCTCTGACCACCACCTCGACCCGCGTCTTCTCTGCGGTCCCATAGATCACTTCGGGGACAGATGCATCGGGCGGACGTTCCCCGCCGAAACCTCTCGCATCCGTGAACGACGCCCCTGTGACGCCCGGTATCTGATGCAGCGCGAGCACGACATCCTTCGCCATGAACGTCTGCACGTAGGCCACGATCATCTTCATCGAGCCTCCCCCAGCGCCGGTCCGGCATCGAATGCGCCATGACTGTCCGTATTCGGTGCGCGGTCCGCTTCCCCTGCTGCTGCGTCGCGCGCGGCCTGCTTGCGCTCGAAAAGCAGATACAGGAGCGGCAGCACGAGCAACGTGAGGAGGGTGCTGGTCACGAGCCCGCCGATCACAACCGTCGCCAGCGGCTGCTGTACTTCGGCTCCGGCGCCCGTGGAGAGCGCCATGGGAATAAATCCGAGGCTGGCCACAAGTGCGGTCATCAGCACCGGCCGCAGCCGTGTGATGCCGCCTTCGCGAATCGCCTGCTCGAGCGGGCGACCATGCTGCCGCAGTTCGTTGATGTACGAGACCATGACGACGCCGTTGAGCACCGCGACCCCGAACAGCGCGATGAAGCCGACGCCCGCCGAGATGCTGAACGGCATGCCGCGCAGCAGCAGGGCGATCACACCGCCCACCGTGGCCAGCGGAATGCCCGTGAACACGAGCGCGGCTTGCCGCAGCGAGTTGAAGGTCGCGAACAGCAGGAGGAAGATCAGCAGGAGCGACAGCGGCACGACCAGCATCAGGCGCTTGGACGCGCGCTCCAGGTTCTCGAACTGTCCGCCGAACTCCGGCCGGTAGCCGATGGGCAGTGTGATGGTGCCGTTCTCGAACAGCGTGCGGACCTCGGCGACGAATCCCCCGATGTCCCGGCCGCGCACATTGCCCTCGATGATCACCAGCCGCGAGCCGTTCTCGTGACTCAGCTCGGCCGGGCCGTCCACTTCGGCGACACGGGCCAGCGTGCCCAGGGGCACGCGCTGCCCGTCCGGCGCGCTCACCAGGATGGCGCTGATCGATTGCGGATCGCGCCGCACGCTTTCCGGGAACCGGACTGTGAGCGCGAACCGGCGCTGCCCTTCCAAGACGCGTGAGACCTGTGCGCCGCCGATGGCTTCGACGACCTGCATCACGTCCGACGCGTTGATGCCATAGCGGGCCAGCTGCTCTGGCAGCACCGTCACTTCGAGCTGCGGCAGGCCTTCGAGCTGCTGCGCCTTGAAGCCCGTGGCGCCCTCGATCTTGGAGACCGCGGCCACGACTTGGTTCGCGGCGTCACTCAGTTTGGCCAGGTCGTCGCCGTAGATCTTGATGGCGAGGTCGGAGCGCACGCCGGCGATGAGCTCATTGACGCGCAGCTCGATGGGCTGGCTGAAGCTGTAGACCAAGCCCGGGATCTTGTTCAGCGCGGTCGACATCGCGGTCTCGAGTTCGGCCTTCGACTCCGCGCGCGTCCATCCGTCCTGCGGCTTGAGCAGCACGAAGATGTCGCTGATGTTGACGCCCATCGGGTCGGTCGCAATCTCCGGGCGGCCCGTTTTGGCGACGACATCGGCCACCTCATCGGGGAACTCCGTGAGCAGCACCTTCTCGAGCTGCGTCGTTTGCCGCACCGACTCCTCGAGCGAGATGCTGGGCAGTCGGAGCACCTGCAGCGCGAAGGAGCCTTCGTCGAGACGCGGGATGAACTCGGAGCCGAGGAACGGGACCGCCGTCACGGCGGCCGCTACGGCGATGGCCGAGCCGATCAACACCTTGCGGGTGTTGGCGAGCGTCCACTCCAACGCGGGCACGTAGCGCGCCTTGGCCTTGCGCACGAGCCACACGTCCTTCTCTTCGATCTTCCCGCGCAGGAAGAGCGAGATGAGCACGGGCGTGAGGAGGAAGGTCAGGAGGAGCGAGCCGACCAGCGCGAAGACGACCGTGAGCGCCATCGGCTTGAACATCTTGCCTTCGACGCCTTCGAGCGTGAGGATCGGCAAGTAGACGACGATGATGATGCCGACCCCGAACAGAATCGGGCGGCCCACCTCGGCACAGGCATCGAGCACGGTCTGGAAGAACCCTTCGCCCGGCTTGCGGTGGCCGAGGCGGCGCATGCTGTTCTCCACCATCACGACCGAGCCGTCGACCACGAGGCCGAAGTCGATGGCGCCGAGACTCATCAGGCTGCCCGCGATCCCCGCCTTGACCATGAGACTCACGGCGAACAGCATCGACAGCGGAATCGCCAGCGCCACGATCAGCGCTGCGCGGAAGTTGCCGAGGAGGACAAAGAGCACGACGATCACCAGGACCGCGCCTTCCACGAGATTCTTCTCGACCGTGGCGATGGTGCGGTCGACGAGCTCCGTGCGGTCATAGAATGCGCGCATCGTCACGCCCGCCGGCAGACTGCGCGCCGCAACCGCAAAGCGCTCCTTCACGGCATCGACGACGGTGCGCGCGTTGGAGCCCATGCGCATCATCACGATGCCTGTCACCACCTCGCCGCGGCCATCCTTCGTGACCGCGCCCTGACGCAGCGTCGAGCCGATGACCACGTCGGCGATGTCGGTGACGCGCACTGGCGTGCCGCCGCGGCTGGTGATGACGATGTTGCGGATCTGATCGAGGTCCTGGACCTGCCCCACGCCACGGATCACGAGCTGCTCGGCGCCCTGCGTGATGTAGCCGCCGCCCGCGTTCTGGTTGTTCGCCGCGATGGCGTCGAACACCTGGGGCAACGACAGGTTGTACTGGATCAGGGCCTCAGGGCGCACCAGTACCTGGTACTGCTTCTCGAAGCCGCCGAACGCGTTGACCTCGGCCACACCCGGCACGCCGCGCAGCTGCGGCGCGACGACCCAGTCCTGCAACGTGCGGAGCTCGGTCGGATCGAGACCCGTCGTGTCCTTGGCGTCGATGGTGTACTGGAAGACTTCACCCAGGCCCGTGGAGATCGGACCCATCTCGGGCGTGCCCAAGCCCTCCGGAATTTCCTCGCGGGCCTGCTGCAGCCGCTCCTGCACTTGCTGGCGCGCGAAGTAGAGGTCCGTCCCTTCGCGAAACACCACCGTGACTTGCGAGAGCCCGAACTTCGAGATGGAGCGCATCTCTTCGAGCTCAGGGAGGCCAAACATCGCGAGCTCGAGCGGGAGGGTGATCTGTCGCTCGACCTCGAGGGGCGAGAGCGCGGCCGCGTTAGTATTGACCTGCACCTGCACGTTCGTCACATCGGGGACGGCGTCGATGGGGAGCCGCATGGCGGACCACACGCCGACGCCGATCAAGAGCGCTGTCGCCGCGAGGACGAGCAGGCGCTGTTTGAGCACGAAACCAATGAGGGGTCGCATACCGGTCAGTGCCCGCCTTCGCCGATCTCGCTCTTGGCGAGTTCGGAACGCAGCGCGAACGCACCGGCAACGACGACGCGCGCACCGGCCGTGAGCCCCGAGAGAATCGTCACGCGGTTGTTGCCCACCGGCTCCCCGACCTGCACCGCGACCGTGCGAAACTCGCCGGGCTTGGTGCCCGGCACGAAGACGACAGACTTGCCCTCGACTTCCTGCACGGCGTCCTTCGAGACCACGACCACCGGCGCGCCGCCCTCCCCCACCTGGATGCTCGCGCTCGCGAACATGCCGGGCTTGAGCGCGCGGTCCCCGTTCGGGATCTCGACGCGCGCGGGCACGGTGCGGCTCTCCGGGTCGAGCGCGGCCCCGAGGTACACGATGCGGCCCGGGAACGTGCGCCCTGGATACGCGGTCACACTGACGCCGACCGACTGTCCCACGCGGACCCGAGCGAGGTCGCGCTCAAACACATTGAGCTCGATCCACACGCGCGAGAGGTCCGCCACCGTGAAGAGCGTGTCGGCGGGGCTGGCCATCTCGCCGATGCTCGCGTTGCGCGCGACGACGATGCCGGCGAACGGCGCCGTCAGCCCGAACTGCCCGCCACTGCCATGGCCCGCGCCGAGCGCGGCCAACTGCGCCTCCGCACTGCGGAGGGCTGCTTCCGTGCGCCGGAGCTCGGCTTCGGCATCGAGCAGTTCCTTGCGGCTCGAGATGCCTTGCGCCGCGAGGCGCTGCTCGCGGGCGAAGTTTTCCCGCGCGATGCCGCGCAGTTCCTCTGCCTCGCGCTCCTGCGCGCGGATCTGTCCCACCGTCGGGCTTTCCAGCAACGCCAGCGTCTGGCCGGCGCCGACCCGGGCGCCCAAGGGCACGCGGAGCGATACCACGCGCCCTTCGGTGCGCGCGCCGATATGGCTCACGCGGTTGGCGTCGTACGTGATGGTGCCGGTGACGGCGAGTCCGCTCGTGGTGATGGTGCTCGCGGTGTCGAGCCGGATGCCCGCCAGCCGGACGCCCGCGGTGTCGAGGACCACGACCTCGGAGGCCCCATGCTCGCCCTTCGCGGCGGTGCCGGACCCTGCGGCCGCCGTTGCCGCTGCGCTCTCGGCGTCAGCGGTAAACGCCGCGTCCTTGCCGCAGCCGGCGAGCGCGAGGATGAACGCGAGCGGGAGGCACTGCGTGAGGCGCGCGATAGCGGACGGGAGGACGCGTCGGCTCGGTAGGGCGTGGCGGTCGGTCAGGCGCCACCGGTGGGGCATGTGTGAGGGAATCATCGGGCAGGGTTGGCAGGGGAAGCGCCGTCATCCGTCGGCGGCGTGAGCGCGCCGGAGGCAGCGTCAAGGAGGGTCAGGGCTTCCTGGCGAGCGAACCACGCTTGCCAGTAGCCGAGTTCAGCGTCGAGGAGCTGATTGCGGAGCAACAACAGCGTTGGGAGCGCGATCTTGCCCGCGCGGAACGCGGCTTCGAGCAGGGCGCTGTTTGCGCGGGCCGGCTGCCGAACGGACGTCTCGAACACGGCGACTTCCGCGTTCGCGGCCGTCAGCGCGCGCACCGTGGTCGCGATGTCGGTGCGGACCTGCAGCCGGGCCGCGTCACGCAGGAAGAGCGCCTGGCGCGCTGCGGCGCGGCGTTGCGTGACGAGACCTTGCGAGCGATTAAAGAGCGGCAGACTGAGGCCGACGGCCGGGCCGATCCGCGTGCGATTCTCACCCGGGTTTCGCTCGGCCAACACACCGAAGCGTAGGTTCGGTAACGCCTCCCGACGCGACAAGGAGACTAGCGCTTCGGTCTCGCGAAGCGCCGTGACGGTCGCGGCTAGATCGGGACGCCGCGCGAGCGCCAATGCCGTGAGTGAATCGATGTCGGGCGCCGGCAGCGGGACCGGGGCAACCACCGGCGCGACGGAGCGTGTGGAGTCGGGCGGGGCGGATACGGCCGCCGTCGGGTCCTCGAGACGCAGCGACACTCCGGGGCCGATCCCAATGAGCCGCGCCAAGTCCAGCGACGCGGTGGTTGCATCGCGCTGGGCGGAGAGCACCCGCGCCTGGGCTCGGCCGAACTCAATTTCGGCGAGGTTGGCTTCCAGGATGCTTATCTCTCCCTCGCGAAGCTGGGTGCGAACCGCACCCAGTAAGCGCTCCGTGAGCTCCAAGACCTCGCGCGTTACCTGCAGTCGACGCTGCGCGGATAAGGCGCGGTAGAAGGCGATGCTGGCATCCGCGAGCGTCAGCCGCGTGGCGTTCGCCACGGTGGCCGTGGCGCGAGTGAGGCCGAACTGTGCCGCGTCGATCCGCAAGCCTCGCTGTCCGGCGACCTCGAGCTCCTGCATCACCATGAATTCGGACGCGTTGCGGCTTCCGCCGAACCCCGGCCCGGGCGCGACCGCGGAAAAGTCGGGATTGAAGCGGAGGAGCCGCGCCTGCTGGAGTCCGCCGCGCGCGATAGCCGTGTCCTGGCGGGATGCGAGCAGCGTTGGGTTCTGGGCGAGCGCCAAACGTCGCGCCGCGTTCACCGTAAGCGCGAGCGAATCGCCAGCCCCCGGAGAGACGGGGGAGACTTGCGAGGCGAGCGGTGAAGCGGCGGCCAACAGCGCCAACGCGCCAACGACACCGAGCCGTCGCGAGAAACGCCCTGTTCGGGAGGCCGCCGGGACCTGGTCGGGACGCAAGACGGAGAGCAGTGGCCGCGAAGCTCGCGGCGGACCACCTGTCGCCCACGCGCAGGCGCGGACCGGTGGCCAAGAGAACACACGCACAGAGGAACGCCTCGGGTAGTCGACCCCGGCGCGCGTGCGTCTCCCGCGCGCCGCCGCGCGGTCCCTTGAAGGGGTGGCCAGAGCGGCTGACGTCGAGCAGAGGCACTCACGCAAGCGCGTCACGAGAGCGTGGCGCGCGGATCGCGAGATCGAGATGTGGGGCGCCGAGGGAGGTTCCGCTCGGCGAGCACGACCACAGGCCGTTGCGCGTGCGCGACTCACGAGCCGAAGCGGCTCGGTTGCGGCACCGCCGGCCGAACCCTACGCGATAGGCGGCCGCAGATGGGGCTCGCGCTCGGCGTCCGCGGGCGGTAACGCCCGGTTGGCCAGCACGGCTACATGCTCCGGAGCTGCACGCTCCAATTCGACGCCGACGGCGGACAGGCCAATGTGGGCGTGGCCGCTGTGGCAGGTATGGAGGGAGTGCCCAGAGCTTGGGGGCGGAGTCTCTCCGTCACCGTGCGTGTGGAGATCCGCGACGGGCGCGTCCGCCGCACGCGCGCCGTCGCGAGCATGCGCGTCGACCGCACCGCTGTACCTCGTCTGCTCGCTGGCAGGCGCGTCTCCGTCATGCACGTCCGCGATCAGTGACTCGACCGAGAACAGGCCGAAGCACAGGGCGAGAACGAGGGCGAAGCAGCGACGAGCCATGAACGCGATGAGTCCCGTGGAGGAGCGATGTCAGTGGCGATGTGCGACGACACCCGAGCGGCTTACAGTAAGGAAGTGTGAATGATGACGGCCGCACGTCGCAAGGGGCGACCGTACTTTCCCCATCGTCTCCACCAGCAGACGCCTTGCAACTGCCGGAGCAACGTCCTACCTTAGCTGAACAGCTGTTCAGGTGTACCACCAATTTAGCGTCGTGGATGCGGTTGCCGCAAGGCTCGCGATGCTCCCGTCGCCGTGCCGCTACACGCGATCCACTTCACCGGCTTCCCAGCTAGCGCGCGATGACCCCACGCCTCGGACGTCCGACACCGCACTCGACTCGTCTCCCCAGGTCCGCCACGCTCGACGCGGCGGTTCTGCGGCCGCACGCGCTCGCGGTGACCGAGCCGACGGGTGCCCCTGCCGTGGGCGTCGGACCGTACGCTGACGAGGACCGCTGTGAGATTCGCTGCGTCGATCAGGCGAAGGTGGCTCGCGTGCGTGCCCTCGCGGCGCCGGCGGCGACGTTGGCCACGTTTGCCGAAACCTTCAAGGCGTTGGGTGACCCGACCCGGCTGCGCCTTCTGACCGCGCTCGCGCTCGAGGAGTTGTGCGTCTGCGACCTCGCGACGCTCGTCGACGTCTCTGAGTCGGCGGTATCCCACTCACTCCGGACGCTTCGCCAACTGAGGCTCGTGCGCTACCGGAAGGCTGGTAAGGTCGCGTACTACAGCCTCGATGATGAACACGTAGGACGGCTGATTTCCGAAGGGCTGATCCACGTGGGCGAATCACCTCGCGTTCCCGCCACTACAGCCGCGTCGCGATGAACGAGGCTGTTCCGTCGAGTGAGAAGTACCGTGTGGTCGGGATGGATTGCGCGGACGACGCGGCGAAGTTGGCAAAGGCGGTGCGCGCCGTGCCCGGGATAGAGACCGTGACGGTGTCGGTCGCCACAGGACTGCTCACGGTGACCACGTCGGGTCCCGAGGTCTTGCAGCATGCAGAGCAAGCGGCGGCGGCGGCGGGCTTTACGTTGCGACCAGCGACTACTCCGCCACAGATCAACCGCACATACCGGCGCGCCCTTTGGATCGTCGTGGTGCTGAACGTCGGGTACGGAATCGTCGAAGCGGTAGGCGGATTCGTCTCGGACTCTCAGGCACTGAAGGCCGACGCGCTGGACTTCCTTGGCGATGGCGTGATCAGCTTCGTCGGCTTGCTGGCACTCGCGTGGCCACTGCATCGCCGAGCCCGTGTCGCGCTTGCGCAGGGGCTGTTCCTTGGCGTCCTCGGCGTCGGCGTCGTTGGCAGCACCATCCATCGCGTGCTGGTGCAGCAGCAACCCGAGGCCGAGATGATGGGCATCCTCGGCGCCGTGGCGCTCGCTGTGAACGTCGCGGCGGCACTCGTGCTCATCCCGCACCGCACCGGCGACGCCAACGCACGAGCCATCTGGCTATTCTCGCGCAACGACGCCCTCGGCAATTTGGCGGTCCTTGTCGCCGCGGCGCTCGTCGCGTGGACTGCGTCGCCGTGGCCGGACTTGGTGGTTGCATTCGTTATCGCCGCGCTGTTCCTGCAATCCGCGTGGAGCATTGTACGGGATGCGCGAAGGGAACTGACCTTGGGACGTTGAGCCGAGCAGCGGATCGCACGCTCGATTCTGTTCAGCCTTAGACTCCGGCCATGCGCATTCTTCAATCGCTCGTACTGTTTCTTGTAGCCGGCCTGATGGAGATTGGTGGTGGCTACCTGGTCTGGCTCTGGCTTCGGAACGACCGCAGTGTGTGGCTCGGCGCCCTTGGCGGACTGCTGCTCTTCCTGTACGGCGTGTTGCCGACGTTGCAACCAGCGGGCTTCGACTTCGGGCGGGTCTACGCGGCCTATGGCGGCGTGTTCGTCGTGATGTCCGTGCTGTGGGGATGGCGCGTCGACGGGATCAAACCAGATGCGGCCACCGTGGCGGGCGCCGCGATCTGTCTCATTGGCGTTGGTGTAATCATGTACTGGCCGCGCCCAGCATAGAGGATGGCGCCACCGCTCAATCATCGCGCCGCACCTCGACAACGTGTCAGTTGCGACAGCCGCGTGGAGCTACACCGAAACCTCAGACGACGTCGGTGCGAGTGGACCTGCGGCCACCCACCCAACGGTTCACCGTCCGAGCGTAGGACTCAAACGGGGCACCAAATCGCGCCCGCAGGGCCATCTCCTCCGCCGGGATCTGCACGCGATCTAAGTAGGCGGTCAGCACTCCTGGCCCGAGCAGCGCGAGAGGCGAACCCAAAGCCACCGCCGCGCCGGCCGCAATGGTCACGAAACCCACGTACATCGGATTGCGAGTCCAACGGTAGACCCCCTCGGCGACGAGTGTCGTGGCGCGCTCCGGGTAGCGCGGATCGACGGTCGTGCGCTGTCGGCGGAACGCTGCGACGCCCGAGGCGGCCACGGCCAGGCCGCCAGCGGCAAAGAGACCGCCGAGCAGTCGGAGCGCGCCCGATGGACGAGCGAAGGGATCGGCAACGGCAGCCGCGGCGCTCAACGCCATGGCGCCGAAAAGCATGAGGATCGGGGGAATTCGCATTGCAGTGAGATGGGAGTTCCGGGAGCGATTGCGCGCGGGCTTGCACGGCGCGAACTGATGCCATTTGGTGGGCGCGCCATCGACAGACGAAGAAGATGCGGCGCTGGTCTCGGCCACCATCAGCGTTCAGGCGTGAGCGTCGAACCCTGGGGTTGTGCGAGCGCCACTGTCCGCGCCGGTACTGAAGTACCAGACGGATCACGATGTGCAGATCTCAGTGACGCCGCCATGCGGTCGATCACATCGTCCGAAGCTGCGTGTTCCAGTCGCTCTGCCTCGTCATCTGCATCCTCACGAGAAACGTTGAGTACCGCGCTGAGATAGCAGGAGAGAATGTTGTGTCGGCGGAGCGTGCGGAGAGCCACCCGTTGACCCTCCGCTGTCAACTGCACGCGGTGGTCTGATTGGCGGACTGCCAGTCCTGCTTCCGCCAATCGTCCAAGCATCCCGCTCACGCTTGCTCGCGCCAGGCCAAGATGCGGCGCCAGTTCGTGGATCGCGGCCGCGCCATCATGACCCGCGAATTTGTGGATCGCTTTGAGACAGTCCTCCGCTGCGGCGGAGAGCTCGTTCACCACCGGCACCGGACGAGGCATCGCGCTTCCCCAAGATGTCAGAAATATGTGGCGAATCCTACTTGGTAGCCGCCCATTCGCGTCGTTGGGTTGCCCAGCAAATCACGCGTCCAGTGTCGGCGGTAATTCGCCTTGAAGACCGTACCCGCGGTTGGGCGAAAGCTGAGTCCCGGCACGATGGCGGTCACCTCGTCGAAGATCCGTTGTCCCGTGGAGCTGAACGTGCCAACGTTGTAGTCGACATGCTCCAGTCGTAGCGCGGCACTGAGCGTCGCATTCTGCAGGCCCAGCACGCGCGTCCGCCACACCGGGACGACCACGTCGACGTGCCCGCCCCACTGCCGCGCACCAAACAGCTCCGCCAGATCGGCTGGTACGTCGACTCGCGTGACCGCAAACTCACCACGGATGCTGATCGCCCGCAGCACGGTGTTGAAGTCGACGGCGGTGATCGAGAGCCGGCGCTGCGCATCGAGCGTCTCACCTTCGGATTTGAATGTGTTGTACACCGCGCCATAGTGGGAGACGCCGATCTCGCCAAGCCGCCGCTGTTGCAGTGCGACACGTCCGGAGAGTGCGGGAGAGCCGTTGTTGTCCCCGGCAAACTGTAGGTCGCGCTTGCCGGCTGACAGCAGTGTTCGGCCGGCGTCATTGAGGATCACGCCGTCGCCAAGCCCGTTCGTCAGATACGCGTCGTAGGTGAGCGTCATGCCGCGCGCGCGCCCACCCACCAGAACACGGCCGTTCGCGCCGAAGCCGACTTCCGACAACGTCGACGGAATGATCTCCGTGGACACGAGTGGCCGGTCGATGAATTCCCAACGCGGACTGTCGTGGTTGAGATTGAACGCGCCAATCGGCGGCAGCAGGACGCCGGCACGCAGGACCAACGCGGGGTCGATCTGAAAATCGAGTTGCGCGGTCTCGATGGCGATCTCCTCTGTTCCGTGCTCGAACTCCAGCTCCGAGAGGAACCGCAGGCGTCGACCCACTGGCGCAAACAGAAAGATGTTGAATCGACGGAGCTCCATCGAGAACCCCTCCCCGACGCCATCCTCGACGAAGTAGTTCGTGTTCGCCTCGGCGTAGCCACCGATGCTGGTGCGACCGACCGACGTGATGAACGGTCGGTTGTACACTGCACCTTGAACCAGCACAGTGTCCGGCGGTGCTTGACGCGGTGGCGCTGGCGGCTGAATACGCGCGGAATCGGCGCGGACTGAATCGACCTGCGCCTGTGCGCTCGTGGCGAAACCAAGTGTGGCGACGAAGAGTGCGATCAGATGGTTCACGCGCATCGGTTCTCCTCAGCGGGCGGAAGCTGGATGTAGATGTTCACGGCATCCACGCTGACCTGATATCTCACGAGCGGCTGCTCGGTGGGGCCCTGCAGCACGGCACCCGCGAACGTGTATTCGCTGCCGTGGCAGGGGCAGGACAACCGGTCGGCGGTCGGCTCGACCTGACATCCCCGATGCATGCAGCGAGTCGAGACGGCCGAGAAGTGTTCCGAGCCGCCGGTCACCGCATCACTTCGCAAATACAGAGGCAGTTCCGTTCCGGGAATCTCAACGAGTACGCCGCTACCGCCAGACAGCTCCGACCGCGGTACCGTGAGACGATCTCCAACGCGTGTGGTCGGCACGTAGCGCGTGCGGGCCGCGCGCGCCGCGCCACACGCGCTGAGCATGACCGGGAGGGCGCCGCACAGCGCGACGGCAATGACGCCATCAGACAGCTGCTCCACCTGATGGAGAAACTGTCGCCGGTTCAGGTTGTTGCGTGCATTGTCGCTCATAGTGACCTCAGGTACGCGAGTAGACGTTCCTGATCAGCGGGAGACAATCGGTCGAACGCCGCTCGACTTCTTGACCCCTCGCCGCCATGAAACCGGATTGCTTCACGAAGGGTTTTCGCTCGGCCGTCATGCAGCAGAAAAGAGGTGCCGCCCTGCGCGCGCTCAGCGAGTCCGATGCCCCAGAGCGGTGCGGTCCGCCATTCCGCCGGCAGGGCGTCGCCCTCCGTGTAGCCATCGTCCAGCTCGGGCCCCATGTCGTGGAGGAGCAAGTCGGTGTACGGGTGAAACTCAACCCGGCTCAACGCGGCGATATCGGATTGGCCCGTTCGGAGTGTGGCCACGTGGCAGCCGACGCATCCGACTCCAGCGAACAGTTGCCCTCCCGCCACAACGTCGGGATTGTCGGCGCGCCGACGCGGCGGCGGCCGCAGCGTGCGCAAATAGAAGACGACGCTATTCAGCACGCCTGACGTTACTTCGGGATCAGCCACGTTGTCGCCGGCGAACGCGCCGACCTGCCGATTAAACACGTCCTTGGGAACGAAGTCAGTCGTGAGCCCCATGTCCTCCGAGTACGCGAATGCCGTTTGATGCAGCAGATTGATCGTGCGTGCCTTCTTGCCAAACCGGCCGATATACTGGCCGTTCAGGGAGAGATGACGTGTCGCAGGACCTGTGCGCACCAGCGTTTCCACCGACACGATGTCGGCAATGAAATCCGATGAATCGACGAAGCTGACGCGGCCGGAGATGCCGTCGCCGTTGGCGTCGTTCGGATCGGCGATGGCGAGAATCGTGGCATCGTCGACGGACTCGAGGAGCCCGAGACCACTGACGGCAGGCGGATTGAATCTGGCCACGGCCGTCACGCCCGCCGGTAGCACCTCGGCCAGGTAATTCAGTATGGCGCGGTTCTGAAGCTGCGGCCCACCATGCGCGAGCATGGGATCGAATGCGCCATTGACGGTGCGGCCGAAACGCGTGATGTCGAACAGCGGATGTCCTTTGCCGTCGCCGACGTGGCAGGCCTCGCACGACTGCGCGATAAACAGCGGGCCAAGCCCGTCCGCCAAGGCAAACCGCCGCGCAAACTCGAGATCACCCCGGACGAACGCAGCGCGTTGCTGGGGCGACAAGCCATCGATGGGTCCTTCAAGCGCCTCATCGCCCGCTGGAAGCGGAGGAAGCAGTGGATCGCCGCAGCTGGTCACGGTGGTGGCGAACACAAGGGCGACGAGAGCTTTGAACAGACGAGCGGCTGGGCGCACGTGGTACCTCGACGTAAACATGCGGAAACGTCACATTCCGATTTTTGATTACCAGAAGTTATGTTTTAGGTGCCACTAATTCAATAGCAAGCCTACTACGAATTCCAAATTGATATCAGGCTTTGCGTGGGGTTGGCTACCCTGGTGCCCCTGATGATTTCAGGCTCAACGCTGCCTCGTGGTGACGCATCGGGCTCGAAAACGCGCGCGAGATCACGCTGCTTCTGCACTGACCAGATCGCCGGCACTACCAGCAACGTCAGCACGGTGCTCGCCACCATTCTACCCACCATCGGTGCCGCAATAGGCTTTATCACTCTGGCGCCCGCGCCCATGCACCATCGGATCGGAGCAGACCGATCATCGTGGACGCCACGGTCATCATTCTAAGTCGCACCCGCTCTGTGGCGCCTTCCATCACAGCGCTGTTCACGTCGCGCACATCGACCACTGCGCGACGACGAGCGCCACCACTCCCCCGCGGCACCACCCGCTTTCCGGCTCGCCAGCCACAAAGGGCTCCGGCGCACACTGGGATGAGAACAGGGCGACGCTCATGTTATCGGTCAATCGACGTTGACCGGCCACACACTGTATCACTCGCATGACGCGCCTTCAATGACGCGTTGGCGTCGCGATACGCTTTTGACTCTAGCGCAGGGTTTTCGCAGCTTTTATTATGCGTAAAATGCTGTTACCACCTCCACCAGAAACTGTGTCTCTCTACGTACGTACCGCCAACCGCATGAGGAGTTCCATGTCACGGGCTGCGTTGACAATTGTTCTTGTCGCACCGCTTGGCGGGTGCGCTCACGGATCGCTCCGACAGGACACCTTTAACGTTGACAGCCTTCTTCGAGTCCGCGCCGGCGTCGTAGGACCTTCGCGCGTCACGAATGGCAGTCGTACCGACGCGGACACCGTCGCGCAGTTGCTCGCCCAGCCTCTCTCGGCTCAATCGGCGGTGCGGATCGCGCTGATCGCCCACCCCGCGCTGCGGGCCACGTACGCGGACCTCGGACTCGCGAGGGCCGACGTGATGCAAGCAGCGCTGGTGGCCAATCCCTCAATCTCCCTCGACCGTTTCGTCGCTGGGCGCTTCTTGGAGTTCGGCATCGCGCAGTCGTTCGTCGAGCTGCTCTCGCAACCGATGCGCCGCCGCGTGGCCGAATCGCAGATGGTGAGCGCCAGACTGCGTGTGGCCGACGAGGTGTTTCAACACGTCACTGAAGTACGTGCCGGTTTGGTGGACGCGGTGGCGGCGAGGCAAATTCTCGACATTCGTGAACGCGCGCTGGCCGCGGCCGCAGCGTCAGCGGTCGCTGCCACGGCCATCCACGCCGCCGGGAACCTGCAGGAACTCGATCTGGTCAGCGAGCGCGCTGCTGCTGCCGAATTCTCGGCGGGGGCAACACAAGCACGCGGCGTGAGTCAGTCGAGCCGGGAGCAGCTCGTGCGCGCACTCGGAGTCTCTACAAGTGGGACAGCGCTGCTCCTGCCGGAGCGCCTGCCGAATCCACCGGTGAACGATCCCGATTTGGATAGCCTTATTGCTTTGGCAATGGGCAATCGGCTTGATCTTGCCGCCGCCCTGCAAGACGTGAACGCGGCCGGTAAGGCGCGTGGGCTTACGAGGGTGTTCCGACTGCTCCCCGATGGCACGCTGACGTTTGCCGGTGAAGCCGAAGACGGGGGCCCGGTCAAGAGTGGGCCGGGGTTCTCCATTCCCTTACCCTTTTTCGACCGCGGACAGGCACGCATGCTGCGCGCCCAAAGTGCGCTTGACGCTGCCGTTGCCCGTCAGGAGGCGCTTACCCTCTCAGTGCGTGCCGATGTGCGGGCGGCGTACGCCCTTCTCGCGTCGGCGCGTGCACGCTTCGAGGAATACCGCGGGCAGGTGGTGCCGCTCCGCCGCCGGGTCACGGAGGAAACGCAGTTGCAATACAACGCCATGGCAGTCAGCGTGTTCGGACTATTGCAGGCGAGGCAGGGGGAATTGAGCGCCGGCCAGGGGTTCATCGAGGCGCTCAGCGACTACTGGAAAGCTCGTATTCAACTGGAGCGTGCGGTGGGGACAAGCCTGCCATGAGTAAGTCATCGAGTATGAACCGTCGCAGTGCGTTGACGTCTGGCATCGGGGCTATCGCCGGCGGTGCGCTCTTGGGGCTACCGACCACGGCGTCGGCGCTCGCGCGTACGACAGTTCCGCACAACGACGGAACGGTGTACGCGCCCGGACGTCCTGGTCGCGACTACACGCCGGTGCTCACCCCCAATGGGTCGACGCTGCCGTTCAAGATTGTCGATGGCGTGAAGGTATTTCACTTGATCGCCGAGCCCGTCGAGCACGAGTTCGCACCGGGGCTGCAGGCACAGTGTTGGGGCTTCAACGGGAGTACGCCGGGACCCACCATCGAGGCGGTCGAAGGCGACCGCGTGCGCATCTACGTGACGAACGCGCTCCCCGCTGTGACAAGTGTGCACTGGCATGGCATTCTCCTGCCGTCCGGCATGGATGGTGTGTCAGGGCTCAGCCAGGCGCCGATTCCACCCGGCTCGACCTTCCGCTACGAGTTCGCGCTGCGACAGCATGGTACCTACATGTACCACTCGCATCGCGACGAGATGACCCAACAGGCGCTCGGCATGATGGGGATGTTCATCATCCATCCGCGCGTATCACCCGAGCGTCGTCCAGACCGCGATTTCGCACTACTGTCGAGCGAGTGGAAAGTGCTCCCGGGCGCGCGCCGCCCCGATCCGAACGAAATGCTCGAATTCAACGTGCTCACGTTCAATGGAAAGGCGTTTCCGGGCACCGCGCCGTTGATGGTCGAACGCAATGAGCTCGTGCGCATTCGCTTGGGTAATCTCAGCGCCATGAGCCACCACTCCATCCACATCCACGGGCATACGTGGACGCTTGTGGCGACCGACGGTGGTGACCTTCCGCGCTCCGCACGGTGGCCTGAGGTCACGCAGCTCGTGCCTGTAGGTAGCACCCGAACCATGGAGTTCATCGCGGATAATCCTGGCGACTGGTCGCTACACTGCCATATGTCCCATCACACGATGACGCAGATGGGGCACAGCGGTGTCAGTATGCTTGGTGCCGACGCCGAGGTGATCGACAAGGCCGTGCAGTCGATCATTCCCGAGTACATGACGATGGGCCATGACGGCATGGGTGACATGGCCGAAATGGGTATGCCGGTGCCCAAGAACAGCCTTCCCATGATGGGTGCTCCCGGACCGCATGGATACATCGACATGGGCGGCATGTTCACCGTGATGAAGGTGCGAGACCACCTTCGTGTGGGTGACGAGACATCGTGGTGGCAGGCACCCGCGGGAACGCAAGCGCGCGAAGCCACAGCCGATGAATTAGAGCGCGACCGCATCGCATTGCCGGAGTTCAAGGCGAAGGCAACAGGCCACGCGCACCATCATCCCCCAGGAGAATCCAAGTGAGTCCCCGCAAACCAACAATTCCGAAAGTGGGCGACGCGGTGCGCCTTTCGGCCGAAGGCGTGGCAAAAGTGCTCGGTGACCTCGAAGCCAGGTTACTCAACGTAGCTTGGCAACTTGATGTACCCGCGACTGCACGCACGATTCATGAGACAGTCATCGAAGCACACGATGTCGCGTTGCTGACGGTCGTGACCGTGCTGAACAAGCTGGTGGAGAAACGAATTCTCACGCGGCGCAAAATGGGCGGCGTGTTGCATTACGCCGTTGCCATCGGTCCGGCTGAATTTCACGATTTCGTCTCCCGACGCATGGTCGAGGGTGTGATTGATTTTGCCCCCGAGCGCCTTGCGGCCTGTTTCGTTGACGTGTTGGCCGAGCGAGACCCCGCGCAGTTGGACCATCTTGCGAAGCTGGTGGCGGAGGCACGTCGTCGTCGTGGCTGATCGACACCGCCCGTGGCTCCGCGCAGGTACCGTGGCCGGTGAGCGGCGGTATCAGCGACTGCTCGTGCTCGGATTGGCAGTAATACTGGTGCTGTCCTTCGTTCCGGTGGTGGGCGGGCACCTGCTGGGCATCGCTGAACGGCCTTTGTCAGGCAGCGATCACGTCGGCGCGCTGTGCCTCATCGCATTGCACGAATTGCTGTCCCCCGCACACGCGGTCCTGCACGTGTTGATCGCCGCGGGATTCCTGTGGGCGCTCTGGGAGCTTGGCCAGAAGGCGTACCGTACGCATCGTGTGCTGAATGGTCTTCCGGTGCGAGGTCTCAAGCACGATGAGTTGAGGCTCGCCGCCAGAGGCGGTCTCGCAAATGGCGAGGTATTCGTGGTGGCAGGCTTGCCGATCCCCGCCTTTACGGCCGGGCATTGGTTGCGTCCGCGCGTGTACATCGCAGAATCACTGCTGGTCGGCGACGCGGCGCTCACGGCCGATGAGGTCACCGCCGTACTGGCGCATGAGGCCGCACATGTGCGCCGGCGTGACCCCGTTCGATTTCTCCTGCTCGGCTCACTCGCGCGTTCGCTCTTCTGGGTCCCAGCACTGCGCGCCATCGCCGAAGACATCGCAGACGAAGCGGAGATCATCGCTGACGATGCGGCCAGTTTGGCCACCGACCCGGTCACCGTCGCGAGCGCGCTCATCAAGTTGGGCGCATGGAAGGGAACACCGGCGGCCATGTCCGCCGTGGGCTTTCTTCGCCCCGACCTGCTGGACCGACGCGTGCGCAGGCTTGTGGGAGAAGACTATCGGCCAACCGGTCGACTGCGCGGAAGCGCTGTACTCACCGCGGCCACGGTGCTGGCCGTGAGCACACTTTCCGGCGTTGTTGATCTCCACGACCTGCCAAACGGGAAGAGTCATCCGTCGTCACACGCGCACTGCGAGCATGACAGCGTGTTCGCCGCCGGACATCTCTTCTGCCGATGGGGCATCTCCGGCCCGCTTCAACCCATGGGGGGCACTGACTGCCCACATACCCTCGGCTAGACCTTTAGCTAGCATATAACAGTCGGCGGTTTTGCAAACGCAACTGTCCTTATCTCGATTTGCCTACCGACCATGAACTTCCATCGCACTATTGCTCGCTCTCGGTGCGCGATTCGGCGCTGCTCGGTGCCTCGCCAATCGGGGCGTCGGTCGCAGCCACGTACTGACCCGCGACCGCCGCGGGGGCATCCCCATCGCAACTGTCCGCGACCAACGGCTCCGCGAACGCCACGGCCATGCACACACCGAGCAACGCCGTCAGGAGACGGCGCAGTGTTGGAGTGTACCGAGTAGCGCGAAGGAGGTGCAGCATGCAGGGGAGGAGGTATCACACCGATGCTTCCGGTCGCTCAGGGCCGAACCAAGGCCACAATTGCGGGAAAGACACGGCACTGATAAACTAGGAAACAACTGAACAGATGCTCAGATGTTCACTCAACCTAGGACCGCGATGCCCCCGGCGCAACCCCGCCCTGCTCTCTCGTCGACGACACCGACACCTCGTGGCGACGATTCCTGTGAGATCGTCTGCGTCGATCAGGCCAAGGTCGACCGAGCGCGAGCGATGGGGCCGACGAACACCGCGATCCAGTCATTGGCCGAGACGTTCAAGGCACTGGGCGACCCGACGCGCCTGCGCCTGCTGGCGGCGCTGGCCCAGGAGGAATTGTGCGTCTGCGACTTGGCCACACTGACCGAGGTCTCGGAGTCCGCGGTGTCGCACTCGCTGCGCACGCTCCGCCAGTTGCGGCTCGTCCGCCATCGGAAGGCCGGCAAGATCGCGTACTACCGTCTCGACGACGACCACGTGCGGCGTCTGATCGTGGAGGGGCTGACCCACGTGAGTGAGTCGGTCGACGACGCTGACCCGCCCCGCACGACATGAGGACGCTCGGCTCCGGCGCCCATGCCGAATACCACGTCATTGGCTTGGACTGCGCACATGACGCCGCCATCGTGGCGGCGGCGGTTCGGGCGGTGCCGGGTGTTGACAGCGTGGAAGCATCGGTCGCCAGCGGGAAGCTCACGATGGTCGCTGCCAATGCAGCGGTGTTCGCGGCCGCTGAACAAGCGGCCGCCGGGGCGGGCTTTCCGCTGCAGTCCGCGGTGGCGACCCCGGTCATCAGTGCAGCATATCGCCGCGCGTTATGGGTCGTCGTTGTGCTCAATCTCGGCTACGGCATCATCGAAGCGGCAGCCGGTCTGATCTCCGACTCGCAAGCGTTGCAGGCAGATGCGCTCGATTTTGTTGGCGATGGCGCCATCAGCTTCATGGGCCTCCTCGCCCTTCGATGGTCCGCAAGGCGCCGTGCAACGGTGGCCCTCGCGCAGGGTCTCTTCCTTGGCGCGCTTGGCCTCGGCGTTGTGGGCACCACCATCTATCGTGTCGTGCTGCAGCAGCAGCCCGAGGCGGAACTGATGGGCGTCTTCGGTGCCGTGGCGTTGGCGGTGAACCTCGCGGCCGCCGCAGCCCTCATTCCGCATCGGAGCGGCGACGCCAGCGCGCGAGCCATCTGGCTCTTCTCCCGCAACGACGCGCTCGGTAACCTCGCCATCGTGATCGCGGCGGGGCTCGTCGCGTGGACCGCCTCCCCCTGGCCAGACCTGTTGGTCGCCTTCGTCATCGCGGCGCTCTTCCTGCAGTCGGCCCAGAGTATCGTCAGAGATGCGTCGAAGGAAATGCGATCAGGTGCACTTGGTCGCAGACGTGCGGACGCCCGATGATGCCTTCACGACGGGCGTGCGCAGCGTGAGCCTCTCGACGTGGTGGAACCGCGTGCGCTACACCGCCTATGCGCCCGCCTACGACCTGGCCGTGGCACACCTGCCGCTCTTTCAGCGTGGACGGCGCCGCTCACTCACCCTCGCCGACTTCCGGCGCGGTGAGCGTGTGCTCATGGTCGCCGGCGGCACCGGCCTCGACCTCGCGCATCTACCGGACGGAATAGACGTCATCGCCACCGACGTGACCCCCGCGATGGTCACCCGCATGGCCATGAGAGCGCAGGCACTTCGGGAGGCGGGCCGCGATCTGCAGGTGCGGACGCAAGTGATGGACGCCGCGCGCCTGACGCTTCCGGATGAGAGCGTAGACGGCGTAATCCTGCACCTCGCACTCGCCGTCGTGCCGGACCCGGTGGCGGCCATCCGCGAGGCCGCTCGCGTACTGCGGCCGGGCGGTCGCATAGCGGTCTTCGACAAGTTTCTTCCTGACGGTGAGCGGCCGTCCCTTCGCCGTCGGATCGCCGCCGTCGTGATGCGCCTCGTGGCGACGGACCTCAACCGTCAATTGGGACCGCTGCTCAAAGCTGCCGGGCTTCGCGTCGTTGCGAGTGAGGCAATCGGCCTCGGTGGAATGTTCGTAGTGGCGCGAGTGGAAAGTCGCAATCGGTAGATCACGGCACGCTCGGCTCTCGCCCAAGCAAAATGCGGGTGAAACCCTCCCGAAAAATCGCGCGAGGTGTCTACGCACACGACCTAGACCACAGACGTCAGCTCGTCATTGCACCAAGCGCTGAGGCCGCCGGCGTCCCACCGGCTTGCAGGAACGCCACAAAGTCTTCCGGCAGGCCAGCCGCACGGATGCGGGCCGCCGTCGATTCGATGTCGTACGGCACGCGCAAGAACTCCACCTCCGCCACCGTCTCGCTGAACGACACCCGATGCCGTCGACGACCCGATGCCACGGCTTGTGCGTGTGTCCGAACGCCAACATGTCACCGGCTTTCAGCCCCACACTCGCCGCCATCTTGCGGCAGAAATCATCGGGACGGTCTTCGGTGAAATAGACGGTATTGAGCGTCGGCGTACCGTGTACGAGCACGAGGCGCGGGCCAGCAGCATGGCCACCCAGCGGACGCAGGTCGAGCGAAAAGGGCAGCCCGGCCAGGAAGCGCTTCGTGGTTGCCGACACTGCACGACGCGTGAACTCGTAACTGATGTGCGCGAGCTCTTCCTGCCGCACACTCTCTGACTTGCACCCGCAGTGCTTGTAGTCGGTGGCAACAGTAGAGTCGTAGTTGCCGGCGATAGCGCGGGTGCGCAGCCGTTCGATCACCTCGTTCGGCGTGCTCGCGTATCCCACCAGGTCGCCCAGGTGATACACAGCGTCCACGTCACCGCGGGTATCGATTTCGGCGAGCACCGCATCGAGCGCCTGCGCGTTGGCGTGAATGTCAGAGATGTGGGCGTAGCGCATCGGTGAGTTGGAGCGTGGAAGGGTAAGAAGGCGCGGCTGATCCATCGGCCTGCGCGACGGCGGCGTCGAGGGCGCGACGTCCGGCGGCGAGGGCAGCGTGCAGCGCGTCGATGTTGCTCGCGTCGGTCAGCGCCGGCGATGCTGGTGGCATGGCGATGAACGCCATCACCGCCGCGTGCAGATGCTCACGGGCCGCTCGGAGCGCGGCGAGTTGCACCGAATGCTCGCCTTGAGCGGCGGCCGGGTCCATCAGCCCCCAGTGCGCGGTAGCGCGAGCCCCCGGAAGATACGGACACGCAGCACGGGCGGCGTCGCACACGGTGATCACGGCGTCCCACGCGCCATCCACTGCTCGCGGCTCGGGCGCGCCTTGAAGGGCCGCATCTCGAGCGCGTGAGCGCACTGGCCAAGCGGGGCTGGCTGGTGCCCTGGGAAACCGCGACGCGTTGAACGCCATTCCGTTCCGGCCATTCACCGGAAGCACGAGCTGCTTCGTCCCTACGTCGTAGCACATCGAGGCAGCGCTCGGGATGTTGGTGGCCCGGCGCCCCCGCTCTGCCCAGCACAGGCTGACGGGCATGCCCGCGTTGCAGAAAGCGCGACCGCCGGTCGCGCGGCGCGGGCCTCACCTGCCCCGCCATGACCACACTCGCCCGCATCTCCGTCGGCCGCCGCAGCCCCCACAGTGTCGCGGAAGCAAACAGCGGAGGGCGCTCCTCGTCCGCGCCACGTACACCGCGCCCCGCATTCTCATGGTCGTACTCGCGCGCTGCGTTGCTGGACCGCTGCGAACGCTTGTACTACGAACACTACTACGGGTCTCACGGCGGCGGGACGGCCGACGCGTCCCCCAGCACGCGGCTGGCGTTCAGACTCAAGCACCTCACTTCGCCGAACGCCGAACTGGGGCGCGCTGTCCACCGCCGGGCGTCGGAGATCGCGATTGCCATTCGCGCTGGCGCTCCCCTGCCAACGGCGGCCGCACTCCATGCGAAGACCTACGGTGAACTCGAGTCGGTGATCATGCGCGGACCGAACGACCCAGAATGGCTGTCCAGTCCAAGGCGTGCGCCATTGCTGCATGAGGTGTTCTACGGCGGCATGAGTTTCACCCGTCGGCGGACGTTGCTCGCCGAGATGACTGCTCGCGCCACAGTGCTTCAGGCCGCGCTGCTCGCGTCGCCGGTGTGGCACGCAGCAAGCATCCCCGGCGCCGCGATCCTGTTCATCGACGAGCCTATTCTGGTCTCGATGAACGGCATATCGACCATCGCGACACCAGACCTTGTTCTGCGTCTTCCGAATGATCGAGTGATTGTTATCGACTGGAAGACGGGCGCCACTGGCGATCTCTCGCAGGTCATCCTGTACGCTCACGCGGTCCAGACGGCGCTCGGCCAGGGATTCGCGGCCATCCGATGCGAGGCATGGTTGGTGCACCTCGACCGGGCGTCATTGGAGGCGGCGACGGTCACCTCGGCCAGGGTAGAGGCGGGCCTCGCAGCACAACGTGCGAGCGCTACACGTATGCATGATCTGCTCGACGATCCCGCGCACAATGTCCCCAGACCGCGGGCGGCGTTTCGGCTGGCGACCGATCCGAATCAGGCATGCCGGCGATGCAAGATGCTCGCGTTGTGTTCACAGGAATTCGTGAGCGCCGAGGCCGCGTAGTCGGGCCCCGGCCGCTTGCACCGACGAGACAGTACGGTCGCAGGTGCGCCCCTGCGGCCGGGAGGTATCATCTCATGACGGGCGCCGCGGCCTCGTGGCGCCCATCGTCGGTCACTAATCACCGTGAGGACCCCGAGGGCCCCGAGCATGGCAAGAGAGTCGATCACCCTCACCCGGGAAGAGCTGTACGAGCGCGTTTGGACGGAGCCGATGGCCGTCTTTGCGCCGAAGCTCGGCCTCTCCGACGTGGGACTCAAGAAGACCTGCGCCCGACTGAAGATTCCCAGCCCGCCACGTGGGTACTGGGCGAGGCTGGCTGCGGGGCAGAAGATCCGGCGCACATCACTCCCGAAGCTGCCCGAGAAGGGAGCGACGGGCATCCGTGATGCGACATTCTACCCACGCGACAAGGAGTCCGCTGCACCAGAGCCGCTCACTGGCCCGGTCGCCGACCAGGTCCGTTTCGAGGCACTCCCAGAAAATGCGCTGGCCGTACCGGAGATCCTCGAGGCCCCCTCCCCCCTCGTGGCGCGCACGGTGGTGGCGATGCGCAAGGCGAAGCCGGACGAGACCGGACGTCTTCGCGCGCACGCTCAGCAGATCCTTGATGTCGACGTGACACTCGGCACCGCCGACCGCGCCATGCGGATCCTCGACACAGTGATCAAGGGCCTCGCCGCGCGGGGCTATCCGGTATCCCTGGTCACCCCCAAACCAGAACCGCAGCGATATGGCGCGACACCGGAGGCGGGGCCTCCCCGCACCACGGTGCGGATTGGAGAGGATGACATTGCCATTCGACTGTCCGAGGTCATTACACGCACCCTGCGCACACCTGCTCACACCGATGGTGGATGGGAGCCGAAACGATACGAGTACGACGCGACGGGTCGACTGGTATTCGAGATTCTCGAGACTGGGCTCGGCACTCGGTGCAAGTGGGCCGACGGCGCGCGTCAACGCATGGAATCGATGCTCAACGACATCGTCGTCGGTCTGGTGGAGACAGCGGAAGCGCTGCGCCGTCGGCGCGAGGCATGGGCAGAAGCGGCGCGTCAGCGGGCCATCGAGGAAGAGAAACGTCAGGCGCGCGAGCGTGAGGAGCACCTCGAGCAGGAGCGCGTGCGTGCCCTCGATGGCATCATGCGCCGGTGGCGGAAGGCGAAGGCTGTGCGGGAGTACGTCGCGGCGGCGCGCGCCACGGCGGTCGAACGCGGTCACGCCGAGCATGCAGAGCTGAACGCATGGTTCGCATGGGCTGACGGCTACGCTGACCGAATTGATCCCATGGGCAGCCGCGGCGTGGCATACCACTCAGACGATCATGACCGCCCGCACTACGCATGGGGGCGACCGGCCGAAGACAATAGCCCGATCTGGTGAGCGCTCCCCCATGACCACACCACTTACGAACGCGCTCAAGCGCGAGATCTACGTTGCCGACGTCGCCTATCGGGTCACAATGACGGCCGAGGGAGTCACGCTGGTCCGGAAGGGCGCGCGGAAGGCGATCACGCACAGCTGGGAGGAACTGCTCGCATCGCCGCAGCCGCTGCCCGATCCTGCAGCGGTGCCGGAGGCAACCAAACGGACTTCCAGGGCGGTGCTCACCGAGGTCGCCACCGCCGTGCGCGCAGCCGCGACCTCCATCCGCAACGCCGACGAGGCCCTCTCGCAGGCCGGCGCCTTACCTGAGCGGCTCACCATGGCGCTGGGCGGCGACCCCCTCCAGGGCACCGCTCGACAGGCGGACCATTGGTTCATCGAACCCCTGCTCACAATCACCGAGGTCGCGGCGATCCTGCGCGTCTCCACCCGCGTAGTGCGACGTCTGCCCATCGGGACGGTGCCAATCGCTGGGGACGTGCGGTATCTGCAGTCGGCGGTGCGGGATTATCTCAAGTCCACCGCGCAATCGCCACCAAGTCGACGGTGGAGGTAAGCAGAAGCACGGCCGTAGCGTTCCACTGCTCTCGAAACTTACCAGATAATCCGATTCAGGTCGGGCTCACCCTTCTTCGCGACCGTCTCTACCCAGCCGTAAGGGAATGCTGAAAACACGAATCGATCCGCGCCAACAATGACTCGGCGATTGATCTCCTTCGCGAGCGGCCTTTTCGCCTCCAGCTCATGAAGCGAGCCTGGCACACCCTGACGACTACCCAACAGCACTAAACCCTGATCGATAACGAATGTCAGTTCGGACTCCTCGCCCCCAAGGCCATACCCACTGAAATAGAACGCTGGATTATCGGATGTGAGCAACGGACAAGATCTCGGAACCCGAATCAGCCGCCATGCCATCGAGAAGATTGCACCATTGATTACATCGCTCGGCCACGGCGTTCTTAGCTCATGCTTCAGCATCTCGTCTGGAGCTGCTTGATAGAGCGGCTCAAGCCGTTCTAACTCCCTTAGAATTGCGAGAACTCTACGCTCATTTGAAGGTGAACGAAGCGCAGCAAGCTCGGTTCGATTCTTCTCGAAAACAGAAGTGATCGTCTGCGGAATCAACTTTCTTGCAAACTCCCGATGGCGCGGCACGCGCAGGATCATCACTGCGATGTAGCGCAATAGGTCACCACCTTCATCCTCGGTGAGCCAGTGCCCTTCACGAAGCTTTGCAAGCGCAACATGGGCAGGCCCCTCGACCTCACGGGCGAGCCGCTCCTCCGTCTCTTGCGAGAAGTATTCTGAATCTTGGGCAACCTTCTTGATGGCAGCACGCGTCCACCGTCGCGCGCTCTTGTCATACATGTGAATTTGCAGAGGGTCCTGAGAAGTGGCAAAGGCGCGGAGGTACGCCTGAGGAATCCAATGCTTACCCATTTCCACCCCCTTGAGGAGCCGCGAGCCAATGCACCATCGACCTATGCACCACGCTGGACCTGACCAGTCCGAGCAGGCCACCCGTCTTCGATTGGCAGGTGCCAGACAATCAGGCCTTCCCGACGCGACGCGGCTGAGTAGCACACCTCGATCTCGATTATCGAATGAAAGAGATACCGCATCGGATCGCCCCGAATGGTGTCCTCGACGTGCGCACCTTGATCGACCATTGAGTTGCTGAATTCGAGAGGTTCCCACTCTGATTCTCCTCCGAACTCCCCAGCCAACAGCCGCCAGCGGCCACGAAGGGCGACGGCTCTGGACTCGCCAAAATTGTGCAGTTCAACCGCAAGTACCCGCTCTCCATTGAACCACACTGTCCGGGTCGAAACGTCAAGAGTGGGCGAAAGCCGAGCTTCCTGAATCGACCGCAAATGGTGAAGGTTGTCCGCTGCGTACTTAGTCCCCCAGATCACGGCCATCGTGGTGCAAAGGTCGAGGAGAATGCTCCCATCTGCCGGGTGACTGCCGCGATTGATGCCCCAAACAGTCGAGGTCATTGCGAGGCCTGAGCCGACGATGGCTAGCAGGCGCGAGATCAGCGTGAACTGGTGGTCGCCCATACTTCCCCTACCGTACGTCTTCGAGATAGCGCTGACCGTCTGCATCCTGCTGCGCCCGAATTGCCGGATTGCTCCAGTCTGCAGCACGGGCTAACACCTGCGATAGGATCGCGTCGATGATATCACCGACATACACGGGAGGCTCATTTCCCTTTCTTTCGTCATCGAATTCCCAATCATGTCCTGCATCAGTCTGGAGCCAAAGCGCCTCTCGTTCGAGCGTCGGCAGCTTGGCAATCTCATGATGAAGAAACAGTTCCATCTGTTCGACATAGGCATCCCAGAATGCCGACTCTTCTCCCTGCACCTGAATGCACACCTCATCCCAAACAGTCCGAAGGCTTGGAAGGGTGTCACGCGTCATCTCGCTCGGGAGCACCTGAAGCTGACGAATAACTCGGCGACAGACTTTGCCTTCTGCCCTCTCAGCGAGGAGCATCACGATGCGTGCATCCGGTGACAGCATTTGTAGTCCTCTCATAGAATCGCGCCGCCAGGTTCGTCTCAGTCCTGAATCCGCGTACTATCACGCCTGTGCGCGTAGGTCTTCGTACAACTTTCCATACGTTAGCAGAATCTCCAGCATCGCCTTCTGAATCGCCGGCGAATTGAGCGCCTGCGTCGACATGGTCGTGTGCGCATCGAGCGCCGCCATGATGGCGTCCTGGTTGGCCTTGGGGAGGTCGGGCGAGGCCGCGAACTGTTCCTTGGTGTTCGACAGGGCCTGCTTCCGGAGCACGGCGGACTCTAGGAGCTTCCCCTTGATCACGTTGGTGACGTACGTCAGCCGGTCAGTCTCCGTGAGCTCCCCGGTAAACAGGTCGTTCACCTTCTCGATGATCTCGGCCAACCGCGCCTTCTCGCGGTCCTGCACCGCCCCGGCGCCGGCCTCGGTGATGGGGGGTAACGGCACGGGACTGTCCTTCACGAGCATCGGCTTCTGCGTCCCCTTGTACCGCAGGGCGTAGTGCGTGAGCTCCAGCTTGGACAGGTCGATGCCATCCCGCTCGCGCCCGAAATCGAGCAGCCGCAGCAGGTGGCGATAGAAGATCGCGCGCTTCTCGATCTCGGTGTTGCCGTAGTCGAACACCTGCGACAGGAAGGTGTAGAGCCGCCCGAAGGCACCGAGGTCGCCCTTGAACAGCACGAGGGCATCCATGGTGTGCTTGGCCGCCTCCGCCGCCGCGTCATCATCGTTCTCGTTGGCCATGCGCCACGCCGCGAGCGCCGCGCTGAACTTCTTGGTGAGCCGGTCGGCCACGGGCTCCACGGCACGAATGAGATCGCTCTGCTTGGACGACGGATTGAGATCCACCGCCGCCACCCTGTCTACCTCAAAGTCGTCGTAGTACCCCGTCGCGTCGAGCTTGGCGCGCAGGTTGTACACGAGGTTGGGATCGGTGGTCGTCTCGAGCGTCGCCGTCTCGTAGTACACCTTGAAGGCGGCCAGCACGTCGTCCGGCTCGTTCATGAAGTCCACCACGTACGTGGTCTCCTTGCCCGGGTACGCGCGATTGAGACGCGACAGCGTCTGCACCGCCTGAATGCCGTCGAGCCGCTTGTCCACGTACATGGCGCACAGCAGCGGCTGATCAAATCCCGTCTGGAACTTGTTCGCCGCGATCAGGATCTGATACTCGGGCCCCTTCAACGCCTCACGAATATCGCGCCCCTTGAGGCCGGGGTTGAGCGACGGCGTAGCCTCGGTGAACGGGTCCGGCCCACTGTCGGCGTCCACCACCTCGCCCGAAAACGCCACCAGCGACTGCAGCGCGTACCCCTTCTCGGCGATGTACTTCTGCAGCGCCAACTGCCAGCGCACCGCCTCCTTACGGCTGGCGACCACCACCATGGCCTTGGCCTTGCCCCCCAGCAGCGGCGACACCGTGGTGCGGAAATGCTCCACGATCACCTGCACCTTCTGCGCGACGTTGTACGGGTGCAGGCGCACCCACCCCATGATGCCGCGCATGGCCGCGCTGCGCTCGACTTCCTTCTCGTCGAACGCCGCACCACCATGCGCCAGATTGAACGCCGCCTTATAGCTCGTGTAGTTCTGCAGCACGTCGAGGATGAACCCCTCCTCGATGGCCTGCCGCATGCTGTACACATGAAACGGCACCGGCACGTTGTCCGGCGCCGGCTTGCGCGTGGGGTCGGGGCGCGTGCCGAACAGTTCCAGTGTCTTGTTCTTGGGCGTGGCAGTGAACGCGACGAAGGTGATGTTCTTTTCGTCGGCGCGGGCGGCCATCTGGGCGGCGAGCAGGTCTTCCGTACTCACCTCGCCTCCGTCCTGCAGCGCCGCCAGCTCCTCGGCGCTAAGCAGCTCCTTCAGCTTGGCCGCCGCCTCACCCGTTTGTGACGAGTGTGCTTCGTCGGCCAGCACGGCGAAACGCTTGCCCTCGGTCGCTGCGAGCTCGCGAACCGCGGCCAGCGCGAACGGAAACGTCTGGATGGTGCACACCACGATTTTCTTGTCGCCCTGCAGCGCCTCGGCGAGCTGCTCGCTCTTGGGTTTCCCCTCCCCTTTTATAACGGCCACCACGCCCGTCTTGCGCTGCATGTCGAAGATGGCGTCCTGCAGCTGCCCGTCGATCACCTTGCGGTCGGATACGACCACCACCGTGTGAAACTGCTTCTTGTGCTCGCCGTCGTGCAGTTCGGCCAGGAAGTGCGCCGTCCATGCGATGGAGTTGGTCTTCCCTGAGCCCGCACTGTGTTGCACGAGGTACTTGGTGCCTGAGCCGTCGGTGAGCACAGCAGCCTGCAGCTTCCGCGTCACGTCCAGCTGGTGATACCGCGGGAAGATCATGCCCACCGGCTGCTTCTTCTCGTCACGCACGGTGACCAGGTAGCGGCCGAGGATTTCGAGCCAGCTGTCGCGCGCCCATATCTCTTCCCACAAGTAGGCGGTGCGATGGCCGTGGGGGTTGAGCGGGTTGCCCTTGCCGCCCCCGTCGCCCTTGTTGAACGGCAGGAAGGTGGTGGCCGGCCCGGCGAGGCGCGTGGTCATGAACGCCTCGCTGTTGCTCACCGCGAAGTGCACCAGCGCGCCGTTGGGGAAACTCAGCAGCGGCTCGGGCGTCTGCCCCTTGGGGTTGGGTACGCGGTCGAACCGGTACTGATCGATGGCGTCCTCCACGCGCTGCGTGAAGTCGGTCTTGAGCTCGGCGGTGGCCACCGGGATGCCGTTGAGGAACAGCACCAGGTCGATGGCGTTCTCATTGTGCAACGAGTAGCGCACCTGCCGCACCACACGCAGCCGATTGGCCGCATAGCGCGCGAGGATCTCCTCATTGAGGCCGAACGCCGGCTTGAACTGCGCCAGCACCAGCTTCGCCTTCAGCCCCACCAGCTCGATGCCGTTGCGCAGTACGTCGAGTGTGCCGCGCTGATCGATCTGCGCGCGTAGCCGGTCGAGCAGCGTGTCGGCGGCCTTGGCGCCGTGGTTCTTGACCAGTGCCTCCCATGCTTGGGGCTGGGTGGCCTGCAGCCACGCAATGACGTCGGAGGGAAACAGCGCCCGGGCGCGGTCGTACTGGGCGGCGTCGCCATCGGTATTGAGCCAGCCGTTGGCGGTGAGATGGGCGCAGAGCTCCAACTCGAAGCTGATCTCCTTGTGCAGGGTCACGCGCTGACCTTCTGGCGCTTGACAGCGTCGAGGGTTTGACCGCTCTTCGACTTCCACTCGATCCAGCCGTTCGCGCTCGCTCCGATCAACACGTAGGCCGCACCACTGGGTGTCTTGAAGAGATGGTCGCGTGTGAATACGACTTCGTCACCATCGACCTTGAGCACACCGGACTCGAACAGCGGGTCACGCATGCGGCCGTCACTCGTGTTGGCCATGGACGGGGTGATCTCGCGCGGCCCGCGCGAGCCGGCTAGCACGACGAACCCCTCCGGGGTGAAGAGGCCCCGACCATCCGCTCCACGCCGATTGCAGTAGAAGACCTCCTCCCGTGCGGGACCAGATACCGCACCAGCAACCGCGTCGAACATCGGGAACCCAAGCGTCGAGACCAGCGCCTGCCCCGTTTCATAAATCTCGAGACAGTCAGCCTCGAGCGGAGCCGGGGTAAACGGTCGGCTTCCACTCGTTGCGTTCTCATCGCGGAATCGCTTTGCCGCACGAATGGCTTGAATGCAGTACCACTCCAAGAAGAGTGCGTGGGTCTGTGTCAGCGAGTTCGTGCGGGAGATGAGCACCAGCGCCCGCTCCCAGAAATCCTTCTCCTTGTTGTGCGCGGCGAGGCGGGAACGAAGATCGCCGGTCTGTCCCACGTACACGGTGTCCTCGCTGCCGTCCTCGGTCTCGCCCACGAGGAAGTAGAGGGCCACCTGCGTGCTCTCGGGCATGGCCAAGAAGTTGGCCAGCAGGCTACGCGGCACCTCGATCACCTGCACGATGCGCGTGGTGATTTCGGCGATGCGAATCCCCCGGGGGTCGCCGGCCGGGAGGAAGATCTGAATGGTCTTGGCGCGCGGCGTCATGCGGCCTCCGCGGGCGCGAGACCGCGCACGTCGATCTGGCCGGTGACGGTGGCCGTGATAAGGGAGGTTCGACGATCCATGAGAAGCTCAACGGCGGTCACCGCCTCATTCAACAGGCCATCGATTCTCGCAACCGTACGATCAACATGCTCGACGATTTGCATCTGCTCCTGAATGGTTGGGAGAGGCGTTGCGAGAGTTCGCACTTCAGGCATCCCGATGGTCTTCACAGTCGCCCCAGTTGTCAGCCGTTCCAGTTCATCACCCATCGAACGCATTCGCAAGAGAAGGAATCGCGGCAGGAGCCCGTCGCCACATTCCCAGGCTATGAAATGTTGCGAGACGGCCATGGGGCGTGTCGTAATCGCGCAGCGACCGATTGTCGCGTCACGCGAGAACACGACGACCCCGGCGGGCAGAATTCGCGCTGACGAGCCAGCAATCCCAGCATTTGTTATCGAAAGAGCTGTATCGGTGATGTACTCGTTGTCCCGCAAATTGCCAGTATCATTGAGTGAGACCCATGGGATATCTGCGTTCTCCCAGTAGGCTGAGATCTTCTTGTCTGGTGTGTGCCCGCTATGCATCGCAGCCACCCACTTCAGCTTCGTGATTTGCCAGCTTTCAGGAACCATACCGACGCCGGCAATTCCAGACTCCTTCATCGGCGCGTCGGGGTTGAGTCCCTCGGTGACCGCGTGCGAGATCACCGCCTGCCGCTTCTCCTTCAGCAGCGCGATAAGCAGCTCCTGCTCGGCAACGAGTGCGTCGATCTTGGCGGTCTCGCGGTCGAGAAATCGCGCCATAGCCTCCTGTTCATCGAGGGGCGGAAAGGCCGCTCGCTCATCGAAGTAGGCTTGGGTATCGAGGTTCTGAATCCCTGACGTTTGCTTGATGGAGCGAACATTGATACGGCTGGCATACATTCCGGCGTGAAAGTAGCGCCAGAAGGACGCACTCATTGAAGCCGCCGGCTCAAGTCGAGCGATAAAGTTCGAGCAGATGGCTGGGACGGTGCTCTGATAGAGAACTACGCACCCCACTGGCTGCGTTTCACCGCCTCCAGACTTTTCGATGAGCAAGTCGTTGGGCGATAGCAGCCGGCCCTCGCGATCTTTCTCTGCGAAGTTGCGAATTGTCGGTTCAGACGTCCGGGCAACAAGCTTCGTACGGTCGAAATCGGCGACACGAATACAAGGGAGATCGTTTGCATTTCCCTTTGGCTCGTCCCCCCAGAGTCCGTTGCGTTCAGAACGAAGTGAGCGCTTCAGTCGATCCAACGCCCAATGCGCCGGCACCTCTCCCAGCCACTCTACTCCGCTGTCCTTGTACTCGGGGTACCGAGGAAAACTCACGATTCCCCCTCGCTCGCATCTCGCTTCTTCACGCGCTTCGGAAGCGCCTTCGCTGTGCGCTCCAACTCCGCCATGGTGTCCTGCTCCGCGGCGGCCTCCAACTCGGCCCGGCGACGCGCGTCGAACACATCGTACGCGGCCGCAGCGCGCTGGTCGGCGTCGAGGCGCGATACGCTCCCGCCATCCGTCAGCACCGAGCGGTCATTGAAGCGTAGGAAATCATCAAGCTTCTGCTCCCAATCGCGCAAGAAGATCTGCTTCCGGCGCGAGGCCTGATCCTCTGCGTAATCGAGGAACATGGTCACGATGCGATTGAGCTCTGTGATCTCCGGCTCCAGTAGGTAGTTCTTGGCCACGGTCACGTCACCGCGACGAACCTGCGCGCCCTTCCACGCTGTGAGGCCCATGTTGGGGGCGGCGGCATTTACCCTTCGTGCGATGATCTCGGGGGCCGTGAGACCGGTCACCGCGAAGTGCAGCTTGTTCTGCACCGTCTGAAACACCCGTGCCGTATCGTCCGCACTGGGCGCGTAGTCGGCCGCCAGTGCCAGGATGTCGCGCACGCGCAGATACATGCGCCGCTCGCTCGCCCGGATGTCCCGGATGCGTTCGAGCAGTTCATCGAAGTAGTCGGGCACGCCGGCGCCCGGCGGGTTACGCAGGCGCTCGTCGTCCATGACGAAGCCCTTGCGGAGCAGTTCCTCCAGCTGGCCCGTGGCCCACTGCCGGAACTGCGTGCCCCGAGGCCCACGCACCCGGTACCCGACCGCCAGAATGGCCTCCAGCCGGTAGTGGTCCACCTCGCGCGCTACCTGCCGGTCACCTTCATGTCGAACTATCCGGAATTTCCGGATAGTTGCCTCACGGTCGAGCTCTCCTTCGTCGAAGATGTTGACGATGTGTTCGTTGATCGTGCGCACATCGCGCTGGTACAGCTCGGCCATGAGCGCCTGTGACAGCCACACCGTGCCCTCGTCCAGCCGGCACTCGACGCGCGTGCGGCCGTCGGGCGCCTGGTACAAGACGATCTCCGACACCGAGCCCTGCTCCTCCCCACTCACTGGCTCAGCTCCCCGATCATCTTCACGATGCGGTCGGTCACCACCTTCAGCTCCGCGTCGATCTCCTCGAGCGGACGTGGCGGCGTGAACACGTAGAAGTGGCGATTGAATGGGATTTCGTAGCCCACCTTGGTCTTCTCGTGGTCGATCCACGCATCGGGTGCGTGCGGCTTCACCTCGCGCTCGAAGTACGCTTCCACACTCTCCGTGAGGGGCACGTTCTCCGTGTCGCGCAGGGCGCTGTCTGGCACCGGCTTCCCCTTGGCTTTGCCCTTGGTGGCCAGCACCACGCTCCCCTGTTCGTCGCGCTCGGGGCGCTCGACCGTGATGGTGCGGTATCCGAAGTCCTCGTTGCGGAAAATCTTCGAGATGGGCTTTCCGTCGCGTCTGGCCTCCTCGAAGGCGCCGAATATCCGCGTGATGTCGTCGATGTGCGCTGCGCTGATCTCCTTGCGCTTGCTGCCGAGGCTCTTGCGCATCTTCTGCCACATGGCGCTGGCGTCGATAAGCTGCACCTTGCCCTTGCGTGGCGCGGGCTTGCGGTTGCTCACGATCCACACGTACGTCGCGATGCCCGTGTTGTAGAACAGGTCCGTGGGCAGCGCGATGATCGCCTCCAGCAGATCGTTCTCCAGCACATACCGGCGAATTTCACTCTCTCCGCTACCGGCGCCACCGGTAAACAATGGGCTGCCGTTCAGCACGATGCCGAAGCGGCTGCCGCCGTCCTTCGCGGGGCGCATCTTGCTGAGCAGGTGCATGAGGAACAGCAGCGACCCGTCTGAGACGCGCGGCAGCCCGGGGCCGAAGCGGCCGTCGTAGCCCTTCTGCTCGTGCTCGCGGCGCACCTCCTTCTCGATCTTCTTCCACTCCACGCCGAAGGGCGGATTGGAGAGCATGTAGTCGAACTTCGTGACCGGTAGCCCGTCATTCGAGAGCGTATTGCCCGCGAAGATGTTGGACACGTCCTGCCCTTTGATGAGCATGTCCGCCTTGCAGATGGCGTACGACTCGTCGTTGAGCTCCTGCCCGAACATCACCAGCCGCGCTTCCGGGTTGATCTCGGCCAAGTGCTCACCGGCCACACTCAGCATGCCGCCGGTGCCGGCGGTGGGGTCGTAGATGGAGCGCACCACGCCGGGCTTCGTGAGTGCTTCGTCGTCTTCGATGAACAGCAGATTCACCATGAGGCGGATCACTTCACGGGGCGTGAAATGCTCACCAGCCGTCTCGTTGCTCAGTTCCGCAAAACGCCGAATGAGCTCCTCGAACACGGTGCCCATTTGCGCGTTCGATACCACATCGGGGTGCAGGTCGATGGTCGCGAACTTCTCCGTCACCAGGTACAGCAGACCCGCCTTGTCGAGCCGGTCGATCTGGGTGTGGAAGTCGAATCGCTCGAAAATGTCGCGAACGGCCGGCGAGAAAGCCTGCAGGTAGCTGCGCAGATTCTCGGCGATGTGGTCCTGGTCGCCGAGCAGCGTGCGCAGATCGAGCTTGGAGGTGTTGTAGAACGACTGGTCGGCCGCCTTGAGCAGAAAGGGCTCCGGGTTCAGCCCCGCCTTCGTGCGCTTGTCCAGCTCCGAGAGCACCGCCGCCTTGGTGGGCTCCAGCACGCAGTCGAGGCGCCGCAGTACGGTGAACGGGAGGATCACCTTCCCGTATTCGCTCTGGCGGTAGTCGCCGCGCAGCAGGTCGGCGACCGACCAGATGAACGCGGAAAGATTCGGGGTGGCCGGGGTCGCGGTGCGCGGGGTGGCGGTGGCCGTGACGGCGGTCAGGACATTGGTCATCAACAGCGGGGATGCGGAATGGAGGGAGGGCGGCGGACACGCCGACTCCATAATGTGGGACCTCGGACTGACAGGCGGGAGGCGCCGCCCTGCCCTGCCCGCTGCTTTGCTCCCACTCCTGCGGGGGCTGTCCGGGCGAAATCCGGAAAATGAGCGTGCATTGGAGGGTAATTCGGCTAGCGAGCAACATATAAGTGCTTGATTACGCCGATGATCGCGAATTATCCGGATGTCACACCGGCCGACTGATGTGGCCTACTGGGTGATCCGGATACCGCTGCGGTCCGCCCGCCTCAATGGGATGGCGACCAGGATCTGGTCCCTCGAACCCGGCCTGGGGTCGAATTCTGCGTTTTGGCGGTGGTTTGGGTCCGGCACTTGGGCCCACACCGCCCAGGTGCACGCCGGGACTATGCTGTTCGCAACTCCAACGGTGCATGGACCATGTCCCACAAACAGACAAGCCGGCGACGGCTATCGAATCACCAGCTCGAGCAACTCCTCCGGCAGCGGATCGCGGCCGGCCTGCCGGTGGACACCAAAACCATACGCGACCTGGGGATCGCGTGCGGGAGGTGCCGGATGAGTCGACTTCGGCGCCGAATCCTGAACGCAACGTCTCTGTCGCCACAGCGGCCCCTCGGACCGCCTCCGACACCTCCCCGCGCGCCGGGCCGCCCTTCACCACGGTCGCTCATGTCCATCCTGGTGGCGTTCCTGCGCCGGGGGGTGGTCCCCGCAGTGGCGGCGCGGAGCGGGGATCAGCGTCAGGCCATCAGCGGGCCTAGGCTGGTGTCACCGGTCCTGTGGACCGGCTACCATAACCGGGAGTTCCCATGCAGGTGATCCGACGCTTGATCACGGTGTTCGCGAAGTGCTTTGGCTTTTCCCCTCGCTCGACGGCGCAGACGCCGAGCGATCAAGCCGCCGCCACGTTGATGGTCGAGAAGTCCGCGGTGGCTGTAGTCGGCGGCGGGCGCCGACCGTCGAGGTTGCGCGGCAAGGCGGTTCGCCTGACCTGCTCGTGGCAGGTGGCCGAGCACGCCGGCAGGGCCCTCGTGTTGCGCCGCAGCGGTGACGTGCCAATTGACGTCGATGGCGTGCTCACGACTACAGCGGCAAGGATCAAGAAGATCGGCGCGGGCCGGCGTCCGGAAAACTTGGTGGGGCTCACCGTGCGCGTGACGACGACGTGGACGGTGGCCGAAGAGCGTGGCGACATAGTGCTTCTGGCGACTGTGGCCAGCTAGGTAGCGTTCAGCATCGTCCGCATCGCGTGCATTCGCGCCAAGCTTGCTTCCAACGAGATTGGCGCGAGCGCCACGGTCAGTTGCGATCCATTGCGACCGAATGATCCGCCAACGACGTTCGTACCGATCCGACTTCCCACTGACACGCAGCGGCGGGACATCGAGCATTCCCAGAGATCAACCCTGAGACGACGCCCCTAAACGCCTCTCACGGCTGGTCAGGTACAGTGGTCGCCATGGCCAAGAACTGTTCGAGGCGTCGTGGCCAAACGTCCGTGCGAAGCGACTCGAACTCTGCGCGAAGGTGCATCACCTCCCCGACGGTAAGGCCGGCGATCCGGAGGATACCCGCAGCACGGGGCAATGCCGCGTCTGCAAGTGCTGCGGTGGACATTTTGCCACCGCCGATGACGTTGGCGACCTCGCGGCCGATCAATGCCAATCCAGGGTACAGTCGCTCAACGCGACTGCACCAGCTGGCCCGCTCGGCCTTCCTTCGAGTAGATGTTGTATTCCAGGTGATGAAGTGCAGAAGAATCTGTTCGGGCGCCATTTCGTGAAGGAGACCGGACGAACGAATGAAATCTCTGTCCGAATCCGAAGTTGGATCAAAACCAAGCGCTCTGACACGCCGATCTACTTCGCCGTCCAGCAACGCACTGGCGAAATCTCCGGAGTCAGGCTCCCCCACGAGCGTGGGATACCCCTCCAAGTCCATCAGGACGTGCATGACCTCGTGCGCGAGGTCCGCCGAGGTGAAATCATCAGCCGGACGGAGGCCAATCTTCACCCCATCTTCGTCCCACGAGACACACGCTCGCACATCAGTGTCGACCGCTTCAAGAGGGAGCAGCCATACCGGCACCGACGGCCCGAGCTGGTCGAATAGACCGTCAACTTCTTTCGCGACTGAATTTACGAATGCGTTCGCATCGCCAAAATTGCCTATAAAGACATGACTCATTTGCCCTTCTCCTCGGTGAGCGCCAATTCCGATTGGGTGTTTATGCGGGTTTCTGTCAGCGTAGTCTACCAAAAAAGAATGCCCGCGCCCACTCCTCTGCGTTCCGTGCGGCTACGCTGGGGAAAGAGGCTTCAACATCGGTCCGCACGCCGATGGCTGTGTCGGAACCGCCTACCCACGCTTTCAGGGCGGCCCAGCGGCAACGCCAGTATGCTCCGCCGGTAGAAGCCCGCTTGCCGGACTATTCCTTCCGGCAGTGCCTCCCCCTCAGGATCGTCGCCGTCGCTTCAGTGCAGCACGGCAAGACGTGCAGAGCCGCGACCGACGACCGGTCGCGGTGTGCGCCAGCGCATTGCCGCACGGCGCATCGTCCACCTTGCCAATTCCCGGGCATACCTGCTCGCCGTCGGCACCCGTGGCGCGGCGACGGTAGGGCCCTAGGTTGGCTGCCCGGTCGAACCCACGCAGCTGGTATCGCCGCCACCAATCATCGACGTGCGCGCAATGGTAGTGGCGGACGCCGCGAACGAAAGCGAACTCGATCCTGTCGCGGTCGAGCAGACGGCGGAGATGGCGAACACTGAGGCCGGTGTGGTGGGCAGCCTGTCGGAGGCTGTACGAAGGGGTGTGTGGCATGGGCGAGCATCGTCGTGCCTTCACGCTCACCACAACCCTGTTACCGACCGTGCACACCACACCCATAAGCCCGACCCGACCGCCCTCGATTGCTCAAACCCATACGCGTCATCGAGTTGCAGCGAACGTCAGCGAATGTCCTCGCGATCATCACTCGAATTACGACGCCGTGAGTTCGCATACCGCCAGTGATATGCCCTCGTTCCGCTCCGTAATTCGACCGCGAATCGCGACGGTGACACCGAACATCACCAAGTGTCAGCGACGCAGTGGTAACACCATCTCTAATTGGAGGCGATGATGACGCCGTTGCTCGACCCCTCCGCGCCGATCACGCGCACGCAGCTGTTTGCTGCGCTCGATGGGCACCTTTCATCTGCGTACGCCCGCAAGTTGCGTTCGCTCGTCGGACGCTCTCTCGACGCATCCGGGTGCCGCGCCGACAGCACGCGAGACATCCGCTTGTTGCTGTCGAACCTCGACCGACTGGACTCCACCCGCGCCGTTGCTGCGGACGCACCAGCGGCGTGCAGAACGGCACGAGCCCTCGCGCTGGGCAGAACCGGTGCGCACCGCCTGGTGCTGCCCAACAAAGGCACGCTCCTCCCCGCGGGGTGGGCGACGCTGCTCGGGTATAACGGCCATGATGACAAGCGGCGTGCGGCGAGCCGGCTGCAGGCGCTCGCGCGGGCTGTGGATGCCGCTGGCGGTGGTGAGCTCGCCCCCGCCCTCCTGCCGCCCATCGCAGCCATCTACGACGCCGCACGTGAGATCAACCTCTCCGACAAGACGGTGCTCAACGCAGTGCGCATTTACCGCCGCCTCCGAAGGCACGCGATTGCCGCGGACGCCACGAATCGCGGGCGCTTCGCCCTGCTTGAGGACCGGCGTCGCATCAAGGGTCGCAACGCACTCGTGGCCGTTCGCACCACCGAAGCGAGCGAAGCGCACGACTCGATGTCGGCCATCGCCACGCTGGCGCCGCTGCTTCACGCGCAACTCGTCAAGTATCGCGCGAGCCCGCCCGTGGTGAAGGGGAAGACTCACACCCCCAGCACCATCAACGCGAACATTGCGGCATGCTCTCGACTGGTTGGGGCCCTGCACCGTTACGCGCCAGAGCGGCTCGCGACCTTCTCGATCAAGGACCTTTGGAAGGTCACCGCCGAACTCACGTTGGATCAGCAGGGCGCGGAAGCCTGGGATGAAGTACATGCCGGGCCGACCATGGTGCCGCTCGCCCGGTGGATCATCGCGCAGACTGCGCCGGAAATTCGCGCGCGGTGCGCGCCTGGTGTTGACACGGGGTACGTGTCCGCCGTGAAGTCCGACCTCAAGTGCTGGTTCTCCATCACCGAGTGGGCCCACGGTGCAAAAATGCGCGACAGGGCACCGGAAGAGTGGGCGGTGTGGCGAGAACGGTACACATCGCTGCGCAAGCACGTTCTCGAGAGCCAGATCCCTCAGGAGCTACTCGTCTATCGCAAGGACAAGGAGACCATCGTTAATACGTTCACCTTGAGCCACATGTACTGCGTGGCGATTCCGGTGTTGTTCCGCGAGGCAGAGCGGCTGCTGGATCGACTGGAGCTCGAGGTCGCCGCTGCCGCGAAGGCTGGTCGCAACGTCGCGGCGCCGTACCTGAACTTGCCAGCGGCCATGCAGCAAGCGCTGGACGCGTTCGCGGAGCGGGCAGAGCCGGCGCTGGCCCTCGCACTCACGTTCTACGACGGCATGCGCTCGGTGCAGTACCGCGAGGGCCGCTGGGGCACCAACATCACGCCGGATATAGATGAGGAGACGGGCGAATGGTTTGGATTGAAGACGCGGTGGTACGGCAAGCGCTTAGCGACCGCCCGCGTGAAGCAATCCAAGGATCGCGCTCGGCAGCTTGGCGTTGCACACGTCTCCATGCGCGTGCTGGAAGGCTTCGTAACGCAGGTGCGAGCACGCCGCCTGATCGCCGCAGGGGTGCCGGCGGAGGACGCGACCGCCCCGAACGGCAAGTATCCCCTGTTCGTGTCCACGGCCGGCAGGCCAGCGCCATGGTCCGACACGCACTTCCAGCGCACCCTGATCGGGGCGGCGCTCTATCGTGTGGCCACCGAGTTTCTGGGGCGGGGTTTCGATGGCGTCGAGAACTATGCGCAGTTTGACCGGAAGCGGTACTACGGCGTACTGGGGACGCACGCATCGCGCTACGTGATCGCGACAGGGTGCGCGGCATTGCTCGATGGTGACCTTCACCTCGCTGCCACGTTGACCAGTGACGATATCGACACGCTCGAAGAGTCGTATGTGGTGACGTCCTGGTTGCCGGAGGGGCGGCTCGGCTCATGGGAGAACGCGCTGAGCTATCGGCCCTGGCTGGAGCAGATGGTTCAGCCAGGGGCGACCGAGAACCCACTGGATACGTTGCCCGCCGAGCTGCTGCCGCCGGCCATTCGTGAGTTGCTTGCACGCTGGGCAGCAGAAGATCGCGAGATGCGGCGGCGTGTGGCACGCAGCACGACGGGAAGCCCGTCGGGGCGGGTCCGCGGTGCCCGCCCGGATGTAGCAGCGCGAAATCGCGAGGCAGCGCGCCTGCGGACAGAAGCGCGTGCGCGCGAGTCGGCGACCGATGCCGAGTCGCTTGAGCACCACGAAGAGGCGGACAGAAGGGCTGCGTGATAGTGGCGGCGCACACATGGGCGCCCCCCATGTGCGCGCCACAGACTGCCGTGCGCACGCGAGCACTGGATCGCGGCGCACCGGCTCCACATACGCACCGATGCATGAGCGTCGGTCCGCTAAGCTCTTTCCCACGACGCATCGCGCGTCGGGGCTCCACATTCCCGGAGGAGTTGTGACTGCATCAAACGGAATCGCAGGACTCAGCATGGTCACTGTAGTGGCCTTGCTCGTACCCATCGTCTTGGGCGCGGTGTGGTACCATCGCACGACGGCGCACAAGGCAGCCCGTGCAGCAGCGGCCACAGCTGCCGACCGTGACGCCCTCGAGGCGGCGCTGGCAGCCGCGCAACAGGAATCGGCCGCCGCGGCGGAGGACCGCGCGCGTCTTGAGGCAAACGTCGCGGCCGCGACAGCCGCCACCACCACGCTGCAACTCGCGCTGCAGCAACTGACGACCGACGTCAGCGAGCGCCTGCTGCAGCAACAGTCTGTCGCGTTTGCGCAAACCACGGAAGCACTCGAACAGCGAGCGGCCGCCGAGGTGCGCACGATGCGCGACGTGCTGGAACGCGCGACCGATGAGCGAGCCGCGGCGCAGTTGGCGCCCATCGGCGAAGCGTTGGGGCGCGTCGAGGGGCTGCTGGCGTCCTCCCGTGAGGGTGGTGCGCTCACGGCCGGGAGGGTGGAGGCGCTGCTGCAAACGGTGACGGAAGATCAGCGACGCCACTGGCAAGAAACCCGACAGCTGCGGCACGCCTTCTCGGCTCCACAGGGGCGTGGGCAGTTCGGTGAATTCTCACTGATACGAGCCCTTGAGGATGCCGGACTCAGGGCGGGCGTGCACTACGAGGTGCAGGCTGCCGACCGCGATGAGGACGGTGGATTCCGACCTGATGTACTCGTGCGTCTCCCTGGTGATCGCGTGATGATCGTCGACAGCAAGGCGTCCCTCGAGCATCTTCTGCAGGCCTTCGCGGCGGATGACTCAGAAACGCGTCGCATCGGTTTTGACCAGCACGCCCGCGCATTGCGTCGCCATATCGACCAATTGGCAGCCAAGGCGTATCCAGCACGCGTGCAGGCCAGTGCCCGCCTTGCTCAGGCGACCGAGGTGTGGACGTGCGTGCTGCTGTACGTGCCGAGCGAGACCGTGCTGGATGCGGCGTTTCGCAGCGATCCCACATTGTTGCGGCACGCGTCGGAGCGCCGTGTGTGCCTGGCGTCCCCCACGACGCTTCTCGCGGTGCTCAGCACAGTCGAACAGGTGTGGCGCCAAGACCAATTGAGCCGCGAAGCCGCTGAGATAGTGCAGGCCGGTACGCAGTTGTACGAGCGCCTTGGGCAGTTGCTGCGCCACACCACCTCGCTGGGGACATCGCTCACTCGCTCGGTCGAGGCATACAACGCGTTCGTGGGCTCGATGGAGACCCGGTTGGTTCCGTCAGCTCGAACGCTACGCGCCACCGGCCTCCGCCTCGCGGAAGCTGCGCACCCACCGACGGCGATCAACAGTGAGGTGCGCGTGTTCGGGCCCCGCATGCAGGCGCTCGCGGCGTCCGCCGACGCCCCCCATCCCCAACATCAGGAGGATCCGCAGGAGCGGGCGGCGTAGGCGCCCCCGCACAGCACATCGCATGCTGGTCCACCAGCCAGATCGGCTGGCATACTTCTTCTCTCGATCAGGAGTTGTCGATGGCTTGTTCTACCGAAGGGGCTGTGATTCCGCGCTACGCGGTGGCCACCGTGGGGCTCATGATGGCCAACGGCGCCGGTCCGTTTGGCTTGTTCTTGCTCTCGCGCGGGGCGCCGTGCTCCACGTCGCGCGAAGCGCTGCGTCGCCTGCACGATCAGATCCACCTCCAGATCGTGCAGCGCGTCGAGGCCGTGCTCGACCGCGAGCAGTTCGACTCGCCTGACGCATACACCGCGCAGGTGCAGCGGCGCGCCGAGCGCGCTATAAGTCTCGTGCTCCCGGCACTTGCCTCGTGCCGCGCCAACCGGATCAACGATTTCCGTCGCTGGCTGGATCGCCGCATCGACGACGCCATCGCCGGGGACCCGCTCGCCGCCCCGCCGGCGGCGATATCGGTGCCCACGCGGAGCGAGTCTACCTTGCCGCTGCCGACATCTCCGCGGGACAGCGAAGCGCGACTCTCCGCCGTGCTGCGCGCGCTGCCGCGCGACGAGCGACGCGTGCTGGAGCTGCGCGCCAGCGCCGGCGGCCGTTCCTGGATGCACGTGGCAGAGCGCGTGGGGTTGTCGGCCCATGCCGCTCGGCGGTTGCACGCCCGAGCACTGGCGCACGCGCGAGAACTCGCGCTGGAACTGCTTTCCGGACGCTCCTTGACGCTGCCCCCGGCGGACGCCAGCGATCAGGCGGCGTAACCACGCGCGCCACCTATCTCGGCGGGGCGAGCGCCGCTTCGCGGCAGACCAAGTCGAACACGCCGTCGTTCAGAACGGTCCAGCGGTATGGCAGCTGGAGGACCTGCGCGACGGCGCTCGCAAGAGATCGAGATCTCGATACACCAGCCTCGCACTGGATGACCAAGCGTCGACGTTGCCGGTTGCGGCGGACGAAACAGAGGACTGCGGTGGCGTCGGAGGGGGTCATCCCTCGCGCTGCCGAGACAGGCGCGGCAAGCGCACCGGTATCGTCGAACGCAAGAAAGAGAATGTCTACCCAACCGTCGGGAACGCGGGCGGCTCGTGCCCCGTGCGAGCGGATGCTGATGAGCACTTCGTCAGCCGCGGGGATGTAGCGCTGGATTTTCTGCACGCTCATCACACGAAGCTGCAGGACACCGCTTTGGGGCTCGTGGCCGACGCCCACATACCCATCGTTTCGGAGGCGGGCAGGGAGATCACGGGGAAGTAGGGGCATCTACTCTCACCTCACGGGGCGTCAGTTCCAATCACGAACAGGGCGCCCGAATCGGGATCGTGGGCTACGCCGATGAGCGGGAGAAGCGAAAGAAGATCGTTCTTCGTTGCTCCCAGTTCGTTCATCGCCCGAGCCATGGTACGCAATTGTTCGAGCACGGTGTCAACAGTGATGGGGACGACGTGGCGCGGGGCGACCCCACTGCGAACTAGCTCTAGGATGCGGCGTTGCCGTACCACTGTGAGCCAATCGGGAATAGTCGTTGGAGGCACCGTTGTTCTCCGGGTCGTAACCGACGCACCAGTTGCATCCCCGAGCGGGCTCGGAGGCACATCAGATCCAGAGGGAGCTGCCGACGTCACAGATGCGTCAGCGAGCGCCCGCTGACCACCCCATACGCCGCCCGGAGACGCTGATAACGCGAAGTCGCACCCGAGTCGCCAAAGCAGGCGCCTCAGCGACGATTCCGCGTAGTGCACTCCCGTTCGAGAATAGAACCAAGAGGCTAGTGCCGCCGTGGTCCGCTCCTCCGGCGGCTGCGCAAGGAGATGGCGGTGCAGGTCGCGCACCACGTCATCGTGTTGGCCGGCCCAGCGCGGTGGGCGCCCTGCCCGGCGTGGGGCCGGCGGCGCACCACCCGCCTTGTCCGCAGCACGTACCCAAGCATGCAGGGTCTGGCGAGTCACATTGTGGTCCTTGGCGATCTTGTCGAGGGTGTCGAACCTTTCCCCCCGCGCCCTCTTCCTTTTCGATGTCCTGACAGCATCGACGGCTTCCTGGCGTAGGCGCTGCTGACGCGCGATCTGCCGTGCCTTTTGGGTAGCTGTGAGGCGCCTTTTCACACCACAAAACGTAAAGCTATTTCGACCAGTACGAAAGATCACGCACAAGCGTTTCCCTCTGGGAAACGGCATTTTGGCAACGCGGCTGATCGTGTGCTAGGCCTCTGTCATGTCCGACAGCGCCACGCTCACTGAGAAATCACCGATCCGCCCCGATGCCCTCGGCGTCGACGCGCCCAGCACCTTGGAGGCGCTCGCGGCGAAGCTCGCGGCCCTCCATGCGTACAGCACGCGGTACGGGATCACGCGCCCGGCCGCCGACCTGCTCGGGGAGATCCTCGACGACGTGCGTCGCGTCCAGGCGACCGCGGAGGCGGAGTGGATCTCGCCCGGCCAAGCGAGCGACATCTCCGGGTACACCACGGAACACCTCCGCAAAATGTCTGCGAACGGCAGGCTCCGGCGCAACGGGTCGCGGTTTCTCCGTGGGGAGATCCAGCGCCTGCGCACGCAACGCGGCCGGACCGCGACGACGGCGGCGGCCACGCCGGTCGAGTCGCCCCCGCTCCCAGCGCCCAATGCTCAGTGGGAGGAGGCCCACCTCCCGCACCGAAGCGCGAACGGCAGGTCGAATCGCACGACCGCGTCGACGCGCTGAACGCCCATGGCGAAGAAGGCGTCCGCAACCCCCTTACCGGCCGTGCGCTCGGTATTCACCCCGACCGATTGAGGCAGTAAGCATGTCGAAGAATCAGCACGCAGGCGAACCGCTGTCGATTCGTATCACACATTCGACGCGCGCATCGAACGACGTCACTGCGGAGTGGCACTGGACCAAGCGCGGGTGGAGCCGGTCGTTCAACAAGGACGGTCAGCGCGTCGTGGTATTCCAGTCCAAGCCAGAAGGCACGTATTACGCGCGCGTTGGCCCTTCCGACCAGCAACGGCAGATCTCATTGCAGACCACCAATCGTGAGGTGGCCGAGGCGTGCGCGTTGGACTATCTCAGAGCGCCCGCAGCGCCCATAGATCGGCCGACGGACGATGAGGTGTTCCGTTGGCGCATCGTCCCCGCACCGCTGCCAGAATCCGCGCCACCATCCATGACGCTGTTCCAACTCATGTGCTGGTATGTGGCATCAGACCGATTCCACAGTCAGAACAAGGCCGCGACGCAGCGGAAGGTCATGAGTGCCCTGCAGATTCTCCTTCTGGGGATCGGCCCGAACACCGATATCACTTTGCTGGACACCAACACGCTGGACGGTTACATCCGGCAGCGGCGGCAAGGGGATATCGCCTACACCGACTTCTCGACTCTCTCCGACGGCACAGTGCGGCCGTACGCGCGCGTGACCGGGCCGGTGAAGACGCGCAGTATCGTGCTCGAGCTCACGCAGTTGCAGGCCATGATCCGCTGGGCCATCGAGACGCGGCCGCTCGACAAGCGTGGCTATCTCCTAGACGGGTGGCCGCTGCGTGAGGATATGCTGCGCGGCCTCAAGAAGATTGAGAAGCGCGAGCGCGTGCCGCGTGCGCCCTTGCCGCGCGAGTCCATTCAGCGGCTGCTCGCCACGGCCCTGTCCCTCGCCGCGCAGGCACGCACCGAGAAGCACACGGAGACGGTCATCCGATGGACACGGTTGGCGCTCGCGCTGCTGATCGTAGACGTCACTGGCGAGCGTATCGGGGGAGTGCGGCAGGTGCGGCGCAGCGATGTGCGTTTCGTCCAGCGTGGCCTCGACCGCGAGCTCCGGCTGACCTATCGCGGCGACACCGTGAAGCCGGGCTCGACCCGGACGCTCACGTTTCCGCCGAAGGAGTCTCGTTTGGCGCAGGAACTGCTCAGCGAGCTTCCCGTGATCGGCGACGGGCTCCTGTTTCCCAATGCGAAGGGGATGCCGATGAGCACCGACGTCTTCATCGACGAACTGCATGCGTTGGCCGAGGCCGCCGAAGTCGAGCTCACCGCAGATAGCGTGTGGCACGGCGCGCGGGTGACGTGGGCGACCGAGCGGCGCCATCTCGACCACAAGGCCGTGATGGCGGCCGGGGGGTGGAGCGACTATGAAACGTTCTCCCGCTATGTGCGGCTGACGGACGACGACCTGCGCGTGGCCGTCGCCGCCGGTCGGAGCGAGGTCGCGCTGCCGGAGGTCGACGGCACGGTCGCCCCGGCGGCAGCCGACGTGAAGCCCCGCATCACCCGTCGTCCGGGTGGTCGTCGCGCGTAGGCAGAGTAGCCGATGCAAAGCGGGAACCAGGAATCGTCTGACAAACACGAACTAGGAATGGGCCCATTTGCTCCGAAAACACAAACGCCGCCATCACTCGTAAGTGACGGCGGCGCTTGCGATTGCCCCTCCTGGAATCGAACCAGGAACCTTCTGATCCAGAGTCAGACGCTCTGCCAGTTGAGCTAAGGGGCAGCTGGCTTCAACAGGGCAACACCCTGCTGAGCGGTCAAATATAGGGAAACCGGCCCGCTACGGTAGGGGGGTCAGCCAACGGATTCGGCCGGCCCAAGCACCGCCCGCATGAACATCGGCACCTCCAGTGAAAATGGGGACCCGGCACCCGCGGGCTGCCACACCAATGTCCCCGCACACACTTCCGGGCGATCGGCCTCCGGCGTCCACCGCTCGATCAGCTCTGACTCAAGGTCCACCAGCCAGCACTCGATCCCCGCCCGCTGGTACCGCGGCCGCTTGCGCAGCCGATCGGATCGCACCGTGGACGGAGACAACACCTCCACCGCCAGAAACGGCGCCGGCGGCGGCACCTCCCCGCGCACCACATCCATGCCCACGGGATGGATGATCAGGACATCGGGCTGCATCAACGTGAACGGATCCAGCACCACGTCATACGGCGAGAACATGACCTCGCCCAGCTGCTGAGCTTCCACATAGCCCATCAGCGCGCCACCAATTTTCGTGACCGCCCGCTGGTGCACAAACCGCGGCATGGGGCTCACGAGCAGCTCCCCGTCCACAGTCTCGTATCGACGCGCGGGATCCTCCGGCAACGCCCACACGTCCTCCACCGACCAGCGGCGCTCCTGCACGTTTGGCATACCCATATTCTGCTCGGCACTCGGCGTTTTTCGCAACTCGGCAGCAACATGCCACAACGTGCAACGGGGGCGACGATTTCTCGTCACCCCCGTATTGCGCGTGGTATCACCACAACGCCTACCCCTTCTTCACTTCCTTCGCCCAGCTGTCACGCAGCCCCACGATGCGGTTGAACACTCGCTTCTCCGGCGTGCTGTCTTCCGGCTCGGCATAGAAGTACCCCACCCGTTCGAACTGGTAGCGCGAACCGAGCGGGTCATTCAGCACACCGGGTTCGGCCTTGGCGTTGGCGATGACCACCAGCGACTGCGGGTTGAGCGCACTCAAAAAGTCCTGCCCTTCCGGCACATCATCGGGATCGGGCTGCGCAAACAGGCGATCGTACAACCGCACTTCCACGTCGGCCGCATGCGCCGCGCTCACCCAGTGAATGGTGCCCTGCACCTTGCGCCCGTCGGGTGCGTTGCCGCTGCGCGTAGCCGGGTCGTAGGTGCAGCGCAGTTCGATCACCTCGCCGGCGTCGTTCTTCACCACTTCGTTGCACGTGATGAGATAGCCGAAGCGCAAGCGCACTTCGCGCCCCGGCGACAGGCGGTAGAACTTCTTCGGCGGGTCTTCCATGAAGTCGTCGCGATCGACATACAGCTCGCGCGAGAATGGAATGGTGCGGCTGCCCGTCTTGGGCACATCGTGCGGATAGTCCTGCGCCTCAAGCTGCTCGACCTGCCCTTCGGGGTAGTTGGTGAGCACCACCTTGAGCGGATTGAGCACGCACAACCGGCGCGGCACTTCCATGTTGAGGTCGTTGCGCACCGCGTGTTCGTACGTGGCGTACTCCACGCGCGCATCCTTGCGGGCTACGCCGATGACTTCGGCGAAGGCGCGAATGGCCTCGGGGCGAACACCGCGGCGACGCAAACCGGCAATGGTGGGCATGCGCGGGTCATCCCACCCGTTAACGTGCCCCTCGTTCACGAGACGCAGCAGTTTGCGCTTGCTGAGCACGGTGTAGTCGAGTTCGAGACGCGCGAACTCGATTTGCGTGGGCGGATTCTCGAAGCCGGCCTCGCGCACGAGCCAATCGTAGATTTCGCGCGCGTCCTTGAACTCGAGTGTGCACAACGAACGCGTGATGCCCTCAATGGCGTCGCTAAGACCGTGCGCGAAGTCGTACAGCGGGTAGATGCACCAGTCGTTGCCACGCCGATAGTGATGCGCATGCCGAATACGCAGCAGCAGCGGGTCGCGCATGATCATGTTGGGATGCGCCATATCGATCTTGGCGCGCAACACCTTGGTGCCGTCGGCAAACTCACCGGCCTTCATGCGGCGCAGCAAGTCGAGATTTTCCTCCACACTGCGATCACGCCACGGACTCGGCGTACCGGCGCTCGTTACCGTGCCGCGGTTGGTGCGGATCTGCTCCTCGTTCTGATCGTCGACATACGCCTTCCCCTTCTGCACGAGCATCTCGGCGATGTCGTACAGCTTTTCGAAGTAGTCGGAGGCGTAGTAGAGCCCGTCCCACTGGAACCCCAGCCACTGCACGTCACGCTGGATGGACTCCACGTACCGGATGTCTTCGGTGGCCGGGTTGGTGTCGTCGAAGCGCAGGTTGCAGGTGCCGCCGAACTCCTGGGCGATGCCGAAGTTGAGGCAGATGCTCTTGGCGTGCCCCATGTGCAGGAAGCCGTTGGGCTCCGGCGGGAAACGCGTGGCCGGCGCGCGCCCGAAGTGGCCGTTGGCCACGTCGTCGGCAACCATTTCGCGGATGAAGTCGCGACGCGGCGCGGCGGAGTTATCGGAAGTCGGGGATTCGGACACGTATGTACGGGTAAGGAGGACTCGTCAATCTAATCCCCACGGGTATACATCGGAGGCGTATGGACTCCGCATGTCGTCGTGGGGAATTCTCCGTGCGGTATCCTGCCCTTATTCTGCCCCTATGCGTCGCCGTTCCGTGGTCTTGCTGTTGGCTGGCTGTTTGGCCCTTCCGCTGGTTGCGGGGTGCCGGGCTGCGACGTTGGCGCACGGCACCGACACCCGCACGGCTCAGGTTCACTTCGATGGCCTGATCACCGGCTTTGAGCATCGCTTCACCAACGTGAGCCGCCAGCCCAAGGTGCAGTACGGGCGCATGCGTATTGCCCGGTATGCTTTTGCGCCCTCGAAATTGGTGGACGACACGGCCATTTGGACGGCCTCCCGTACCGTGCGCGCGGGGGCGGATCGAGCCGCCGAGTGGCAGGCCGGACTCACGAACAACCAGTTTCTGTTCAGTGCGCGCCATGAGGCGCCGCTGCCGACGCGTCTTGGCGAACAGCGTCATCTCATTGCGGTCACGCAGCGTGGTCCGGACGACTGGTTCTGGCACACGGTCGTAGAGCACCACGTGGGGGCTATGCCGCCCGGGCGCGCTGCCGATGTCGCCCGTGCGTTCTTTGCCAGCGCGGAACGTCCGGGCAGCGCCATGCGCGCCGACTATCGCGACGCCTTTCCGCGTACGGTGGGGGCCCTGGGGCGCCTGTTGTCGATCGACAGCATTTTCGCCACGTCGCAGCTGGACGGGTCCACCCTGGTGTCCATGCAAATCCGGCTCAACGCCCGCGGCTTGGCCCCTCAGTTTCCGGCCTACGCGAAGTATCTGCAGAAGTACATCGAGCCGGCGCGATACCGCTATCGGCTGGCCGACCGCCTCGGGAATGAGTACTTCGACGCGCAAGCCGTGAATCGCGTGCTCACGGTGCGTTTCCGCACCAACCAGGGCGCCCTGCAACCGCTTGCCGGACAGGCGCGCCCGATGCCGGACACGCTCATTCTCACCGTCGACGCCATGGCGAAGCTGGGGCTGTTCTCGGTGGGGGTGTCGAACATGGTGGGGGAGTTCGTGCATATCGACACCCCGCGCGAACGGGCGTGGCAGGTGCGGTTCACGCGCGAACCCAAGTGGCATCTGCCACTTATTGCCGAGCGGCTGTTGAGTGGCGCCATTCGTCGTCCGTTCGAGGGGAACGGCGTGTACTTCAAGCTTGGCCTGCGCACGGGGCCGAGCGGCCAGACGATCAGCGAGCGGATTGTCGATGTGGCGGTAAAGGAGAGCGCGATCATGCGCTGGCTCGGCAATCTTGGCTTCACGGCCATGAGCGACTTCGCCGGCAACGTGGAGGAAGAGGAGAACCGTTTCCTCGTGGAGCTCTTCCGGGCAATGCGCTCGGATATGGAGGCGCTGGTTCGGGCCTCCTGACGAGCGGTGTGCTCACTGGTGGTCAGGACCCGCACGCCGCCCGGCGGTGCCGGAAAGCAAAGAACCCCGCCAGGCTTATGCCTGTCGGGGTTCAAGAACTGCCACGCGCACCGTCATTGGAACTCTCCGTCCTACCGAACGGCGGCGGGCTTACGTTGTTGTACACTGGACGATGCAGTGGGTTCCACCGTCACACCAGTGCCGGAATCGTCACGATCCGGTTGCCGTTTGGTAGCCGCCAAGCGGCACCATCTGGCCCTACAGTGGAGCTGAGGGGGCTCGAACCCCTGACCTCTGCAATGCGAATGCAGCGCTCTCCCAGCTGAGCTACAGCCCCAAGTACCCGGATAACAAAGGCCCCGCTCCTGTGGCGCGGGGCCCAACGGGTAACTCGTGCAAGGTAGCGTATGGGCGGGGGAAGTCAAGCGGGGAGGGGAACGACAGAAGCTCGAGAATCGGAAGCTCGAGAATCGGAAGCTCGACGGGCGGAAGCTGGAACTACGGGATTGGGCGCTACGGGAGTTGGATCCACGGGAGATGCAACAACGAGCCTCGGGCGCGCGTTGAATCGCACCATGAGGATTTCCGAAAGCTCCCTGCCCTTTGGGGCCGCCGCGCCTGGTGCGCACCTGCTCGATTCCGATTACGTCCGCGATCAGCTCGTACCGCGCACGCTCGATCTCAACGGCAAGCGGTACCACTCCGATGGTGAGTACGTGCTGTACTGGATGCAGTCCACGCACCGCCTCGACGAAAATTGGGGACTGCGGGCGGCAGTGCGTACGGCGAACCGTGTGAACCTGCCGCTGGTCATTCACCAGGGGCTCGACCCCACGTATCTGCACGCGAGCGATCGGCACCACACGTACATCCTGCAGGGAGCGCGCGACACGGCGCGCCACGCGGAGCAGTTGGGGCTGCACTACCAGTTCGTGCTGCGACGGCGCCGCGATGACGACCGGCGCGTACTCGATCGGCTG